>VFQN01000438.1_pt1 | contig 79544 bp, 73 predicted proteins | sample 3512371 | NCBI WGS metagenome assembly VFQN01 (sample SAMN10412370, study PRJNA504923) | tailings metagenome | isolation source: Replicate 2 from Balatoc abandoned mine | place: Philippines: Itogon, Benguet | collected 2017-08-28
AGAGAAAGCCGATGCCGGTGACGATGGCAGCCGTGCCGAGTGTTACCACCACGGCCGATGCCCGCAGCACGGTGACGAGAAGGCCGTTGACGAGGCCAATAACAAGACCAGCCGACAGGGCGAGCGAGATGACGAGCGCCGGGGCATAGCCGTTCCACATCGCATGGGAGACGATGAGGTTGACGAAGGCGATCGTCGCGCCGATCGAAAGGTCGAGCGAACGGTTCGCGACGACGAAGGTCTGGCCGAGCGCGACAATGCCGAGCGGCGCAGCCTGGCGCAGAAGGATCATGAGAAAGGGCAACGACAGGAATTGTGGTTGCGTGGCCGCGGCGAAGGCGCAGACGGCGACCAGGCCCCAGAAGGCCGGTGGCAGGGCGAGCAGCATGCGCTTCACAGGCCGGCCTCCTTGCGACGGAAAAGGCTGACGGCGAGCACCAGCATGGAGCCCTTCACGATGAACTGGTAGTAGGGAGAAACACCCGCGAGATTGAGCCCGTTGTTGAGAACGCCGATGATCAGCACGCCGGCGACCGTTCCGATCGGCCCGCCGATGCCGCCGGACAGCAAGGTGCCGCCGAGCGCTGCACCGAGCACGCTGTCGAGGCCGAGTGCTGTGCCGACATTGGGGTCGCCCGAGGCGAGGCGTCCCGTCAGATAGGCGCCGGCGCCGGCCGCCATCAGCGCGGAGAGCATGTAGGTCGAGATGCGGATGTGGTTCGCCTCGACGCCACTCATCCAGGTTGCCCGGGCATTTTGCCCGGTGGCGTAGAGGCGCACGCCATAGCTTGTGCCGTGAACCAGCCAGACGGTGCCGGCGATGCCGCCCAGTATCCAGAACAGGCCGGCCGGCAAACCAAGAATGGAACCTGATGCCGCCTGGACGAGCAGGGTGGGCGCGACACCACCCGGTGTCGGCCGCAAAATCAGTGCAAGGCCCTGCACGATCGAGCTGGAGGCCAGCGTCATGATGATGGGGTGGACGCGCAGGACGACGCATCCCCAGCCATTGACCAGACCGACGGTGAGTGCGGCAAGAAGGGCGAGCGGGATCTTGACCGGGTCGGCAAGATCGAGCGTCAGGATCGCCGACGAGAGCGAGATGACGGCGCCGACCGACAGGTCGAAACCGGCACCCAGCAGGACGAAGGTCTGCCCGAGCGCGACGAGGAAGAGCGGTGCCAGCTGGCCGGCAAGGTTGGAAAGGTTCGTCTGCGAATAGAAGGTGGTCGGTACGGAGAGGGCGAGCAGGACGAGCATGGCCGCCAAAACACCGTAGGAAAGCGCAGCGCCCCGCTGGCGATACCAGAAGGCATCCTCACGGAAGCGGAAAAGGACGCCTGATGTTGCCGGCTCCGCTGGCTGGGTGCTCATGCCTCGTCTCCTTCCATGGCCGGCAGGGCGGCGCGCAGCAGTGCATCTTCGCTGGCGCCCCTTGCCTGCATTTCGGCGACGATCCGGCCGTCACGGATCACGAGCAGCCGGTCGCAGAGACCGATCAGCTCGGGAAGCTCCCGGGACGTGACGAGGATCGCACGACCCTCGCCGGCAAACTGGCGCAACTGGCGGTAGATTTCCCGTTTGGCACCGACATCAACCCCGCGCGTCGGCTCTTCGCAGAGCAACACGCGCGCGCCGGCCAACAGCCAGCGGCCGAGCACCACCTTTTGTTGATTTCCTCCGGAAAGATCGACGACAGGGGTCTTGGCATCGGGCGCCTTGACCGCGAGCTGCCGCATGACCTCGCCGACGCGCGCACCGAAATCCGGCAGCCAGGAGAACAGGCGGCGACGGGCGATGTCGGCCGTCGCCATGTTCGCGCCGATGTCGAGCGATAGGAAAAGGCCGTCGTCCTTGCGGCTTTCGGGCACGAAACCGAGGCCCGTAGCCATCCTGCGCCGCGCGGAATGGCCCTCGATGTTCTTGCCGCCAAGCGTCAGGGAACCGCGCTGGGCACGGTCAAAGCCCGCGACAAGGCGCATGAGTTCCTGTTGACCCTGGCCCTCAAGGCCCGCAATTCCAACGATCTCGCCTTCGCGGATATCGAGGAAAAGGGGAGACGGGAGCCCGTCGCCTGCAAGGCCTTCCGCCTTCAGCAGGCTGGCGCCCAGCGTTTCGGCGCGCGGTTCGAACAACTCCTCGATCGGGCGGCCGACCATGCCCTGGATGACGTCGTCCACCGTCGTCTCACCGGTCGCCACGCAGCGCACGAAGCGCCCGTCCTTCATGATCGTGATGTCGTCACACAGGGCGAAGATCTCGCTGAGGCGATGCGAGATGTAGAAGACGACCTTACCGGCCGCCGTCAGCCGCCAGATCAGCTTGAACAGTGTGTCGACTTCATGCGTGGCGAGCGCCGCGGTCGGTTCATCGAAAATGAAGACCGATGCATCGGCCAGCACGCCCTTGGCGATCTCCACCATTTGTTGATGCCCGACGCTCAGGGCGCCGACCCGGCGGCGCGGATCGATTGGCAGGTCCAGTGACGCGAGGGCCGCCGCCGCCCGGCGATGGATTTCGGTGCTGCCCAGTTTGCGGCCGTTTTCCCGCTCGCGGCCGAGAAAGAGGTTTTCCGCGACCGAGAGGTTGGGCAGGAGAGAAAATTCCTGGAAGATGGTGGAGATACCGGCCTTCTGCGCGTCGCGCGGATGACCGAACGCCACGGCGGCACCGTTCAAACGGATCGATCCCGTGTCGGGCCGGTAGACGCCGGAAAGCAGCTTCATCAACGTCGATTTGCCGGCGCCGTTCTCGCCCATCACGGCATGGACCTTGCCGGCAAACCCGCGCAACTGCATCTGGCGCAGCGCGTGTACCGGTCCGAATGACTTGCTGAGGTTTTCGACCTCGATCAGGGGATGGGAAACTGCCGTCACGTCGGTTTTCGCGTTCTGCCTGTTTGCCGAGGTCGGACGGACCGGCCCAGGGGGCCGGACCGCGTCAACTCAATTGCCGTAGAGTTCCTTCAGCTTTTCATCCGGCAGGATGGAGCCGACCCAATAGGAATCGTTGAGGTCCGAGCGATAGAGCGTGTCGAGATCCTTGGCGGTGTAAGGTTCGGCGATCACCTTGTACTGGGTGTAGATCTCCTGGCCGTTCAAAACGCCGACGGCGGCCGCGACGCCTTCGGCGACCATCCAGGTCGGGTTCTGTGGCGCAATGGAATCGAAACCGGCGGCCTGGTTTTCCTTCCAGGCGCCGAAGAAGCCGTTGTTGGCCTCTCCGGTCATCGGCACCAGAGGGCGGCCGAGCTCGTTGAAGACCTCGATGCAGGCCTGTGTCATGGCGCCACCCGAAGACCAGACGCCGTCGATCTGCGGATGGGCAAGGGCGAGGCTCTCGCATGCCTTTCGGCCCTGATCGTACGCCCATTGCGCGTAGACCTCACCAACCACCTCGATCTCCGGGTGGGCCTTGAGGGCTTCGGCAGCGCCGGCCCAGCGATCCGTATCGACGGAGATGCCGGCAATGCCGCGCAAGGCGATGACCTTGCCCTTGCCGCCCATGGCCTTCGCCAGGAACTCGCCACCGTCGCGGCCGAATTTCACCTGGTCGGCCAGGATGCGCACCGTCGCCTTTTCGGTCTGCGCGTCGGCGGCGACGATCACCACGACGACGCCGGCATCATAGGCCTTTTCGAGTACCGGTACGACAGCGACCGGCGATGTCGGATTGATGATGATGGCGTCCACGCCCTGCGCCAGCATGTCCTCGACATCGGCGACCTGCTTGGCCGGGTCGAAATTGGCATCGGTAACGATGTAGCTCTCGATCTCGGGCAAGCCGGCCGCACGCCATTTTGCTTCCTCCAGAAGCTGGACGACCCAGCTGTTGCCGGTAAAGACGTTGGAGAAGCCGATCTTGTACTTGCCGTCGCGGCGTGGCTCGTAGCGCGTCACGTCGACCGGTTTTGCACCGTCGGCCGGGCCGAGGCCCGAGTTCAGCTCGATCACGCTCTCGGCCCCAGCAGTCGAAGCGAGAAGTATGCCGGTCAGCACGGCGCAGATGGCAGGAAATCTCATGATCGTTCTCCCTCTTGTTGGCCGGTCGCGCCGTCTTCATGCGCTGCATTAACTTGGGGCGATCCGGTCTCGTTGGGGGAACTCTATCATTGCCACAAAGAATGTAAAGTTTTTCCTTTGTGGCTATGTGTTCTGTATCATTATGTTTTTATTGTGTTTATTTTTTTGAAAATATTTTCATTGCCTGAAGTCGCCTGTCTGGCCGGACGCGAGGCCAGCCTTGATCTTTGCAAGGAGCCCGTCGCGATCCAGATCCGCAGACTGGCCGATATGGAAGGTGATGAGGCCGATGACGTAGTGATAGGCAAAGTGCGAGATCGAAGGCGTATAGATGTCGATTTCCTCGAAGACGGAGAGTTCGAGCAGGATGTCGGCCTTGCGCGACAGCGGCGTGTGCGGCGCGGTCAATCCGATGACCGCCGCGCCCTGCTGGCGGGCCATGTCGGCGGCTTCGAGTACCTCCTGTGAACGTCCGGTATGGGAAATGCAGATTGCCACATCCTCCGGTCCGACCAGGCTGGAGGCGATGCGCATGAAGTGCGGATCGGCGACATGGGTTGCTTCCAGCCCCAGCCGCATCAGTCGCATGGCGGTCTCGGCAGCGATCAGGCCCGAGACGGCGACGCCGAACGTGCGTATGCGCCGGGCAGAGCGAATGGCGCGGATGGCGTCGACCAGCGCTTCCGCATCGAGGCGGGTAAAGGTGGAGTTGAGAGCGGCGACGATCTGCTGGAGATAGAGATACTCCAGCCGGCCTTCCGCGATCTCGATCTCGTTCAGCGCCTGGACCGACTGGTGATAGTAGGGGCTCTGCGCGCTCTTGGCCTGCGCGATCGACAGTTTGAGTTCACGAAAGCCTTCGACCTCCAGGAGCCGGCTGAAGCGGGTAAGCGAAGAGGCCGAGACGCCGGCGGTTTCGGCTATCTCGGTGATTGAACCGCGCAGGAAAAAATCCGCATCTGCCAGGATCAGGTCGGCGATCCGCTTCTCCGCCTTCTTGAGGCCGGGATAGAGTTTGCTGATGCGGCTGAAGATATCGTTCATGGTTCATCACGCGATTCTGGAGCGATGAACTGGTATGAAGCACATCACTTCCCCGCGCAAACCTCGCGCACGGCGTCGGCCATGCTCTGAGTGAAGATTTCAAGCATCGCTTCACCCTTGGCGGCCGTTGCGAGCGTTGCATCGCCGAAGACGCCGCTTCGGCTGAGTTCCCCCATGGGACGTCCGCCCTGGAAGTAGCCGCGGTCACGATCGGGATATTCCCGTACGGCCTTTTCCATGTCGACCAGATTGGGTGCCACGGCGAGCATCAGCGAGGTTTCGAATTCGCAGGCATGGACGATGCCGTGCCAGGTCGGGCTTTCGCAGTGCTCGGCCATCACGGCAGTGAGGTTGGGGTAGAAAAGGCGCCAGACCTTGATGTCGGGGTGGTCCCACAGGCGCCGTGCGGCGTATTTCATGGTGGCGCTGTTGGCTTCGTGGCCGTTCACAAGGAAGACGTGGCGGACGCCGTGCCGGGCAAGGCTTTCGGCCGTCTGGCAGATCATATCCTCGAGCGTGCGTGCTTCCACCGTTACCGAACCCGGCGCATCGCGCCAGACCCAGGAATAGCCGAAAGGCATTGCCGGCATGACTGTCGCGCCCGTCGCCTCGGCGATGCGTGTGGCGAGCGCCTCGGCAAGGATGATGTCGACGCCAAGCGGCAGATGGTAGCCATGCTGCTCGGTGGCGCCTAGCGGCAGGATGACCGCGGGGAACTTGGCGATGCGCTCTGCAAAGGCATCGCGGCTGAGATATTTTGCTTCGACGGTCATGGGGTCTCGTATCGGCTTGAACGGTCAGAACTGGGCAAGCCAGCGCACCGGGTTCCTTTTGAAGATCGTTTCGATTGCCCCTTCGTCTATGCCCTCTTCCCGCATGCGCGGGATGAACGTCTTGGCGATGAAGGCAAAGCCCGGGCCGCCGCCGTAGCCGGCAAGATAGGAGGCCCGGCCCATGTCACCCGATATCATCAGGCGTTCGGTATGGCCGGCATCCAGCAGGGCCTTGATGCAGGCAATGCGGGTGCTGTCCGGGTGGTACTTTACCTTCGAGACGCCGTCGAACTGAACGGTCGCGCCGCGCCGGGCGATGGCTGCATGATAGTAGGGGTCGGGGTTGCGGTCGGAGTGGCCAACGACCACGCGCTCCAGCGCCACGCCCTCACTCTCAAGAATGTCGAGCATTTCGAGGCCCATCGTGCCGGCTTCGGTATGTAGCCATATCGGCGCGCCGGTTTCCTTGTGGGCGCGTGCGACGGCCCGCGTGGTCTTTTCCTCAAGCGGGTGGAGGAAGTTGTACGAGCCGCCGGACTTGAGGTGCCCTGCCTTGTGTGGGCCGCCATCCATGCCCTCCGACACGTCCCGGACCAGCTTGTCGGCGATCGCGTTGAGCGGGGTCGTTTCCACCCAGAGCGGAAAATAGGCGGCCTTGTTGAAGCCGCTGACGGCGACGACCGGTACACCGGCCTCGCGCGACATGCGCGCCATCGCCGCGGGGTTGCGCCCATAGTCGAGCGTCGTTGCCTCGACCAGCAGCGTGCCGCCGCTCTCCTTGAAGATGATGAGCTCGCGCAGCGAGCACTCATAACTGGAAAGCTCGAGATCCCGATCCTTCTGTATCGCGGGCGGATCGGTGATCAGGTGTTCGTGGCTGTAGACGAGGCCAAGACCATCGGTCCCGATATCTCCAAGCACTGTGCGGATTCTTCTCATGGGCATTCCTGATCAGGCGGGTGAGCGTGGGGCGCGATGGCTTTAGCTTAGCAGACGGATGGCATATTGCAATTATTTTCGTATATTCATTTTATTCGTGCCTATTCATTGAATTTGTGCAATTCTTTTTGTGAAAATGTTTTCCATATGGAGAGTGTAATGGCTTTCGTGCGGACCGTGGCTGGCGATATCAATCCGTCGGAGATGGGTGTGACCTATGCCCACGACCATATCTATTGCGTCCCGGCACTCTGGAAGGAGAAGGGTGATGCGGATCTGCTCCTCGACAGTCCGGAGGCGTCTCAGGCGGAGCTGGAGATCTTCGCCAGGGCAGGCGGGCGGACGATCTACGATGCGACGGCGATCGACTATGGCCGGGATGTGGGGACGGTGAAGCGCATTGCCGGGGCGGCGGGCGTGCAGGTGATCGCAACGGCAGGGTTCAACAAGGCGATCATGTGGCCGGCGCAGATGCGCGGCCAGGGCATGACCTACGCGCAGTGGATCGCATCGAAGAGCCGCACGGCACTCGCCGATCATGTCCGGCGCGAAGTCACCGAGGGCATGGATGGCACGGATATCAGGGGCGGCGTCGTCAAGTTCGGCACGGGCTACAACACGATGAGCGAGGCCGAGATCAAGGTGCTTCTTTCCGTGCTCGATGCGCACAAGGAAACCGGCGCGCCCATCCATTCGCACACGGAACTCGGCACGATGGCGCTCGAGCAACTCGACCTTCTCAAGCAGGAAGGGATCGACCCCACCCGCCTGACGATCGCCCATCTCGACCGTAATCCCGATCCCTGGCTGCATCGCAAGGTTGCCGAAACCGGCGCCTTCTTCAGCTTCGACGGCATTACCCGCGTCAAATACTATTCCGAAGACGTGCGCACGCGCTGCATCCTTGATCTTGTGCGGCGCGGGCACGAGGATCAGGTCATGGTCGGCGGCGATATCGCGCGGCGCACGATGTTTGCCAGCTATGGCGAAGGGGGGCTTGGCATGGGCTTCATCCTCGAAAAATGGGTGCCGCGTTTTGTCGAGGAGGCCGGTGAGGCGGGATTTGACGGCAAGGCTCTCATCCACAAGTTCATGGTCGCCAACCCGCAGCGGGCCTTCGCCTTCACGCTTTGATAGATCGTACAGCCCGGACGCCTGTCGCGACGCCGGGCTGGCTGCCGCCGCAGGCGCGAGGTTAGGGTGTTTCGGTGGCACCCTGTTGAGGGCCGCGCGAAACCTTGTGGGACAGCACGCTCTCAAGCAGTGCCTGGGCGCCAAGGACACAGTGACCTTTCTCCGCGCTCTCGGCAGGATTGTGGCTCAGGCCCTCCCGGCAGGGGATGAAGATCATTGCCGTGGGCGCAACGCGCGAGACATAGACGGCGTCATGGCCCGCGCCGGAAACGATATCGCGCGCGCTCGCGCCGATGCGCTTCACTGCCTGCCGAACCGTCGCTAGGCAACCGGCATCGAAATGCACGGCCGGGCTGTTCCACACCACGTCAGTCCGGGCCCGCTCCTGGCACTGGCTCCAAACAAGCTTTGCCACCTCGGCTTCCATCTGGTCGAGCCCGTCATCCGTCGGATGGCGCATATCGAGGCTGAGCGTCACCGTGCCGGGAATGACGTTTCGAGAGGGAGAGGCAATCGATAGCTGGCCTGTCGTTGCCATGCCTTTGAACCTGCGGGCGATCTCCTGTGCACCGAGGATGACCGCCGCGGCATCGGCAAGCGCATCGCATCGCATGTCCATCGGGGTCGAGCCGGCATGGGCTTCCCGGCCGGTGATGGCCAGGTCGTACCATCGCATTGCCTGGACGCCGGTCACGATGCCAATGTCGGTGGTATCCCGCTCCAGCAACGGCCCCTGCTCGATATGCAGCTCGAACATTGCTGCAAAGCGAGTTTCTCCCAAAGGGGCCTTGCCGCGATAACCGATTGCGTCGATGGCCTCGCCGAACGAAACGCCATCGGCATCCACGCGGCTGTCGGCAAACGTCTGGTCGAAGACGCCGGCATGAACGCCTGAGCCGAGCATGGCGGGCGCAAAACGTGCGCCTTCCTCGTTGGTCCAATTGACCAGCATCAGCGGATGTTCCGCTTCGTAGCCCGCGTCATGTAGCGTGCGGAGCACTTCCAGCCCTGCAAGCACGCCGAGAATCCCGTCGAACTTCCCTCCGGTCGGCTGCGTGTCGAGATGGCTGCCCATGGCTATTGGCAGCGCATTCCCATTGGTACCGGGCCGCAGTGCAAACATGTTGCCAACCGTATCGACCTTGACGCTGCAGCCGATGGCCTCGCATTGTTCCCAAAGCCAGTCGCGGACATTCCTGTCTGCCTCAGACAGCGTCAGCCGGCCGATACCGCCTCCCGCGATGGCGCCGAAGGCCGATGTCTCCATGATGGTTTGCCAGAGGCGTTCACCGTCGATCGTCAGATTGTGCATGCGTCGTCGTCTCGTGTTTCCTGTCCAGAGTACATGCCGTGGCGGTGAAACCGCCACGGCATCGGCGGTCCTAGAGCGCAATGCCGACGGACTTCACCTCGGTATAGAGGAGGATGGCTTCGTAGCCTTGTTCACGCCCCCAGCCGGACTGGTTGAAGCCGCCGAACGGAAGCGCGGGGTCGATGACATGGTGGGTGTTCACTCCCACCGTGCCCGCCTTCAGCTTCTTGGCGACCTTGTGGGCACGGCTGACATCGCGCGTGAAGACGCTGCCGGCCAATCCATAGATCGAGTTGTTGGCCTCCTTGACGATAGCGTCGATGCCGTCGTCATCGAAGGTGGCGACGACCAGAACCGGCCCGAAGATCTCCTCCTTGACGACGGACATATCGGGAGTGGTTTCCGTCAGGATGGTGGGTTCGAGGAAATATCCTTCCGTGCCAGCGCGTTTGCCGCCGCAATAGAGCTTCGCACCCTCGGCAAGGCCCGCCTTCACATAGGCGCTGACGCGGTCGAACTGTTCCTGGGAGACGAGCGGGCCGATCTGTGTCGTGGGGTCGAGGCCGACGCCGATCGACATGGATTCGGCAAAGGTCTTCAAGCCGCTCAGGATGGTATCGGCGATGTCCTTGTGCACATAAAGACGGGTTCCGGCCGTGCAGGTCTGGCCCATATTGTAGAAGATGCCATAGGCGATGGCGGGGATCGCGACAGCGGGATCGGCGTCGGCAAAGACGATCATCGGCGACTTTCCGCCGAGTTCGAGCGAGACCTTTTTCAAGTTGCCTTTGGCAGCGTCGAGGATCTTCTTGCCAACCTCCGTGGAACCGGTGAAGGCGATCTTGTCGACGTCGGGATGGGCGGCAAGTGCCGCGCCGGCAGTTTCGCCATAGCCTGTCACCACGTTGAAGACGCCGGCCGGGAAGCCGGCCTCTTCGACCAGTTCGGCAAGGCGCAGGGCCGTCAGCGGTGTCTGCTCGGCCGGCTTGAGGACGATCGTGCAGCCTGCAGCAAGCGCCGGCGCGACTTTCCAGACGGCCATCATGAAAGAGAAATTCCACGGCACGATCTGGCCGCAGACGCCCACCGGCTCCCGCAGCGTATAGGCATGGAACGGAGCACCGGCCGACAGCGGGATGGTCTGGCCGCAGATTTTCGTGCTCCAGCCGGCCATGTAACGCAGCAACTCGTAAGAAAAGGCAATGTCGCCGTTCCTGGCGTCCGTCACCGGCTTTCCATTGTCCAGCGCCTCGAGCTCCGCCAGTTCGTCCGCATGCCTTTCGACGAGATCACCAAGCGTCCAGACGAGCTTTCCGCGGTCGGCCGGTGTCATGTTTGCCCATGGGCCGTCATCGAACGCCTTGCGGGCGGCGGCAACGGCGCGGTCGATATCGGCGGCCTTGCCCTCCGGAACACGATCGAAGGCCTCGCCGGTCGCAGGGTCGATGATCTCTATGGTGCCGCCTTCGGCGGACGGAACCCATTTGCCGTCGATATAGAGCTTCTTTTCCTTCGCCACGAAGCGGGCGGCATCCGCGCCAAGGCGCCGGAGAGTTACGGGTGCGTTCATGGTGCTCTGTTCCCCTTGTCGATCTTCAGGCTTTGGCGGAAATTTCGTTGGCGGTGATCAGGATGACCTCGCCGTCGAGGATCGGCTTTGCGATGCCGAAGAAGCGGGCGACGACGTCGGAATTGTTATGCAGGTCCATCGCGGCGCGATCGTTAAAGCGCTCGTATGTGGCAAACAGGCAGGGGTCCTGCGCATCCTGGGAAATATGGAAACCGATCGTGTTCGGCTCGTTGGCGCGCACATGCTCGGCAACTTCGAGCAGGGCCTGGGCCATGGTCTGCTCGTAGCCCTTGCGGGCACGGATGACGGCGGTGATGGTGATCATGGTGACCTCGTTTCTGGGTGTTGAAGGGGATCAGGCGGGCAGGAAGTCACCCGCCAGATCGGCGTCGTGCAGTTTGGCAGGGTCGATCTCGCCGGAGAGCTGGCCGCGCTTGATGACGAGGACCCGGGTGGCAAGATCGCTGATGAAGTCGAGATTCTGCTCCACGAGCAGGATCGAAAGGTTGCGTGAGCGGGCGAGGGCCTTCAGCGTGTCCTTCATTTCCTCGATGATGGACGGCTGAATGCCTTCGGTCGGTTCGTCGAGCAGGATCAGCTTCGGATCGGCACAGAGGCAGCGGGCGAGGGCGAGAATCTGCTGCTCGCCACCGGAGAGCACCCCGCCGGCCCGCGACAGGATCGGCTTCAGCCGTGGCAGTTCCTCGATGATCTGATCGATGATCGCCTTGGCCTGCCTCGGGCTCTGGTGGGCGGCGCCGACGCGCATGTTGTCCATCACCGAGAGCGCCGGGAATATCTGGCGTCCTTGCGGGACGTAGCCGATGCCGGCCCGGGAACGGGCGGCGGGAGAGGCCTTGGTCACATCGTGGCCCGCAAGATGGATGCTGCCGCCGGTCGCGGCGATGTGCCCCATCAGCGTGCGCAGAAGCGTCGATTTGCCCATGCCATTGTGGCCGAGAATGCCGACGAATTCGCCCTGTGCGATCGAGAGGCTGATCCCGAAGAGGATCGGAATGCGGCCATAGCCGGACTGGAGATTTTTGACGGTCAGGAGATCAGGCATCATGTTTTTTCCCCAGATAGACATCCCGGACCGTCTGGTTCGCGAGGATGCTTTCCACATGGCCCTCCGCCAGGATGCGACCCTGATGGAAGACTGTGATCTGATCCGCGATCATGCGGATGAAGTGCATGTCATGCTCCACGACCACGACGGTATGGGTGCGGTTCAGGTCGCGGATGATGGAAGCAAGGCGCTCCACCTCGCCGTCGGTCATACCGGCTGCCGGTTCGTCGAGCAGCACGAGGTCCGGATCACTGGCGACAACCATGGCCAGTTCCACGAGTTGGCGTTGTCCATGGGCCATGCGACCGAGCACGTTGCCCCGCAGCGATGAAATGCCCACCCGCTCCATGACATCAGCGATCTTCTCTTCCCGGGCGGCGGTGTTGTGGACCGTGCGGAGGGCGAGCCACAGGTTTTCATGGGCGGTGAGACCGTCGAACAGACTGGGCACCTGGGTCTTCACCCCGATGCCGGCACGGGCGATCTCGTGCCGCTCCCTGCCGGCGATATCGTCGCTCTTGAAGAGGATGCGCCCTCGGGTTGGCTTGTAGGTGCCGGTAAGGCAGCGAAAGAAGGTGCTCTTGCCGGCGCCGTTGGGGCCGAGAAGACAACGCAGTTCGCCCTTCTTCAGGCGTAGATCCACGCCGTCGAGTGCCTTTACACCGCCGAAATGCATGGCGACGTCCTGCGCTTCGAGGAGATAGTCGCTCATCGTGTGGCCTCCCTGCGCATGTGCCCTTGGGACTTGCTGAAGGGGAGACTGATGCGGGCAAGGAGCGCGGCGAGAGCAGGCTGGATGCCGCCCGGGACGAAGACCACGAAAACGATCAGCACCAGCCCGAGCACGATGTTTGGGTCGACAAAGCCGAGTTTGCCGAGCGCTGCCGCCGCGATTTGCAGGGCGAAGCAGGCTGCGACCGGGCCCAAGAGCGTGCCAAGGCCGCCGACCACCACCCAGATCAGCACCTGCGCGGCCATGGAGAGGCTGAACATGGTCGGGCTGACGAAGACGGAGTTGGCAAACAGCAATCCGGCCAGCCCAGCAATGCCCGCAGAGATAACAAAGACGGCGAGCTTCAGGCGCTTGGCATTGTAGCCGAGCAATTCCGCCCGCATCTCGTTTTCCCGCACGGCAATCACCGCGCGGCCGAAGCGGGTGGCGATCAGCCACTTGCAGAGGGTGTAGGTTGCAAACAGGGCGATGCAGGCGAACACGAACATGTTCGCAGGGGACAGCGGAGCGCCGGTAAACGGCATTGTCAGCAGCGGTGTGTTGGGAATGCCGTTGAAGCCGCCGAGTCGCGCCGCGCCGATCCGCCAGGCGTCACCGCCGGTGCTGTTGATCAGCTTGAACAGGATGAGCGTGACGGTAAGCGTAATGACGCCGAGATAGACATCGCTGAGGCGGCCATAGAAAAGGAAGTAACCAAGGCCGGCCGCGAACAGGGCCGGGATCCCTATGGCGAAGGCTGCTGCAAGCGTCGTGTCGCCAAAGTTGATGGCGGCAATGGCATAGGCATAGGCGCCGAGGCCGAAGAACGCCGATTGGCCGAAGCAGAGGATGCCGCCATAGCCCCAGAGAAGCGCCAGGCTCAGCGCAAAGATGCCCATGGACATGTAGAGCGTGACGTTGATCAGCGTGTAGAGCGGCGCGACGGTGGGGAAGATGATGATCGCTGCCAGCATGGCGATGGCTGCGAGTGCGATATGCGTGCCGCTGGCCCGGCAGAATGTGGACAAGCTCATGGTGCCCCCCTGAAAATGCGGCCGGTGATGCCTGTCGGCAGGAGACGCAGGAAGATGGTGGCGGCAAGAAGCAGCGCCACGTCACCGAGAACCGGTGTGGTGATGAAGGTGGACACCGTGTTGATGCTGCCGAGCAAGGTCGAGCTCAGCGCTGTACCGGTGATGACGCTGGCTCCGCCGGTGATGACCGTGATGAAGGCCTTGGCGACATAGGCGACGCCCATGGTGGGCAACACGCCGGATATCGGGGCCAGCAATCCGCCTGCCAAACCGCTGAGGGCCGAGCCGATCGCGAAGGTGACGGCGTAGACCCGCGAGGGTTCGATGCCCAGGGACGAGGCCATTTCCCGGTTCTGCATGGTTGCCCGGGCAACCAGGCCGACGCGCGTGAAGCGCAACACTGCATAGCCTGCGGCAAAGATGACGAGGACGATGCCCGTCAGCACGAAATCATAGGCGCCCAGACTGTATTGGCCGATACGGAAACTGCCGACCGGGGCAGCGACGCCGACGACGCGATTGCCGAAGAAAGTGGTGGCAAGGCCGATGAGCAGCAGGCTCAGGCCCCAGCTTGCCAGCATGGTATCGACCATGCGGCCATAAAGGCGGCGCATGATGAGGCGCTCGACCAGCACGCCGAGCAGGGCCACGCTCAGCGGCGCGACCACCAGCATCGCAAGCCAGATGTTGACGCCGGCCTGCACGCTGAAGATCGCTGCAAAACCGCCGAGCATGATGAACTCGCCATGGGCAAGGTTAATGACCCGCATCATGCCGAAGATGACGGCAAGCCCGACGCTGACAAGCGCGAGGTTGCCGACCGCTCCAGCGATCTGGAGCAGCACAACAAGAAAATAGTCCACTGGATTTGTCCCGGGTGGCTCCCGGTGCGCGGCCTGCCACGCGCCGGGAGGCAATGCGTCAGCGATTACTGGATGACGTATTGCTGGTTGTCGTTCGGGTTGGCGACCAGGTCGCAAACGGCAGCCGTGTCGGCCGGCGGCTGGTTCGCGAAGCTTTCGAGGATTTCGAAACTGTGGGTCTTGACCCGGCCAAAATGGACGTCCGTGGCGCAATGGTGCGTCTTGGGATCGATCGTCGAGGGGCCGCCAGGCCCGTCAACCGTCGAGCCACTCTCGATCGCCTCTATGACCGCCATGCGGTCGAGGGAATTGGCTTTCCTGACGCCGTTTGCCCAATGGTGGACGGCGTTATAGGTCGCCGAGGCATGCTCGGTCACATAGGGCGCCTTGTCGCCGAACTTCTGGTGGTAGCGCTTCACGAAGGCCTCGTTGGCTGGCGACTTTATCTCCTGGAAATAGCCGAATGCGGCCATGACGCCGTCGGATTCCGCAGGCGTCAGGACGATATGTTCGTTGCCGCCGCCGAAAGACGTGGAGACGATCGGGATCTGGCCCGTCATCCCGGCCGCCGCCCACTGGCGGAAGAAGGCCATATGGTTGCCGCCCACCAGGAGCGTATAGATCACGTCAGGCTTCTCGCGCTGGATCTTCTGGATTGCCGCGCTGAAATCGGTGACGTCGAGCGGGAAGAATTCCGCAGCAATCACTTCTCCGCCGGCTTGCGTAGTGAAGTCGCGTACCCACTTGGCGGAAATCTGACCGTAGGTGTAGTCGGCAGCGAGCACATAGACCTTCTTGCCGAAGTTCTTGATGGCAAAGGGCATCAGCTGGCCGATGGTCTGCGAAGGGGTCGAGCCCGTCAAAAAGGTATTGCGGTCGCAGACGCCGCCCTCATAGAGCGGCGAGTAGAAGTAGAGTGTCTGGTACCGACCGAGGATCGGCCGGATGGCTTCGCGGGAGGCGCTGGTGATGCCGCCAAAGACGGTCGCAGCCTGCAGGCTCGTTGCCGCTTCCGTCGCGAACTGCGTGTAGAGCTGGATGTTGGACTGCGGATCGTATTTCTGGACCTTGATCTGGCGACCGAGCAGGCCGCCGGCCTCGTTCAGTTCGGCAACGGCAAGATCGAGGCAGGCGTCGATCGGCTGGCCGTAGATTTCGAGGCCGCCGGAAAGATCGTAGATGCTCGCAATCGTGATGTCGTCAGCCGCGAAGCTGCGATTGACCCAAGGAGCGGTCAAGGCGGCGGCCGTACCGCCGAGAAACAGGCGTCTGCTGATTTTCATGAGTTCACCCTCTTCTTAGTAGATCCGAATGGACGTACGAATTCGTCCCGGCAGACGGGTGTCTGCGGGGTCGGCCCAAACCGATGGGAACGGGCAGGCGGTCTTCGTGCGGTCAATAATATTTATATATTCAATATTTTCTTTTTCAAGTATTTTTTGCCAGCAACGGTTTTCAAGCCGTGGCTTCCGGAAAGCCTGTTTCAAAACAGCAGGATATGAAGGATTGGAAAGGCGCCTTCGCAGGGACGTGCCTTCTGATCGCGGGCGAGGAACGTGCCTCCGATTGTCGAAACCGGAGAGGGGAGGTCAGATGGCGTCGAAGCTGCGAAGAATCTCGAACTCGGTGCCGTCGGCGCGGGCAAGGTAGGTCGGCCCGGAAACGACCCCGTTTCGGATCGTGGTCACGCCGCGGGGGCTTTCGAAGCTGAGGCCTTCGAAAGCCTGTGACAGAGCGTCGATTTCCAGTGATTGTGCGCGGGTGGCCAGGGCACCGAAGAAGCGCAAGCCCTCATAGCAGGCCTCGCTCAAGACACCTTGCACGGGCGCCGTCACGCCGAAGGCATCCCGGTAGCGCTTCAGGAAGGTGTCGTTCTCCGGTGTCTGCAGCGCGCTGAAGTAGCCGGCGGCACAGAACAGGTTCTCGGTGTTGTCTGCGCCGATTGCCAGCAACGTGTTTTCCTCCACAGCACCCGAGAGACGGAGGATATGGCGGGACAGGCCGCGCTCGGCAAACATGCGGTTGAAGGGCACGCATTCCGAGCCGACTAAAGAGAGAAAGACGATATCAGGGTCCGCTGCCCCGATCAGGTCGATGAGGTGCGTCGTGTCGTCGCCAAGTCCGACATATTCCTCTCCGATGATCTCGCCGCCCCGCTGCAGGACGAAGTTGCGCACCCAGTTGTGTGAAGCCCGGGGCCAGACATAGTCGTTGCCGACGAGAAACCAACGCTGCGCGCCCTGGTGATCCATGAAATGGCTCACGGCGCCGGAAAACTGCCGTTCCGGCACCTCGCCGATGCTGAATACCCTCTCGCCCTCCGTACCGCCTTCAAAGAGTGGAGCGAAGACATAGGGTACCCGGTCGGCCAGGGCGCGGGCAAGTTCGACCCTTACTGAGGAGAGGTGGACGCCGACCAGTGCATTGGCGCCCTGGCGCTCGACAAGGTCGCGGGCACGCTCGACAACGGCTTGCGGGCTGCCGCCGGCATCGGCGGCCAGAAGCTCTATCTGTCGGCCAAGGATGCCGCCTTTCTCGTTGAGCTCGGCCGCGGCGAGAACGGCGCTGTACTGGCAGGATGGCCCCCAGATCGCATCCGCCCCCTGGAAGGGGACGAGCAACCCGATCCGGATAGGCTCTCGTTTGCGCGGTACGGACATGTTTTGGTGACCTGCGCGTTTGGAAAGCAGGGTCTGGCGTAAGGGAACCCGGCTTTGGCGCGAAGAGGCTGGGTTGCGCATCCAGATGCCGCTGGCCCCGCCGGCCAGAGCAGAATCGAACGTCACGGCGTTCTCCCTTTTATTCTACGCTCCACCCTGGACGACACGCTCCGCAACGGCGGATTGTGATTTTTTTGTTTTCGTTGGGCCCCGCCTATGCGGCGGGACTGAAGCACTATATATATAGTTTCCGATTAAACAATTGCTCATTAAAGAATCATGGCCGAACGCTCGCTCAACGAACATCTTTCGCATCTGCTCGCTCAGGCGAACCGGCACCTCAGCCGCCAGTTGACAGCCGAGGGCGTGTCGCTGGATCAGTGGCGGCTGATGAAGGTTCTGTCGGAGGCCGGTGGGCTGCCGATGGGCAAGCTTGCCGAGGAGCTGGCGCTCAATTTGCCGACGCTCACAAAGCTGGTGGATCGCATGGTGCAGGATGCGCTCGTCTATCGGGTTCCCGACCCCGCCGACCGGCGCAAGGTGCGAATGTTCCTTTCCGACAAGGGGGCCTCGATGCTTGCCTCGCAGAACAAGCGTGTCGAGGAGCATGAGGCGAAGGTCGAGGACAACTACGGCAGCGAGGATGCCCAGCGCCTGAAAATCATGCTGGAAAGCTTTATCAAGCAGATCGTATAACGCGCAGCATTCCCCCCGCGCGGCAGAAGACGGAACACGCGAAGGCCGGCTCCTGAGGGAACCGACCTCTGTTCGACGTATGGTTGACGCTCAGCGGGCCGGATTGGGACCAATGCGCTTGCCGTGGTGAGTACGTTCCTCGCCCTTGTGAACCATGGTGACGGCATAGTCGATACCCATGCCATAGGCACCGGAATGTTCCTTCACGATGGCGGTGACAGCGTCATAAGTCTTCTTGTGGGCCCAGTCGCGCTGCCATTCCAGGAGCACCTGCTGCCAGGTGACCGGGACGACACCGGCCTGGACCATGCGATCCATGGCATATTTGTGGGCATCCATCGATGTGCCGCCGGATGCATCGGCGACCATGTAGATTTCGTAGTCGGTGTCATGCAGGCAGGAGAGGGCGAAGGTGGTGTTGCACACTTCCGTCCACAGGCCGGAAACGATGATCTTCTTGCGGCCGGCCGCAGCGTTCCGAGCGAGCGCGTCACGGACGTTCTGGTCGTCCCAGGAATTCATCGAGGTTCGCTCGAGGATATCGTTTTCGGGGAAAACGGCGAGCAGCTCCGGATAGGTATGGCCGGAGAAGGAGTCCGTCTCGACGGTCGTGATGGTTGCCGGAATGCCGAAGGTCTTGGCCGCCTTGGCAAGCCCCACGACGTTGTTTTTCAGCGCCTGGCGGTCGATCGACTGAACGCCGAAAGCCATCTGCGGCTGCTGGTCGATGAAGATGATCTGGCTGTTTTCCGGGGTCAGGACTTCGAGTTTCCTGGACATGTCTGTCTCCTCTCTGGTTTGGGGGGAAGGGTTCCTCGCCCTTGCCCTTTCCGTTTTGCGTCGGTGTGTTTCGATAGAGACAAGGTAGCGGCATTGATTGTGTTGGAAAATTGCAATAATAATTCGCAATGAATTGCGATTATAGAAATAATAGAGATGAATGACTACAAGGCCCTGCGCATCTTCTTGCTGGCTGCCGAGAAGCGAAATTTCGCCCAGGTGGCGCGGGAACTCAACATGGCGCCTGCCGCCATCACGCGCACCATCGCCGCGCTGGAAGAGGAGCTCGGTCTTCAGCTCTTCGTGCGGACGACGCGCCAGGTGTCCCTGACGACGGACGGCGCGATCTTCGCCGCGCAGATCCAGCCGGCGTTCCAGGCGCTCGAAACGGCGCGCAAGGACATCATGGATGCCCATAAGACGGACCAGGGACGGCTTCGCATCAGCGCACCGACATGGTTCGGTAAGGCCGTTCTGCCGCCGATCCTCTCCGGGTTTCGAAAGCTCTATCCGAAGATCAATTTCGAGATCTCCCTGGCCGATGGCTTCGTCAACATCCTCGACCAGGATTTCGATCTTGCCATCCGAATCTCCTCGGCGCCTTCCGACAAGTTCACGATCTGGCGAAAGGTCTGCGTCATCCCCCGCGTGCTCGTGGCAGCGCCCGACAGCCGGTTCGCCGCCATGGACCATCCCGGCGAACTGACGCCCGACGAGTGCCTCGCCTATAGCGGCGAAAGCCGTCGGGAAGCATGGGTGCTCTCGGACGGCAGCGCGAACATCGAGATTTCCGCCGGCCGAAGCTTCAGCGCGAACAATGGCGACGTCTTGGCCGACATGGCGGCGGAGGGCGCTGGCGTCACGCTGCTGCCGCGCTTTCACGTCGCAGCGCATCTGAAGGCCGGTCGGCTGGTGCACGTGTTGCCGCGCTGGTCGCCGCCCGAGCTGTGGCTGACCCTGTACTATCCCCCGTATCAGACGCTGCCGCCACGCATTGCCGCCTTCTCGAAATATTTCGAGCAGCACGTGCCTGCCTATATGTCGGCGCTGCAATAGGGGAGGCTTATGCCATCACGGCCTTGATCGATGGCTCCGTTTGCAGGGTGCGCGGGGGCGATCAGGATCGCCCCCGCGTGTTGCAATTGTCACGTCAACGGGGAACGATGCTTCAGGGCGCTTCACGGGCCTCACCCTTCCGCGCCAGCACGAAATCGTACTCCACCTCCCAGAACGGTCCGGCGAATTCATAGGCCTTCGCCCGCGGCGGGTCGTCCACGCGCCGAAATTCCGCGAGCAGGCTCTGCTTCACCCCGAAGACGGCATCCGAATTGATATAGGGGTCGTCCGGGTCGAAGATGTGGGTGATCAGCGTTTCGAAACCCTCGGCCTTGAGGATGTAGTGCAGGTGTGCCGGACGGTTGGGGTGGCGGCCGAGATGCTGGAGCATCCTGCCGACCGGGCCGTCATGCGGAATCGGGTAGAATTTCGGCTTGACGGCGCGGAACCAGTAGCGCCCGTCCTCACCCGTTCGGAAAACGCCGCGCAGGTTGAATTCCGGCTGGATGCCGAGCTGCTGGACGTCGTAGAACCCCTCGTCGTTGGCCTGCCAGACATCCAGCACCGCGCCCGCGATCGGCCGGCCGGCCGTGTCGAGGATGCGGCCCGAAATGACCATGTCCTCGCCCTTCTGGTCGAGGCAGATATTGGCGCCCATCGGCAGTTCCGGCGCATCCTGCACATGGAATGGCCCGAGCACCGTGCTTTCCGAAGCGCCGGAGGGTTTGCGGTTGTTGATGGCGTCGACCAGCATGGACACGCCGAGCGTATCGGAGAGCAGGATGAATTCCTGCCGCCATTCGTTGCACATCTGGCCGGTGCGGGTGAGGAAGAGGATCGCCTCCATCCACTCCTCCTGCGTCGGCTCGATCTCCTTGACGGCCTCGTGCAGCTTGCGCGTCACCACCTCCATGATCGCCTTCAGCCGCGCGTCCCTGGCGTTGCGGTTGCGGCCGGCGACGACCTCGACGGAGTTTTCCTCCGTGAAGAAACCCTTTTCATGCTCGTCCATCACGCGTCTCACTTTCCAAGAATGGCGGTCAGCACCCGGCTGAGGTCGCCGGCCGGATCAGCGGAATTTTCAGCATGCCGCCAGCAGACATGGTGGTCGGGGCGCACCAGCACCACGCCGCCGTCGCGCACCTCGCTGAGATTGGCCCAGTCGCCGGAAAAATCCTGCCATTGCTGGCGCGGGCCGATGGCATGGGCGGCGATCTCGATGCCGAGCGCCCGGCCGACTGTCCTTGCAGCCTCGATCCAGCCCTGCCCGCCGGGGCCGGTCAGGACGGTGAAGCGGCCATGGCCGGCAAGGTCGAGCGTCGAGACCTTTTTTCCGTCCTCGGAAAACAGCCAGGCATGGGGCAGGCGCGCGCCGGGCCAGGTGGTCTGCTGGAAATGCAGCTCCGGGTCCTTCACGAAGGCGGGTTCCGGCTGGCCGTCATTGACGACGGCGTCGGAGCGGTAACGCTGGTTCATCTCCACGCCATGGGCGTCGAACTCGTAGACCTTCGCGGCGATCGCCTTGCGGATAGCGGCCCGCTGCGCCTCGGCGGCGGGCGTGTCGTTGCAGCGGGCGTCCATGTTCTCCTGCATCTTCACGGGATCGACGGAATCCAGCAGGCCGAGCGCCTTGAAGATCGGGCCGAATTCCTCGATCGACTTGTTGGCGCGGGTGACGATCTGTTTTGCCACCGGCGCGCGCTCGGCCTGGTAGCTGTCGAGCAGTTTTGCGCCGGCCTGGCCCTTCAGCACATGGGCGAGCTTCCAGGCGAGGTTGAAGGCGTCCTGAATGGAGGTGTTGGAGCCGAGGCCGTTGGAGGGCGGATGGCGGTGGATGGCGTCGCCCGTGCAGAAGACGCGGCCGTTCGAAAGCGTGGTGGCGTACATGTTGTTGACGGTCCAGGTCGAGACCGACTTGATCGTCACGTCGAGATCGGCGACGCCGACGAGATCGCGCACCACCTTCTTCGCATGGGCCTCGTCCACGGCGGGGGCAGGCTGGTTGATGTCGTAGCCCCAGACGATCAGCCATTCGTGCCAGGGGCGCACCATGCGCACCAGCCCCATGCCGATGCCGCCGACATCGGCGCCCGGCTGGAGGACCCAGTAGAGCACCGAGGGACGATGGGCGACATAACGCGACAGGTCGGCCTCGAAGAGGATGTTCATCGAGCCGGCGACGCCCATGCGGCCTTCGAAGGCAAGGCCCGCATGTTCCGCCACCTTGGAATTGCCACCATCCGCACCGACGAGATACTTCGAACGCACCGTGAACGTCTTGCCGGTCAGCCGGTCGAGACAGGTGGTGGTGACGCCCTCGCCGTCCTGCTCATGGCTGACATATTCGGTGGAAAGACGCGCCTGCGTGCCGCGCGAACAGGCGGTGCGGAAGAGCAGCGGCTCCATGAAGGTCTGCGGCAGGTCGTTCATCAGCGTCGGCGAGGAGAGCTGGTGCTCGGCGCGCGAGGTGGGGTGCATGCCCCAGCTCTTCATGCGGCCGATTTCTTCTCCCGCAAGCGCGGTGCAGAAGACGTTCTCGCCCATCAGCTCCTGCCCGGCGGCGAACATGTAGGCCTCGTCCTCCACGTCGCGGCCGAGATCGCGCAGCACTTCCATGGTGCGCTGGTTGGTGATGTGGGCGCGCGGCGTGTTGGCGAGCCAGCGGTAGCGGTTGATCACCATGTTCTCGACGCCGTAGCTGGAAAGCAGCGCCGCGGTGGCCGAGCCGGCGGGGCCGGTGCCGATGATCAGTACGTCCGTGGTGATGTCAGCCATGTGAGGTTCCTCCCTGATGGATGGCGGGGCCGCCGACGAGTTTGCGGCGGACCGGGAAAAGCTGGATGCCGGTGCGGTCGGAGAAGGCGCCCCAGAGACCGCGCGGCGCGAAGAGCATGACGAGGATGCCGGCAAGGCCGAGCATCAGGAGATACCAGGAGCCGTAATCGGCCATGAGGTTCTGCAACAGAAAGAACAGGATGACACCGAGGATCGGCCCTTCGATGGTGCCGATGCCGCCGATGACGACGATGAAGATGACATAGGCCGTCCAGTCGGTGACGGAGAAGGCGGCGTCGGGCGAGATGCGGGCCTTCTGCACATAGATCAGCGCGCCGGCAAGGCCGGTGAGGAAGGCGGTGGCGAGATAGACCAGCGCCTTCATGCGCCGCGCATCGACGCCGACGGCGCGGGCGGCCTGCTCGTTGTCGCGCACGGCGGCAAGGCCGAGGCCCTGCTTGCTGCGCAGGAGACGGTAGATGAAACCGATGGTGGCGGCGGCAAGGATCAGCGCCAGCCAATAGGTGATGGCGTCGCTTGCCTGCGCAGGTTTCATGCCGAAGAAGTCGCGCAAGAGGGAGACGCCGGCCATGTCGCGCACCGCCTCGCGCGGCAGCGAGGTGCCGGTGCCGCCGCCGAGCGCCTTCCACTGGGCGAAGCTGAGGCGCACGACCTCCGCCACGACCCAGGTGCCGATGGCGAAATAGGGGCCGTAGAGGCGGAAGGTGAAGAAGGCGGTGGGAATGGCGAGGAGGACCGACAACAGCCCGGCGATCAGGATCGCCAGCAGCGGATCGACGCCGAGAAGGATGACTGTGCCGAACATGGCATAGGCGCCGAAGCCGACGAAAACCTGCTGGCCGACGGAGATCAGCCCGGCATAGCCGGCGAGCAGGTTCCAGCTCTGCGCCAGCACCAGCATGGTGAGAATGAAGAACAGGTCCTGCACCGCGCCGCGCGAGACGAGGAAGGGCGCGGCAAGGCCGAGCGCCAGCACGGCGGCGGCGAGAAGCAGCGAGACCGACGAGGCCTTGTTGCGGGTTTCGACCTTGAGGGAGGGGAGGGCGATGCTCATGAAAACACCTCAATCGACGGCGCGCGGGAAGAGGCCGCGCGGCTTGACGAGAAGAACGGCGAGGAAGGCGAGATGGCCGGAGAGGATCTGCCATTCGGGATTGATGGCCGCGCCGAGCGTCTGCGCGACCCCGAGGATGATGCCGCCGGCCAGCGTGCCCCACAGCGAGCCGAGGCCGCCGATGATGACCGCCTCGAAGGCGTAGATCAGCCGGGCCGGGCCGGCGGTCGGGTCGAAATTGGCGCGTGTGCCGAGATAGAGCGCGGCAATCGTCACCACGACCATGGCCAGCCCCGTCGCCATGGCGAAGATTTTGCGCGGGCGGATGCCCATAAGGCCAGCCGTTACCGCGTCGTCCGACGTGGCGCGGAAGGCGCGGCCGAGCGCGGTGCGGTAGATGAGGAGGTTGAGGCCAACGATGACGGCGACGGCCGAGAGCAGGGCCAAGAGCGGCATCAGGCCGATGGTGACGGGGCCTGCCGCCATCGAGGCCGTCTCCAGCGATCCCGCGGAGATGCGGCGGCTGTCGGCTGAAAAGCCTTCCAGCAGGCCGTTCTGGATGACGATCGACAGGCCGAAGGTGACGAGCAGCGGCGGCAGCACGTCCTTGCCGAGCGTGCGGTTGAACAACACCTCCTGCAAGACATAACCGAGCGCGAACATAAGCGGCGCGACGAAGAGCGCGGCGAGGAAGGGGTTGAGGCCGAGGGTGGAGACCAGCACGAGCAGCAGGAAGGCGGCGAGCACGATGAGGTCGCCATGGGCGAGGTTGACCAGCCGCATGATGCCGAAGACGAGGCTGAGGCCCGCCGCGAACAGCGCATAGAGCCCGCCGAGCAAAACGCCCTGGACGATGGTATCAATGAGGCTCATGGCGCTGGGCTCCGAAATAGGCGGCGTGGATGGCGTCGCGGCTCAGATCGTCCGGCCGGCCGGACAGGGTGATGCGCCCCTCCATCATGCAATAGACGCGGCTCGCCACCTTCAGCGCCTGGCCGATATCCTGCTCGACGATGACGATGGAGGCGCCCGAGGCGCGGATGCGCGGGAAGGCGGCGTAGATGTCGCGCACCACGACGGGGGCAAGGCCAAGGCTGATCTCGTCGCAGAGCAGCACATCCGGATTGGCCATCAACGCCCGGCCGATCGCCACCATCTGCTGCTGGCCGCCGGAGAGCGCCGTCGCCGGGTTGTTGCGGCGCTCCTTCAGGATCGGGAAGAGCGTGTAGACGCTGTCGAGCGTCCAGACGCCGCGGCGCTTGCCATAGGCGCCGATGAGCAGGTTCTCCTCGACGGTCAGCGAGGGAAAGAGACGCCGTCCTTCCGGCACCATGGCGACGCCGCGCGAGAGGATGTCGGGCGCCGCGAGCGCGCCGATGGCCTCGCCGCGGCAATGGATGGTCTCGGCGGCGCTCTTCAGCACTCCGGAGATGGCGCGCATCAGCGTCGTCTTGCCGGCGCCGTTGGCGCCGATAATGGCGATGGTCTCGCCGGCCTCGACGCGGATATCGACGCCGAACAGCGCCTGGAAATCGCCGTAGAAGGCGGTGAGCCCCCTGGTTTCGAGGAGCGCGGTCATATCTCGATCCCCAGATAGATTTCCTTGACCTCGCGTGAGGCCATGATCTCGTCCGGCGCGCCGATGCCGATCACCCGGCCGAAATTCAGCACCAGCAGCCGCTCGACGACAGATGTCAGCGCATGCAGAACATGCTCGATCCAGATGACGGCGACGCCCTTGGCATGGATGGCGCGGATGGTGGCGACGAGCGACAGGCATTCGCCCTCCGTCAGCCCGCCGGCGATCTCGTCGAGCAGCAGGAGGCGCGGCTCGGTGGCGAGCGCGCGGGCGAGTTCCAGGCGTTTGCGCTGGAGCAGCGTCAGGCCGCCGGCCGGCACATTGGCCTTGTCGAGAAGGCCGGTTTCGCTGAGAATCTCGGCACAATGGTCATAGGCCTCCGCCTCGCTGCGCCTGGCGCCGAAACTGCCGGCGACGAGCAGGTTTTCGAACACGGTCAGCTTTTCGAAGGGCTGGGGGATCTGGAAGGTGCGCCCCATGCCCGAAAGACAGCGCGCCATCGGCGGCGTGCGGGTGACGTCGGCGCCGGAAAAACGGATCGTGCCGCTGTCGGCGGCGATCGTGCCGTTGATCAGGTTGAACAGCGTCGACTTGCCGGCGCCGTTCGGGCCGATGATGCCGAGCGCCTCGCCCTCCGCCACGGAAAAGCTGATGCTGTCAGCGACGGTCAGCGCGCCGAATTTCTTCGAGACCTTGTCGAGTTCAAGCAATGTCATGGGTATCCTCCAAGCCTGCGGGTTTTCTCACCCGCAGGCCTTCCTCACGCTCAGGCGATCGCTTCCATCGTGCCGCCGACGGGAATGGCCGGCGCGGTCTTGTTGTCGGTGATGACGAGGTCGTAGCCACCGCCCTCCTTCAGCCGCCACTGGCCGCCGACGAGCGGCGTCTTCGCCACGTTCTTCGCCGCAAAGGGCGGCAGGCCCGCGCCGCCCCAGGCGACATTGCCCACCAGCGTATCGAGCTTCGTCGCGGCGATGGCCGCGGCGACCGCGTCGCCGTCCGTCGGGTCCTCGGCGCGGGAGAGCGCATCGACCGCGAGTTCGAAGAGGGCATGGGCAAAGCCGATCGGCTGCGTCCAGGGCCGGCCGGTCGCCTTGGTGAAGGCGGCCGCGACCTCGGCCGAGCTTTCGCCCGTCAGCGAGGATTTGAACGGATGGCTCGGCGACCACCAGACTTCCGAGGACAGATTGTGCCCGGCCGTGCCCAGCGCCTCCACCGCCTGCGGGAAGAGCAGCGCCTTGCCGATCGAGGCCACTTTCGGCACGAAACCCTGCTGCTTGGCCTGGTTCCAGAAGGTGGTGAAATCGGGCGGGATGACGACGCCGGTGATGATCTCGCACTGGCCCGCCTTGAAGGCATTGATCTGCGCGGAAAAATCGTCGGTCATGTTCTGGTAGCGGCCGGGATCGTTCAGCGAATAGCCCATCTTTTCGAGCACGGGCGGGAAGCCGACCACCTTGTCGCCCCAGGCATTGCCGTCACCATCATTTGGGAAGAGGCCGCCGACCTTGCGGTTGGTCTCGACCTGCGCCCACATGTTGGTGAAGACGGCGATGACGTCCTCCAGCCCCCAGAAGAAGTGGTAGGCGTAGTCGAAGGGTTTCCACGAGGCGGGATCGCCGGGATTGCCCTGCTGGCCGATGAACCAGGGCTGCCAGGGCGCGACGGTGGAGATGCAGGGCATGCCCTCCGCCTCGCAGGTCGTCGCAACCGGATTGGTCGTCTCCGGCGTCGAGGCGACGAGCACCAGGTTCACCTCGTCGTCGACGATGAGCTGTTTTGCCACCTCCGCCGCCCGGTTGGGGTTCGACTGGCTGTCCTTGACAACAATCTCGTAGTTCAGCCCCTTGGCCTTGGCGACCGAAAGGAAGGCGTCGATGACAAAACTGTCGGCTTCGCCGAAGGCGGCGAGCGGGCCGGTCTGCGGGCTCACATAGCCGAGCTTGATGGCCGCATTCTGCGCCAGCGCCGGCATGGAGAGGCCGGATGTCAGGGCCGCGGCGCCGCCGGCGGCCGTCGTCTTCAGGAAATCGCGTCTCGTAAACATGATGGGTTCCTCCTCCCGTTCCCTTCCTCCCGAAGGGTGTTGTCAGTCCGGCCGCCGGCCCTCCCAGGCCGCCTGCAGCAACGCGCGGATCGACGGCCGGTCGATTGCGCGCGGATTGCGATAGGGGTTTTGCGTGGCGATATCGGCGGCAAGGTCGAGATCGCCTTCCGAAAGGCCGAGATCCCTCAACGCCAGCGGCGCTCCCGCCGTCCTGGCGAAATCCCAGAGCCCGCCGCCGACCGAACCGCCAAAAATCTCCGCCACGGGGGCGAGCAGATCGGGCACGGCGACGGCGTTGAAGGCCGCGGTGTGCGGCAGCATGATCGCATGGGTCTCGGCATGGGGCGTATCGAAGGTGCCGCCGAGCGTGTGGCAGATCTTGTGGTGCAGCGCCATGCCGACCGTACCGAGCACCGTGCCGCAGAGCCAGGCGCCGTAAAGCGCCTCCGCCCGCGCCTCGCCGTCGCCGGGTTTTTCGATGATGCCGGGCAGGCTTTTGCGGAAGGCACGCAGGCCCTCGACAGCCATCAGCGAGGAAACGGGGTTGCGATCCTCGGCGTAAAGCGCTTCCACCGCATGGGCCATGGCGTTGAGGCCGCTCGTCACGCTCATGCCGACCGGCAGGCCGAGGGTGAGCTGGGGATCGTAGATCACCACCTCCGGCAGGATGCTGGCGCTGCGCACCGTCGTCTTGCGCCCGCCCTCGGTCTGGCCGAGGATCGGCGTCACCTCCGAACCGGCATAGGTGGTGGGGATGACGATCTGCGGCAGGTCGGTGCGATAAGCGATCGCCTTGCCGAGCCCCGTCGTCGAGCCGCCGCCGAGCGAGACGACCGCGTCCGCCGCGGTCCGGCGCACCACATCCATCGCCTGTTCCGTCACATCGACGGGCGTGTGCATGAACGCCCCGGCGAAAACCCCGGCCGCACGGGCGCCCAGCGTTTCCGCCAGCCTCTCCGCATCCGCCTTCTGGTGCGGCGTTGCCAGCACGAGGGCGCGGCGGGCGCCGATGCGGTCGATCCAGTCGCCGACCGTTGCGGCCTTGCCGGCGCCGAAGACGATATGGGCCGGGCTGGTGGAATAGACGAAATCGCGGCTCATGCCCTTGCTCCCTGTTTTGCGCGCGCCAGCACGAAGGTGAAATCGAGCCGCCAGCAGGGTTTTTCCCCCATCCGCTCGAAACGGCAGACGAGTTCCGGCTTGACGGCGAAGAGCGGGTCTTCGGCGAGATGTGGATCGCTGCCGTCGTAGAGGTGGGTGACAAGCGTTTCGAAACCCGATGCCTTGATCAGGAATTGCAGATGCGCCGGGCGGCGCAGCGGCAGGCCGGCCTTCAGCAGCAGCGCGCCGACCGGCCCGTCGTCGGGCACGCCATAGCCGGCGGGCCGGACGGTGAGATAATGGAAGCGCCCCTCGCCATCCGTGCGGAAAAGGCCGCGCAAGTTGAACTCCGGCTGGAGATCGGGCTGCTGGTTCTCGTAGAGCCCGGCGGCGTTGGCCTGCCACGTGATGATCTCCGCCCCCGCGACGGGTTCGCCGTCGAGATCGACCACACGACCGAAGACGGCGAGGCGCTCGCCGACGCCGTCGAGCGAGATATCGCTGCCCAGCGCCCGGGCCGGCGCATCGGCACGGAAGAACGGACCGCGCAGCGTGCCCGGCGTCGCCTGTTTCGGGCGATGGGCGTTCACCTCCTCGACCAGCGCCGTCGCGCCGAGCAGGTCCGACAAAAGCACCCATTCCTGCCGCCGGTCATCCGAGGCGTGGCCGACATCGGTGAGGAAGGCGATCAGGCTGCGCCACTCGGCGGGCGTCGGCTTCAATTCGCGGATGAGGGCGTGGAGATGCGTCACCGTGCCGATCAGCGCCTGCCGCAACGGCCCCTCTCCAACGGCTGTAAGCCGCCGGGAAAACACCTCCGAGGAGGCGAGGGTATCGACAGGGACGGCCATGCTGTTTCCTCCAACCTTGAGGAGACTGTAGCAAGGCGCGGCATGGGCATTGATGATTTTGTTCGGCAGGAATATAACGGATCGTTATGAAGATAGACGAGCGCCACCTGATCCAGCTTGCCGCCGTCGTCAGGACGGGCGGCGTCACCGAGGGCGCGGCGCTGCTCGGCCTTGCCCAGCCCGCCGTCTCGCGCACGCTCTCCATGCTGGAAAAGCGCCTCGGTGAACCCTTGTTCCTCAAGGGCCGCCGCCCCCTTCAGCCGACACCGCTCGGCCGGGCGCTCGCCGATCACGGCCAGGTCATGCTCGCCGCCTCGCGCAAGGCTTCCGATACGATCGAGAGTTTTCGCGTCGGCAAGGGCGGCACGGTGCGCATCGGCGGCACGCCCTTCTTCATGGATGCGCTGATCTCAAACATGATCGCGACCTTCCAGACCCAGCATCCGGATGTGCGCATCGACCAGATCTACGGCTATTTCCCGGACCTGCGCGCAGCCCTCAAGGCCGACCAGATCGACCTTGCCATCTGCCCCATCGATATCCTCGACGAAGGCTCGGGCCTCGAATTCCAGCAGATCCTGCCCGGCCGCAACGTCGTCGCCTGCCGCGTCACGCATCCGCTGCTCCTCAAGCGCCGGCCGCAGCCGTCGCATCTGCTGGATTACCCCTGGGTCGCCCCGCCGCCGGGCAGCCCGCTGCTGGCAGACCTGCGCAGCATGCTGCTCTCCTTCGGCGCGACGGAGCTGCGCATCCGCTATACCGGCGGCTCGTTGTTCAGCGTCGTCAACTACCTGAAGGGCACCGATGCACTTACCGTGCTGCCGCACGGCGTGGTCTTTGCCCAGCGGAATGAGAAATCGATCACGGCGTTGCCCATCAACGTGCCGCATCCCGAGCGTGCACTTGGCCTTCTGAAGCGCGGCGATGCGCCACGCATGCCGGCGGTCGATCACTTCGCCCGCCATGTGCAGGCTGGGTTCGATACGCTGAAGCACCTCATCAAGCGGCATGAAGAGGCGATCGTCTGGGGTGTTTGAGGAGGAGCGCCGGGCCTTGCCCGGCGCTGGTGTTCCAAACGCTCAGCCGTTGATAAAGGCAAGCGCGTCGGCGTTGAATTTTTCGGCGTCGATTTCGGCAAGGCCGTGCGAACCGCCCTTGTAGACGAGCAGTTTCGCATCTTTGACGATCTTTGCAGATTTTTCCGCGGAGGCGGCAACCGGCACGATCTGGTCGTCATCGCCGTGCACGATCAATGTTGGGCGATCTATCTTCTTCAGGTCTTCGGTGTAGTCGATCTCGGAGAACTCGTGGATGCAGTCGTAGTGACCCTTGATAGAGCCCATCATGCCCTGCAGCCAGAAGGATTGACGCCGGCCCTCGCTGGCCTTCGCGCCGTCACGGTTGAAGCCATAGAAGGGCATGGTCAGGTCCTTGAAGAATTGCGAACGGTTGTTCGCTGTTCCCGCGCGAATGCCGTCGAAAACCTCCAGCGGCGTGCCCTCGGGATTGGCATCGGTCTTCAGCATCAGGGGTGGCACGGCGCCGACCAGCACGACCTTCGCTACGCGGGCAGTGCCGTGGCGGCCGATATAGTGGACGACCTCGCCGCCACCGGTGGAGTGGCCGATCATGACGAGGTCTTTCAGGTCGAGCTTTTCGATCAGCTCCGCAAGGTCGTCGGCATATTGATCCATGTTATTGCCGTTCCAGGGCTGGTCAGACCGCCCATGGCCGCGCCGGTCATGGGCGATGACACGAAAACCGTTCCGGCCAAAGAACAGCATCTGCGCATCCCAGGCGTCTGCCGAAAGCGGCCAGCCGTGGGAAAACAGGATCGGCTGGCCCTTGCCCCAATCCTTGTAGAAAATCCGGGTCCCGTCTTTCGTCGTGATGGTGCTCATCAGTATGCTCCTTGCTTGGTTATGGCTTGGGCGGCAACGGTGGTGGCTCCGGCGTCTGCCGGGAGCCCTGTGAAGAGGCTGGCTTACCGGCGGGAATGCATTGGCCTGCGATGGCGTTCAGTGCTTTCCGGCGGCCAGCAGGTGTCGGACGCGGGGTGGTTCTCCGCCACGATGGAACCGGCGCACATCCTCCTGGAGATCGGCATCCGCCTTGGAAACGCGGCGATGCTGGCGCAGGTGCTCGGCCCAGGATTCGACGAAGAACCATTCGAGGACGATGTTCGGATCGGCTGCATCCTCGGTCACGCCCCAGCCATAGGCGCCGTCACGCCGTCGTTCAGTAGAGAAGCGATGGAGGGCCTGAAGGAATGCCGTGCGGTCGGCGTCGTCGATGCGGTACTCCACGGTGATCAGCACGGGGCCACGGTCATGGTCGACGGGTTCGGCGGTCAAGGGTTCGGGCCAATGGTTGGAAGGCACCAGATCCGCCTCGCCCCTGGGCAGGTGCAGCCGGTGGAAGACAAGGCCGGCTATGACGAGGCCGGCAGCCGCGACGAGGAGCGTCGTGGCGATGCCGAGCGCTTCGGCGATCGTGCCCCAGGCGAGGCTCCCCGCTGTCATCGCCCCGTTGAACACGGTGAGATAGATGGCGAGCGAGCGGCCGCGCACCCAGTTGGGCAGCACGGACTGGGCCGTGCCGTTGAGCGTGGTGAGCGCGGTGATCCAGCCGGCACCGAGGAGAAGCAGCAACAGGATGGCCACCCATTGCGGTGGGGCAAGGGAGAGCGCCGCCATCACCAGTGCTGCAGCGAGGGCCGCCAGCAGCATCAGCCCGTCCACATCGAGCCGGGTGCGCAGCAGCGGCATCAGGAAGGCGCCGCCGATTGCGCCGGCCCCGACCGCGCCGAGCAGCACGCCGTAAAATCCCGCCGTGCCGCCGAGAAGATTGCGCGCCACCAGCGGCAACAGCGCCCAGACTGCGCTGGAGAAGGCGAAGAAGACCGCTGCGCGCACCAGGACGACATGCAGGTCCCGGCTCGATCGGGCATAGCGCAGGCCGGCGCGGAAGGCACCGAAGAACCGTTCGGAAAGCGCGTCCTCGCCTTCCGTTTTTCGCCGCCACCACAGGAGGGCGGAAACGACGAACACGTAGCTGATGACATCGACGCCATAGGTGACGGCAGCCCCGAAGGAGGCGAGCAGGACACCGCCAAGCGCTGGACCGATCGCCCGCGAAATGTTGATGCCCAACGAGTTGAGAGCGATGGCGCCCTTGACGTCCCCCTTTGTCACCAGTTCCGGAACGATCGCCTGCCAGGTGGGAGCCATCAGCGCCGCGCCGATGCCACCGACGAAGGTGAAGGCGACGAGCGAGGTGACCGTCTGCAGGCCCGTCGCTGACAGGGCCAGCAGGCAGAGGCTCGCCGAGGCGAGGATGAGCTGGATGGCGATCAGGAATTTTCGGCGGTCGAGGATGTCGGAGAGCACGCCCGCAGGAATAGCCAGCAGGAAGATCGGAAAGGTGGATGCGGCCTGGATGAGCGCCACCGCCGCCGGTGCCGCCGATAGGTCCGTCACCAGCCAGGAGCTGGCAACATCGCGCACGAAGGTACCGATATTGCCGATGATCGTCGCCACCCACAGCACGGCGAAGACCTTCTCGCGTAGCGGGGCGAACGCGCCCGCGCGAGGGGTGTTGGGGGCTTCGGCCATCAGCTCCAGTCCTCTTTCGCGCCGTTCTTCCAGCGGTGCAGATCATACCAGGCGACCAGCATGAACGCACCCGCAAGTCCGAGATGCTCGAAGAAGGAGTTGGTGGCCATCATGCGTGGCATGCCGGATGGCATTTCCCAGAAGCGCAACGCAATGAAGGTCGCCATCAGCGTGAAGCCGGCAAGCGCCAGCGCGCCGATCCAGCGCCAGAAGCCGGAGAGCACCATGGCCGAGCATGCAAGCTCGACGAGGATGATGGTCGCGGCGATGGGGGCAGCGGGGGTAAGGCCGAAATGCTCCATCTCGGCGATCGCGCCGTTGAAGTCGAAGAGTTTCATCACGCTGCCCTGGATGTAGGCGGCGCACAGGCCCAGCAGCGCGATCCAGCGCACCGGATGGTTGATGACGAAGCGCGCGCAGACCCTGGCGGCGCGCTGTTCCATGGTTGCGGACATGATGCCTATCTCTCTGTTTTCCACTATTCGAATATCAATTGCCCCATGGGTGCGCCGGACGCATTCTCCTCATACCGCCCAGCAGGCGCAGCCGAGCGCGCCGAAGAATCCCTTGAGATCGCCGACCGGCAGTTTCGATGTCCAGGCGGCGGCATGGTCGTGGCCGTGCACGCCGCAGGCGCTGGCGCAGCCGCATGCCGAGATCGCCGCCCGGCGCAATGATCGTCTGCCCGCGCCTTCCGGCTCCGCCCAGGCCGCGTAGCCGCCGAAGGTCCTGACCGGGGACCAGTCGGGCATGGGCGGCGGCACAGAGTTTTCGTCGAGGTTGTCGAAGTCGCCTGCGCCATAGACAACCCTTCCACCGACCATCGTCAAGTCGGAGGTCAGGAAGGAGATTTCGTCTTCTGCGCAGGTGAAGAAGTCCTTGTCGGGGATGACGAGATCGGCGAACTGGCCCACTTCGATGCGACCCTTCCTGCCCTCCTCGTTGGAGAACCAGGTGACATTTTCCGTCCACATCCGAAGCGCCGTTTCGCGATCAAGGCAGTTGCGGCGTGGATAGAGCGCGGTGCCGCCCACCGTCTTTCCGGTGATCATCCAGGCGAGCGAGATCCAGGGATTGTAGGAGGCGACGCGGGTCGCGTCCGTGCCGGCGGAGACCTTGACGCCCTTTTCCAGCATGCGGGCGATTGGTGGCGTCGCTTCCGCGGCCGCATGCCCATAGCGCTCGACGAAATATTCGCCCTGGAAGGCCATGCGATGCTGTACGGCGATACCGCCGCCGAGCGCGGCGACACGATCGATCGAGCGTTCCGAAATTGTCTCGGCATGGTCGAAGAACCAGTTGAGACCGGCGAGGGGGATGTCGCGGTTCACCGTCTCGAACACGTCGAGAGCGCGGGAAATCGTTTCATCGTAGGTGGCGTGCAAGCGCCAGGGCCAGCGATTTTCTGCAAGGATCCGCACGACCGCCTCGAGGTCTCCTTCCATTTCCGGCGGCATGTCCGGCCGGGGCTCGCGGAAGTCCTCGAAGTCAGCGGCGGAGAAGACGAGCATCTCGCCTGCGCCGTTGTGCCGGAAGTAGTCGTTGCCCTGCTTGTATTTGACGGATTTCGTCCAGTTGAGGAAATCTTCCTTCTCCTCCTTCGGCTTCTGGGTGAAGAGGTTGTAGGCCAGCCGCACGGTCATCTGGTTCTCGTCGGAGAGCTTCTGGATGACGGCATAGTCATCCGGATAGTTCTGGAAGCCGCCGCCGGCATCGATGACGGAGGTGACGCCGAGCCGGTTCAGTTCGCGCATGAAATGCCGGGTAGAATTGACCTGGTAGTCGAGGGGGAGCTTCGGTCCCTTGGCGAGCGTCGAATAGAGGATGCCGGCATTGGGTTTTGCCAGAAGCAGGCCCGTCGGATTGCCCTTCTCATCGCGGCTGATCTCGCCGCCGGGCGGGTTCGGCGTGTCCCGGGTGTAGCCGACGGCTCTGAGCGCGGCGCCGTTGAGCAGCGCCCGGTCATAGAGATGAAGCAGGAAGACCGGGGTGTCGGGTGCCACGGCATTGATATCATCGAGCGTTGGCAGCCGCCTTTCGGCGAACTGGTGTTCGGTGAAACCGCCGACGACGCGCACCCATTGTGGTGGCGGCGTGTTTGCCACCTGCCGCTTTAGCATATCCATGGCGTCGGCCAGCGAGCGCACGCCGTCCCAGCGCAGTTCCATGTTGAAGTTGAGGCCACCGCGCACGACGTGGGTATGGTTGTCGCAAAGGCCGGGCAGTGCGCTTCGGCCCTTGAGGTCGATAACCCGCGTGGCAGGCCCGGCAAACGCCATTACCTCCTGCTCCTCGCCGACGGCAAGGAAGGTGCCGGCGGCAATCGCCACGGCGCTCGCCTTCGGCTTGCTGCGGTCGAGGGTCGTAAAACGGCCATTGCGGAGGATGAGGTCAGCGGTCATCGCTTCGGGCTCCTGTTGGGCACGCGCGGAAACGCCACTGCCCAAAGCAAGGGCGGCGGCCGTTGCACCCAGAAAATTGCGGCGTGTCGGCATCATGTCTGTTTCCTGTCTGGCGGTTCGCCTCCCTTCGGCAGTTCACCGAAGACGTGCGGTTTGACGTGATGGTGCAGCCAGGATTGGCCTGCCATCTCCCGGTTCCAGAGCGATCTGGCGAGCGGCACGAGCTGCTCTCCGGCAAGCATGCCGAGGAGACCGACCAGTGCGACCACCGGCGGCGCTGGGGAGCGCACATTGAGAAGGCTGTAGATCACGCCGACGAGCAGGCCGGCGCCGAGCGAGAGCAGATACAGTTTCATCGCTGCGTCCTCCATCACGGATCGAGCGCCTCACAGCAGGAGCAGAGCCTGCAGAGGGGCACGGCAAACGGCTCAATGGCCCTCGGACGCACCGAACATGGTTTTGGCGTAGATGATGCCGAGGCCGTAAGCGCCGCCGAATTTTTTCGCGATGCCTGTCGTCAACTCATAGGTTTCGGCCCGGGCCCAGTCGCGCTGCAGCTCGAGCAGGTATTGCAGGGCAGTCATCGGGCGCACGCCCGCCTGCACCATGCGGTCCATGGCGCGGTCATGAGCTTCTGTGGAGATGTCACCGCAGGCATCGGCGATAACATAGACCTCGAAGCCCTGGTCGAGCGCCGATAGGGACGGACCGACGATACAGACCGAGGTCCACAGGCCGCACATGACCAGGCGCTTCTTGCCGATGCGGTTGACCTCGGCAATCACAGCGGCGTCTTCCCAGGTGTTCATCGAGGTGCGGTCAAGCAGCGGCTGGCCGGGAAAGGCGTCGGTGATCTCGCTGAACATCGGCCCTGAAAAGGTCTTCTCGGCAACTGTCGTCAGGATCGTCGAGACGCCGAACCCCTTTGCGCCATGGGCGACAAGAGCGGCATTGTTGCGCAGGTTCACCGCGTCGATCGATTTGGTCGCAAAGGACATCTGCGACTGGAAGTCGATCATGATCAGCGTGTGGTCGGCGGGGGATATCAGGAGGCTGCCTGGGGTGGGCGTGGCGTTCGGGGTCATGGACTTCTCCCTTTCTGGATGCCGGTTGGAGGTCTCCGGAACCCGAACTATGCCTTTCCGCCTTCTGTCGTTCTTGTCGCCTATGTCTGTCTTTTGAACATTTTGTCAGGTTTCTGAGTTGAATTTTCGTGCCTTTGCACGCTGACGGTACCTCTGGTCAGAACCGCCGGCTGCGCCGCCAGGCCCCCGGCGAAACCCCGACGATACGGGAGAAAATCCGCGTGAAATGGCTCTGGTCGGCAAAGCCGCAAGCCGCTGCGATCTCGCTGATCGAGAGCACGGAACGAGCAAGCAGGTCGCGCGCCTGGTCCATGCGTTCCTGCATCAGGAACTGGTGTGGCGTCTTGCCGGCCGTCGCGCGAAAAGCTCTCAGGAAAGCCCCCTCGGAAAGGTTGCAGGCATGCGCCAGTTCTCGGATGGAAAGGTCGCCGCCGAGACGGTTGCGCATCCATTCCCGGATCATGGCCATATGGCGCGGCGAAAGGCGGCGGCCGGCAACCCGCGCGGCCGCCGTTGTGCGGCCGGCATCGCCGTAGCGGTGTGTGACGTGAATGCCGATCGCCACCGAGAGCTGGTCGACGAATAGGGCGCTGCGTTCCAGTTGATCGGTCGTCGGGGCAAAAAGCGCGCCCATCAGTCCACTCAGCACGGGATCGGGTTGCGCATTGCAAGCCCGTAGCCCGCTGACGCCTTCGAGGTCTGCACTGTCGGCCAAGCGCTCGATCGTGCAGGGGCCGATCTCGATGAGCGCGAAGTCGAATGACCCGGTCAGCTCGGCGCGATAGGCATCCTGGAAGGAGCGCAGATAGACGGTGTTCTCCGCGAAGTCGTGCAGGGTCGAATGGTGCGGTTGGTAAATTCGTCGCCGGTGGCCGCCGGCAAGCGAGAGCCCCAGCAGGTAGCCGCGGCTGGTGGCAGGCGTCGCTACGGGCTCGGGCGGCGCCTTCTCCGCCTTCTTGCGATAGAACGTCATGCCGCCGGCATCGATGCGGCGGTCCTCCGCAAGCCGGGAGAGGCTGCACCCCAGGGTGTCCCGGGGCAAGGGGACAGCCGTCATCGAAGAGGCATTGCTCACGCCTTCATTCCTCTGAATCTTGTCTCCCCCCGAGGCAATTTACGCCGTGCGGGCCGGGTTCGCCAATCCAGAAATTTTAGGGTCGGTTGTCGCGGCGGAAGCGCGCCGGCGTCTCACCCGTCACCGCGGAGAAGGTCTTCGTCAGATGGCTCTGGTCGGCAAAGCCGCAGCTGATAGCGATCTCGGCGATGGAGATGTCGGTGCGCAGCAGGTCCTTGGCGTGGGCAATACGATATTCCATAAGCCAGCGCGCGGGCGTGCGCCCGAAGCTCGCCTTGAAGGCCTTTATGAAATAGCTTTGTGACAGTTCACAGCTTTCCGCCAGCTCGGCAATCGAGAACCGGCCGTCGAGGCGTGTGGAAAGGAATTCCAACGCGCGTTTTTCCTGCCAGGACGCCAGCGTGCCCTTGCGCTCGGCGGGGAAGTAGACGCCGCCATAGGTTTGAGTGAGGTGCGTCAGGATGGCCAGGCTGACCTGGTCCACGAACAGGCGGCTGGCCTCCCGCGGCCGTTCCAGCGCCGGCAGCAGTGCCTGGGCGAGGCCGAGCACGACGGCATCGACCGTGCCGGGCGGGCATTTGAAGCCCGACAGTTCGGGTCGGCCCAGCTCGTCGGCGAAGGCACGAACATGCCAGAAGGGAACCTGAAAGCGGACATTGTCGAAGGGCGAAAGATGATGGCAGCGCCATTCCTCGCGAAGATCGGTGATGGCAAGCGCTCCCTTGGGGTGCCCGCCTTCGAAGACCAGCGCCTCGCCCCGCCACAGCCGGTGCAGCCGGAAGTCGCGCAGCTGCGTGATGATGTGGAAGGCTTCCTCCCGCACGCTCGGTGGATCAGGAGCAAGATCGTCCCGGTCACAGCTCAGCCGCGTGATGACGAGTGGCGCGGCATGCAGGGTCGATCGGTGCAGGGCGGCGGTCGGGTCGATCGGGTCTGCGTCGTTCACCGTGTCCTCCTGCAATTGGTTGATGGACGGATAAAGAGTGCGTGTTTTCCCCCTGCCGAGGCAAAGGATTTTCCTTAGTGAAGGCGGTCCGTATATGCGTGCTGGCGGAAGGTTCGTGTAAAACCGTCGTCAGTTTCTCTGGCGCGCTCTGCGCGGATCCATATCAGCCATTGTGCGGGTGTCAGGCCCGTCGCGTCCTTGAATTCTTTCAGGAATTCATCCTCGGCAAGGCCTGCGGCCGTGGCGAGAAGAGAAAGCGGTGGCTCACCGTGCTGCACGGTGTGGCCACTTTCCGGCACTGCTGCTCCCGGGCGGGATGACTGCGGCGTGGCTGCCGAGGCATCGTCGGGCGTTTCGCCATACTGATGCAGGAGATGGGCGCAGATGGCGACCGCCATGTGACGCAACAGCGCCGGCGGCGAGGGTTGTCGGCCGCCTCCGAGCAAGACGAGGAGGGCCGTCCCGAGATTGCTCAGCACGCTGTCCGGCCTGCCGCGCCGGCAGGCTAGCCGGCGCTTTTCCGTGCCTTTGGAAAGGGTTGCGGCCTCCTCGAAAAGCGACTTCGGCAGGACGAAGGCCAAGGCGTTCAGCCGGCTGTGCAGGCGAATGGCGGCCCCTTCGTCGAGATCGACCAAGCAGATCGATCCGCGCTCGTAGCAGCGAACTGGCGTGCATGTTCCGTCCGGCCGAATATCCGCATGATCCACATCATCGAGATAGAGCATGAGAAAATAGGCGCTGCAGGCGGGAAGACGGATGTCGCACGGTTCTCCCATGCCGAGATCCTTGCGGATACTGGTGACGGAGAAGGTGGCGGATTTGATGGGGACGGTGGTGAGGCTGGGCGCTTCAGGTGTCCCGAAGCAGAGGCCTACGCAGCTGAGTTCTTTTTCTGGAAACGTCAACGGCAAACTCTCAATCCCTCCGGCTGAGCGATATCATCAAGGCGAGACCGGATGTTGCGCGACTTTAGGCCAGCCCGGTGCTGCATGCAACGCTCGGCGGCAGCCGCAAACAATTGCGATTAAGTCAATAATAAATGAATTATTATGTCTATTTTTATTTGGCGCCTGCGGATTTATCTGTTGCTCAACGAAGATATCCACGAGTGAGGACAACACCATGCTTACCCAGATCAAAGGCTTGCATCACGTCACCTCCATGGCTGCCGACGCCCAGGAAAACAACGATTTCTTCACCAAGACGCTCGGTCTGCGTCGGGTCAAGAAAACCGTGAATTTCGATGCGCCGGACGTCTACCACCTCTACTATGGCGACGAAAACGGCTCGGCCGGCACGGTCATGACCTATTTTCCCTTCCCGCACATCGCCAAGGGCAACCGCGGGGCGGGCGAAGTTTCCGAAACCGTGTTCTCTGTGCCGAAGGGCTCGCTCGGCTATTGGAAGGAACGATTTGCCGGAAAGGGTCTTGTTGGCCTCGCCGGAGATGAAGCCTTCGGCGAGAGGCGCCTGCGGTTCCTCGGCCCCGACGGTGACGGCTTTGCTCTTGCTGAGGTCGATGGTGATCGGCGGCTGCCTTTTGCCGGCGGACCGGTGCCCGGTGACGATGGCGTGCACGGCTTTCATGGCGTGACCATGCGGTTGCGCGACGGCGGGGCCACCGGCGAACTGCTGACGTTCATGGGTTACGAGGAAATCGATCGTCGCGGCGACCTGACACGATATGCCGTCAAGGACGGCAACGGCGCCGATTTCATCGATCTCGAAGTGTTGCCTGGCGCGCCGGCAGCGCGGCAGGGAGCGGGCTCCGTTCACCATGTCGCCTTCGCCGTCGAAGATCGTGCCGCCCAGGCCGAGGTGCGCAAGGCGCTGATGGATACCGGCTACCAGGTTACGCCGGTCATCGACCGCGACTATTTCTTCGCCATCTATTTCCGCACGCCCGGCGGCGTGCTGTTCGAGGTGGCAACGAACGAGCCCGGCTTCAACCGGGACGAGGACACCGCGCATCTCGGAGAGGCGCTGAAACTTCCGCGTCAGCACGCCCATCTGCGCGAACGGATCGAAGAGATCCTGCCGCCCATCGTCGATTAGGCCGACCCCGGCCGCCGGCCATCTTCGGCGGCCCCTTCATTCAAACACTTCCGCCAGCCGTCCACGGTTGCTTGCGGATTCGTTGCAAAGGAGATTCGCATGTCCCGCGACGCGTACCAACACGTCTCCAAAGCGCCGGCACCTGGCGCGCCGCTCGTTTTCACCTTCCATGGAACGGGTGGTGACGAGCATCAGTTCACAGGCCTCGTCGGCCAGATCCTGCCTGCGGCCGGCATCGTTTCGCCCCGCGGCGATGTTTCCGAACATGGCGCGAACCGCTTCTTCCGCCGTAAGGCCGAAGGGGTCTACGACATGGAGGACCTTGCCGTTCGCACGCGCAAGATGGCGGATTTCGTCCGTGCGCATAAGCAGGCCAATCCAGGCGTGCTGCTTTACGGCCTTGGCTATTCGAACGGTGCGAACATCCTCGCCTCGGTGCTGTTCGAGGCGCCCGACCTTTTCGATCGTGCGGTGCTGATGCATCCGCTGATCCCCTGGGCGCCGGCGCCGGATCCGACCCTTCTAGGCCGGGACATTCTGGTGACAGCCGGAAGGCGCGACCCGATCTGCCCGTTGCCCTTCACCGAAACGCTCGTTGCCCATTTCGAAGCGAAGGGAGCGAATGTCGAGCTCTTGCTGCACGATGGCGGCCACGAGGTGCGGCAGCCGGAGATCGAGGCCGTCACGACTTTCCTGACCCGGAAGACGTAGGCTGCATCCACCACCGATCTTCATGCGCATGTCTCCGGGAGTTTTTCGCCCCCGGGGGCGCCCGCCATTGCACGGCCCCCTTGTTCCGCGCGACTGGCGATCTTTGATGATCTCCGGGCTCCTGCTCGGGGTGGGTGGGATAGGCAGGGCAGTCTCGACCCTTTCCCCTGTCGTCGCCCTCGAGCGGTTCGACATCTCGACGGAGATTGCCGGACAGATTACAATCCGAAGTCTTAAATTGATTACGGATCGTCCGCATGGACCCCTTCAGCGACGTCATTGCATTGCTCCGGCCGAGCACTGCAATAGCCAAACCGATCAGTGGGCGCAGTACATGGGGCGTGCGCTATGCCGCTCACAAAGCGCCCGGATTTGCGGTCGTCCTGCAGGGCGAATGCTGGCTCTCCTTCGAGGGAGCGTTGCCGGTGCGATTCCAGACGGGCGACTTCCTCCTCCTCCCGACGACGCCACCTTTCACGATGGCGAGCCATCCCGACGTCAAAGGGGATTTGACGGATCCGCGCGAAGGGCCCGTCAGGCATGGTGAACAGGACGGGGACCCGGACTTCATCGCGCTGGGCGGCACCTTTCGTATCGAGCAGGCGAATGCTCCGCTGCTGCTGGCGCTGTTGCCATCGATCATCCGTATCCCGGCGGCGGAGGGGCGCGGCGGCAGGCTTCACCGGATGATCCAGCTCATCACGGAAGAATGCGTCCGCGACGAGCCCGGAAAGGAAATGCTGCTGCAGAGATTGCTGGAGATCCTCCTGGTCGAAGCCCTGCGGTGGCGCGGCATCGACGATGACGAGGACCGGACCGGCTTGCTCCGGGGGCTGCGGGATCCGGTTCTGGCGCGGGTATTGCGCGCCATCCACGCCGATGTCAGGGCGCGCTGGACGGTTGCGGATCTGGCAAAGACCGCGGGCCTGTCGCGTTCGGCATTTGCCGCCCGCTTTTGTGACGTGCTCGGATGCGGTCCCATCGAGTATCTCGCGCGCTGGCGCATGGCACTTGCGAAGGATGCACTGATCAACGCCACCAAGCCCCTTGACCGGATCGCCGACGAGATCGGCTATGAATCCGCGAGCGCCTTCAGCACCGCGTTCCGAAAGCGCGTCGGCTGCCCTCCCGGTCGGTTCGCCAAGACATACGAACAAGCGGTTTTGGACGATTGAGCAATCATTCTAGACGTCTGATTATATATCATCCAAACGGCGTGCGCTATCGAAGGGCCTCCCCAACATATGGAGGTTCTCGTGAAGACGATCCTGATTACCGGCAGTTCATCCGGCTACGGTCTTGAGACCGCATGCCATTTCCTCGCCAACGGGTGGACTGTCATCGCAACGATGCGCCGCCCGAACGCAGATATTCTCCCCCGTTCCGAGCGGTTGAGGATCCTGCCGCTCGATGTCACGAACGAAGAGAGCATTGCGGCCGCCGTCACCGCAGCCGGGCCTATCGACGCCCTCGTCAACAATGCCGGCATCGGTGTCGTTGGTGCGTTCGAGGCGATGTCGATGTCTCACGTCCGCAAGATATTCGACACCAACACCTTTGGTGTCATGGCGATGACCCAGGCGGTCATTCCACAAATGCGCGCACGGCGCACGGGTGTCATCGTCAATGTCACGTCGACGGTCACGCTCGCTGCAATGCCGCTCGCGGCGGCCTATACCGCGAGCAAGCAGGCGATCGAAGGTTTTACAGGCTCGCTGGCGCACGAACTCGCTTTCTTCGGAGTTCGCACCCGGCTCGTCGAGCCGGGCTACGGCCCGACCACGCGTTTCGCGCAGAACGCGGATGTGAAGGTGGAGGATCTGGTGCCACCGGAATATACACCCTTCGCAGCCCCGATCTTTGCCGCCTTCGCCAATCCCGGGGCGACCACCCGGGAGACTGACGTCGCAAGGGCTGTCTGGGCCGCGGTGCACGATACCTCCGGGCAGCTTCATTTCCCGGCGGGGGAGGACGCTCTGGCGCTGGCCGCGGCACGGTTCGGCAAGGCTCCGAGTGCTGTGCGCCTTGCATAGCCACGCAATGGCCGTTGGAGCGATGCTGCCACCCAGAGGCGTTGCTGCTTCTCGCCACCCGCTGTTTGGCAGCCTTACCCTGCGGCCCTGCATGGACGGCCAGCCCCAAGGGGCATGATTGCCGGCATGAAGCGGGGCGCTCGGGATGTGGTTTGCGAGGGTTCATTGAACCGGCGGCCTGCGCCCATCACCCCTCAGCAGCGCTGTAGTGTGCGGATAGAATATCGCCTGTTTGCTGGTTATAGGGACAAAGCGCTTTCCCGCGCATTGCGCCGGATTGTCTGAGGTGGTTGGCCAAGCGTTCGCAAGAAGGCCCGGCGCATCCGGTCGCTGTCTGCAAAGCCGGTCTCCGTGGCAATCACGTCCATGGAATGGCGCCCCTGTTCCATCATCAGCCGTGCCGCCTCCACGCGTAAGGTCTCGACAGCCTTGGCAGGCGACTGCCCTGTCTCCGAGCGGAAGGCTCGGCTGAACTGGCGCGGACTCAGACCTGCTGCATCGGCAAGCTTAACCACCGACAGGAGGCTGCGCAGGTTGGCCTTGGCATAGCCGATGGATTTCTGGATCCGGTCCGATTTCGCGTCCAGTTCGAGAAGGGCGGAAAACTGGGACTGGCCACCTGCTCTCCGGTGGTAGACCACGAGCTTGCGCGCGACGGCGCGCGCCACGGCCTGGCCATGGTCCTTCTCGATCATGGCAAGTGCCAGATCGATGCCGGCCGTCATCCCCGCCGAGGTCCAAACCGTACCGTCGACGATGAAGATTCGATCTTCCTCGACCCTGACGGCCGGGAAATGCTCCCTGAGCTGTCGGGCGAAGGCCCAGTGCGTCGTCGCACGGCGGCCGTCCAGCAAACCGGCCTCAGCAAGGATGAACGCTCCCGTGCAGGGCGCGGCCAGCCGCCGTGCGGTCTGGTGGGCGTGCTGCGCAAAATTGATCAGCGCCGGCGTCACCGGCTCGATTGCCGTGCCGGCGCCCAGCATGATCGTGTCGTAGCTCGCCTGGGGATTGAAGGCTTTCGAATTGACCCCGAAACCGGCGGACGACCTGACCTCGCCACCGGCTTCGGAAAGGAGTTCGATGCCGTAGGCGGCTTCCCCAAGATGGAGGTTAGTCATCTCGAAGGCGGTCACCGCGGCAAAGCCCATGAGCTGGAACCCGGGGAAAATGACATAGCCGACTGTGTGCATGGCGAACCGCGTCTGTCTGATAAGGACGTATGTAGCAGATTTATGCCACGGCGAGAAATCTGATACGCATCCAGGGCCGAGACTATGCCGACAATAGCCTCTTTTTGCGCTCGACGCCGTAGCGGGAGGCTGGCACGCTGCGCGACAGGTTGGGCATGAGCTTCTGCCGGGCGGCCTCGTAGGCTGCCCAGTCACCGATGTCGGGAAGCGACGGAATGGTGACCTGTTCGCCTATCTCCAGACCGGCCAGCGCAGCATCGACCATATCCTCCGCCGACATGACGATCTCGCTCGGCACATGTTCCAATGGCGTCCCGGCGATGCTCCAGAAGTCGGTTGCTGTCGCCCCCGGCAGAACGGCCTGCACACGGATACCCTTGCCGACCAACTCGCTCTGGAGCGACAGGCTGAAGGCAAGCACGAAGGCCTTGCTGGCGCCATACACACCGTTCAACCGTTCCGGCGCGACGCCGGCGATCGAGGCAATGTTGATGACGGTCCCCGCGCCACGGGCCACGAAGCCGGGTGCGGCAGCATAGGTCAACCGCGTCAGCGCGTTGACGTTCAGCGTCAGCATTTCTTCCATCTTGTCGATATCTGATGCCAGCAGCGGGGCCGTTGCACCGACACCGGCATTGTTGACCAGCATCGTTATGCCGGCGTCGGCGCGCAGCAGGGTCTCGACTTCAGCAAGGCCACCCTTTTGACCGAGATCCGCAGCGATAACCTCGACTGCGCGGCCGGTTTCATCGGCAAGGTGCTTGGCCGGATCCATGAGGCGCGCCCTGTTGCGGGCCACAAGGATGAGGTCGTAGCCTCGGCGCGACAGGCGGTCGGCATAAACCGCGCCTATGCCGGAGGATGCGCCGGTGATCAGCGCGGTGCCTTTCGAATTCTCGGTCATGACAATCTCCATCAGGTTGGAATGTATTGCCTGATGGTAGGACGAAATTCAGGCGTCTCAAATGTCATATATCCGTCGATTTGGGACACTCTGGCGACATTGATTGTGGCACGCTTCCTGAGGCTGACTCGGGTCGAGATCGGCGCAGGGTTCCACGACGGCCATTGATACGGATCGGATTGTGGGAAAGGACCAGGCGAGAGAGGCTTGAGTGAAAGAGAGGTCATTCGCGATAAGATCGAGGCTCGTCGCGCGCGCGATACCCATCCGTTTGGCGATGTGGATAATAGGCGTCGCGGGCGGAATGAAGGGACTGCAGGTCCCTCGATCCCGCCGCCGATGGATTGCGGGCCGGCCCGCAAGACCCATTGTCCTTCCCTTTGCACCTCCGGGAGCCGTGGTGTGACCACAACAGATCAAGCCGTTCCGCCAGCGCGCAAATCAGGGGCCGTTGGCCTGACCTTCCTGTTCACCGGTTTTATTGCGGCGGCCTACGGCTTCGGGGTCTATCTTTTCCCGGCCGTCATGCCGGACATGCTGGCGGCGCTCTCTCTGAATTACGGGCACGCCGGTACCATCATGGCGGCATCGCAGGCCGGCTTTCTGATTGCTGCGCTCATCAGCGGAATTCTGACGAACAGGATCGGCGCCTCTCGCCTCATTCTTCTCTCGATGGCCTGTTGCACGCTGTGCCTGCTGCTCGTGCCGCTCACGGAAGGCTTTACCGCCCTGGCGGTCGCTTTGTTCTTTACCGGTGCGGCGTCGGCTTCGGTCTGGGTGCCGATGGTCGTGGTCGCCAAGGCCCTCATTCCGGAAGCACATCAGGGAAAAGCCCTCGGTCTCATGTCGTCGGGTACGGCCTACGGTGTCTTCGTCAACGGGTCTGCCATCCCAGTCCTGCTGCCGGCCTATGGCTGGCAGTCGGTCTGGTTTTTTGTCGCAGCCCTCACAGGCCTGCTGTTCGTGTGGGGCTGGTATCGTCTGGCAGGGTTGGAAAAGACTGCCGGGATGCGTGGCGCCGCCGGAAGCGCCATGGAGCGCATGGATTTGCGCACGCTGGCGCAGCCTGCCTATCTCACGGTTCCCGCCATGATGTTTCTGAACGGCTTTTCTTGCATGCCGGCGCAGAACTATCTTGTCGCCTTCGTTCGCGATGAGCTTGGCCATGGCATCGACGCGGCAGGAGACGTCTGGAAGGTGATCGGTTTCATCGGCATGTTCGGCGGATTCCTCATGGGTATCCTTGCGGACAAGATAACGGTGAAGAAAGCCCTGGTCCTTGCCTATCTTCTGCTGGGCGTCTCTTTCGCAGCCTTTGCCGATCACCGGAGCCTTGTGGTGATCTATCTGGGGGCCGCCCTGTTCGGGCTGGCCTTCAACGCGATTTTCGGCCTCATTCCCGCCTATGTGAGCCTGGCCTATCCGACCAGGGCCACAGCCCTGATTTTTGGCATGGGAAATGTCATGCTCGGGCTGGGTGCCATGACCGGGAATTTTCTCGGCGGCGTCCTCAAGGACGAAAGCGGCTCGTTCCAGCAGATCTATATCGTTGCGCTTGTGTCGGCCGCCGCTCTCATCGTTCTCGCCATTTTCCTGCGGCGGCCGGGAGCAGCATCGTGACGCGCGATTTCTGCGCCGCGTTGAAGCTCCGGTCTTCCCGTTGTTTGCGCAGGCCTCAGCTCTTGACGGAGCCTGCCGTCATGCCCGCGAGGAAGTAGCGCTGGGCAACCAGATACAGCACGAGCAGCGGGAGTGATCCGAGCACGCTCATGGCCATCATCTCGTTCCACTCGAAGGCGTGCTGCCCCATGAGGAGTTGGATCCCGATCGGTACGGTGCGCAAATCCATGGACTTGGTCAGGGTGAGCGCGAAGAGAAACTCGTTCCATGCAAGCAGGAACGTATAGACTGCCGTCGCCACGATACCGGGGATCGACACAGGAACGATCACCCGCCACAGCGCCGTCCAACTGGAGCCGCCGTCAACCAGAACGGCTTCGTCGAGTTCCTTGGGCAAGGTGTTCAGATAGCCTGTCATGAGCAGGACCGCATAGGGAAGCGTGAAGACCAGATAGGTCAGGATCAGTGCAAGATAGGTGTCGAAGATCCGGAAGGCGACCACCATGCCGAAATAGGGGATGAGGAGGGTAATCGGCGGCACGGTCTGCGTGCTGATGATGAAGATGTTCAGGGTGCTCTTGAAACGGAACGAGTAGCGGCTGAAGGCGTAGGCGGTAAGGATCGCGATGAAGAGCGTCAGAGCCGTCACGACACCGGCAACGAAGTAGCTGTTGATGAAGAAGCGCACCTTCGTCGGATCATTGAAGATCGTCAGGTAGGCCGAAATCGTGAAGTCGTCCGGCAGCAACCGTGGCGGCAGGGCGAAAATCTCCGTGTTGGATTTCAGCGAACTGAAGAACATCCAGACGATCGGGAAGGCGGCGAAGACCAGGCCGACCGCAAGGCCGAGATAGGTGAGGGCCGTCGGCAGGATCGAGTTTTTGAAGGAACGCTTTGCCATGACCGACTACCTGCGCTGCTGGTGCTTGATGTAAAAATACGTCACGCTCATCGAGATGAGGAGGATGACGATGGCACTCGCCGAGGCCAGTGAGAATTCATATTGGGCGAAGGCCAGCTTGTAGGTGAAGGTGGACAGCATTTCCGTCGCATAGATCGGGCCGCCGCCGGTGGTCATCCAGACAAGCGGGAAGACCTGCATGGTCCAGATGAAATCGAGCAACGAGATGCTGATGATGATGGGCATCAGCTGCGGAATGGTGATGTACCAGAACTTCTGCAATTCATTGGCGCCATCGATGCCGGCCGCCTCGTAAAGTTCCTTTGGAATGCCCTGGAGGCCGGCGAGCAGGCTGACCATGAAGAGCGGGTATCCTGCCCAGATGTTTGCGAATGTCAGCGCGTGAATGGCCGTGCTGGTCGAGGAAAACCACTCCACCTTGAAGTCGATGATCCGCAGCGCCATCAGCACGCTGTTGACGACACCGTTCGGATCGAGCAGCAGGCGCCAGATGATGGCGATGATCACGGCGGTGAACAGCCAGGGAAGAATGAAGAGCACGCGCAGGATGCTGCGGATCAGCGGATCGACACGATCGGTGTTGAGCAGCAGTGCGAAAGCAAGGCCGAGGATGAAGTGGAAGACCACGCTCATCACGGTGAAGTAGATCGTCTGGTACAAGGACTGCCAGAAGACCGGGTTCTGGAAGATGGCGATGTAGTTCTGGAGCCCCGCGAAGGCGGCGTCCGGCTTCATGATGGCGCCGTCCATCAGCGAGTAGCGCAGAACCATTACCATCGGAAAGAGCATCAGGAGGACCAGCAGGAGCGTGGCCGGCGTCACGTAGAGATATGGCACCAGCTTGCGCAGCGTCTTGTAGCTAAGCTTGCCCTTCTTGTGTGCCTTCGGCGGTGCTGCGGCCTGGGCCGTCATGGAGTGGTTCATCGCGGGACTGTCCGATTTGCCGGGATTGACGACGACACCGGCAGGCCATGATCGACGCTGCCGGTGCTGTTGAGTGTGCCGGCTTAGAACTTGGCGAGCCAGGCCTTCTGTGTGTTTGCAGCGGCATCCTTGGCACTTTGGCCGCCATCGAACATCTTCTGCACCTCGACGTTCATGTTGCGCATCAGTTCCTCGGCGACCGGCAGGCCAACGAATTCGTTGGCCGGGTAGCCACTCTGGTAGATCTTGAAGGCTTCCGCGAAGATCGGATCGGAGGTCACGAAATCGGGCTTGGCATGAACGTTGCCCGGGAAGGCGTTGGCGATGGAGACAAGCCGCCCGTTGATCTCAGGGCTCATCAGGAATTCCACGAGCTTCCAGGCTTCTTCCTTGTGGGCGCTGCCTTCGCTGATGCCGATGCCCCAGGATGCATAGGGCATGCCGCGCTTGCCGGTATAGCCGTCGGCGGCGGGCAGGGCGGATATGCCGAAGTTCAGCTTCGGATTGCGCTCGCGGATCAGGTTCACATGGGCGAGCGTATCGACCATCATGCCGACGCGGCCGTTGACGAACTCCTCGACTTTGTCCTGTTCCTTCTTGGCAAAGATGCCGGGCGAAATCACACCGTCCTTGTTCAGCTGCTCGATGTATTCCAGCGTGCCGACGACAGCCTCGTTTTCGAGGTCCGGCTTGCCGTCCTTCATCATCGAGGCGCCGGACGACCAGACCCAGGACATGACGTCGTTCTGAATGCCGCTCGGCGACTGCAGCGAAAGCGGCAGAACCCAGCCGTACTGGTTCTTCGCGGCGTCCGTCATCTTCTTGGCGGCTTCGGCGAATTCGCTACGGGTCGAGGGCATCGTTTCGACGCCCGATGCCTTGGCGATATCCAGATTGACGAAGACGGGATAGACAAAGGACGCCAGCGGGAACATGACGCTCTTGCCATCGACCTTGACGATGTCGGCGATCTGGCTCTTGTCGTAGTTGGCCTTCTCCATCAGTTCGTCCATCGATGCGATGGCGCCCTGCTTCGAGAGGCCGTTGACCCATGCCCCGTCAAGGCCGACAACATCGCTGAGCGTGCCGGAGGCCGCGCCGACGACGATCTGGTCACGGGTCGTGGCATAGGGGCCGCTGACGAGCGTCACCTTGATGCCGGGATTCTTGGCCTCGAAATCATCCATGATGCCGCGCAGCGCGCCGGCGGGCATTTCCGGTTCCCACCACTGGATGAACTCGATGGTGGTGTCGGCAAAGGCCGACGTGGCGCAGAGGGCCCAGACCGCTGCGGCGGTCTTCAGAGTGTGGCTGAGTTTTTTGAAATCCATATCTGCCTCCCATTGGACTTTCAGGTGAGCGATCCTCTCCCAAGATCGTGACATGAGTAGCTGCCGGAACGATCCGACTGTCAACTGGGACGATTGCAAGTTGAATGATTTTATTGTCGAATGTCACATCAAGTATTTGATTTAAAGTAATAAAAAAAATTTGCGCGCGTGAATTTTTTGGTGAGGTTTCTGTTGCTTGTGATGTGTTTTTTCTTTACTTTCGTAAACAAACGAAAGTTCGTCGCTGCATCCCCATTCCCAGTGCTGGCAGCCCTTTCAGCCTGCGATGTGAGATTGTAGAGTGTCGCCCCCGCGATGAGGATTGGAATGGCTAAAAAGACTTACAGATCCATGGACGACTTTGCCGCCGCCTGCGGCGTGTCGCGGCCGACATTGTCGAAATATTTTGACGATCCGACACAGGTCAAGGAGGTGACGCGCAAGCGTATCGAGGCGGCGCTGAAGAAATCGAACTTCGAGCCGAACCTCTTCGCCAGGCATCTGAACCGCAAGCGGACGAAGAACATCGGCATCCTCGTTCCGAGCATGTCCGACCCGTTCTACGTGCAGGTGGTTTCGCTGATCGAGCTGGAGCTGCGCGCCAAGGGGTTCTGGCCCGTGCAGCTTTCTTCGCATACCCGGCCCGAACTCGAGGAGGAAGCGGTCCGCACGCTCCTTTCGCTCAAGGTTGCGGGGGCGATCGTGGCCCCGCTGGGCACGGGCTCCCGGCGTTCGGCACTTGGGCGCCTCACCGATGCGATTCCGGTCGTCTGTTTCGACAGCCCCTCGGCCTTCGATCTTCCCTTTGTGGGTAACGACAACACGCAGAGCATTGCGGCGATCGTGCAGTATCTGTGTCGCTCCGGCGAACCGCCGATTTTCCTCGACGTGCCGCATATGATGGCCAATACCAACGAGCGGACGGACAGCTACCGCGTCACGATGCAGCGCGAAGGCCACGAACCGCTCGTGATCGCGTGCGAATCGCTCCCCTCGTGGGAGTTCGAGCGACTTGGCTACGAGCAGGTGGAGCGAATGCTGGCAAGAGGCGGCCTGCCGGGAAAGACGCTGTTGTGCGCCAACGATCGCTTCGCCTTTGGCGCCATGGCGGCCGCCTTCGCCTCGGGGCTGAAGATCGGGCGGGCGGATGGGTGCGATATCCGCATTGCCGGCCACGACGACCATCCGCTCAGTCGGTACACATGCCCTTCGCTGACGACGATGGCTCAGAACGCATCCGAAATCGCGGCCAGGGCCGTCGAGCTTCTGCTGAAAAGCATCGAGGACGAGGAGGCCGACCGCAAGGTGGCACCGTCCCGCGTGATCCTCGAGGCGACCCTCGTCATGCGCGAGTCCGCCTGAGGCTCCCGCTCTACGTCCTGACGCGAGGGTCCAGGCTGCGCCAAGCCGCGAGGATCGTGTCGAGCGCTTCACGGGCCTCGGGAATGGCACGGCCCATCGAGAGAAAGCCGTGGATCTGTCCCGGCCAGGTGTGGCACCGGACGTCTGCTTCCGCTTCCAGGCGTTCCGCATAGGCGCGCCCTTCATCAAAGAGAACGTCGTGGCCGGCAAGGATGACGACGGCCGCTGCGGTGCCCTTCAGCGAGGATGCATGGAGCGGTGAGGCGCGCCAGTCCAGGCGGCTGGTTTCGTCCGGCAGATAGTGATCGCGAAACCAGTGCATGGCCTGCGTGGTGAGGCCGAAATCGGTTGCATAGCGGCGATAACTGCCGGAGGTTTGCTGCTGATCCGTTACGGGATAGATCAGCACCTGGCCGAGGATGGCTGGAGCTTGGCCGTCCCTGGCAAGGAGGGCGATGACCGCGGCGAGGTTGCCGCCGGCACTGTCGCCTGCGACGAGGATGCGGTTCGCATTGATGCCAAGAGCGGTAGCCTGCTCCTCCATCCAGGCGAGGGTGGCGGCGCAATCCTCGATGGCTGCCGGGAAGGGATGCTCCGGTGCGAGCCGGTAGTCTGGAGCGACAACAACGGCGCCGGCGTCGTTGGCGAGAGTGCGGCAGATATCCTCATGGGTTTCCGGCGCGCCGATCACCCAGCCGCCGCCATGCAGATAGAGCAGGGCGGGGGCATCGCAAGGCGCTGCGCCAAGGCCACGCCAGACCTTGATACGGATGCCCTGAATGTCGAGCTCTTCCACGCTTTCGACTGGCTCCAGCGGCCATTGTTTGCTGGCAAAACCGTCGAGATACTGTCTGCGGGCCTCTGCTGGTGTGCATTCTTCGACGGGCTTTTCCGGTTCGCCCGGCCAGGCGAGGGCCCGTTCGGCGGATGGGTCGAGCTTGGTCATGCGAGCAGGCTCCGCGCTTCGTCCTCGTGTAGCGCTTTCGGCTGCTCCGTCTTGTCGGCCACAATCTGTGCTGCGCCGATTTCGCCGGCCCGCAGGATCGCCTCCATGATTTCGAGGACGTGCAGCGCCAGGCTCCCGGAGGCGCGAGGCTTGCGCCCCTCAGTTATCGAACGGGCAAGATCCGCAAGGCCCAGCATGCGGTAATTGGCGCGGTCCGGCGCGGTGATCGGCCAGTTGACGGCCCCGAACAGGGCGTTGGCCGTATCCGTTTCCTCCCAGGGTGCGCCCTGTCGTGACACGGCGATCACCCCACCGAAATTGTCCGGATCGGGCAGGCGCAGCGAGCCCTGGGTGCCGTGCAGCTCGATCGGATGGTTGGAGTGGCGGAAAACATCCCAGGAGGTGCCGAAGGTGATGGTCGCACCGCAGGCAAATTCCAGCAGTGAGAGCACGCTGGTCGGTGTGCCGACCTTGAAAGTCGTGCCCTTCTTGGGGCCGTCGGCTGTGATGAGGCGCTCTTCCTGCCCGCTGGTTGCGATTGCCTGGACGCGGCGCACCGGCCCCAGTAGGTTGACCATCATGGTGAGGTAGTACGGGCCCATGTCCATGAGCGGGCCTGCGCCAGGCTGGTAGTAGAAGCTCGGATCCGGATGCCAATGCTCCATGCCGCGCCCCATCATGAAGGCGGTGCCGGTGACGGGCTTGCCGATGATGCCTGCTTCCATCAGGCGGCGTGCATGCCGCCCGGCAGCTCCAAGGAAGGTGTCCGGTGCTGAACCGATGACAAGCCCCTGGGTATCTGCGGTATCGACCAGTCGGCGACCTTCATCGGCCGTCACGCCCAGCGGCTTTTCGGTAAAGACATGCTTGCCCGCGGAGAGTGCGCGCATTGAAATGTCGAAATGCGCTGCGGGGATGGTCAGGTTGAGGATCAGGTCGATGTCGCTGGCTTCAAGAAGCGTGTCGACGTCGGTGACGCGCAGCCCGAATTCCTCGGCACGGTGTTGGGCGGCCTGGCTGTTGAGGTCTGCGCATGCGACGATCTCGACATCGCGAAAAAGCGGGGCGTTGCGCATGTAGGTGAGCGAGATGTTGCCGCAGCCGACAACACCGATCCTGAGTTTCTTGTCGCTCTTCTGTGTCATCTTGTAAGCCTTATCTATCTGTCATCGTTGATAAAATCTTCGTCTTTCCGTGCCACATTAAGCACTTAAAGAACAAATTAAGTTGACGCACGGTAACATTTTATCTTACGTAATGACAAGATGCCTGGGAGGCGTCACCAGTCGCCTTCATCGGGGATTTTCACGGTCGCTTCTGCATGCGGATTCGTGGTTGTCCGCCTGGAGCTGAGATTGCCTCCGTGTGTCGATGTGACGATCAACCGACAGCTCGGGACTTAGCCTATGAAGACTGCAGAACTGCAAATCGGCTGCCAGACATTTACCTGGGAGATGCTGGGGAAAGCCTGGGCCGGCGGCCCTGACGATCTGGTTCGGGCCATTGCGGCCGGCGGCTATTCGGGGATCGAGATCACCGACACCATGATCGGCGGCTATGCCGGCAAGCCTGATGCCTTCGCCCGCACACTCGCGGATGCCGGGCTGCGCCTCGTTTCTTTTGCCTTCGGTTCGTCCAGCGGCTTTACGCTGCCGGATGGGATCGCGTCCGACCTCGAAGCGGCGCGGCGCTGGGTGGATTTTGCAGCGCATTTCCCTGGTGCTCTCGTTTCCATGGGCTCGGCAACGGTGGTGTCCGAGGGTGCACGCGCGGATAAATTCTCGGTTGCAGCCGAGTGCTACAACCGCGCAAGCGAGATCGGCAGATCCGCAGGGGTGGCCGTCGCGGTTCATCCGTCCTCGCATCACAACACGCTGCTGTTTACCCGGGAGGACTATGATGCGCTCTTCGCGCTTCTCGATCCGCAGGTGGGTTGGGTGCCGGATACGGGCCATATCCTGCGTGGCGGACAGGTCATGGGTGACACGCTTGCGGCGTTCCACCCGCGCATCCGCTATGTGCACCTTAAGGACGTTGATGCCGAGGGCGACTGGGCCATGCTGGGGGCGGGCGTGTGCGATGTGCCGGCGGTGATCGAAGCCGTTCGTGCCGCGCCCCTCTTCAATGGCTGGATCGTCGTCGAGGAAGAGTCCACCGTGGCGGGCGAAGACCCTGCTTCCGCAGTCCGCATCAACCGTCAGACGTTGCGCAAACTCGGATACTAGCCGCAGGCCCGCGCCGGGCGATGCCGCTTCGGCTGCAGGCACCCCGGCCGTGAACGCTTTCAGGCGTAGCGGACTTCGACGCCGAGCTTTTCCAGGCGGTGCCGGATACCGTGCGGCATGTTGCTGTCGGTGATGATGAGATCGACGCGCGAGAGGGAGAATGCCTTCGAGGACGCACCGATGTCCCATTTGCTGGAATCGGCGACCAGAACGACGCGGCGCGCCATGCGCACAAGATTGCGTTTGGTCCGGGCGATGTCCTCGGAGACATCGACCACGTCGAAGGACGAGTCGATCGCGTGCGCGCTGACGAAGGCCTGATGCGCGACGAGGCCGCCGAGAGCCTTGTCGGAATCGGAAACGATCGTGCTGACCGTGCTCGGAAACACGCGGCCGCCGATCATGTGAACATCAAGGCCTGGGCGATACATGAGGTGCTGGGCGATGTTCATGGCGGTGGTCGCCACAACGACATTTTTTACTGGCGGCATCTGCATGGCGAGTTGGAGCAGCGTAGAGCCGCTGTCGAAGACGATCGATTGATTGTCGATGATCTGGCGCGCGGCCATCTGGGCGATGCGTCTCTTGGCGTCGAAGTTGCGCTGCATGCGCTCCTCGAAGGCAGCTGCCGGTGAATCCGCGGGCAGGGCTATGGCGCCGCCGTGGGTTTTGATGAGCAGCTTCTTCCCGTCCATAATGTCGAGGTCGGAGCGGATCGTCACTTCTGAAACATCGAACAGGTCCGCGAGCTGGCGCGTGCGAGCCTGACCAATCCGCTGAAGTTCGATCAGGATCTGCTGGCGTCTTTGTTCTGCAAGCATAGGGCTTCGCTGCCTACTCACCGGGTTTCGAATTTCGAAAGGAATTTCTCATCCTTCGCTGTAAAGCGTCGCGCACCTCGTGCCCCATTGAGGATAGCACGGGAAGAAATCGTATGAGAAGCGTTAAATGAAAGGAATCGAAAGATTGAATGTTCTTTTTCTTTCGAGTTAGGGTCAGGCCAGAAAACACGGAGGAGTTTTTCATGGGTCTCGGTACCAAAATTCGACTGTCACGCCTCTTCTCGAACGCTTCGGGCAATCTTTTTGGCGGCGCGGTTGACCACTTCGTTGGCTACGGCAATGTGCGTGAAGGTGGCCTAGCAGACCTGCCAGGCGCATTGAGCCGGGTCATGGCCGGCGGGCCTGACTATGTCAGCATCCAGCCTGGTGCCGCGCGGCATCTTTGGTCCGACTATGCGGGCAAGGCGGCTCTTGTCATCCAGGCCGGCTGCTTCACGGCCGACGACCGGATCCGCCAGCTCATCGCCACCCCGGAAGATGCTGTGCGTTACGGAGCGGATGCGCTGGCCGTTGCCATTCCCGTGCGCGGCAACACGGAAGGCGAATACATTCGCTGGTTGACCGATACGGTGAACGCTGCCGCGCGCTTTGAGATGCCGGTCATTGCCCATGTCTATCCACGCGATTTTTCCGATGGCGGCAAGATCGTTTTCACGCCGGATGAAATCGCCTACGCGGTCCGGATCGGCTACGAAACGGGCGTCGATGTGGTCAAGGTTGGCTACACCGGCGATTTCGATTCCTTCCGTGAGACCGTCGCCACCTGCCCGATCCCGATCGTTATTGCCGGCGGCCCGAAGACGGAAACGCTGCTCGGCGCGCTGCAGCAGACTTCGGATGCCCTGCGCGCTGGCGCGCGGGGTGCGGTCGTGGGGCGCAACCTCTGGGGACACGGCGATACGACAAAGGCCGCCCGTGCCTTCAAACTGGTCATTCACGATGGCTTGGCGCCGGAAGAGGCGCTCGCTGCGGCCGGCGCGTGAACCATGGCCCGCGCCTTTGACGTCATCGGCTTTGGCGCCCTGGCGGTCGACGACATCGTTTATGTCGACCGTCCCCTTTCTGCCGGCAAGGGAAAGGTGACGAAACGTGTCCGCGACCATGGCGGCAATGTCGCCACTGCGCTCGTCGCCGTCGCCCGCCTCGGGGGGCGGGCTGCTTTCGTCGGATGGCTGGGCGAACCCGCGCAGGATATTGGCGGGCGCGAACTGGAGCGCGAGGGCGTCGACACCGCTTGCGCGCCTCGCCATGCCGATGCGGCTCCCATCCGGTCCATCATCACCGTCGGGCCGGATGGTGATCGCTTCATCGCCTATGATGACGATGTGTTGCACGGCACGGCACCAGATTTGCCGGACGTCGTGTTCAGCAAGGCACCGGTTCTCCTCATCGATGGCTACGCCATCCATTCGGAGGCCGCTGTCGTGCGGGCGCACGCGCTTGGCCTTTCCATCGTCGCCGATATCGAGTGGACCGCCGGCTCTGCAAGCGACCGAATCCTGTCGCTTGCCGATCATCTCGTGCTGCCGATCGCCTTTGCCAGGTCCCATCTGGAACAGGATGATCCGCGGGCACTCCTGGAGGCGCTTTGGTCGCCGGATCGAGCGGCGGTGGTTCTCACCGATGGCGACCGTGGCAGCTATGTCCGGCAGCGGGGCGATCCGGTCTCTTGGCACCTCCCGGCCTATATGGTCCGGGCCGTGGATACGACCGGCGCAGGAGATTGTTTCCATGGCGCCTACGCGCTGGCGCTGGCCGAGGGCGGCCGCCCACTTGATTGCGCGGCTTTTGCGGCCGCCGCAGCGGCCATATCGGTGACGGCGCATGGCGGTCGCCTGGGGCTGCCGGATAGGGCCGCATGTCTATCCTGGATGGCCGGGGCACACGCGCCCGTCCCTGTTCCCCTACGCAGTTAGACCCCTCCCGTCCTCAACGTGATATCCCAGCCGCCGGTGCGCTGAAGCGCGCCGGCATATGCATGATGCTGCGCGCTCGGCATCAAGTGCATGCCTTAGATAAAAAATTACGCGCGTTAAAAAATAAAATATCACGCATATCATTTTTTGAACTAAAAAACATGTTTGTTATCAATGTGATGAGCTTGTTTCTTATTCTTGTCGTGGCTTTCAGGTGTATTTTTTCACCTTGACTTTGTTGGTCACTCCTGAGCCTTCTGTCGAAAATCGATAGCAGCGGTGGAGGCTGCCGGTCGGTGTTCGGGACGGTGCAGGGAGGATGCGACGTGGCTGAGGTTGTGCTGGACAGGATCTGCAAGACCTATGGAAACAACTATCATGCGATCAAGGATTTGAGCCTGACGATCCACGATGGTGAGTTTCTGATCCTCGTGGGGCCATCGGGTTGCGGAAAATCGACGGCCCTGCGGATGATCGCCGGCCTTGAGGAAATCACGAGCGGCACGCTGAGCATCGGTGACCAGGACGTGGCAGACCTGCCGCCGAAAGACCGCGACATTGCCATGGTGTTCCAGAGCTACGCTCTCTATCCGCACATGACCGTTTTCGACAACATCGCCTTTTCGATGAAGCTGGCGGGGAAGAGCAAGGCGGAGCGCGCCAAACGGGTAAACGAGATCGCCAAAATCCTGCAGCTCGAAACGCTGCTGCAGAACAAGCCGGCGCAGCTCTCCGGCGGTCAACGCCAGCGCGTGGCGATGGGTCGGGCGATGGTGCGCGAACCTGCGGCCTTCCTGATGGATGAGCCCCTGTCCAATCTCGATGCAAAGCTGCGTGTCCAGATGCGCGCCGAGATCGCCAGCCTGCAGCGCCAGCTGGGCGTGACGACCATCTATGTCACCCACGACCAGACGGAGGCGATGACCATGGGCGACCGCGTCGCGGTGTTGAAGAGTGGCGTGTTGCAGCAGGTGGATACGCCAAGGGCACTCTATCACAAGCCGGTCAACGCGTTCGTTGCGGGGTTCATCGGCTCGCCTTCAATGAACCTGTTCGAGGGGCGCCTGGAAGGTGGATCGATCCGGCTCCCGGGCTTTTCGATCCCGTTGCCGGCAAGTGTCCGCGAGCGTGTTCCCGGTCTTGCGGCTTTCGACGGCAAGCCTGTCGTTTTTGGAATCCGTCCTGAAGATCTCCATGACAGCCGCCTGCCGTCGGGCGCGGCCTATCCGACCATCCCGGCATTGGTCAGAACGACCGAGGAGCTTGGTTCCGAGCTGATCGTGCACCTGAAAGTCGAGGCGGCCCGTGTCGATTCCGGTGATCCGGATGCCGTCGAGGATCTGAGCGGCGCGGCCAACACGGTGGCACGGTTTGCGGCCACCAGCATGGTCAAGGCCGGAGAGCAGATCGATCTCGCTATCGACCCGGCAAAGCTGCACTTCTTCGATGTGCAGACCCATGCGGCTCTCTAGGTGCCAGATCCGGGCTTGGCTGCCGTGATCTCCGGGACACCAGGCTCGACGTCCGCGGCGAACGATGAAACTTGAAGGGGGCAGCAATGCCAGCAAAACAGGAACGGCGCCTTCGCGTGGGCGTACTCGGCGCGGGGCAGATCGCCCAGGCCGCCCACTTCGAAAGCTGCACCAAGGCGGCCAACGCCGATCTCTATGCGATCTGCGATGTCGCCGATGATCTTCGCGAGCGCATGGCGATCACCCACGGCGCTGAGAAGACCTACAACGACTATGATGCGATGCTTGCGGATCCGGATCTCGATGCCGTGATCATCGCGACCGCCGATGCATTCCACGTTCCGGCCTCGCTGCGTGCGCTCGAAGCCGGCAAGCATGTGCTCTGCGAGAAGCCGGTCGGTGTGACGGTCGAGGAATGCCTCACGCTCAAGGCGGCCGTCGAAAAATACGGCAGGGTGTTTCAGGTCGGGCACATGAAGCGTTTCGATGCCGGCCTGCAGGCGGCAAAGTCCTTCATTGCCGATGAGATGGGCGAGATGGTTGCGCTCAAGGCCTGGTACTGCGACAGCACCCACCGCTATCCGATGACCGATGCCGTGCAGCCGCTGATCGTCACCAGCGCCAATGCGAAGAGGCCTTCGGCCAACCCGAAGGCCGACTTGCGCCGCTACTACATGCTGGCACACGGCTGCCATCTGATCGACACAGCGCGCTATTTCGCCGGCGACATCGTTTCGGTCCAGGCGCGGCTTTCCGAGCGGGCAGGCATCTGGTGCTGGTTCGTGGATGTGGAATTCGCTTCCGGCACGCTTGGCCACCTTGATCTGACGGTCCAGGTCCGCATGGACTGGCATGAGGGCTTCCAGATCTATGGCAGGAACGGGAGCGTCCTCGGCAAAACCTATAACCCCTGGTACTACAAGACGAGCGAGGTCGACATCTTCCGCGAGGCTGACGGCGCAACCCATCGCGTCCTTGGTGCGGATGGCCATTTCTATCGTCGTCAGGTCGAAGGTTTTGCCCGCACCATCCTCGATGGCTCTCCGATGGAAGGTGCCGATATCGATGACGGTCTTGCCTCCGTCCGCGCCATGGTCGCCATCGCCCGCTCAGTCGAAAGCGGCAGGGCGGTCAGGCTCTCCGATGTGACGGGTGGTGTCTGATGAAACTTGGGATCTTTGCCAAGACGTTTGAAGGCGCGCAGCCCAGGGCGGTGCTCGATGCGGCAGCTGCGGCCGGCTTTGCCTCGGCGCAATACAACATGGCCTGCTCGGGTCTCGCCTCCATGCCGGATTCGATCGATGAGGGAGAGGCGGGTGCGGTCGCCGCTGCGGCGAAAGACGCCGGCATCGAAATCGCCGCCGTCTCCGGCACCTACAACATGATCCATCCAGACCGGGTCGTACGTGAGGCGGGCCACCGCCGGCTTGCCGTGCTGGCGGCGTGCAGCCGTGCGATGTCCACGCGCCTGATCACGCTCTGCACCGGCACGCGCGATCCGCTCGACCAATGGAAGGCACACCCGGACAACGACACACCGGAAGCCTGGCGGGACCTGGTGGAGGCCATGGAAACGGCAATCGATATCGCCGACCGCCATGACATCGATCTCGGCATCGAGCCGGAACTGGCCAATGTGATCAATTCGGCGGAAAAGGCCCGCCGGCTGATCGACGAGATGCAGAGCCCGCGCCTCAAGATCGTGCTCGATCCCGCCAATCTCTTCGAACGAGCAGCGCTCGATGCGCAGCGCGCGACCATCTCAGCCGCCATCGATCTTCTCGCCGACCGCATCGTCATGGCCCATGCCAAGGACAGGAACGCGGACGGCAGCTTTGCGACGGCCGGCAAGGGTGTGCTCGACTATACGCACTATCTCGATGGACTGAAGGCGATTGGTTTTGCCGGCGGCCTGATCACCCACGGGCTAACCGCGGCCGAAGCCGAGGGTGTTGCCCGTTTCCTGTCGGAAAAGCTCTCCGGGGCGCGGCGATGAGTGCTGCATTCGAGGCAAGCGATGGCACGCGGCTGAATGTCGATACGGCAGGAGAGGGCATACCGGTCGTCTTCCTGCACGGTCTCTGCGGCGATTCGGGCCAGACCGCGGAGGTGTTTCCGACTGATACCGGATTTCGCCGCATCACCATCGAGGCCCGCGGCCATGGCCGCTCGCAAGCCGGAGCCTTCGGCAAGCTTTCGATCTCGACCTTCGCAGATGATGTCGCCGACTATATCGAGTCCGCCCTGGAGGCGCCGGTTGTCGTCAGCGGCATCTCTATGGGAGCTGCGATTTCTCTTCGCCTTGCGGTGCGACGGCCGGAACTCGTCCGTGCGCTTGTCCTTGCCCGACCTGCCTGGCGAACGGCCGCGGCGCCGGAGAACATGGCGCCGAATGCCGAAGTTGGCCATCTGCTCGCGCATTTACCGTCCCCGGCCGCAAAAGCTGCTTTCTTGGCAGGATCGACCGGCCGGCGTCTTGCCGCTGAAGCGCCGGACAACCTGGCCTCCCTCACCGGTTTCTTCTCGCGCGAACCTGTGGAGGTCACCGGCGCGCTTCTGACCGCCATTGCGAAGGACGGCCCAGGCGTGACGGAGGCAGATCTTGGCGGCATTGCCGCGCCGACCCTCGTCATCGGTCATGAACGGGATCTCATTCATCCCATTGCCTATGCGCGTGCGCTGGCGGAACAAATCCGCACGGCACGCTTCATTCAAATCACGCCAAAGGCGGAGGACAAGGTGCAGTACGTCGCCGATTTCCGCCGTGCCATGGCTGTCTTCCTGAAGGATCTCTGACGTATGAACATCACCGCCAGAAACTGGATCGCCGACCTTCCCAAGGATCGTCTGATTGCCGAATTCTCCGTCTGGTCAGCCGATCTTATGCGGCTGGCCGATGATCTCGCCCGCGTCGAGCCCCATGTCGATATCCTGCACATCGACGTCGCCGACGGCCATTTTGCGCCGGCGATGCTGTTCTTTCCCGATCTGGTGGCGGGTGTTCGCAAGGTTTCCGGGCGGCCGATCCACGTTCATCTCATGGTCTCCGACGACATCCTCCTCTCGCAGATCGAGCAATTCGCCGATGCAGGCAGTGATCTCATCAGCCTTCACGTCGAAAACGAACGTGTCGCAGACGCAGCCCTCGACCTGCTTGAACGCCGCGGCATCGCTGCCGGTATGGTGCTGCGGGTGGAAACTCCCGTCGAGCGCATCCGCCGCTACGCTGCTCGGCTGCAGTTCATCACACTGCTTGGAACTGCAATCGGTGTGAAAGGGCAGGGCCTTGATGAGCGTGCGGGCGCACGCCTGCAGGAGGCAAAAGGCATCATCGCCGCGTGCGGGGCGGAGCATCGCATCGTGCTTGCGGCCGATGGCGGTATCCGAGAGCACACCGTGCCGATTTTGCGTGGGGCAGGTGCGCAGACGGTCGTACTCGGTTCGCTTGCCTTTAATGCGCCTTCGCTCGAGGAGCGCATGGCGTGGCTTCATTCCCTCTGAAGGTGCATCCGACCATGCATGAGATCGCCATCGGCATCGATCTTGGAGGCACGCAGGTTCGCGCCGCGCTCGTCGGCGCGCGGGGAGAGGTCATCGCGCGCGCCGAGGAGCGGACGGATGCAATGGCCGGGCCGGATCGTGTGCTTGACCAGATCGGAGCGCTTGCCGATGGTCTGACCGCTGATGTGGGGACCGCCAGGGTGGTTGGCATCGGTATCTCGACGCCGGGGCCGATCGACACGATCTCGGGCATAGCGCGGGATATCCCGACGCTTGCCGGATTTGCCGATTTTCCTCTGAAGGCTGAGTTGCAGAAGCGGTTCGGCGTTCGCGTCAGCCTCGAAAACGACGGCATTGCCGCCGCCATTGGTGAATGGCAGTTCGGCGCAGGCAGGGGGCTGGAAAACCTTGTCTATGTTACGGTCAGCACGGGCCTTGGCGGCGGCGTGATTGCTGATGGGCGCGTGCTGCGCGGCCGCAAGGGGATGGCAGGGCATATCGGTCACATGTCCGTCATGCCGGATGGCGCGCTCTGCCTTTGCGGCAACCGGGGATGCTTCGAGGCCTACGGATCCGGTACGGCCTTCACGCGGCGCGCGCGGGACCGGGCTTTTGCGTGCACGGAAACCCGTTTGGGGGCTGAGGGCGCCGCCATCGACAGTCGCGCCGTGTTCGCCGCCGCCAGATCCGGGGACGCCCTGGCAAATACATTGATCGACGAGGAGGCGGAAATCCTCGGCCGGGGTTTCACGAGCCTCCTGCACATCTTCAGCCCTGATGTCATCATCATGGGCGGCGGTCTCTCGCACGAATTCGAGCGTTTGCATCCCGGCATCCAGCGCTACATCGCCGAATGGGCTATGCCCGCCTTCAAGGATGTGCGCGTGGTGTGCGCTGCCCTCGGCCAGAATTCCGGGCTTATCGGCGCGGCCGCCCTGGCATTCCTTGCGGCAGACATGCAAAACGACAGGCAACTCTCTTCTTCACAAGCGGCCAAGTCCTTCCCCATGTGATGGCGGAGGGGAGTGGGGGTCGAACCCACCCGGGACAGGCTCGCTGCCCCAACCGGATTTGAAGTCCGGCCGTCCCACCGGAGACGATTCCCTTCCTGAAGCCGTGCCTGCAAGGGCAAAGCGGCTTTGCCGGACCGACGGATTGCAGAACCTAGAGATCGAACAGGTCGCTGCGATGAGGATTTATGCGGCGCAAGTCGCCTTTGCGCAAGGTCAGGCCGAGACGGTCGAAGAAGTCGAGGATCTCGATGGCGACCTTGCGGCCGTTATGAACCCTGTCGCGAAAGGCGGGCGCGGTGAACCAGCCGTCCTCAGCCTGTGCGGCGACACCATGCACGATCGCTGCCATCTCCTTTACAACCTCACGGGCGAAGAAATGGTCATGGGCAATCTGGTCTGTCCGTCCAAGCTTCTGCGTGAGTTTCAACATGCGCCGCACCGCACGCTCGTCCATGCCGAAGCTTTCTGCGAAATCGCGTACACGCGGCGGCCGGAAGCGGCCTTCACCCAACAGATGCGGTTTGACACGGTCCCAGAGACCTTCATCTGCGGCTGAGAGCCGCGCCGCGTGCCCGGGCAGGCGCAGGAACGCGCCATCGAGAACCACGCAACCCGCCGCTGCCTCCGTTTTCAGAAAGGTGAGGAACGTGTCCTTGGGCAGGCGGAGAGGAAGGGCGAGGCGCAATCTCTCGCGGCCGATCCCGGCGAGGTCGGGATTGTCCGCATGGAACGCCGCCAGATGTTCGACAAGATCGGCCTGCAGGCGGCCGAGGGCTTTCGAGGAAAGGGCAAAGGCTCCGACCGTTTCGGCGTTCGCGGCGTCGAGGATGCCGGGCTGGGCGCTTTCCGCAAGGCCGCGGTCGCGGAGAAAGACGGCAAGATCGACCGGAGCTATGGCGGCGAGCCCGGAAAGAGCCACGGCAGGTTCGGTGCTGCGGGCGGCGGAGAGGCAAGCCAATCGCTCCGGCGTGCCGCGCTTGCGGGCCGGTGGGCGGAGGTCGAGGAATCGGCCGCCGCCGATCGTGCGGCTGGCGGAGGTGTCGCGCAGGATGAATCGGTCGCCGATGGCTGCCGCGACCGGGCGATCGAGAACCAGTTGCACAAAGCCCTCGCCGCCGGGCGAAACCGGGCCGTCGAGCGGCACGACCCGCGCGCCGACCTCCGCTGCGTGGCTGTGCAGCCGGGCTGGAAACCATGTTCCGATGGCCTTGGTCTCCGATGCCAGCACGCAAAGCACTGCATCGATCCGGTCCGAGGGTGCATGAAGAGGCGGGGAAAGCACGATGTCACCACGTCGGAGAGCATCCTTTGTCACCCGATCACCGGCAAGGTTCAGTGCGCAGCGCTGGCCGGCAAGCCCTTCGGTAGCCTTGCGGTTCTGCGCGTGGATGCCGCGCACGCGGGCCGTCAGGCCGGAGGGGCTGACGGTAACGACGTCGTCCAGTCTCACCTGCCCGGACAGCATCATCCCCGTGACCACTGTTCCTGCGCCTGGCAGTGTGAAACTTCGATCGACGGAAAAACGCAGAAGGCCGGCGTGGTCGCGTGCCGTGCTTTCCGATTCGGCTTCGGCGAGCGCGCTGCGCAGGGCTGGGATGCCTTCGCCGCTCTGCGCGGAAACCGGGATGATCGGGGCTGTGCCAAGTCCGGTGCCCGCAAGGGTCGTGCGGATCCTCGCCGTCACCTCGGTTCGGCGCTGCGGGTCAACAAGGTCGATCTTGGTGAGGGCAACGACACCCCTGGTTATCCCGAGCAGGTCGAGGACCGCGAGATGCTCGCACGTCTGTGGCATGATGCCGTCGTTTGCGGCGACGACCAACAGTGCGAAGTCGATACCACCGGCGCCGGCAAGCATGGTGTGGAGCAAGCGTTCATGGCCGGGAACGTCAACGAAGCCGGTAATCGTGCCGCCGCCGAGATCGGCATACGCAAAGCCGAGGTCGATGGTGATGCCACGGGCTTTCTCCTCGGCAAGGCGATCGGGGTCCGTGCCGGTCAGCGCCTTGATGAGCGCGGTCTTGCCATGGTCGATATGCCCTGCCGTCCCGACAATCATAGGGCTGCAAGCGCCTCCAGCAGATCGTCGTCGCGCTCAAGGCAGCGCAGATCGAGGATCAGCGCACCGTCGCGGATATGGCCGATGATAGGGGTAGGGAGGACGCGCAACCGGGCGGAAAGACGGTCGGGCGCATCGCCACCGGCACCCGTCAGCCGGAGACCGGCGCTTGCGATCGTGTCGACCGGCAGGGCACCGGACCCGACCTGGCTTCTGCAGGAACAGTGGGTCGCGGAAAAACCGTACGGGGCAAGCAGCGTAGCGACCGCAGGCGCGAGGCGGTTGGCCTGCGCTGCAATCTCAGCCTCCGGGCGGGCGAGGAAGCGAAGGGTCGGCAGGCGCTCGCCGAGGCGGTCGGGGTCGCGGTAGAGTTTCAGCGTTGCCTCAAGTGCGGCGATACGGATTTTGTCCAGCCGTACGGCGCGCTTCAACGGGTTGCGGTTGATCGCGGCGACGAGATCGCGCCTGCCGACAATGAAGCCGGCCTGCGGCCCCCCGAGCAGCTTGTCGCCGGAGAAGGTGACGAGGTCTGCACCCTCGGCGACTGCTTCTGCGACCGTCGGCTCGCGCCGCAGACCGAACGCAGAGAGGTCGACGAGCGAGCCCGAGCCAAGGTCGTTCAGCAGCGGCACGCCAGCCTTTCCGGCAATGCCCGCCAGTTTCGGTGCGGGCACTTCGGCCGTGAAGCCCTCAATACGGTAGTTTGAGGTGTGGACCTTCAGGATGATGCCGGTTTCAGGGCGGATCGCCTCTTCGTAGTCGCGCGGGTGGGTGCGGTTGGTGGTGCCGATCTCGACCAGTCGGGCTCCGGCGCGGGCCATAATGTCGGGCATGCGGAAGGCGCCGCCGATCTCGATCAGCTCGCCGCGTGAAACGATGGCCTCGCGCCCGGCTGCGAAGGTGTTGAGCGTGATCAGCACCGCGGCGGCATTGTTGTTGACGATAGTGGCGTCTTCCGCGCCGGAAAGCTCCCTGAGAAGTCCGCGCAGATGATCATCACGCTGTCCGCGCCCACCGCCGGTAAGGTCGAACTCCAGCGCCAGCGGGTGGGCCATGGCAGTCGTCGCAGCCCGGATCGCGTCATCGGCGAGGATTGCGCGGCCGAGATTGGTGTGCAGCACCGTGCCCGTGAGGTTCAGCACCGGGCGCAGGGTGGAGCGCGCTGCAGCCACGAGATCCCCGGCGACCCGACCCGGCAGATCGGCAGCAAGGGTCGCGCCATCCGCGCCGCCGCGGATCTTCTCCCTGGCGATTTCAAGCCGCGCGCGGATCGCGGTGACAACGGCAAGCCGACCGTACGCTTCGGCCAGTGCCAGTCCCTCTGTCGACGTGAGTATCTGGTCTACGGAGGGAAGCGCGCGAAATCCCTGCATCAATAGCCTGCCAGATAGGGGTTGAAGCCGCCGCGGCGGAAATCGGTCTCCTTCATCAGGATATCGAGGCCCAGACTGCCGACATCATCGGCAACGGGATCGAGGCTGGGGTTCTTCGTCGTATAGAAGATCTTGATCCAGGAATGGCATTCCTTGCAGGTCTCGGCCTTCACCGTGGCCTCCGTGGTCTCGACCGAACGATAGCTGATCCCCTTTGTCGAACCGCAGCAAAGGCATTTCACCCTGACTTCATTCCAGCAGGTGGCGCAGCAGGCGCAGGCGGCGTAGCGCACATTCTCGATGCCCTGTGTGCCCATGACCGATGTGGTGGCGGGGCGTCCGCCGCAGGCGGGACAGAGACCGGTTCCGACAGGGACCAGTGCGCCGGCATCAAGCGTAGCGGCGAGCCTTGCCAGGTGAACCTGCACCGCAGCGGCGGCGAAGAGATGCGGAGCGGCGCTGTCGTCAGGAATCCGGTCCGACAGGATGTTTGACAGGAGCCAGATGCGGTCCGCCGGCTCGGCTGCGCGCACGGCATCAAGCGCCAGGCGGGCGGGGTCGGGCATGGAGAGCCCGGCGGCCCCTTCGACAAAGGCGTCCAGCGTGACCCCGAGGGCGGGATCGGCGGAGATCCTCAGCCGGTCGATGGGTGGCATGGCGCTGCGGGAGGCCTCGGTGATGCGCATCGGCGCGATGGCGGTCACCGGCGGCAGTGTTGCGGCAAGCCGGGCCTGCAGACGCGAGAGTTCGGCGAGGAACGCAAGGTAAGGCGCCAAAGGATTGCTTTCAGCGAGGAAGGCGAAGCGGCGAGCGCGTGTCTGGAAGAGCTTCACCGGCTCGGGCAGGAAGGCGAGCGGAGGTTTGGGCACGCCGCCGATGAGCGTGGGATCGGGCTCTAGGTTCTGCGCCATGAAGCCTCCGGCGATGCTTTGTCTTGGCAGGCTATTTTGACGGGTCGGTGTGCTGGCGTCCAGCCAGTTCGCGCAGCCATTTGCGATGGTGGCGGAAGGCCCAGCCGCCGGTGACGGTACCGCGCGTCATCGCGCGGATCGTGCCGCGCGTCCAGATCGCCGCATAGACATGAACGATGAAGATAAGGATCGCTCCGACCGCGGCCAGCGCATGCACGGCGACGGCGACGCGGCGCACAGGGATGGAAACGAGGTGCGGGAAATACTGCTCCCAGATCATGATGCCCGTCGTGACGAGCACGATGATCAGCGCGGACATGCCCCAAAATACCAGCTTCTGTCCCGCATTGTACTTGCCGAGCTCGGGCAACTTGTCTTCGTCGCCCTTGAGCATGTCGCCGATCTTCAGGCTCCATTCCACGTCCTCGCGTCGCGGCAGGTTGAGCTTCCACATCTGCACGAAGAGCAGGAGGAAACTTGCCACCAGCACCAGGCCGACGATGGGATGCAGCCAGCGCGTTGTCTGCCCGCCGCCAAAGAGGCCGGTCAGCCAGAACAGGGATGGGTGGAAGAAGGAGAAGCCGGAAAGGAGGAGCAGGATCATGCAGAGCGCGGTGACCCAGTGATTGAGCCGCGTAATGCCGCGATAGCGGCTCACCAGGACCGGGTGCTTCGTTTCGATCTTGTCGCCGGGGGCCGAATAGATCCGTTTCTCGGTCATCAAACCTCCCTGCCGCCAGGCATCTGGCCGGCATCGTCGACGAGGTCCTCTGCCTCCTCCTCCTCGTGCTCCGTCACCTCGTTCGCCCGGGCGAAAAGGCCGTGCAGCAGCGCGCCGGCTGCGGCAATGCCCGCCACGGCAAGGCCAACCGTCTTGGCCGGCCCCTTCCAGCCGCGCACCACGGGTGATATCTGCGGATCGTCGGGCAGACCAGCATAGAGCGAGGGCTGGTCGGCGTGGTGCAGCACATACATGACATGGGTGCCGCCGACGCCTTGCGGATCGTAGAGGCCGGCATTGTCGTAACCGCGCGATTTCAGATCCTCGACGCGCTCCTCGGCAAGCGCGATCATGCTCTCCTTGGTGCCGAAGGTGATCGCATTTGTGGGGCACGCCTTGGCACAGGCCGGGCCCTGACCGACGGCGACGCGATCCGAACAGAGTGTGCATTTCTTCGAGACGTGTGCCGTCTTGGAGATGCGCGGGATGTTGAAGGGACAGCCCGCCACGCAATATCCGCAGCCGATGCAGTTGTCGGAGATGAAATCGACGATGCCGTTGGAGTACTGCACGATCGCGCCAGGGGCAGGGCACGCCTTGAGGCAACCCGGATCGGCGCAATGCATGCAGCCATCCTTGCGGATCAGCCATTCCAGCTCGTTGGTCTTCGGGTTCTCGTATTCCGTAAACCGCATGAGGGTGAACATGTCGGGCGTCAGATCATGCGGGTTCTCGTAAACCCCGACATTCTCCTCCACGTCCGGATGAGTGTCGTTCCACTCGATGCAGGCCGACTGGCAGGCCTTGCAGCCGATGCACTTCGACACGTCGATCAGCTTGGCGACTTGGGTGAGCTGTCGTTCGGGCGCAGGCAGGTCGCTCGTCGCCGAAGCTTTGATGACGTCTCCAGGCAGGAGGTTCGACGGCAAGGGCTGGAGTGGCGGGTTGGCCGCTGCCGTCAGAGGTTCCGGTGCGCGTTCGCTCATGACGAGGCCTCCTCTGCCGCCGGCTCGATATTGACAAGGAAGGCCTTGAACTCCGGCGTGTCTATGTTGGCATCGCCGACGAAGGGGGTGAGGCTGTTCGGCCCGAACCCCTTGCGCGCTGCGCCCATGAAACCCCAATGCAAGGGAATGCCGACCACATGCACCGTCTTGCCGCCGCACATCAGTGGGCGGATGCGCTTCGTGACCACGGCTTTCGCCCAGACCTCGCCGCGCTTGCTCCAGACCCGTACGCGCCCGCCCTTGACGATGCCGCGCTCGGCCGCCAGCTCCTCGCTGATCTCCACGAAGAATTCCGGCTGCAGCACGGCGTTCACGCGGTTGTGCTTCGTCCAGTAATGGAAGTGCTCGGTCAGGCGGTAGGAGGTAGCGACGAAGGGATAGTCGGCACTGGTGCCGAGCTGCTCCACGTCGTTCGGGAAGATCCGGGCGACCGGGTTGCCACGCAGCTTCGCGTTGAACGGGTTCTCGACCGGGCTTTCGAAGGGCTCCATGTGGATGGGGAAGGGGCCGTCGCGCATCAGCTTGCGCGCAAACAGCCGGGCGGTGCCTTCCGGCGTCATGATGAACGGCATCACCGTTTCGGGTTTGGCCGTCACCGCGATATCCGGCACGTCGAAGCCGGCCCATTTCTCACCGGTCCATTCAATCAGCTTGCGGCTCTCGTCCCACGGCTTGCCTGCAAGATCGCAGGAGGCGCGGTTGTAGAGGATGCGGCGGTTTGCCGGCCAGGCGAAGGTCCAGTTGAGAAAAGTACCAATATCGCCCGGATCGCTGTTGTCGCGCCGCGCCATCATGTTGCCCTCCTCCGTCCAGGAGCCGGCATAGATCCAGCAACCGGACATGGTGGAGCCGTCGTCGCGCATCACGGCAAAATTCGGCAGGAGCTTGCCAGCCTGGACCAGCACTTTTTCCGGATCGGCGGGATCAGTGAGGGTCTGGAGCGCCCGCCCGTTCATGTCCTGCGCCAGCTCCGCGGGCTCAGGGTCGTAGGGATCCTTGTAGTCCCAGGAAAGGTTCAGGATCGGTTCGGGACAGACCCCACCCTCTCTGCGGTAGAGTTCACGCACCCTGAGGAAGATGTTCGCCAGAATCCAGGTGTCGTGCTTGGCCTCGCCCGGAGGCGTCGCGCCCGGCCAGTGCCATTGCAGCCAGCGGCCCGAATTGACCGTCGCCCCCTCGTCCTCGGCAAAGCAGGTGGCGGGTAGCTGCAACACCTCGGTCATGATCTTCGAGGAGTCCACGTCGTTGTAGATGCCGTGGTTTTCCCAGAAATGCGCTGTCTCGGTCTCCAGCGGGTCGATGGTGACGAGCAGCTTCAGCTTCGACAGGCCCTCCGTCAGCTTCGCCCGATTGGGGAAGGAGAGCAGCGGGTTGAAGCCCTGGCAAAAGTAGAGGTTCACCTCGCCGCGGCTCATCATGTCGAACATGCGCAGGATGTCGTAGTAGGGTACGTCGAGCTTCGGCAGCCAGTCGAAGCCCCAGTCGTTCTCCTTCGTCGCGGCCTCGCCCCACATGGCCTTCAGGAAGCTGACCATGAATTTCGGCGTGTTTTGCCAATAGCTCGTCTGGCCGGGAACGAGCGGCTTGTTGCCGCGCGTCGACATGTAGGTTGCGTAGTCCGGCTCCTTCTCCGTTGCCAGGTTCATGTAACCCGGCAGGGTGTTGGAGAGCAGGCCGATATCGGTGAGGCCCTGGATGTTGGAGTGGCCGCGCAGTGCGTTCACCCCGCCGCCCGGCAGGCCGACATTGCCGAGGATCAGTTGCAGCATAGCCATGCCGCGGATGTTCTGCGCCCCTTTGGAATGCTGGGTCCAGCCGAGCGCGTAGAGCGAGGTCATCACCTTGTCGCGCGCCGCGGTCGCGCCGATCATCTCGCAGATCTTCAGATAGCGATCCTTCGGCGTGCCGCAGATGTTCTCCACAAATTCAGGCGTATAGACGGCGACATGCTGCTTCAACAGGTTCCAGACGCAGCGTGGGTCGGAGAGCGTCGGGTCGGCCTTCACCGTCCCGTCCGCGTTCATCTGATATTCCCAGGCGGTGCGATCGTAGTCGCGTTTTTCCGCATCATAGCCGGTGAAGAGGCCGTCAGCCCAGGCGAAATCCTCGCGCACCAGGTAGGTGGCGTTGGTATAGGCCTTCACATAGTCCCACTGCACCTTGTCCTTCTCGATACAGTAGCGGATGGCGCCCATCAGGAATGCGATGTCGGAACCGGGACGGATCGGCGCATAGACGTCAGCGACCGAGGCCGTGCGGTTAAAGCGCGGATCGACGACGATCAGCCGGGCGCCGCGATGGTGTTTTGCCTCCGTCACCCATTTGAAGCCGCAAGGATGCGCTTCCGCCGCATTGCCACCCATGACGATGACAAGGTCAGTGTTCTTGATGTCGGTCCAGGCGTTCGTCATTGCGCCGCGGCCAAAAGTTGGAGCCAAACTGGCTACCGTGGGGCCGTGTCAGACGCGTGCCTGGTTATCGAAGCCGACGACACCCATGGACCGGACGGTCTTGTAGGTCAGCCATCCGGTCTCGTTGGTGCCGCCCGAGGCGGCGAGGAAGCCCATGGTCGTCCAGCGGTTGACTGTGACGCCGGCCGCGTTCTTCTCGATGAAGTTCGCGTCGCGGTCGTCCTTGATCGCCCGGGCGATCTTGTCGAAGGCCTCCTCCCAGGAGATGTCCTCCCAGCGGTCAGCGCCGGGTGCCCGGCGGCGCGGCTTCGTGGCGCGGGTCTCGGACTTCACGAAGTCCTTGAGCGCCGCGCCCTTCGGACAGAGCGTTCCGCGGTTGGTAGGATGGTCGGCGTCACCCTCGATGTGGATCAGCTCGGCCGTCTCTCCGGCACTGAGGTCGCCCTTGGAGTACATCAGAATCCCGCAGGCGACCGAACAGTAGGTGCACACATTGCGGGTTTCAGTGGTCGTCGCCAGTTTGAACGCGCGGACATGAGCGGCTGTCGCGGCCTCCGCGGCCCCGAAGCCCATGGCTCCGAGCGAGGTTGCCGCCGCTCCCGCGCCGGCGAGCTTCAGGAAGCTGCGGCGGGAAAGATCGATGTTCATTCGCTGTCCTCGTACCTGCCTTGCGGATCGGTCGAAGCTTGATCGTCTGCCTTGCTGCCGGACCTGTCAAGGTAGGACTTCGGATGAAAGCCATGGTCTTGGGAGCAACGATGGGCCATGATCGCGGTGACGACGCCTGCTGCTGCCTGCGCGGAGAAGGAGTTCCTGCCGATGTCCGACACGGTCGTTCCTGACGAGCCCCGCCTCACGTCGCTTGCCCATGGCGGGGGGTGCGGCTGCAAGATTGCGCCTGGCGTGCTCTCGGAGATTCTGCGCGGCCGGGCGGCTCTGCCAGTACCGCCGGATCTGCTGGTGGGGATAGAAACGTCTGACGATGCGGCCGTCTACCGCCTTAACGACAGCCAGGCTATCGTCGCGACGACCGATTTTTTCATGCCGATCGTCGATGATCCGCATGATTTCGGCCGGATCGCTGCGACCAATGCAATCAGCGATGTCTATGCCATGGGCGCCAGGCCGCTCTTCGCGCTGGCGCTGGTCGGTATGCCGGTCAACACGTTGTCCACTGCAACGATCGGTGCCATCCTCGACGGGGGTGCCGTCGCCTGCCGGGCGGCGGGTATTCCCATTGCGGGGGGGCATACGATCGATTCCGTCGAGCCGATCTACGGTCTTGTCGCGCTTGGCCTTGTTGACCCGGCCCGGATGAAAGGCAATGCCGGTGCGCGGCCGGGTGATGTGCTGATCCTTGGTAAACCGCTCGGTGTCGGCATTTTCTCGGCGGCATTGAAGAAGGGCGCGCTCGACGCGGCCGGTTATGCACGCATGATGGAGACGACGACGCGTCTCAACACGCCGGGGCCGGACCTTGCGTTGCTCGACGGCGTGCACGCGATGACGGATGTGACCGGGTTCGGTCTTGCCGGCCATGCTCTCGAAATGGCGCGCGGGGCGGGTTGCCAGTTGCGGATAGAATGGTCCAGCGTGCCACTTCTTGAAGGCGCTCGTGAACTTGCCGGCAAGGGGTTTGTCACCGGCGCGTCCGGGCGCAACTGGGCAAGCTACGCCGCGGATGTGGCCTTCGTTCGTGACATGACCACCATTGATCAGGCTCTTCTCTGCGACCCCCAGACGAGCGGCGGCCTGCTCGTTGCCTGTGACGCGGCTGGGACCGCGGCGGTTCTCGATATCTTTGCCCAGCACGGCTTTAGCGCGGTGGCCATCGGCGAAGCCGTGCAGGGAAAGGCCGGGCTCTCGATCGTCTGAAGCCTCACCCAATCAGCAGCCTACGCCGTGATGGCAGCAGTACCAGATCGTTGGGACGGCGGCGGCGATGCTTGCCTCGTGCCGATGAACAAGTTTTGAAGTGCCACCGCTTCCGGCGGCCAGTACGGTTAGCCAAAGGAGCCTGTGGCGGTCTATCGGGGCGGTTGGTCAGGTTCGCAAAGGCCGCGCGCCAGTTTGAAATCCAGCCCGTCGCCGAGGCGGGCCATCAGCTGCTCTGGCGCAAGAGGCGGAGAAAACAGGTAGCCCTGGCCAAAATCGCAGCCATAGGCCAGCAACTGTTCCAGCTGCGCCTGCGTTTCGATACCTTCTGCGACCACCGTCATGCCAAGCGCGTGGGCAAGACCGATGATTGCGCGAACGATCGTACAGGTGTCCTGCGCGCTGCTCATGCGGGACACAAAGCCGCGGTCGATCTTGATGCGGTCGATGGGAAAGCGGCCGAGGTGGGAGAGCGAGGCATAGCCGGTTCCAAAGTCGTCAAGGGCAATGGAGAAACCGGCGGTGCGCAGGGTCTTCAGCCTCCGGGCGATCTCATCACCGGCTTCATCGAGCAGGATGTTCTCGGTCAATTCGATTTCGACGTCGCCCGGCGTCAGGCCATGGCGATGAACGGCGGCCTGCAGCATAGGCACAAAGCCGACCTGCCGTATTTGTGCGGAGGCGATGTTGATGGCGACCGGGCCTGTCTCCATGCCGTTTTGCCGTAGGCTGCCGATCGCCTCCAGGGCCTTGTTCAGGACCAGATTGCCGAGATCGCCGATCAGACCGCTTTCTTCGGCGATGGCGATGAAGTCGGAAGGGCTGACCGCGCGCCCTTCGTTCGTCCAGCGCGCCAACGCCTCGAAGCCGGTGAGCCTGTGATCGGAGAGCGTAAATTGCGGCTGCAGCGCGACGTCAATCGCGCCGCGCGCCACCGCGCTGGTCAGCGCTGCGGTAAGGCGGCGGCGCTGCTCGACATGGGCGCGCATGGCACGGGTGAAGATGCGATAGGTCCCGCGACCCTCAGCCTTGGCACGATAGAGGGCCATGTCGGCCTTGCGCAGCAAAACCTCCAGCGCGTGGCCGTCTTGGGGGAACCGTGCGATGCCGAGACTGAGCCGCGGGGCAAGGCTACGGCGCTGGACCATTGCCGGGCGCTGGACCGCGGCCAGCAGCCGCTGCGCGAGGGCGTCGATACTGTCACGCCTGCCGAGCTGCGGCACGACGACGGCGAACTCGTCACCACCGAGCCGCACGACCGTGTCCGAGCGGCGGAAGGCTTCCGTCAACCGCTGTGCAATGGTCTTGAGCAACGCGTCGCCGGCTGCGTGCCCCATGGAGTCGTTGATCTGCTTGAAACCGTCGAGGTCCATGACCACGAGCAGGCCGCTGGTTTGATTGCGCCGACAGGCCGTGACCGCCTCTTCGAGCCTCTGGGAGAGTACCGATCTGTTCAGGAGCCCGGTAAGCGGATCGTGTTCGGCCAGGAACTTGATGGCCGATTCCGACCGCTTCAATTCGGTAATGTCGGTACGTGTTCCGACGATGTGGCCTGAGGTGGAGCGGCGCTCACGGATCTGTATCCACCGGCCGTCGGCAAGCTCCTGTACCGTGCTTCGGCCGGGATTGCGATGCGCGCGCAGCCGCGCGCGAAGCCAGGCCTGATGGGACTCGCCCGTATTGCGCGGCAGAACGTACTGCCCCTTCGCCAGGCCGTGCTGCAGGATCGATTCAAAGCTCGCGCCGATCCGGATCGCTTCTGCAGGATGCATGTGAAGGTTTGCATAGGAGCGATTGAAGAGCACGAGGCGGTCGTTCGCATCAAAGGCGGCAATCCCGTCTGGCACCGTTTCCATGACATCGACAAGCAACGCCTCGGTACCGCGTCGCCGTTCGACCTCCTCGTGCAAGGCCTGTTCGGCGGCTTTGCGCTTGGTGATATCGTAGCGGATCGAGATATAGGCCTCTACCCGTCCATCGGAACCGACCAGTGGCACGATGGTTGTATCCACCCAATAAAGATTGCCATCCTTGGCACGGTTGCAGATCTCTCCGTGCCAGACCTGACCATAGGCGATCGTTCTCCACATGCCCTCGAAAAACGCCTTCGGGTGGTGCCCGGAATTGACGAGACGGTGCGGTTGCCCGATAAGCTCGTCTTCCCGGTAGCCGCTTACTGCGCAGAATTGCCTGTTGGCGGAGAGGATCCTGCTGCGCCGGTCCGTGACGGCGACGATGGCGTGCCGATCAAGCGCCGCCTGATAGGCGCCCAGCAGCTTTGTCAGGCCGCTTCCCTTGTCATCTGTGCGGGCGCTGGCGTTTTGCTGTAGCATGCCGATGATTCCGCTCCCCTTCAAAATCTCGTCGCGCTCGGATTGGTGCTCGAATATGTCGGATGGCTGCATGTATTCTGACAATTCATGCAATGGCAGATCTTCCATTGACGGCTCCAGCAGGGAACAGGCCGCACATCATGCCGGTGCGGGCACCATGTTATATTAGGGATTGATTTAGGTTATTGGGTTATTAAGGAATTTTGACAGGTAAATTCGGGGCTGACCCATTGAAAGAAAAAGACAATTCTATGGGCCCACTGCGTAACAGGATCCTCGACTCCATCCGGCCGCAGGCGCAGGAATTCTTTCGAACGCATGCAGACATCAAGCCGATGAACACCGGCGACGTCATTTTCGAAGATGGCGCGCCTGTCACGCATGTCGTCTTCCCCCATGAAGGCGTCGTGTCGATCATCGCAGAGATGAGCAACGGCAGAAGCGTCGAGAAATCCTCGATCGGCCCTGAGGGATTCCTTGGCTTCAGCCTGATCATGGGCGGCGGCAGCTCGCTCGGCCGCTCGGTCGTGCAGGTGCCCGGCCAGGCCTCCTGGGTGACGATTGCCGATCTCGACGTTGCGCTCGAAGAATTCCAGTGCGTCCGCGAAATCATGCTGCGATACGCCAAGTCGCACACGGTGCAACTGATGGAGTCCGTTGCCTGCAACAGCCTGCACACCGCCGAACAGCGCGTTGCCCGCTGGTTGCTGCATGCGCATGACAGGGTCGAGGGCGATACCTACAGCGTGACCCAGGAGGCGATCGCCATGTTGCTTGCGCTGCGTCGGGCGACGGTCAATGCCATCTGTACCGACCTCATGAATGCCGGCGCGATCTCCTACCATCGCGGATCGCTGCGGGTGACCAACCGGGCAGTCCTGCACGAGCGAGCCTGCGAGTGCTACGAGCGCATCCGTCTTGCATCGCTGTAAGGCTGTGTGGAAAGCGCCTTTTCGGCGCGTGGGGGTGACGGTCGCGCGGATTGTCATGCCGTCATCGCCAGCGGCGGAATGATGGCCTCGCGAGAGGTGCGGAACCGGTCGACAACGCTTGCGAGCCCTTCTGCCTCGCGCGCGAGGGCGCGACTGGCAGAACTGTTTTCCTCGATCATCGCCGCATTTTGCTGTGTTGCCTCGTCGATCTGTGCGATCGCCGTGGAAATCTCGCGGATTCCGTTGGCCTGTGTCTGCGTTGAGGTGGCGATGCCGCCAACGAGTTCGTCCATCTTCTGGACGGCGTTGGTGATGCCGGTCAGCCATTCCCGTGTTTCGCCGACAAGTTTCACGCCCTCGGCGACCTGATCGGAGCTCGATTTGATCAGCGCGGCTATTTCCCTGGCGGCATCCGCCGACCGCTGGGCAAGGGCGCGTACCTCCTGCGCGACGACGGCAAAGCCCTTTCCGGCTTCACCGGCACGCGCCGCTTCAACGCCGGCATTGAGTGCAAGAAGATTGGTCTGGAACGCGATTTCGTCGATGACCTTGACGATCTGGGACACCTTGCGCGACGACGCGTCGATCTCCCCGATGGCTGCGACGGTCTTGCCGGCCAACACGGTGCTGGCTTCCGATTGGCCGCGAATTTCGGCGACGGCGCGCGAGGCTCCTGCGGCGCTGTCCGTCGTCATCTGGCTGCCGGTGGCCAGTTCGGCAATTGCCGTCGCAATCTGCTCCAGCGCGGCTGCCTGCCGCTCGCACTGACGGCTTGCCGTTTCCGAGGCGCTGGCGATCTCGGTTGTGCCGTTTCTGATGTTTCCGGAGGCGTCCCGCACCGAAAGGATGATCGCGCGAAGATCGTCCACCATGTCGTTGAAGTTTTCGACCAGATGCCCTGACCGCGCCGAAGCGGCGACATCGATGGAAACGCCCAGATCTCCTTGGGCGAGCTGCTGCAAGGCAGCGGCAACCCGGCCCAGCGTTTCCTCTTCCTGCTGCTCGGCCGCCTGCCGGCGCTCCTCCAGCTTGTCGAGATACACAGAGATGGCCAGTTCCATGTCGAGGAGGGCCGCCTTCACCACGACGGCGACTTCTTCGCCAAGGCCGGTCGTCACAGCGCCCGGCCGACGCGAGAAGAGCTTGCGCTTGCTGGGAAGGGCCGTCGGGGCGAGAAGCGCCTTGACGAGATGGTCGAGAACCAGTGCGTAGCCGCCTATATACCATTGGGGCGCAAGGCCGATACGAGCGTGGACCGAGCCGATCGCCCGGACGGCATCGAGATATTCGGGCGTGTAACCGCCGCTCAGGATAAGGGCCCAGTGGCCTTCCTGGCGCTTACCCGCCTCTGCCATCTTCTCGTTGCCGGCGAAAAACCGAAGTGTCTGCGGCGTCGCGCGAACCTTGTCGTAGAAGATATCCAGTGCTGGCCGTGTTTCCTTCATGACGCGGTCGGCAACCGCTTTGAGCAACTGCCGCTCACGCGGTCCAAGCCCGATGAAATCAAGCCTTTCCTGCAATTCCCCACCCGCTGCATCGTCTTTGGCCATTGTCCTCCCCTCAGGTTCAATGAACGATTCCGTACGTACGATACCGTACATTTCTGAAGGTTAACGTTACGTTACCTATTTTGGGTTGTAGCAGGTGGTGTCTGCCTTGGTCCGGCCGAGTATTGGTCTTCTCCAGTGGAACATGCGGGTGCCCGAAGCCACTGGCGCGCCACTCAGGACCAGTTCAACGGGATGCGTGGTCTGCTGGATCTGTGTGCCTGCTGGGAGCATCATGCCTCGGCAACGAAAAGTGGATTGAAATAAATTCAATCCAGGCGGTTTTGAGTATGAAATACTTTGATACATAAAATTTACTGCGCGATGGTGAATTTATACAAAAAAACTTGGAATAAAATTGCTTTGACGCTTGCTTGAACCGCTCCTACGCTTTGAAGCGTTTCAATTGGCGGGGAAGTGATGAAAAAAGGACGTCCCACCATTACGGATGTTGCTCGCGCTGCCGGGGTTTCCGTCGGCACGGTGTCCAATTTTCTGAATGGAACGGTTCCCGTCAAAGCGGAGACCGCCGAAAAGATCCAGGAGGCGGTTCAGAAGCTTGCCTACCGTCCGAGTGTGTTTGCCCGCTCGTTGCCGATGATGTCCGCGCGGGCGGTGCAGAAGGCCGAGGGGCATCCGCGCCTCCTGGTCGTCGGTCATATCTGCGTCGACTATCTCTGCCGGGTGCCGGTATTGCCGCACCGCGATGACCGGGTCGCGGCAAGCCATATCGACAAGGCGCTCGGCGGCCCGGCTGCAAACCTCGCCGTCGCCGCTGCTGCCGTCGGTGATCCCTATGGATTGCAGATCGATCTCGCCACCGCTGTTGGCGACGACGCCGACAGCGAGTGGGCGATGGCCGAGCTTCTGGCGCGAGGCGTGAACGTGTTGCCGATCCGTCGGCCGGCCAGTGGGCGCTTGCCACGCGCTATGGTGATCATCGAAGCCAATGGCGGCCGGACGATCATTCACGAGACCTTCGAGCTCAGCGAGGTCGACCTCACCGCCAATCTCGACATCACGCCCGGTGCGGTGCGTTCCTGCCTGCATATCGAAGGGTTTCATTACGAGCGGATGATGCCGTCGATCAGCCGGTTTCACGATGCGGGCTGGAATGTCAGCCTGCATACGGCGGGCCTGCCGGAGGGATCGCGCAATCCGGACGCTTTTGCCCGCATGATCAGCCAGGTGGACCTG
>VFQN01000439.1_pt1 | contig 79531 bp, 85 predicted proteins | sample 3512371 | NCBI WGS metagenome assembly VFQN01 (sample SAMN10412370, study PRJNA504923) | tailings metagenome | isolation source: Replicate 2 from Balatoc abandoned mine | place: Philippines: Itogon, Benguet | collected 2017-08-28
TCCAAACCACAAACCTATTGTATTCTTGTCCCAAAGAACCGTTTCCGGCATCTATGTAGACAAACCGGCCGCAATCCCTCGCACGATCCTACGCGGTCCGGGGGCGATATTTCGACCGGGGAGGACTCGCTGGCCGAAATGGCCGGCACGTCGCCCCGCATACGCTGCCAGTTCAGCTCTCGAGGGACGCAGACGACCTCCGAGGGCCTGGCAGCCGACCAGGCAAGGCCGAGAGCGCGCACGAGGAAGCCGAAGAACGGGCCGGTGAACTTGAGACATTACGGGGCGATCCGGCAAGTCGCACCCTGGCGCCGGCGGACCTGGCCGACCAGGAGGGAGCGCGTGCTCGCCGGCGTCAGCGACCGGATGCCGCCGCCGGTTGCGGCGACTGAAGCGATGCGCCTCCAGCGGAAGGGGAGACCAACAGCCCACCACGGCGCCGCGAGATCGACACGGTCTGCCCGGCGATCCCGGGACGCTCACGGGCTGGCACGGAGCGCAAACGGCTGCCGGAAACAGAAAAACCGACATCTCCTCAGCTCACGCTGTGGGAATGTCGGTTTCCATGGTTGGTTGCGGGGGAGCGCAACCAGCTTAACTTGCTAGTTCGGGCCGCCGCCTAGGTTCAAAGCAGGACCCGCATTGATCTCAAATTGCGATCCGCCATTCCCAACGGTGATCTGGCGGTAGCGAGCTACTGGGGCCTATTTCGCGCCGCCGCGTAGGCTTTTCGGTTGCAGATGTTGGTTGCAAGGAGAACGTGGCGTCAGCGTTCTCCCCTGGATTGGGTCAAGCGTGACGGCGCAGAGAGAGTGTCGCCCATGGTTTTCGAAGGGATGATCTCGATCGGCATTCTTGCCAGACGTTCCGGCGTGCAGGCGGAAACCATCCGTTACTATGAGAGCGAAGGGCTGCTGCCGAAGCCCGAGCGCACCGCCGGCGGATACCGGATATACGGCGCATCCGACATCGAGCGGCTGTCCTTCATCCGCCAGGCCCGCGAGCTCGGGTTCAAAGTCGACTCCGTGCGCCGGCTGCTCAGCCTGGTTGATCGCAAGGTGGACACCTGCGAAGAGGTTCGAGAACTGGCCACCACGCACCTGGGGGAAGTACGAACAAAACTCGCCGATCTGCGTCGGATGGAAAGGGTGCTGTCAGACTTGATACGTTCTTGCGAAGGTCGGACGGTGCCTGAATGCCTGTTGCTGGAAGCTTTGGCAGCACCAAGAGGCGAAGAAGATCGCGGGCGCCAACGCTCGGGTGGCACGCACCAATCCTGCAGAGAAACGAACTGTCAGGCCCAGTCCGCAGCCGCGGCGCCGATCCCGATGAAACCTCGATGGGCGAACGCGCGATCAAGACGCTGTTCATCTACGCAGGTGCTGCCCATGCGGAGATAGGCGGTTGCTTTGCGTTCTGGATTTGGCTGCGCAGTGGCAAGTCGGCGTTATGGATATTGCCAGGTATCGTCAGCCTGATCGTATTCGCTTGGCTCCTGACCCTGATCGATTCTGAATATGCAGGACGCGCCTACGCGGCCTACGGCGGCATCTACGTTGTGGCTTCCATTGGCTGGCTATGGCTGCTCGAGGGAGCTCGGCCGGACCGGTGGGATGTGACGGGGGCAGCCGTGATGCTTGTCGGGGCGGCTATCATTCTCTTCGGTGCCCGGGCCGCCTAAACGGGCCTCGAAGACCGGCATCCTGTCGACGAATGCGCCGGCTTTCATCGTGGCGCAGATGCTCTGCGGCGCTCTGGCTGTGCCGACGGCCGGCAGTTAGTGTGCGATCCGCTGAGCAGGTATCAGATTGACTGCAATGTGACTTGCAGTCCCCCATCGTGGCGACACTTGCTCGCGTGAAGCATCTGCGCGTCTTTGCCAGTCTGCTGGGCTGTCTCGCCGTTCTCGCGACGCGCTTGCCGGCCGTCATATTCGCTGCGGCGCCGGTACAAACCGCGACCTCCGAGCCCTGTGATCAGTGTCCGGACTGCAAAGGCGCACCTTGCGCACCCGCGCTGGCAAGTTGTCCAGCGACCTGCGTTGCACCTGGTCCGGCGCTCGCCGTCGCTTCCATCGCCGTGCCTTTCATCACTCTGGAGTTGGAAACGCTGGCTCCAAGCCGGGTCCTGTGACGATAAAGAAAGCGAGAAGGAAGGCTTCAGGGAGGTACCGCAGATCGAAGTGGCTCGGCACGACCGGCCTGCTGATCGGGTTCGCCGTGGCCGGTCATCTCGGGACGAGCCTTCACCGTTGGGTCGATCTCATTGCCTGCTTCGGTGGTAGCTAATGACGCAAAGGCGGACTGACCGACAACCGTCACGGATCATCGGGCGGCGGGGGCAATTCAATCTGGCGCGTGTTCCATTCGATCTTTGAAGGCGGCGCTTTCGTCACAATCTGCGGAGCCACGATCAGGAGCCCGACCATCAAGACTTGAAGAGCAAGGAAAGGGATCGCTCCCCAATAGATTTGCGATGTACGAACGGAAAGAGGCGCTACGCTTCGGAGGTTGTAGAGGGCAATGCCGAAAGGCGGATGCATGAATGACGTTTGGAGGTTGACGGCGAGCAAGACCGTCAACCAAACCATGTCTATTCCGAGCTGCCGGGCAACCGGTGCGATCAGCGGCAGGACAATGAAGGCAATTTCGAAAAAATCCAGGAAGAAGGCGAGGAAGAAGATCGCCACGTTGATGAACAAGATGAAGCCGATTTGCCCGGCTGGAATGTGCCTGAAGAGGGACTCGATCCAGACCTGACCGTCGAGGCCGCGAAAGACGAGTGTGAAGAACGACGCGCCAAGCAACAGAAAGATGATCCCCGAACACAATACGCCCGTGACGTCCATCGCTCGCCGCAGGTTGCGACCCGTCAGCTTCCGCTTTGCCAACGCCAATATGAGTGTTGCCGTGACCCCGAACGCGCCACCCTCGCTCGGAGTTGCCACACCGAAATAGATTGCCGCCAACATAGCCAACACGATCCCCAAGGGAGGACCTGCAGTGACGGCCGCGGCGGCGATCGCTGTCGATACCGTCGAAGAATCTCCCTCGACGCGGACGGATGGAGGTGCGCGCTCTGGTACCAATTGGGTGATGACGAAAATGTAGACGAGATAAGAAGAGATCAGTAGAGCGCTCGGCAGGAGGGCGCCGCGATAGATCTCGATAAGCGACACGTCCAGTTGTTCGGCAAGAATGATAAGCACCAGGCTGGGCGGAATGACCTGGGCAAGCGTTCCAGACGCGGCAACGACCCCGGTCGCCAGGCGCGGGTCGTATTTGGCCCGCAACATCACTGGCAGCGCGATTAATCCGATGGCGACAACCGATGCAGAGACGAAGCCCGTGATTGCCGACAACACGCCGCCGACGATGACGGTCGTATAGGCCAATCCGCCCGACAAGCGTCCAAACAGCCGGTTGAGCGCAACGAACAAGTCCTCGGCAATCCCGGTGCGTTCCAGCAACATTCCCATGAAGATCAGCATCGGCAGAGCCAATAGGTTGTCGTTGTTGAACGTGCCCTGGATGCGGAACAGCATGTTGTTTAGGAACGAGACATTGAAGTCGCCGGTGGCCAGGCCGACGGCCCCGAACACTCCCGCTACCGCGGCGAGGGAGAAGGCGACGGGAAAACCGGCGAAGAGAGCGACAAAGAGACAAGCGAACATGGCCGGCGCGAGGATGTCGCTCATGTCACCTTCCTTCGATCAGCCTGCGTCGGTTCACCGGGCGCGACGGGAAGCCTTTCAAGCACGCGACGCAGCGGATGGCTTCGGCCACGCCCTGCAAGCCCAGCAGAAAGAAGCCGGCAGGGATGAAGCCCTTGATGATCCAGGCCGGGATATCGCTTGTGCTGTCGCGCGTGGCCCGGCTTTCGCCCGACAGGAATGAGACGAGAAACTGAGGCCAGCTCACCCATACGAGGGCGGCACATACGGGAAGGAGTACGAGGCAGATTCCCAGGAGATCGAGCCAAGCGAGTCCACGCTCGCCTAAGCGACCTGACAGAATATCGATTCGAACGTGCTCGTCGCGTTGGAACGTGTAGGCCGTCATCAGCAGCACGACTGCCGCGAAGAACTGCCATTGCAGATCGAAGGCGGAGGGTGACGCGATCGAGAAAAATTTCCGACTGAAAGCATTGGCGGCAATCAGCAACGCGTTTGCGAGCAGTCCCCAACGTACGATCTGGGCGACGGCGCGGTTGAGACGGTCGATCACTCCCGCGAATCTCAGAAATATCTGCACGACCGCCTACCTTGTCCGGCGTAGAAGCATCTCTACGGCATCGCCGCGCAAAGCCTCATTTGGCTTGGTCCTCCCCTTCTGGCTGACATATTGCCTCCTGTAGCCACTAGAGGTTCAAGGACAAAGAAGGCGTGCTTCCAAATTGCCAGCCAATGCCAGGTCCGCTTGGGGCGTGAGTGGCACGAGTTCATCGCCTACGCGATCCAAGCTCGATCTCATGGACGCCCAGCTTTTGAGCGAGCTTCTTGCAATATACGCCGAGACGCCGGCGGTTGAGCATCTAGAGCAGATCAATGAGTTTACATATGGCATGAATCCCGAAGGGTTCGCCGTCGCCGCGTACACCTAATATTGTCTTGCCAAGGCTGCGGCGAAGTTCGCGGCGCAGCTGCTGCGCGCCGAAGTCTTGCCGCCGCCTATGTCATATCAGTTCCCGGTCGTGCCGGACCGGGAACGGCTCAAGGGACCCTGACCGCTGCGCGTCCCTGGGCAGCCTGTTGTTGGGATTTTTGGCGCCGCCGCCGGGCCGCTCCCTTCCGCCAGTGCGGAGGGCTTCTCAGAGCGGTCTGGTTCACCCGGCGGCGCGCATCGCCAGCCAGGTCGCGAGTCCCGGCAGAACGAGGACAAGTGCGATGCCGAGCAGCTGGATCGCCACGATCGGCACGATGCCCCGGTAGATGTCGCGCAGCGCCACGCTCGGTGGCGAAGCGCCCTTGAGGAAGAACAGCGCGAAGCCGAAGGGCGGCGTCAGGAACGAAGTTTGCAGCGTTAGCGCGATCAGCGCCGCGATCCACACCAAGGCAAGCTGGGGCGAGCCGACATAGGTCGAAAAATCCAGCGCCTTCAGCACCGGCTCGAAGATCGGCAGGGTGATCAGCGCGATCTCGATCCAGTCGATGAAGAAGCCGAGCACGAAGATGATGGCGAGCATGGTCAGCAACATCCCCCAATCACCGAAGCCCAGACCACGAAGCAGCTCGAGCACCAGCGTGTCGCCGCTGAAATAGCGGAACACGTAGGAGAACACCGTCGCGGCAAGGGCGATGAAGAAGACCATCGCGGTCATCAACGCCGTGCGCTGGACTATCTCATGCATGGCACGCAGTGAGAGGCTGCGGTTGAGCAGCATCAACAGAATCGCGCCTGCCGCACCGACGCATGCCGACTGTGTCGGTGTGGCCAGACCGGCAATGACGGAGCCGAGCACCATGGCGATCAGCAGCACCGGAAGCGCCAGGCTGCGGGCAACATACAGGGCGAACCGCAGCGTGCTGCGGACTGGTACCGCCGCGAGCGGGGGCGCGATTCGCGGATCGAGCAGGGCTGCGCCAATGTAGTAGGCAACATACAGCACCACCAGGACCAATCCCGGCACGATCGTCGAAAGGAACATCTGCGAGATCAGTACGCCCAACTCGTCGGCGAGGAAAAACAGCATAATCGCCGGCGGCAGGATCAGGCCGAGGGTGCCGGCGGCGGCAATCGAGCCTGTGGCGAAGGATGCCTTGTACCCGCTCTCCAACATGGTGGGGAGCGCGAGATAGGCGAGCGTCGCCACCGAGGCGCCAACCAGGCCTGCAGATGGCGCCAGAATGATGCCGATCACCGTGACAGCGACCACTTGGCTGGCCGGCACGCGGCGCAGCAACACCTGTAGGCAGAGCAACAGCTCGCGCCCGATCCCGCTTCTTTCCAGCGCGATGCCCATGAAGAGGAGCATCGGCACCGCGGGGTAGATTAGATTCTCGGCGAGTGTCGAATAGATGCGAAGCGGAATATTGAACAAAGCGATGAGCGGGAACTGGTCGAGTGTGTAGCCAATCAAGCCGAAGCCCAACGCGACGCCGATGAGAACGAGCGCCACCGGATAGCCGCTGAACAGCAGCAATGCCAAGGCCAGGATCATGAACAGAGCGAGATTGTCGATCAGGAAATCCACCGCGCTCCCCCCCTGCGCCGCTGTGCCTTCGCCTAGCCGCGTTGCAACGCGCCGCTGGTCGGCGCTGGCCCTGTCGCGCGCCCGGCGAGAAACATCGCGTTGCGGATGGCGACGGACAGGCCGGCCAGCAGCAGCAGCAGACCGCCTATCGGCAGGCAGGACTTGATGATCCAGCGCATCGGCAGGCCTAGTGCCGCGCGCGCGCCCTCCATCTGAACGAAGGAGTCCAGCGCAAACTGGCCGCCGTAGACGATGAGCACCGTGCAAAACGGAACCAGGACCAGCAGGCAGCCGAGCAGCTCGATCGAGGCGCTCGTGCGGGGCGCGAACCGATCGCGAAGGATATCGATCCGCACATGGGCGTTGTGCAGGTAGGCATAACCGAGGCTGAGCATCACCACGGCGAGGAAGAAGTGCCACTCGAGCTCCTGCAGCCGGGTTGAACCGACATTAAAGAATTGCCGGCCGATCATGTCGTAGACCGAGACGGCGATCAGCGGGATCAGGGTCATCCAGGCGACAAGCGCACCCAACCAGATGATGCCCCGCTCCAACGTGCGGCAGGCGCCGATCACTGACATGAGCACTCCCCCAGAAGCCCGCGACCGCATGGCGACTGGGCCGCCTTTGGTCTTGCTGAAACATTCTTATAACTATTAAACTTGAACAAATGTGAGAATGAGTCAAGCCATGAAGCCGTTCAGTCCTCAGGCCCTTAGCGCCGGCGCACGCACCGCCGCCGATGTCGAACGCACTCAGGAACTGGCGGACGTGTTCCGTCTGCTCGGGGACAATTCCCGCTTGCGGATCGCCCTCTTCTGTCTCGACCGGCCGCGGGCGGTGACCGAGGTCAGCGAGGGCCTCGGTCTCGGCGTGAGCCTGGTCAGCCATCACTTGCGCCTGCTGCGCGCCGCGCGGTTGCTCCGGTCTGAGCGCCGGGGTCGGCAGGTGCTCTATTTGACGGCGGACGAGCACGTGCGCTGCGTGCTGCTCGACATGGTCGAGCATGTTGACGAGCCCGCCGACTTGACGGATGCGACCGAGGCAACGTAGCCGGGATGAACATGTTGGCAGCCGGTCCGCCACGGTACGCTGCCGCGTCGCTGGAATGGATTGTCCATCCTGTGCCACCAAGGTGGCAACGACGCTTCGCATGGTCGCCGGCGACTGGCTGTCGCGATAACGCTGCCCGCGACTTCCATCACGCCATAGGGCGCTTTGCATGCGCCGAAGCTCTCCCGGTGAGTGCGTGATCGGCAGGGATAGGTCTCGAAATTGAGCCCAGTCGGATCGCCCTGATGATCCGCTCGCCGATCGACAAACTTTTCGTCCTTTTACTTCGTGCGCGAGCCGAACGCCCAAGAGGAGCTGCCGCAATGGCTCACGCACCTGGGGAAGAAGTAGCCTTTGACGCCGAGGCGCGGGTCGAGCGGCGGCGCCATCCGTTGATGGCGCTGCGCGGGCTTGCCGACTGGTCGGTGGCGGCGCTGTTCTTCGCCATCGTGTCGTTTGCCGCCCTGCCGATGGGCGCCAATCGCGATTGGGCGTGGGCGCCCATCGGCGTGATGCTGGGCGTGCTCGCCGTCCTCGTCGCCGCCGGGGTAGGGACGCGCAAGGGCTTCGAGGTGAGCGAGGCCGAGCGCAAGCCGTTGCTGGCGGTTGCCGCCTGCTTTGCCCTATTCGTCCTGTTCGGGCCCTTCCAGATGTCGACCATGGCGCCGTTGTCGGGCAGCGCTTGGCTCTATGAGGCGGCCGCCCGCCTGCTCGGCAGCGCCCACGCGCCGGTGCCCGACCTTGCGATCGATGCGGCACGCAACACGCTGCTCAAATGCCTGACGTGCGGCGCGATCTTCCTGACGGCCCGAGCCCTCTGCCGCGACCGCGACCGCGCGCGGCTGCTGCTGATGATGTTCATTGCCGGCGCCGTTCTGGTCGTGGCCTACGGCGTGCTGATGCAGGTGACGACGCACTCCTGTTATCTCGGCGGCTACCTCAAGAAGGTCGGCGGTTACGAGCTGTCGAATCGGTGCGTGATGTCGGGCACCTTCGTCAGCAGCAATTCGTTCGGCTCCTACTGCGGCATGGGCATGGTGGCGGCCATGGCGCTGATCTTCGCCGGCAGGCGGCGCAAGGGCGACATGCCCTACGGGTACGACGAGGATGACGAGGAAGGCATCATCGCCTCGTTGACCGGCTTTCGTGTGACCATGCTGGCGGTCTGCCTGCTGCTGCTGGGTGGCCTGCTGTTCTCGGCATCGCGCGCCGGCCTCGCCGCCACCTTGGCCAGCGCCGCTGCCCCTACCGTGTTGATGCTGCGCGGCCGCTGGCGCTCGCGGCCGGACCTGGTGCGCCTCTTCGTGGCGATCAGCGCCGTCGTCGGCATCATCGTGCTTGTGATCGCTGGCAACACCATCATCGACAAGGCGATACGCGCCAGCGACGGTGGCGACCGCATGCAGATCTGGCGGGCCTCGCTGCAGGCCGTGCGGATGTCGCCCTGGCTGGGCTGGGGGCTCGGCAGCTACGCCGACATCTACGCGATCGTGCAGCCGATGACCCTCCCCGTACCCAACGATCTTGCGCACTCCACGCCCCTTGAGACCATGGTCGAGGTCGGCGTGCCGATGGCCCTGATGGCTTTGCCATCGTGCTCATCCCGTGGGGCGTACCGCTTTACGGGGCCGCAACGCGGCGACGCGCGCATCGCTATCTGCCCGGAGCTGCCTTCGCCGTGGCGGCCGTGCCGATCCTTCATTCAATGGTCGATTTCAGCCTGCAGATGCCGGCTATCGGCTTCGTGGTCAGCGCCCTTCTCGGCATGGGATGGGCGCAAGCATTTGGCCGCAGGGAAAGATCAAGAGGCGACCTTACGCCGCGGAAGCAGGCTTAATTATCGTCATTGCGACCGAAACCGTATGCTTGGAGGCGCGTGACGCGCAATCGCCCGGAGCGGCCTCCCAACTGGATATCGTTGATCCAATGCCACGGGAGTGCCCGGGCGTACCCAGCCGCCGACATTGCCTCTTCCGAGACTACCATCGACGCGTCCAAGGTCTTGCACAGGCGTTCTAACGGCTCCGACCCTGAACCTTTGACGGTGAATATTCCCCAAGCTAATTGCGGCGCGTGTACCAAAAGCCGGTCAGCATGAAACCCAACGTCAGGAGCTGGGCAACTATACCCTCACGCGTTGGGTACACGCCGAGGATCTCGATGCGTGGCAGACCGCTAACGGGCCAGGAGTCCAGCAATCCGGCTTCCTGCAGTCCGGCGATGCCCTTGCCGGCCAGTACGACGGCCAAGCCGGCGATCAATATCGAGCTTAAGGAAAAGAACTGGGCGATCGGGAGACGGCGGCTGTAACGCAGCAGCGCCACTGCAATCGCTGCAAGGATGGCAATCGCGACGGCAGAGCCGGATAGCAGGGCCAAGCCGGCTCCTTCGCTCCACAGCGCCGTGAAGAACAGGATGGTTTCGAAGACTTCGCGGTACACCACGATGAATGCCAGCAGGAACAGGAACCATGCCGATCGGCGTGACAGGGCGCGCGTCAGCTTTTCCTCTACATACTGCTGCCAGGCGTTAGCTTGCCCCTTGCCGTGCATCCAAATGCCCACTGAAACCAACACTGCAGCGGCGATGAGCGAGCCGAATCCCTCCGTCAGTTCGCGACTAGCGCCGCTGATCGCCACGAGGCGCGTGGCTGCCAGCCATGTCAGGCCGCCGGCAAGAAGGGCTGCACCCCAGCCGGCATGAACGTACGGCATGAGTTCGACGCGTTCCGTCTTGCGCAGGAAGGCGATCATCGCGATGACGATCAGCAATGCTTCCAGGCCCTCACGCACAAGGATGGTGAACGCCCCGACAAAGCTCGAGCCCCAACTCGCCTCTTCCGCAGACAACACGCGCTCGGCCGCGTCAACGAGCGTGGCTATCCGTTCGGATTTCGCCTCGACGTCCGCAACGGACACGCCCCGGTTTATTGCCGTCCGCAGGTCCGCCATTGCCTCTTCGACGCCGCGCAGGAGCGCCGCGTCCCGCACCGCCAGCACGGGCTCCACGGGCTCGAAGCCGTCCAGGTACGCCACAAGCGCGAGGTCCGCTGCCTTTCGTCGGTCACCGCTTCGGTACGCATTGACGCTTTCTGCCAACCGCTCGCGCGCGATGGCCAGTGTACCGCCCGGCCGATTGCCAACCGAGCCGGGGTTTCGGCGAAGGAATGCGATCAGGGCGCGTGCCTGGTCGTCGCCGACCTGGTCGGCCAATGCCGCCGGCGTCATCTGCGTGACCGCTTCCAAAGTGGGAAACAGGCCGCGCAGCTTCGCATCACTGCGCCACAGCTGTTCACCTCGGCTGGCCTCGGCATTGGAATAGGCGAGCTGGCCCACGTAGAACGCGAGGGCCCAGCGGTCGTCCGCCGGCAGATGGGCGAAGCTCGCCATCGCTGTGCCGTCGAGGCCGAGGTCGATAACCTGATAGAGGCCGAAGACGCTTCTCAGTCGGGCGCGTGCCTCGTCGGTGAAGGCAACGGGCGGCGGGTCCATGCCTTTGGCGTTCGGCCCGTCTCCTGCCCCGGAGGCGCCGTGGCAGGCTGCGCACTGCCCCCGATAGAGGGTTGCTGCGCGGGCAACATCGGGGGCGCGCGACGGTGCGAGAGCCATCGGGTAAGCGGCCAAGAGATCGCCAGCGAGCTTCCGCGCGAGGCGCGCCACCTCATCGGAAGGGGCCATTCTTTGCACAGCGGCCTGCAGGACTTCCGCTTGGTTCACCAGGCGCGGCTGCGCCTCCGTTGCTGGCAGCGCACCAAGGCGCTCGCGTACAGAGTTCGTGAATTCCACCATCTCTGCATATTCCGCTGCGTTGACGACCCGGCCGTCCGAGACCGCCTCGCTGTAGTCGACCGAGACGTAGTCCAGGAGGCGCCACACCGTCTGAGCCGAACGGTCCTCCGCGTGCGCCGGAATCGCCACCAACAGGCTGCAGACAACCAGGAAAGCGATGGCGAAGGGCTTGGCGGACAGGTGCATTCGAAACCTTATTGCGAATGCTTCTCTATCTCATCCATGCGGCTTGGTGAAAAGCGGAATGTCGATGCTCCGCGATCGCGGGTCGTTCTCGCGGCGCGCCACGACCTTGATCCTGTAGGCGCTACAGGATGCAGGGTCCTCCATCGAAGAGGACTGTCATGCCGCCTGACCTGACCTATACCCCCGCCGCCGGGCATCATTGGCTCACTCCCTTGTACGATTTCGGAGTGGCGGCCCTGACACGCGAGAAACGGTGGAGGAGCGCGCTCATCGCACAGGTCCGTCCGCGATCTGGCGACGTGATCGTCGATGTCGGCTGCGGCACGGGATCGATGCTGGCGCGTCTGGGCAAGGCCGCGCCATCCTCTCGGCTCATAGGCGGACCCCGCGATATTGGCGCGTGCCCGCAAAAGGTTCGCGGCCTTTGGCCTCTCAGTCGAACTGCACCTCGGCTTTGCCCGGCAAGCGGCCGGTCTACTGAAGGGAACACGACCGACCAAAGTCGTGTCGAGCCTCGTGTTCCACCAGGTGCCGATGGACGAGAAGGTGGCCGCGCTCGCCGCGATGCACGCCGTCCTGAGGGCCGACGGCGAAGTTCACATTGCAGACTACGGGTTACAGCGCACGCCACTCATGCGCGCCCTCTTCAGGGGGATCATTCAGGACCTCGACGGCCGCGAACCTACCGAGCCGAATGCCCGCGGCGTGCTCCGCGACCTCATGCGGGCGGCCGGATTCAGGAACGCGGAGGAGACGCTCGTCATTCCGACGCCCAGTGGCTCGATCTCGCTCTATCGAGGAAGCCGGATATCATGATGCCTGGCACTCTTCGGCGGTGTCCTGGGCCGTTCGGATGGCCGCGGAGAGTCGGCCAGGACTTCGATGATCCGGCACGTGGCGACCTTGCCGTTGTCGCACTCCTTGATCATGCGCACGAGCTCGGTCCTGAGCCCGCGAAGCCGGCGGATCCGGCTCTCGACGGCTTGGAGTTGATCTGAGGCGATACTGCTCACCCGCTGGCAGGACTCCTCCGGCACATCCTGCAGGGCGAGCATCGTCTTGATGGCCGCGATGTCGAAACCGAGGTCTCTGGCATGGCGAATGAACGTCAGTCGCCGGATGTCCTCTGCTTTGTAGAGCCGCCGTCCGCTCTCGGTGCGCGGCGCCGGGGGAATGAGCCTGCTCCGCTCGTAGTAGCGAATGGTCTCGATGTTGACGCCCGTACGTTTGGACAGGGTTCCGATGGTGATCATTTGCCGGTTGATGCTGTAGTGGCTACGGGTTTAGGCGTAGCACAACCAGCAACTGGAAGCACGTGAACTGGAACGACCATGTCCCAGCGTGTCGTAGGCCTGAACGGCGACGTCAAGGGATCGGCGACGGCAACGCCATTCTGCCGAGGCCGTATGGCTCCGATGAAGCTGACGTTGCTATGGACCCTCGCCGTCACCGTCGCCGCCGCCACGTTCGACAACCGAACCGTTGCTCAAAGCCGGGCGCCAGGCACCTGCAGCCGAGGGGACGTGTTCGTGCAGTCTGCCAACCCGCAGCAGATCCGTGAAGCCTGTGAGGCTGTTTCCGACGTGCTGACATATTTCGATGGCATTGGCTTCAAAGTCGATCCCCATGTCTCGATCGCTTTCTGGGGCGACGTCGATGCGAAAGGCGGGCGCAAGCACGCACACGGTTCCTACGACCCCGCCGCACGGGCGATCAAGCTGTATGCGCGTGAGCAGGCGCGGCCATGGGGCGAGCCCTGGCAAGACGTCGGTGGCAGCTTCATTCGCCACGAGGTGGCCCATGCGGTTGTGGTCCAGATATTGGCGATGCGCGGGTTGGCACTTCCACGCGAGTGGCACGAATTCATCGCCTATGCGGTACAGTTCGAGCTGATGGAGCCGGCGATCCGGGCCAGCATTCTGGAGCGCTATTCCAACCTGGCGCCCGCCTCTGCGCTGACACAGATCAATCCGTTCACTCATGGCCTTGCTGATCCCGACACCTTCGCGGTGCTCGTCTTCAAGTCGTATAGTGTCTTTGGCGGACGCGACTTGGTTCGCCGCCTGCTGACAGCTGAGTTCGTGCCGACGCCTCTCGAGAGGATGATTCCGTTTCCCCCGAATTGATGATGGCCATCGAGCGGATCGTTTCGATATTGACGCGCGTGCATTGAGCCAGAGGTCCAATGGTCATCATCAGCGGGTTGATCCTGTAGCGGCCACAGGATGTAGACATAGCGAGTAACCAGAGATGTTTGAATCCGAGAACGATTATGACCGAGCATGTCGTAGGGTGATCTGGGACGCGTGGCGGACGCGAAAGATCGGCGTCGGCGCAATCGCGCAGCGCCAGCATCCCCGTCTCGCCGAGATGGTCGCCCACGCCCGGTCCCGCTCGCCGCATTACCGTGAGCTGTACCGTGATCTGCCGGAGCGAATCGAAAGCGTCGAGCAGCTTCCAGTTACCGACAAAAAGATGCTCATGGAGCGCTTCGACGGATGGTGCACCGACCGCGCCGTCACGCTCGAAGCGGCAGAAGCAGTTGTCGACGATCCCGCTCGAATTGGAGAGAGGTTCCTCGGAAAGTACACCCTGGCTACCACCTCAGGCACGACCGGCCGCCGCGGGATATTCCTGACCGACGATCGCACGATGGCGGTCGTGACCGCCATGATGCTCCGCTGGATGGGTGACTGGCTCAGCCCGAGTGACATCCTCAAGATCATCGCCCGCCGCGGGCGGCTGGCGATGGTCATGGCGACGGGCGGCCATTTCGCGTCGGCCGTTGCCGCGGCACGCCTGAAGAAGCGGCGCGGAAAACTCGTAGAGGTGCTCTCGGCGCACATGCCGATGGCGGAGCTTGTCGAGCGGCTGAACCGATTCCGGCCGTCGCTGCTTACACCCTACGCCAGCATGGCCGCCATGCTGGCCGACGAACAGGAAGCCGGACGGCTCCATATCGATCCCGTACTGCTGGCCCTCTCGGCCGAAGGTCTCCCGGAGGCGGAGTACGTCCGTATAGCGCGCGTGTTCGGCGCCAAAGTCGGCAACAGCTACGCCGCCTCGGAATGCATGTTCCTCAGCTACATGTGCAGCGAAGGCTGGCTGCACGTCAATGCCGACTGGGTGGCGTTCGAACCGGTCGATGCCGATTACCGGCCGGTCGCTCCCGGCGAGCAATCGCACACGATCCTAATCAGCAATCTCGCCAATCGTGTGCAGCCGATCCTGCGCTACGATCTCGGTGACAGCGTCCTGCAGCGGCCGGACCCGTGCCCGTGCGGCAACCCCTTGCCCGCACTCCGCGTACAGGGTCGCTCGGCGGACGTTCTCACGTTCCAGACTTCGAGCGGCGATGTCAGGCTGCCTCCGCTGGCGCTCACCCAACCGATCGAGGCTGTCCGCGGAGTCACGCTCTTCCAGCTCGCGCAGTCCGAGCCGGAAAGACTTGAACTGCGTCTCCAAATCGCGCCGACGGCGAATGCAGACACCGTCTGGCGCGAGGCCGAAGCAGGCCTGCGGAACATGCTTGCTGAGCATGGGCTTGAACACGTCGGCGTCGAGCGCGGCGGCGAACCGCCGCAACAGGGTCGCGGCGGAAAGTTCCGGGAGGTTGTTCCGCTCTCGGGTGCTCGGACGTGAAGCAGCCTCAGGGAGACTATCGATGAAGCGGAAGGAAATTGCCAAGTTCTTCGCCGGCTTTGCAGCCAACCAAGTTCTAACACACGGAGCTTTCGCAGCGGCAAGCGTTCAGTTCAGTCTGTTCGGAATCACCTATAGCCAAGGACTCAATACGATCGCTGCAGGCGCTTGGGCGATCATTCTTCTGCTGCTCACGTACTATGCATGGATTCAGCGATGACGTTGGCAGGCACCGAGCCCGGACTCGCCGATGCCCTGATATCGGCGCGTCCATTCTCCTGTTTGGCGCTGGCAGAATGGCGTTCCTTTGGGGGGGCGGGCGCGCCGTCGTCAGCGTTCCGATTCAGGTAGTTGGTGATCGGTATTCGGTAGTGAAACACCGGTCCGCTGCGCCCTTGATCCTGTAGTGACTACAGAATATATCATGAGACATGGGATGGCCGTGACCGAACCTGATCCCTGCGCGCCGGCCCCTGTGCGAAGGAGACGAGAAATGAGCGCTGATGTCGCCACGATGGGGCCTCCCGGCTCGCTGCGCTTCAAGGTAGACGGTCTCGATTGCCAGAACGAGGTCCGCGCGCTTCGCGTGGCGGTTGGGCCCGTCGTGGGAGGTGAGGAAAGGTTATCCTTCGATACGCGGGCCGGAGTCATGGGCGTAAGTTCCGCCAGTGCCTCCATGATCGATGTCATCCAGCGCGCAGTCGCAACGACCGGCATGCAGGCGCATCTCCTGGCAAATCCGGCGCGGCAGTCCGCACCGGCACTTCTGTTCCAAGTCGACGGCCTTGACTGCAGGAACGAGGTGGCCGTGCTCGAGCGCGAGGTAGGTCCTCTGGTCGGCAGCGAAGCCTGGTTGTCGTTCGACACGGCGAAGGGGCTGATGACAGTCGCGCCGCAACAGCAGGCGACTGTCGAGGCAATCGTGGGCCGCGTCGCCGCCACCGGCATGCGCGCCTATCTCGTGCAACACGACGCGGCCGAGGCACTGCTCTTCCGTGTCGACGGACTTGATTGCAAGAACGAGGTGGCGGCGCTCACGCGGGAACTGGGCCCGCTGGTCGGTGAAGACAAGCTCGCCTTCGACACCGCGAAAAGCCTGATGACGGTGGGCCCCCAGCACGGCGCGGCGCCCGAGATGATCGAAGCGGCGGTGGCTCGAACCGGCATGCGGGCCTTGCTCTGGACGCCGCCCCTTCCGCCGGCTTCGCCGCAAGAAGAAGCCGCGGCGTGCTGCGGCGCAGAGGTGCAGGAGGCCCTCAGCCCGCCGATCCCGACCCACCTACCCGGTCAGGTCGTGTTTCGCATTCACGGCATGGATTGCGCCGACGAGATCGCGGCGTTGAAGCGCGAGGTCGGCCCGCTGGTCGGGGAAGACAAGCTCGCCTTCGATCTGCTCAACGGCCGCATGTCGATCGACGTGACGCCGGATGCCGCGCTCGAGGCGCGGATCGAAAAGGCAGTGACTCAGGCCGGCATGCGCGCCGAGCCGTGGAGCGAAGGCTCTACCAGCGAGGGCGCGAAGGCCGAAGGGCGCCGCAAGCGGCTGCAGTCGTGGCTGACGACCGCAAGCGGCGTATTCGCGGCGCTGGGCTTCGCGGTCCACGCCTGGCTTGGCGGCGGTATCATCGCCGCCTTCGAGGCCGGCGAACACGCATTGGGCTCGACGCCCTGGCCGAGCATGGTTCTCTATTCGCTCGGAGTGCTCTGCGCCGTGCGCTATGTGGCGCCTAAGGCCTGGATCGCGGCAAAGCGGCTTCGCCCGGATATGAACCTGCTGATGACGATTGCGGTGGCGGGCGCCATCGGCATCGGCGCCTGGTTCGAGGCGGCGACCGTCTCGTTCTTCTTTGCGTTGGCGCTCGCGCTCGAAACCTGGAGTCTCGGTCGCGCGCGGCGGGCGGTCGCGGCCCTCATGGAGCTCGCCCCGCCAACGGCGCGCGTCAAGATGGAAGATGGGTCGGAACGCGACGTTCCGGCCGCCGAGGTCCGGGTCGGCGCACGCGTCGTTGTGCGGCCGGGGGACAAGGTGCCTTTGGACGGCCGCGTTGTCGCCGGCGAGAGCGAGCTCAATCAGGCACCGATCACCGGCGAAAGCGTTCCCGTCTTCAAGGTGCCGGGCGACGAGGTCTTCGCCGGAACCATCAATGGCGAGGGTGCCATTGAGGTCGTCACCACCAAGGCGGTCAACGACACGACACTGGCGCAGATCATCCGCATGGTCGGCTCGGCGCAGAGCCGGCGCGCACCCAGCGAGCAATGGGTGGAGAAGTTCGCGCGTGTTTACACGCCGGTCGTGATGGTGCTGGCAGTTGCCATCTTCCTCGTTCCGCCGCTGCTTCTGGGCGGTGCTTGGGAGGACTGGTTCTACCGCGCTCTCGTGCTGCTCGTGATCGCCTGCCCCTGCGCCCTCGTGATCTCGACGCCGGTGACGATCGTGGCCGCGCTGGCCGGCGCAGCGAAACAGGGGGTGCTGGTGAAGGGCGGGGTGCATCTCGAGACCCCGGCGCGCCTCAAGGCGGTTGCCATGGACAAGACAGGCACGCTCACCGAAGGGCGGCCGCAGGTCGTCGAGGTCGTGCCGCTTGATGGCCGCAGCGAAAGCGAGATCCTCGGCATGGCGGCTGCCCTGGAAGTACGCAGCGCACATCCAATCGCGCGCGCCATCCTTGCCAAAGCTGCCGACCTAAAAATCGTCGCCGAGCCCGCCGACGCTGTCCAGGCGATCACAGGCCGGGGGGTCGTTGGCCGAATTGCTGGCCGCGAGATGTGGCTCGGCTCGCGCCGCTACATCGAGGAGCGAGGAATCGGCTCGCCCGCGGTCCTGCAGCGAGCCGATGCACTGTCGAGTGCCGGCCGCACGATCGTCGCCGTCGGCGATGGCCAGGAAGTCTGGGGCCTCGTCGCCGTTGCCGATGCCGTCAGGCCGGAGGCGAAGGACATCGTCGCGGCGTTGCACCGCGCCGGAATCGAGCACGTCGTGATGCTCACCGGCGACAATCGGGCGACGGCGGAGGCGATAGCCAAGCAAACCGGCATCGACGAAGTCCGGGCGGAGCTGCTGCCCGGCGACAAGGTTTCGGCCGTTGAAGATCTGGTGCGCCGCTACGGGTCGGTCGCCATGGTTGGCGACGGGGTCAACGACGCGCCAGCGATGGGCCGGGCCAATCTCGGTATCGCCATGGGCGCAATGGGCAGCGATGCCGCCATAGAAACTGCCGATGTGGCGCTCATGTCGGACGACCTGTCGAAGCTCCCCTGGCTGGTCCGCCACTCACGCGCGACGCTCAGCGTTATCCATCAAAACGTCGCCTTCTCCATCGCCGTGAAGCTGCTGTTTACGGCGCTTACGGTGATCGGCCTTGCGTCGCTCTGGGGCGCCATAGCGGCCGACGTCGGTGCATCGCTGCTGGTCGTCCTCAACGGCCTGCGCCTCCTCAACCGCGGTCAGGGCGTACAGCGCGGAGGTCCCTCCGGAGGCCTCAGAGCGCCGTCGCCTCAGCATCACGCTTCAACCATGACCCGGCCAGCTCAGGCGTAGCTCGAAGCCCTGATCGCGACCCCGGCAAACGGGCGGACTCGTGGACAACGGTGAAGATTACAAGGACCGATAGATCGTGGCGTACCCGTTTTTGCTTCGACGTGCGACATTGGTGGTCGGCGCACTGGCCTTTGCTCTTGCCATCGACTTCACCACGAAATGGCTGATCCTCAACCTCGTGATGGTGCCGCCACGCATCATCGAGGTTACGCCGTTTTTCAATCTCGTGCTCGGCTTCAACACCGGCGTGAGCTTTGGAATGTTCCGCGAGGTTTTCCTTGATCACCCGCTGCTGCTCGCCGGGATCAAGCTGGTGATAGTGGCAGGGCTGCTCGTCTGGGCCACGCGAACGCCAAAGCTGCTGGAGACCATCAGTCTCGGCCTCATCGCGGGCGGTGCCATGGGCAATGTGGTGGACCGGATGCGTCAAGGCGCGGTGACGGATTTCCTCGATTTCCACGTCGGTGGCTGGCACTGGCCGGCCTTCAACATGGCCGACGCGATGATCGTGATCGGCGTCGTTCTGCTGATCGCGGGCTCCTATTGGCCCGCAAGGTCGCTGATGCCTGGTCAGAAGCCGCAGCGGGGAGCAGGGCATTGACCATGGTATGCATCAGGCGATGGGCCGAGCCTTTTCGATACCGTTACGGCTCATTTCCAGCTGACTCTCCTGCGGCGCCGACGCATCTCATAGCATCTTGCCGAGCCCAAGCCCGCCAAGCGACGTCAGCTTTTCGGCCCTTCTGCTAGGCTAAGGTGACGAGCATCGGCTTGAGTACACCGTTGTCGGCGACGCCGTGAACTCGGCCGCGCGCATCGAACATCGGACCGCCGATCTTGGCACGCCTCTCTTGGCCGCCTCCGCCGATGTGCTGGCGGCTGCTCCCAGCCCTGGACGGGATCCACGGCTGGAAGGACCTTTCAAGCCATGCGCCGCGAGGCCGCAGCCAGACCATCCGGCTCTATGGGCTCGCGACGACTCCAGGAGAGATGGCGGGTCGATGATCTTCGGAGCAACTGCGAAGGTGCCGGTACCGGCGAACTTTGCTCGACGGGGCGGCGCTGCTACCGCTTCTGTTCGGTCTGTCCACTCTGCGGCGGTGCCGGCTCGCGCCACTGGTCATTCGGGCGCACGATACCTTGCTGCATCATCTCGTCGCACCGGTCCATCATGCGGTCCATATGGCGCATCATGTTGCTTGGCCCGGAACGCGTCGTCCGTTCCTCGTGGTCCCGCGACTTCGCGGACTGCTGTGCATGAAGCGCGGCCGAGGCTAGAAGCACAACGGTGGCCGCCGCAGCGGCTCCGAGAGCCTGTGTGTATCTAGACATCTTCTTCCTCCTCTCCTGAATGTGTTGCAGTAGAATGCCAGCTGGTGACAGTCAGTCCCTGGCGTACACGGTTGGCGCGCCACCGCCCTTGGGCAGGCCATAGACGATAAACGGTTCGGCCTTGACGCCTCCCATGCCCGGCGATCCGGCTGGCATTCCGGGCAGCGTGATCCCCGCAATCGGCGGGCGTTCCGCCAGTAGGCGCCGCACGACGCCGATCGGCACGTGCCCGTCGATCACGTAACCGTCGATGAACGTCGAGTGACAGCCCTCCAGCCCTTCCGGCACACCGGCATTGCGACTGATGATGGCGAGGTCTTCGGTTGGCTTGACCACAACGTCGAAGCTGTTGCGGCGCAGATAGTCGGCGTAGCCGTCGCAGCAGTCGCACTGTGGGTTTTTGTACAAGGTAGCCGCGAGGTGATCCGTCGAATGGGCTGTCGCGGCGGCACCAGCGACCATTAGGACGAGCACAAGGAGAAAGCGCATAGTTGGTCTTCTTTCGTAGATGCGGTCAGTCTGCCTCATTCGACCCTCACGATGGCCATCAGGCCCGCTGTCTGATGATCAGTAACATGGCAATGCAGCATCCAGTCGCCAGGATTGTCGGCCACGAAAGCGACATCGACGACCTCCCTGGGAGCGACAATGACTGTGTCGGCCCATTGATTGTGCAGTACCGGCTCGCCGTTGCGACGGAGCACCCGGAAGCTGTGGCCGTGCAGATGCATGGGGTGCAGCCAAGCTGTATCGTTGCGCAATCTCAGCACGTAGCTGCGGCCTAGCTGGAGGGTCGACACGGGCGGCATACCGGCGTGGCCGTCCCCTGTCATCGACATGCCGTTGATCGCCCAGACCGCGCGACCCATCCCCCCCATGCCACCCATACCCCGCATCGACCTCCCGCCCATCATCCCGCCCTGCAGCACAAGTTCCCGCTGCTCGGCCGACTTCAGATCCGGCTCAGGCAGCGGATTGGGCGGCAAGCGGACCGGCGCATCGTAAGGAGTGGGCCGCATCGGCGGGGCCTTGCTGTAGGCGAGGCGAACCAGCATGTATTCGAGGTCCTCATCGAAATCGTCGATTACCTGGTAGACCCGGCCGGGATCGCCCTGCATGTCGAGAACGATATCGACGCGCATCGCCGGGCCGAGGAAAAGCCGGCCATCAGCCGGCTCGTGGGGATCGCAAGGTTGCCCGTCGACGGCAACGACAGTGGGCCTATGTCCCTCGAAGCGCAATGCCATGACGCGGGCGAGCGCTGCGTTTATCAGCCGGATACGCACGCGTTCGCCGGCGCGGACCGGTTCGTCGGTCGGTACGATGCCGTTTATGGTAACGGTGTTGCCGATGCGGCCAGCCATGGCGGCTTCCATCATGTTACCGAAGCCTGCCGCGATTTCGCCGTCACGATTGAGCCGCCAGTCCATGATTGTCCACACCAACTCACGGTCGACGACGAGCGGTGAACGCTCCTCGACGATGAGTGCGCCGGCCAACCCTCGGCCAATTTGTTGCAAACTATTTGCGTGCGGGTGGTACCAGAAGGTACCAGCGTCGGGCGGCGTGAATGCGTAAGTGAACTGCTCGCCAGAGCGAATGGGCGGCTGCGAAATACCGGGGACGCCGTCCATGGCGATGGGAAGGCGAATGCCGTGCCAGTGAACGGTCGTCTCTTGATCGAGCTTGTTGTCGACGACGATCGTGACCGGCTCCCCCTGGGGCAGGCGAAGCGTTGGTCCAGGCACAGTCCCGTTGTACGCCCATACGTCGGTGGCGCGTCGGCCTTTGCCAGTAAGTCCCGCCTGCGCGCCGCCCGCCGAAACCCGGTACTCCCGACTTGTGCGCGCCGAGGAGCGGCGGGTGAAGCCTGCCAAAGCGAGACCCGCGGTTGTCGACAATAGGGTGCGGCGTGAAATAACTCGAAGCTGCGTGTTGCCCACAATGCAAATCTCTCTACTAAACCAATGGGCGCTAGCGCCCGTGGCGCCGGTGAACCCGCACGAGGCCGGTCCGCCATCGCCTCGTGCGGACGCTTAGCGTTGGGACCCGGTCCGCCATTCCGGCGGCCAGGATCTATCAGCTTGGAGTTCCCGGCCGCGGAGGATCTGGATCTGGAGGGTGCGCCCAACCGACAATAGAGGGTTGGCCCGTTGCGACCAAGTCCAGACGGTCGATCGAAATTGCAACAATGCTTTGTGGAAGTGTGGCCATGCCCGGAGCCATGCACATTGCCGAACTGCAACTGTTCGGCTTTGTCCGGGAGGCGTATTCGTCACAGCAAGAGGCCTTCCCGCCGTCGGCCTCAGTCATGCCGAACCCGATCGCCGTTGCGTTCGCCTGAATGGGCGATACGGTCATGCTTGCGGCCATGACCCCACCAAGGATCAGGCTCAGCAAGCGCCGCGACCATGAGCAAACCATGTTTCATAGGATGGGGAAGCGGCAGCCGGACGCAAGGGGCATTCGGTCACGTCCATGTGAAGCTCTAGAAGCCTCCCAACGGACAGCGACGGGCGGCCGGATAATGCGGCATCCGTGTGAAGTAGCCGAAGCAGTCTTCGGCCCACAACAAGTAACGATGAGACTAAGGCAGCCACCCACCTTGATGCGAGCTGCCGCCGAGTGCATGGTGATCGATCTCCGGATAAATCGACGTCACGGCTTCACCTAACTGCGACAACGCGGTGATCGATGTCGAGATGGAGGCCGCCTCTAGCCAGCGGAACTCCACACCGCCCAGTGAATTAGGAATTCGCATGGGTCCGAAACGAAACCGAGACGAAGACGAAATCCAGCTCGACGCGAGTGATGCCGCGCAACGAAAAACCTTGCTGTGGGTGCTCGGCATCAACGTCTCGCAAGTGATCGTCGCAGGGGTCGTCGGCATTGTTGCAGATTCGACAGGTCTCCTGGGGGCTGCCCTGGACAATCTGGGGGACGCGGTTGTTTACGCCGCCAGCATCTATGCCGTCGGGCGGACGAACGTCGCCAAGGCCCGCGTTGCGCAGCTGTCCGGCACCCTTTTGATGATTTTGGGTCTGGCGCTGCTGGTGGAGGTCCTTCGACGCTTTTTCGCGGGGGCTGAACCGATCGGTTTGGCCATGATCGTTACGGCGGCCGCGAACGCGGCGACCAACTTGCTTTGCCTGCGGCTGCTACGCGCGCATCGCGGCCAAGGTGTGCATCTCAAGGCATCTTGGATCTTCACGACGAATGACATGCTGGCCAATGCCGGCATCGTCGTATCGGGCGCTGCGGTCATGCTTTTCGGATCCGCGCTTCCCGACCTGATCATCGGGCTGGCGGTTGCCGGGATCGTGCTCAAGGGTGGTTGGGATATCCTAAAGGAGGCCCGTGAGGAATCAGGCGGACAGCATAAGCTGTAAACTCCGTGGCAGCCTGTCGACGGAGCACGTTAGGCAGTGGTCGGAGCGCCCGCGTTGAATGAGGGGCCCCACCGGCCACGATGAACGGATGAGGCCGATATTGCTTTGGCCGACCTCTGCTGCTGCGAGCCTCGGCGATCAATTTCCTCAGGGTATAGACATCGACGACACCCGCACGAATTGGTCTCCGATGACGAAGGCTGGCGTACAGCGTACGCCAGCGGCCAATGCGTGTGGAATCGGTATGCGGCATCCTATGGAATTTTTCGTTGTCCAGCATGCTACCAGCTGACAAGCAGACGCAACCAAATGATACTCGCTGAAGGTTGCTTCGGAGCCGCCGGTAAGCAAAGATTCGTCGGTCAGTCGGCCCCTCATGTGCTCCGCCATACCTTCGCCAGCGTTGCGGGCGATCTTGGCTTCGCCGAACTTACGATAGCCGGTTTGCTTGGCCATTCCGCACACGGCGTCACCTAAAGTAGGTACACCTGGATACAGCCCCGTAGCGAACCGACCGGGTTTCGATGGAGATCGCAAAGGTACTTGGATGGGAGGCGCCGACGGATAGGCCGAGCAACACCTCCCGCGAACACCTGCTTTGCGGTCGGACCACGCCGCGCCGCAGTTACTCGGAGAGATCGATTCAGTCAGGGGTAACAGATTGCCGTGGAGCTGATCCTATGATGGCTCCGGACAGTCTGTATGGACAACCTGCAGGGCTGTCGTTGATCTTTACAACGGGCGACGCATGGCGCCCGCCTCTACTGGTGAATCTGCGTAGCGAGGACAGCCCGGCGCCTTGCGCGGACTTGATAGCTCCAATCCCGCCGAGATCTACGCATTGTCTGGACCATGCCATTGCCAACGCATTCACGCGCGTGCTCGTTGACTATGCAGCGCCGAGGCGCGGGGATAGAATGCCCTGCCTGTGTGGTACCGGGTAGCCCTGCTCGCGACGCGAAGAGGGAGATATGATGTTCATTCCCCCGGACGTGAACACGAACAAGGATCAACGCGAGAGGAGTCGCGCGGAAGCAGGGGCGAGCTCCGTCTTATGGCTGCGCGAACTGGACTCGCTGGGCGCGTGACTGGCGCTCCTCATATGCGCTTGCGGCGAAGCTCTATAAATCGTGGACCAGGCCAGTGAAGGCAATTCTAACGCCGAAGTTCAATCCGGCTATCGGCGGGCGGCCGAGCAATATCTGTTCGGCCGGTCGGTCCACAGGATGTGTACATCGCGTGACCGGTGCGCTACGGGCGCCTGCGGCAATAGCGTGGCGCATTCCATGAACGGGTCTGAACTTGGCTTGATCGGAGACATCGGTGCGACCAACGCGCGCTTCGCCTTGGTGCAGCGAAATGGAAACACGACGCGTGCGCGGGTGTATAGAACGAATGATTATCCGTCCCTGATTGACGCGATTAGCGCTTACTTCGAGGAGGAGTCCCCTCGGGCGAGACCTACACAAGCAGTGTTAGCGGTCGCGGCCCCCACTACCAATGACGAAGTCACGTTCACAAATCATCCGTGGACGTTTTCGATCAATGCTGTCCGTCAGCATCTCAAGCTTAGGCGCCTTCGAGTGATTAACGACTTTGCCGCCAACGCTCTTGCTGTCCCACATTTGGACGAGAACGATCGCATGCAGATCGGTCCGGGCTCGCCCGTCGGCGGTGAGCCCGTCGGCCTAATTGGACCTGGTACTGGGCTTGGCATGAGCGTGCTCGTTCCAGCGGACGGCGGGACGCCCATACAGGGCGAGGGCGGACACGTGACAATGGCACCGGCTGACGCGCAAGAGAGCGCGGTTCTGGACCTCATGCGCAGACGTTATGATCACGTCTCGGCCGAACGGGTTCTGTCAGGTGCCGGTCTGGTCAATCTCTACAATGCTCTTTGTGAGCTGGCGCGTGCACCGGCGGCGCCCTTCGCGCCTGCCCAAATCACTAATCCGCGAACTTGGAACGAAGACCCGCGGACGCGCGAGGCCACGGCGATGTTCTGTGCGATGCTGGGCACGGTATCAGGCAACTTGGCACTGACGGTAGGCGCCCGCGGTGGCATATACATCGCCGGCGGGATCGTGCCGAAACTGGGCACAATGTTCGCGGACTCCGCGTTCCGAGCCCGCTTCGAGGCAAAAGGCCGGTTTCGTGGGTACGTTGCAGCAATACCCACCTACGTAATTACTCGACCGCTTCCTGCCCTAGTCGGGGCGGCCAAGCTGCTGGAGCGCGCCTGGTGAACATCTCGCATCGCGGCGCGCGGCGCGCCCCGCTGGTAGCCTGTCTACCACTCCATGGCGGATCAAGCGAATGAAGCCGATAGCGAAGCCGACCCTCGATCCGGCAATCCGGAGGTACCAGCGGCAAAGCCGTGTCGTACGCTATCGGTGCCCATCGTGTTCACGTCAGGTGAAGTGATCGAGGTGGTTGAAGGTCACGTAGGAAAGGACCCTTTGCCGCGTAAGGGTGCGACTGAGGAGGAGCCGGGCTCGCCGAAGCCCTTGCCGCCACGGCTAGGCATCGGCCGGCTCGAAAGCGCATTGGGCGGCATCTCATCGAAGAAGTACGACACGGCAGGTCGAGCACCTTGGCGAACTCAACGAGCTGGCTCGAACCGATGCGGTTGAAGCAGCGCTCGTACTTCTGGATTTTCCGCAAGGTAAGCAGCAAGCGACGCTCCCGAGTTCGAGCCCCGACATACACGTCGACAGGATGAGAATTTCCCAAAGTAGCCCGATGATTTTCGAATCGCAGGCTACACATCACTTGATACAACCTGCTAGCCAGACCCGCGCCCACAGAACCGTCACTTATGACTGCGCCTGATTGCATTCGCGCCTTCCAGCCCCATACAACGGCTTCGACCATTTGAACGCCCACCCCCGTCGCCTGCTCCATCGCGGCTCGTATGCATGTAAGACGTTAAAAGTTACAAGGTGAAACCTTTAAGCGTCAGCGGCTCTCGCTCGTTGGATGTGTCGCTTTCGGGCCGGTGTACATTTCCGGGTTTGACACATAGATCTGGCGATCCCACTTGTAGAGTTCACGGGTCTGCGGGTGAACAAGCGCGATTTCGTCCTCAAGCCAGAACAGGGCCCATTCGCGCCTGTCTTCGCAAGTCGCAACCTCCCCCATGCCAGGGCTACCGATTTGCAGGACAAAGAGGCAGGGAACATCGTGGCGTTGGAGGAACTTGTGAGCGATGCCACCCAATTCCTGCGAGTAAGTGCTGCTTGAAAGAAAGAGCGCCCCAAGCGCGACGCACGTCCACCAGTGTGTAAAGGCAAGACGCACGGCCTGCCTCGACCTCCAGATCCCCAGATCCCACTTGCATCCCAGCAATATCGTCATTGTGCCCTGCCCCCAAAAGTGCTGCAGGAGGAACCACTGTCACCTCGTGGAACGCAGAAACGCGCCAAAGCTTGAACGCGAGCAGTATACTTCGTTCGCGCATGCGCTACAGTGAGAAAGCCACATGTGGGCGGCCGATTCAGGAACGCGGAGGAGACGCTTGTCATTGCGACTCGCAGCGGCTCGATCTCGCTCTATCGAGGAAGCCGGGTATCATGATGTTTGGCAGTCTTCGGCGGTGTCGTGGGCGGTTCGGATGGCCGCGGCGAGTCGGCCAGGGCTTCGATGATCCGGCACGTGGCGACCTTGCCGTTGTCGCACTCCTTGATCATGCGCACGAGCTCGGTCCTGAGCCGGCGGATCCGGCTCTCGACGGCCTGGAGTTGATCTGAGGCCATCCTGCACACCCGCTGGCAGGATTCGTCGGGCACATCCTGCAGGGCGAGCACCGTCTCGATGCGCTGGCTCCGGCTCACGATGCTGTAGTTCACGTCGTCGGAGTTGAGAACGAGCACTCCGTCGGCAAAGGCAGAGCCAGCGGCCGCTAGCAACGAGGCGATCGTCGAGCAGCGCAGGCGCTGATGGAGGAATTGTGTCGAAGGGCAGACATTTCAGCTGCGCCCTGACGCCAACACGCGCCGAATCTTCTTCAAGGCTACCTCCTGGCTCTCGTGAATATCGACCGTCCCGCGGAAGGTGCCGTCGCGGTCAAGCAGATAGACCGATGCTGTATGGTCGACGGTATAGCCGCCGCTGGGCTGTGGCACCTTCTTGAAGTAGGCATTGAAGGCTTGGGTCACGGCAGCGATCTGCGCCGGCGTGCCGGTAAGGCCGCGAATATCGCCGGCGAAGACCGTTATGTACTGGCTCAACACCTCGACGGTATCGCGTTCCGGATCGACCGAGACGAAGAGCGCCTGGACATCTTTTGCGTCGGCACCGAGCTCTTCCAGCAACTGCGACATGAGCGACAGACCGGTCGGACAGACGTCGGGGCAATGGGTAAAACCGAAAAAGACCAGCCGAACCCTGCCGGCGAACGTGTCCGGACCCACGCGCTCGCCGCGATGGTCGACGAGGTCGAAGCGGCTGTCCATCGGCTTGCCCAGCGACTTGAGAGCGTTTCCGTTGCGCGCATCCGGGTAAGGGCCGGTGACCATCCTCGGCGCGGTCAAGGCGAGATAAGCCGCCACCGCACCGAGGGCGATCAGCACAAGCAAAGCCAAGATTTGCAGGCGTTTCGACATGGCAGAATCAGCCGGCCAACTGGGTTGCCGGCGGTCGGCTGTTTGTCGTGCGATTGTTCGCCCATTTGCACCAGGGTAAGGAAGTAGAACCAACGGCGGCGCGGCTGCCACCGGCTCGATGCGGCTTGGCTGGTAGCCGAGGGTCACGACTTCGTTTTCGATCGTCTGGGACGACAACACGGCCGGATTCGCCTCGACCATCAGTGCGCCGGTCGTGAACGTGACGTTGACTTGGGAAACGCCCGGCAAGCCGTGCACTGCCGTTTCGATCTTGGCGGCACGGGATGCGCAGTCCATTCCCTCGTCGCGAAAGCGAAGCGAGGTGCGGGCTCCTGGTGCGGTGGCCAGGGCGGAGGTTGTCATGAGCTTGCCCTTTGCGAGGCGATGCCTAACTCTGCATCCTCCAGCGGCTGGAGGTTCAAGAGCAGAAATGACCACCCATTCCGGCGGCGGCCTGACCATCGGCGATCTGGCGAAGCGCACAGGCGCCAAGATCCAAACGATACGTTACTACGAAACGATCGGTTTGTTGCCAGCGCCAGTCCGCACGCAAGGCAATCAGAGGCGCTACGACGGACACGCCGCCGATACCCTGCGGTTCATCCGCCACGCCCGGGATCTTGGCTTCGAGATCGACCAGATCCGTGACCTGCTGTCGCTTGCGGCACACCCTGAACGTCCCTGCAGCGACGCCGACGTCATCGCCCGTCATCACCTGGAGCAGGTCGAACAGCGCATCGCCATACTGCAATCGCTGCGCGGCGAACTGAGACGGATGGTGCGGCAATGCTCGGGCGGGCGCGTCGCGACCTGCCGGGTGATTGAGAGTCTAGCCGATCATGCGCACTGCTGGACGGATCACCCACGAAGCGACAAGTATGTTTTGGGGAGGCGAGGCAAATGAAGGCCGCGATAGCACCACTCAGTTGATCTCGGCACAACAACAGTCGAGTACGCAGGGCGTCCTGCTCAAGGCTGGTGGGCAGGCACAGCGGCGGCGCCCATGGCTGCGACCACCATCTCGACATCGATGCTGCCGGCCTTTTCGAACACCAAAGTGACCGGGATCTTCGTATGCCTGGCGAATGGCGCCTTCAGGCCCACGAACATGAGGTGTATGCCGCTCGGCTTCATCTGGACGGTGGCGCCCGGAGGTATCTCCAGGCCCTTGTCGAGTTCGCGCATGCGCATGACGCTGCCGTCCATTTTCATCTCGTGGATCTCGACTTTGTTTGCCGCCGAGCTTTTGGCCGTGATCAGTCGATCGGGCGCGGTGCTCTTGTTAGTAATCGCGAGATAGCCGCTGCCGGTCTGCGCAGTGGACGGCGTGGCGCGCGTCCAGGGCTCGATGATGTCGAGCGATTCGAGCTTGTACTCGTGGGCGGCTGCGGGAAGAGCCGGAACGGCTAGCACAACGGCGACGGCCAGGCGGAGGTGGATCATTGCGACAACTCCTTCATAGATATGGTTTGGGCCAATCGCGCTGCTGGTAGCTAACATCGTGGTCCACGCGATGGGCACGCTCGGTCACGTTTATGTTCGAAAAGCCGAATCTTCTTCACTTCCCCTTCACTTCTGCCTTGACCAAGTCCAACAATTGCTGCGCGCCAAATTCCTGGAGCGGCTTCCCGTTGACGAAGAACGTGGGCGTTGCACGAACCCCAACAGACTTCACATCAGCGGCATCCTGGCTCAACACTGCAACCACACCGGGCATGGCTGCATCCTTCCTGGCACGCTCAATGTCCAGGCCCGTGCCGTCGAGCACCGACCAAGCGCTGTCGGGCGGGCGGCCATGTGGCGCCCAGCGCGGCTGCGTCTCGTACAGCCGTTCCAGCGCAACCTCGAACTTTCCTTGCAAGCGGCCCGCCTCAAGGATGCGTATGGCCTCCTCCGATGTCGGATGAAACGCGGTATAGCGCAGCACGACGCGCACCTTCCCGGGGAAATTTGCCATGATCCGCTTTACTACCGGGTGGAAGGCGCGGCATGCCTCACAGGCCGGATCGAAAAACTCGACGATGGTCACGGGCGCGTCGACGGAACCCAGCACCGGAGCATGCGGCCGTATCAAGGGGGCTGCGCCACTCGTCGTGGCAATCGCCGGCAATGGATTTTGCGACGGACGATACAGAAGCGCTCCGCCGGCAAACAGGCCGACGGCCGCGATCCCTATCCCGATGACGACACTGCGGCGGTTCATGGGGAGGCCTTTTTGTAAGGTATTGTCATAAGCAGGACAATCCCGGAGAAGGCCACGAGCGACAGGAAGGGTAGCGGCAGAACGCCGAGAATGATCTGATCCTGCCCGGCACACGATGGACCGTCGCGCGTGCATGGCTGCACCGCTTCCGGGACGACCCCAGCATAGAGAAGGCTGTGCCACAGCGCGACCACTGCGCCAAGTACCGCGACCGGGAGTACATAGCGACGAACCCCCATATCCCCGAAATAGCACCCAACACCCAGGATGACCGCCAGGGGGAACATGGCGATCCTCTGGTACCAGCAGAGGAGACAGGGCGGCTGTCCCATGACTTCGCCGATGAAGAGCGCACCCAAGGTGGATGCGAGCGCGATCATCCAGGCGAGGAAGAGCGCGCTGTCCCGTACCGCCGGCGCGCGGATCGTTCCGATCTTCACAGGACCTTCCCTTCTTCGGCGCCCATAGCCGAACTAACGTCTCGACATGTCTTTTGGGGGGCAGCCGCTTCTTCGGTCTGCGATGCTCGGCTACGCCCGTGCTTCGCGTCAGCGCCCTGCTGCCGCGTCGATCGTCTTCGCGAGCTCGTCGTAGCCCCGCACACCGCGCAGGACTGTCTTGCCGATGATGAAGGTCGGCGTGGAATTCACGCCGTATTTCAATTGGCCGTTGCGCAACTCTTCGGCGATCGCCGTGGTCAGCTTTTCGTCGGCAAGACAAGCTTCGAATGCAGGCCGACTAATGCCGGCCAGGAGACCGATCTGGGCGAGCCCGGCCTTGGGGTCCTGGCTGTGCGCCCAACCATCGTGGCTTCGGAACAGCACTTCAATGAGGCCGAAGAAGCGTAAACGCGGCGCACACTCGGCCAGGACGGCCGCCGTCATGCTGACCTGCTCGAGTGAAAAGTGGCGATAGACGAGCTTGACCTTCCCCGTGTCGATGTAGGTCTCCTTGAGACGGGGGAGGATTTCGAGATGAAAGCGCTTGCAGTGGTCGCATGTGAGAGAAGCATACTCGATGACAGTGACCGGAGAGTCTGCATTGCCGAGCACCCGCTCCGACAATTCCGGTTCAGCCGCCGATCCCGATGAGACGCCAAGGCTCACGGCGGCGACGATCGGCAGGACCACGACAAGCATCTTCTTGATTATGGACATACAACCCTCGGCCGGTTTCAGGACGGGCAATCAACCTCGATCCTATCCTGCACCCTCCAGTGACTGGAGGTTCAAGCGCATCGCACGTACCGCGCGACAGCGAGGTCTGCGGACCTTACGGCGGCCACCTGTTTGAGCTGCTTCCAGAAGTTGGCGCCGGGGAAGATACCCGACGCGCAATCGCCCAGCCCGGCCTTCCAATTTGACGCCGTCGATCCACTGCCATGGGAGGGAAGTCGCCACCCCTGCCGCCGCCATCGCGTCTTCCGAGACGACTATAGATGCATCCAGGGTCTTGCACAGGCGCTCCAGTCGCTCGGCGATGTTCACGGTGTCGCCAAACAGGGTGAACTCGTCGTGCGACCCCCTTTGCAAGATGCCGCCGATGGCCATGCCGGCATGCAGCCCGATGCCGGCGTCGGGCGCGATCTTGCCCGCGCGTTGGCGCACATCCTTCCATCGCGCCAGGGCAGCACCAAGATGAATGGCGCAACCGAGCGCACGGGCGGCGTCGCTCGGCGACGCTCGCGGTTGTCCGAACGCGGCCATGATGCCGTCGCCGATGAACTTGTCGATCATGCCGCCGTGCGCGAACACCTCGCGCGTCACGAGCTCGCGAAACTGGCCAAGGAGTTCGGCCATCTCTTCCGGCGACACGGTCGTCGCCGCCCGATGGAGCGGCGCTAACCGACGTTGCATTTGTGAGGCGTCCAGGAAGACCCAGAAGGCCTTTCTGGACCGTTCCGGGGGCTAAAACTTCACCTGTCCGGATTTGCCCGCGGCATTCTTGAGAACGAGCGTAACGGAGGACCCCGCGGCGACCGGCGCCTTGGCCTCCCCCTTGAGGGCATTGTCGCCCGCGACGGCAAGCTGCACCGTCTCACGGTTCGATCCGGACACGATCAGCACCGTGCCGGCAAAGCCCTTGGCCGAGGTCGGCTTGTTGCTCTCGTCGAGCAAGTTGATGGTCACGACGTTTCCGGAAACCATCAGTTCGGCGTGCACACCGGCGACATCCTGCATCGGCCCGCCATTGGGCCCCTTCATGCTGCCGTGACTATGCTGCGCTACCGCTACGCCAGCCCACAACACCATCGCTACGATGACCAGAAACTTCTTCATGTACTCTCTCCTTGTCGAACTTGCCTATCACGGTTGAAAAGCACGTAGAGGGCGGGCAGGACCACCAGCGTCAGGATTGTGGACGAGATGATTCCGCCGATGACGACGGTGGCGAGCGGGCGCTGGACCTCGGCGCCGGCTCCTGTCGCAATCGTCATGGGCACGAAACCCAGGGATGCGACGAGGGCCGTCATCAGCACCGGCCGGGGTCGCTTCATGGCGCCCTGTCGAACCGCCTCAGCGACCGACATGCCGTCGGCCCGAAGGCGCTGGATGAATGAGATGATCACCAGTCCGTTCAGGACGGCTACGCCCGACAGAGCGATGAACCCGATGCCGGCGCTGATCGACAGCGGGATGTCCAGCAGCAGGAGGGCCGCCACGCCGCCCGTCAGGGCGAGCGGCACCCCGCTGAATACCAGCAGCGCATCGCCCGCCGAGTGCAGGCTCACGCAGAGCAGCACGAAGATCAGCAGCAGAGCGACCGGCACGACTATCGCCAGCCGCTCCGAAGCGGCGACGAGCTGTTCGAACTGGCCACCCCAGCCGATCCAGTAGCCCGCCGGCAGCTTCACCTGATCGGCCACGTTCCTTTGCACCTCGGCCACGAACGAGCCGAGATCGCGGTCGCGCACGTTTGCCGTGACGACCGCGCGGCGCTTGCCGTTCTCCCGGCTGATCTGGTTGGGACCCGGCGCCACCTGGATCTCGGCAACCGCCGAGAGCGGCACATAGGGCACGGCCGCCGCAATACCGGTCTGCGCCAATGGCCGGCGGCCATTCTCACCCAGTCCGGCAGGCTGGACCGGCACCGGGATCGGCAGGGAGGAGAGCGCATCGAGGTCGACGCGCAGGTGCTCGGGCAGGCGCACGACGATGTCGAAGCGCCGGTCGCCCTCGAACAACAGGCCTGCATCCTTGCCGCCGACTGCGATCTCCACGACCTCCTGCAGCTCGGCAAGGCTTATGCCGTAGCGCGCCAGCGCCATGCGGTTTGGCTTCACCGTCAGCATGGGCAAACCGCTGACCTGCTCCGTCCGCACGTCCGCGGAACCAGGCACTGACTGCACGACCGATTGCACCTTGTTGGCGATCGACAGCAGCGTATCGAGATCGTCTCCGAAGATTTTCACGCCAAGGTCGCTGCGGACGCCCGAGATCAGCTCGTTGAAGCGCATTTGGATGGGCTGCGTGAACTCGTAGTTGTTGCCCGGAATCTCAGCGACACGCTTCTCCATGGCTGAGACGAGATCGGCCTTCGCCCGGTTCGGATCGGGCCACTGGCTGCGCGGCTTCAACATGATGAAGTTGTCGGCAACGTTGGGCGGCATGGGATCGGTGGCTACTTCGGGTGTGCCGATCTTGGCCATGACCTCTTTGACCTCGGGGAATTCCAGCAGCGCCTTCTCGAGGGCCTTCTGCATCTGCACCGATTGGCTCAGGCTTGTTCCTGGAATACGCATCGCGTGCATGGCGACATCGCCCTCGTCAAGCGAAGGAATGAACTCGCCCCCCATGCGCGATACCGCGACGCCGGTCACCGCGAGGAGGAGCCCCGCCAGGCCGATGACGACGAACCGCAGCCGTATTGCCTGCTCCAGCACCGGCGCATAGACCCGAAGTGCGCCGCGCATGAAAAGGTTCTCCTTCTCCGCGACCTTTCCAGTCACCAGCAAGGCGACTGCTGCGGGCACAAACGTCATTGACAGGATTGCCGCGCCGCCGAGCGCCAGCAAGATCGTGAACGCCATCGGCGTGAACATCTTTCCTTCTACGCCCGTCAGCGTAAGGACCGGCAAGTACACGACCGCTATGATGAGCGTGCCGAAGAGGCTCGGCCTGATGACTTCCTGGGCGCCGGCGAGAATCGTCCCGAAGCGTTCAAGGCGGGTCAGGACGCGCCCCCGTCGATGCTGCTCCTCGGCAAGCAGGCGCAGGCAGTTCTCGACCACGATGACGGCGCCATCAATGATGATGCCGAAATCGATCGCGCCAAGACTCATCAGGTTGGCGCTGACCCGGTTCTCGACCATGCCCGTTACGGTGAATAGCATGGAAAGTGGAATGACGCAGGCCGTCACGAACGCGGCCTTGAAGTTGCCTAGAATAAGGAAGAGCACCACGACGACGAGCAATGCACCTTCCAGCAGGTTCTTCTCGACCGTCCAGATCGTGGCCTCAACCAGCTGGGTGCGGTCGTAGATCGCCCGCGCCACGACGCCGTCCGGCAGCGAGCGCGCGACCTCCTCAAGTTTTGCGGCGACTCGCTTTGCCGCCGTCCGGCTGTTCTCGCCGATCAGCAGCATCGTCGTGCCGATGACGGCCTCCTTGCCGTCGATGGTGGCAGCGCCCGTGCGCAGGTCCGTGCCTTCCTTGACCTCGGCCACATCGCTGATGCGAATCGGCACCCCACCGTGCGAACCGACGACGATATCGCGAATCTCCGCGATGGTATTTACCTGCCCCGGCGTGCGCACGAGATACTGCTCGCCGTTGCGCTCGATATAGCCGGCGCCGACATTGGCATTGTTTGCCGCCAGCGCGGCCAAGACACTGCGGAACGTGAGCTTGTGAGCCACGAGCTTTGCCGGGTCGGGCAGGACGTGGAACTGCTTCTCGTAGCCACCGATCGCGTTGACCTCGACGATGCCTGGGACGTTGCGGAGCTGCGGCTTGATGATCCAGTCCTGGATGGTGCGCAGGTCTGTGGCCGAATAGGGTTCGCCGTCAGGTCTCGCCGTTCCCGGCTTGGCCTCGACGGCGTACATGTAGATCTCGCCGAGGCCAGTAGAGACTGGCCCCATGGATATCTCGGTGCCGGGCGGCAGCTGGTCCCTGGCCTGCTGGATCCGCTCGTTGACGAGCTGGCGGGCGAAGTAGATGTCGGTGCCATCCTTGAAGACGACTGTGACCTGGCTGAGACCGTAGCGAGACAGCGAGCGCGTGTAATCGAGCCTGGGCAGGCCACCCATCGCCGTTTCCAGCGGGAAGGTGATGCGTTGCTCGACCTCGAGCGGGGAGAAGCCCGAGGCCACCGTGTTGATCTGCACCTGGACGTTGGTGATATCCGGCACGGCGTCGATGGGAAGCCGCGTGAAATTCCAGGCGCCGAGCGCCCCCACCGCAATGGCCGTGATGATGACCAGCCAGCGATTGTGGATCGAGAAGGAGATAATGCGATCGATCATGGGAACTGCTCAGTGCTCGTGAGTGGCACTTGCCTTGCCGATCTCGGCCTTGATGACGAAGCTGTTCTTTGCCGCGTAGACGTCACCCGGAAGGAGGCCGAATTTGACCTCGACCCAGTTTGCGCTGCGCCCGCCAAGCTCGACCTCGCGCGGCGCGAAGCTGTCGCCCTCGCGTACGAACACAACGGTCTTCCCGTCCAGGGTCTGCAGTGCACTGGTGCTTATCGCCACTTCGACCGGCCGCGAGGACAGCACGATCCGTCCATCGACGAACAGGCCAGGCCGTAGCCGTCCGTCGTTCGGCACAACAGCCCGCACAATCGACGATTGCGTGTCGGTGGCACCGAACGGCGAGAGGTAGTCGATCTTGGCCTCTATCGTCGGTCCGCCATCCTCGACGTCGATGTAGACAGCATCGCCGACGCGCACCTTCGAGAGGTCACGGCGATAGACGGCGAAGTCGATCCACATGGTCGACAGGTCAGCGATCGTGAAGAGCGGTTTCGCCTCGGAGGCGAGCTCGCCGAGGGTTCCGTCACGGTCAATGATGGTCCCGTCGATCGGCGCCTTCAGCTCGTAGGTGGTGAGACTCTGATTGCTCTCGACAGTCGCCAGCACCTCGTCCTTCTTGACTTTGTCGCCCAGCCGTTTGCGCATGCTGCGGATGACGCCGGGAAAGCGCGGACCGACCTTCACCAGGGCTTCCTGGTTGGGCTGGATGAGGCCGTTGAGCCGCATGTAGTCGCTCAACTCGCGCGGTCCCGCCGTCAGCAGATCGATGTCGGCCGCCGCGATCTGGGCATCGGTCAGCTTGACGTTCTCGCCGTGACCGTGGCCGTGCTCATCCTTCCCGCCATGGCCATGGCCGCCATGACCTTTGTCCGACGCCGCTTTCGCCCCGTTCGTGAACTTCGGATCGAAAACATAGTATGCGGACGCCGCGATGGCCGCCACGCAAACCAAGACTACGGCCACGTAACCGATGAGCCTTGCAATGGTCTTGCTCATCGTGTCCTCACAGTATTGAACGCAGCCGCGGTCAACCCCTCGATCGTGGCGACTGCCGTATGGAAGCTGGCCAGCGCGTCGTGCTCCATGCGTTCCGCATCCGCCAACGTGCGATACGCGTCAAGGATCTCGAGGACGGTGAACCGCCCTTGGCCGTATCCGGCTTCGATGACGGAAACGGTCTGGCGCGCGGCCGGAAGGATGGTCTTGCGCAAGAGATCGAGTTGCTGGAGCTGGCTGCTTGCCGTGTCGTGCGCCTTGGCCACCACGGCGATCAGGTTGAAACGATTGACCGCGCGCTCGGCATGGACCTTTTGCGCGTTCTCCTGCGCCTCACGTATGGCGCCACGATTGCGGTCGAGCACTGGGATAGGCATGGATACGCCGAGCCGGATCGCGTTCTCGCTGTTCTCCGAGTAGTAACGCCAACCGACGCTCGCGGTGACGTCCGGGATCGGCTTCAGGCGCGCCACGAGCAGGTCACCGTCGCGCTGCGCCCTGATGGCGGTCCAACGCATGAGCTGTGGATTGTCATCGATGGCCTTGATCAGGTTCTCGAACGGAACGGGACGGACGGTGCGGCCGAAGTCCCCGGACATGGTGACGAAGTCGGGGACGTCACGACCCATCAGGGCTGTCAGCTCGCGCCTGGCAACGGCCAGGGCCAGACGGGCGCGCTCCCACTCAAGCCGCGTCGTACCGACGGCCGCCTGCGTGCGCGACACTTCTGACGGCGAGGAGGCGCCGGCGTCCACGCGTCGCTGCATCAGCGGCACGAGCTTGTCGAGCGCGGCTGCTTGCCGCTCGAGGAGTCCGACACGCCGTTGTGCGGAGACAGCCTCGACGAAGGCAATGGTGGTTTCGGAGAGGAGTTCTAGGCGTGAAGCCTCACGCTCCCAGCGCGCGGCGTCGTAATCGCCCAGGGCCGCTGAGACACGTGCATCGCGCTTGCCGCCAAGCTCAATGAGCTGGCTCAACATGAGAGTGGTCTCCGCGCCGCCGACATTGTTGGTCGGGCCGGGCGCGAAATTGTCCACCTCGAAGCCGACGGTTGGATTGGGCAGCGTGTTGGCCTGCTGGCGCCGTCCGTCCGCCATGCCGATGTTGCGATCTGCCACGGCGAGGCGCGGACTTGCCTTTGCGGCCTCTTGCAAGGCACGAGGCAGCGTCAAAGCGCCGTTCTTCGGGCCCTGGGCCGGCGGAGCCTGGGGCAAAGCTGGCGACGCGTGCGCAATGACAAGTGTTGCGCAAAGCGTCCCGAATACGCGGAATGTCATGATCCGACCTTGTTACACAATGCTCAACGCGCCGCGCCGGCGCACCGGAACGGCAAACGATACGCGAGCAGATCAGGATCTAGGTGGCGGTGGCGTCGCTGTCGGTGAGACCGAGGACAGGGGTCCACCGCTGCCTGCGGGCACTACGTGCCTTACATCTCCGCAATCAAAAACTGAGGTGACGGCTTCCAGCAGCAAGATTGAGCAAATATGGCACTTCTCAACGCTCATGGAGATCCGCAACACTGCCGGCGTTTCTTGCAGGGGAATCTGGCAGCTGGACCCAGACCACGCCGGCTCCATGTCCGTCACCTGTAGCGACGGACGAACCGGAACCACCGAATTGTCCGCTGGAGATTCGCTCGGCACGATGAAAGGTATGCTCGGAGGCAAGCCGTTTGCAGGCACCTTTGCAAAACCGCCACTATAGATACGACCGGCCGCACTGCCTGATCTAACGCTTCGATCACAGTTCTCGTGCCCCTTCCCGGTTAGATGCCTGCCGAGGCCTACCCGATGCCAAGCGCTGCCCGCCATACTTGCAGCCAAACTAAGCCGCGTCGCTAGTGTGAGGTCGCCCAAGGCTTGATGCTTCGTTGTGTTTGGCGCCGCCGGACATCTTCTGGCCACGTGCTCTTAACGTAAGCCAGTGTCGCTGCGATTTCTTCGTCGGTGAGCTGCGATCCGAAAGCCGGCATGTCGGTATACTCAGGCCGCCAGCCGCGGAGGTCTCAGGTCGCAAGATTTGACGGACGGGCAGCGCGCATGACGACGGATGTCGATCGGGCCTTTACGAAGTTGGAGCTGCGCAGCGAGCGGATCCTGGCCAGCATTCGCTTGTTCGCGTTGCTCGTTCTGGCGGTAGTGTTCCGCCTCGTCGGAACGGCCGATCAAGGCTATCCGACCATGGTGCCCTTGGGCGGCCTGGTCGCGATCACTCTGCTTACACTTGTGCTTGCAACCAGCGGACGGTTCCGTCCCTGGGTCTTGTGGGTCTTCACCACGCTCGACGTGGGTTTGCTGACGCATTGCCTGGTCATGCTCGCGGCCCAAAGCGGTCAGCCCGTGCAGCTGGCCCTGGAGACGCCGGTTGCCTTGCTCATCTTCGTCTTCCTCGCGACAGCTGCCGTGCGCCATCGGCCCTTTCTCATCCTGTATACCGGCGGCCTGTTCATCGCGAACTGGATGGTGATCTGGCTGTGGGCTTCGTATGTCGGAGGCGACTCCTGGATGCCCGGTACCTTGACCACCAACCTGACGAATCTGGCTGTCGTGGGACTGACCGCTTATGCGCTCTATGTAGCAGTGAAGCGGGCGCGGCGGGCATCGACCAACGCCATCACCGAGGCGCATCTGCGCGGGAACCTGTCGCGGTATTTCAGCCCGCAACTGGTGGACGAGATCGCCCAGGCCGGCACGGCGGCGCGCTCCTTTCGATCTCAGAAGGCGGCGATCCTATTCGTCGACCTACGCGGCTTCACCGGCTTTGCCGAGGGAATGGCAGCAGACCAAGTTGCGGACTTCCTCAATGAATACCGGCGCCGCATAGCCGAACCGATCGCGCGGCATGGCGGCATCATCGACAAGTTCATCGGCGACGGCGCGATGGCCATCTTCGGCGTTCCCGAACCCTGCGCGGACGACGCCAGGCATGCCGTGCTGGCTGGTCTGGATCTTCTATCGGTGATCGACCGGTGGCGCGCCGAGCGGGTCGCCGAGGGGCTGTCGCCGGTGGAGATCGGCATCGGAATCCACTACGGCGACGTCATCGCGGGCGCCCTGGGCGACGAGCAGCGGCTCGAATACACGGTGGTGGGCGACGCGGTTAACGCCGCCGCGCGCATCGAGCGGTTGACCGCCGAACTTGGGGCGCCGCTGCTGGTTTCGGCCGACGTCCTGGCCGCCGCCCCGGGTCTTGGGGAGATCCTGCAGCTGCCAGAGCCCGTCACCCGCCCTCTGCGAGGCCGCAGACAGCCGATCCGCCTTTATCCTCTCGCTGTGGCTCCGAGGGGAGCGAATGTCGACCTCGATCGGCCGCTCTAAATCGCAGAATGAAGGAGTCGGACCATGCTGTTCACCATTGGAGACTATGTCGCCGGAATGCTGATCGGCGTTGCGACAGCTCTCGTCGTACGTGCTCTTGTCTGGCCGGGAATGGACATGGTGATCGCCATGCTGATCGGCATGGCGGTGGGCATGGTTCTTCATTTCGCGCTCGGGCTCGTTCTATCGGCACTTCTCGGCATGTTCGAGACGATGATGCCAGGTTCGCTGATCGGCATGTACGGCGGCATGTTGTTTGGCATGCGCGATTCGATGGCGGCAGGATCGGCCACGCTGGGCGCCGCCGCTCTCGTCGGTGCCGCGTTCGGCGCAATCGTCGTGCTTGGCGTGAAGATCTATGATCGGGCTCTCCGCGGCCCCGTCGTCGATGCCGCAGGCTAGACGGAGAACTGCCATGGACACCGCGACGCAACGCAAATGGGACAAGGCCAGTCGGACGCTCGATCTCTTCGCGTTCGCCGAAGATCGTCGCCTTGGACCGCACAAGCGGCGGCTTTTCAGCAAGATGAGCGGCGCGACGCTGATGGTGGCAGCCGGCACGGGCAATGACTTCAAATTCTTTCCGCCAAACAAGAATGTCGTGGCGATCGATATCAGCCCGAAAATGCTCGAGCGGGCTGCGCCGAAGGCAGCAGCGTACAAAGGCTCGATCGAATTGCGCGAGATGGACGTCTGCGCCCTCGACTTCGCCGACGCGACTTTCGACACGGTAGCGACGGCTTGTACGTTCTGCTCGGTGCCAAAGCCAATCGTTGGCCTGCGCGAGCTCCGTCGAGTGCTGAAGCCCGGTGGACAAATTCTCATGTTCGAGCACGTCCGCAGCGCGATCGGACCCCTGGGGATTTTGATGGATCTCATGACGCCGCTCGTCACCCGCTTCGGCCCCGACCTCAACCGCGATACCGTCGGCAACGTTCAGAAAGCCGGCTTCCGATTGCGCCGAGTGGAGAATGTCTATCTCGACGTTGTGAAGATTATCGAAGCCGTAAACGAGGTGGAGCCCTTGGCATAAGACGACGACCGGCGCACAATGTCGTTATGAAGCGGTGGCGCTTTTTGTCCGTGCTGCTCAGTTGCCTTGCTGTTTTGCTGGGAAGCGCGCCAATTGTCGGCTCGACCGGCGCATTGGCGAACCCCGCAACGACCGAGTGTAAGGCGGCTTCCGGTGGCGCAGGTTGTTGCGCATGCGGTACCTCCTGCATACTGGCGAGCGCGGGATGCAGCGCAACGTGCGTCAGCTCGGGCGCAACACTTCCCATCCACGGATCGATGCTGGAGGCCGTAGCCGCGAGCAGGGCCAACCAGGCTTCGTCATCGATCCTTCGTGGACTTTCGCCTCAGCCCGATCCCCTCCCACCTCGCGCCTGATTTGACGATAGCGGCACCGCACGGTGCTGCTCTGCGATCTCCACCGCATGTGCGATGGAGTTCCGTGTGCTTGTCAATATCAGGGCGCTATTTCATGGGACACCGACAACATCGCTATCCCCGATTGAGACGTCGACTACTGCTCCTGGGTGGATTGCAAGCCGGCCTCTTGGGCCTGATCGGTGGCAAGCTCTACCAGCTGCAGTCCGTGGAGACGGAGAAATACAAGGGGCTAGCGGAAGACAACCGGCTCAGCACGCGGCCGCTCATGCCGACGCGCGGCCTCATTTTCGATCGAACCGGCCGAGTGCTGGCGGCAAACCGCAGCAATTTTCGCCTGTTCATGACGGCTGAAAGGCCACGCACATTGGCGGGCTCCAGACTCGTCGAGGTGGTGCTCGACCGCCTTGGCCAGCTCGTCGCCATTGGCGAACGTGATCGCGGGCGTCTCATGGAACAGATCCGGCAAGCCCGAGGGCTCGTCCCCGTGGAGGTGCGCGAGAACCTGACTTGGGACGAAATGGCGCGGATTGAATTCAACGTCCCCGATCTGCCCGGTGTCTCTGTCGGACTTGGCCAAACCCGCGAGTATTTCTCCGCCGAACTCACCAGCCACATCGTCGGATATGTCGGCCGCGTTTCGGCTGAGGACCTGGCAAATGGTGAGGTAGAAGCCGGGCTGGAGCTTCCTGACATGCGCATCGGCAAGAGAGGCATCGAAAAGAGCGCCGACAAGGCATTGCGCGGCAAACCGGGATTCATCCAGGTGGAAGTCGATGCCGCCGGCCGGGTGATGCGCGAGCTGCACCGCGCCGAGGGCGAGCCCGGCGCCAACGTGCTGCTCACGATCGACAGCGAGTTGCAGCGGTTCGTTACCGAGCGACTCGCCGATCAGAGCGCGTCGGCGGTGGTCATGGACGTCATCACCGGCGACGTCCTGGCCATGGTTTCGGTTCCTGGTTTCGACAGCAACGCGTTCGCGCGAGGCATCACTCAACCGGAATGGCAACGGCTGCTGGCCGACCCGAAGAAGCCGCTGGTCAACAAGGCGGCGCAGGGCGTCTATCCGCCGGGTTCGACCTACAAGATCGTGACGGCGCTGGCGGCGCTCGAAAGTGGCGCGCTGACCTTGTCGGACCGCATCTTCTGCGGTGGATCGATCGATCTGCCTGGCAGGGACCAGAAGAAGCATTGCTGGATCTATCCGGGTGGCCACGGATGGCTCAATGTCACCGAAGCTTTGCAGCACTCCTGTGACGTATTTTTCTACGAAGCGACAAAGCGCGCCGGCGTCGGCCAGATCGTCCAGGCTGCTACGAAGCTCGGTTTCGGCAAGCGTACGGATGTTGGGTTGCCCGAAGAGTCACCCGGCCTGCTGCCAACGCCGAGCTGGATGCTGGAACGAACGGGCCAGCCCTGGACGATCGGTAACACATATAATCTCGGCATCGGCCAGGGAGACATGCTGGCGACGCCGCTGCAACTCGCCGTGATGGCGGCGCGTGTTGCCAATGGAGGCTACGCTGTGAAGCCGCGGCTGACTGCACTCACTGCCGATGCGCGCAAGCCCAGGGGATCACGGTCAGCGCCTGAAGCACCAAGCCTCTCCTTCCGCGCTGAGAATCTGACAGCGGTCCGCAACGGCATGGACCTGGTCGTCAACAGCCCGAGTGGCACAGCCTTCGCTGCGCGCATCGTCGAACAAGGCATGGCGATGGCTGGGAAAACCGGTACGTCCCAGGTCAAACGAATGACCGAGGGCGAGCGAGACCGCAGGGTGTCTCAGGAGCAGTTGCCTTGGAACTTGCGGCACCATGCCCTCTTCTGTGCCTATGCGCCGGTCGATAATCCGCGCTACGCCTGCGCTGTGGTCGTGGAGCATGGGATAGGCGGCTCGCGCACCGCCGCGCCCGTCGCACGGGACATCTTAGTCCAGGTCCAGAGGATTGATCCTTCCCGGCACCCTGGCGCGGCAGTTAGTGACTTGGCAAAGACGATGTTCGATTCCACTGCCGGAGCGCCCGCAATAGCTGGTAGCCGAGATCATCGCAGCACCGACCGCTAGCATTGCCTCCGCGCGCGGCGGTAGATCACAGCCCAGTGATTGATTAGGGCTTGCAGTCCGCAAATATATCCCCATCCTGTATGGCATGACTCGTTCCTGGACACGGCGGATGCTGACCTCGATTTTGGGGCTGGTGTTTGCTGCGAGCGTGAGCGTTTCAGTTGTCCAGGCGGCCGACATGGCGGCCAAGATGACCATGACGGCAGCTATGGGCGTCGCGACCAGCGACGCCAAATGCCCAGACTGCGATCATAGCGGCAAAAATGCGACGGGCATGGACTGCCGCCTCACAGCCTGCACGACTGCGGGCGTTGCGACGTTGGCGTCGGCGCTTGACGTCGCCATTGAGCACTATGAGCGCGACCTGCCGGTTTCTGCACAGCCGCCGCTCGCCAGCTGGGCGCACGCGCCCGATCCCTACCCACCCAGACGCTAGCACTCTCAGCTAACGCGACCCTGGTAACCGTCCGCGGTTGACCAGGCGACGATGGCACGCCCCTGCACGATGTCGGCGATCCAGCTTCGCTGGTGCCCGACATTCAGCACCGTGGCGCACCGTCATCCATCGTGATTGCAGAGGGACCGAGCTGTGGGTGCTGATCATTCTACATTGATACGGCGTCGGGTGTTGCTTTCGGCGGGTGCTGGAGCTGCCGTGCTGGGCCTTGTTCGCCCAAGCCGGCCACAGGCCAGCCAAAGCCATCGGATCGCCATCGCTCCCGGACAGGCTTCGCTGACCGGCCCGCGACGGCGAGCGACCGAGGTATGGACTTACGGCGGCAGCGTGCCCGGGCCCACACTGCGCGTTCGCCAGGGCAAGCCCGTATCGATCATCGTCGAGAACGGACTCGATCAGGACACCACGGTGCACTGGCACGGCATCCGACTGCCGATCGGCATGGATGGTGTGCCCGGCATCTCGCAGCCGCCGATCCCATCTGGCGGGAAATTCGTCTACACGTTCACGCCGCCCGACGCCGGGACCTTCTGGTACCACCCACACGCCAACACGCTGCAGCAGCTGGGCCGGGGGCTCGCCGGCGCACTGATCGTGGAGGAGCGCTCGCCGGTGCCGGTCGACCGTGAGCTGGTGTGGACGATCATGGACTGGCGACTGCGGCCGGACGGGCAAATCGCGAGTGGTTTTGGCAATCAGATGGAAGCGGCCATGTCGGGCCGCGTCGGCAACACCGTCACCATCAACGGCGTCGTGCCGACCGATGAACCGGTGCGCGTCGGCGAGCGCGTGCGCATCCGGCTGATCAACGCGGCGCTCGCCCGCATCATGGCGCTTCGTTTCGAGGGGCATCGCCCTGTCGTCGTCGCGATCGACGGCCAGCCCTGCGATCCGCACGAGCCGAAGGACGGTCGCCTGTTGCTGGGACCAGCGATGCGGATCGACATCGTGGTCGACATGCAAGGCGTGGCCGGCCGGCGCTACCGCGTGATCGACGACTACGACGAGGATCTCGCGTATTCGCTGGTCCAGCTCGCCTACGACAGCGGACCGCCGGTACGCCAGCGCCCGCTCGACACGCCGGTCCGCCTGCCCCGCAATCCCGTGCCGGAGCCCGACCTGAAGTCGGCCGAGCGACGCGAGCTCGTGCTGCAGGGAGGCATGATGGGCATGGGCGGCATGACGGGGATGGGCCACGCTGCCTGGGCGATCAACGGCGCATCGATGACAGGCGACGGCCACGCCGGCATGGCGCCGCTGACGACGCTCGAGCTGGGGCGCAGTTACGTGCTCAGCTTGCGCAACGACACCGCATGGTCGCACCCGATGCATTTGCACGGGCACAGCTTTCGTGTGCTCAGCCGCAATGGTGCGCCGGTCCCGTTCAACCAGTGGGCCGACACCGTGTTTGTCGAACCCAAGGAAACCGTCGACGTGGCGTTCGTCGCCGACAATCCCGGCGACTGGATGGTGCATTGCCACGTCACCGACCATCAGACGGCCGGCCTGATGGCCGTGCTCCGCGTAGGCAACGGAGGGAAGGGATGAAGATACGACTTGTCTCGGCCTCCTTTGTCGCTCTCCTCGCCGCCGTGAACACGGCCTTCGCCGCCGACGGCGACGCCAAGCGCGGCGCGCAGCTCTATCGCGCTTGCGTCGCCTGTCATTCGCTCGAACCGGGCGTCAACCTGAGCGGACCGAGCCTGGCGGGGCTGTGGGACAAGCCGGCCGGGAAGACCGCGGGCTTCGTGCGTTACTCGAGGGGACTGAAATCGGCCGACTTCGCGTGGACCGCCGAAATGCTCTTCGCCTGGGTCGCCGATCCACAGGTCGTGGTGCCGGCCACCTACATGAGTTTCCGCGGCATCGAGGACGAGCAGCAACGCGCCGACATCGTCGCCTTCCTGAAGCTCGCCATGGCGCCGGGTGGCGACCAGCGCGTCGTCGAGCAGAGCCTTTTGCCGGCCCCCTTTGTTCGCGGGCCACGACCCCCGCCGCTCGCCTCGGCGCCCGACAAGGCACGCGTCACAGCGATCCGCCATTGCGGCGACAGCTATTTCATCACCACGGCCGACGGCGCCATCACGCCGTTCTGGGAGATGAACGTGCGCCTGAAACTCGACACGCGCGCCACCAGCCCGGCACCGGGCAAGCCGGTCGTCACCGGCGCCGGCATGCAGGGCGACCGCGTCTCGGTGATCTTCTCCAGCGTCGAGGAGATCAAGCAATTCGTCGAGGAGAAATGTTGAAAGGAAACCACTCCATGCTTCGTAGATCTTTGCTTCTTTTTGCCACCGTCCTGGTGGCTGGCGCCGCCTCGGCGCAGGCTGAGGACGCCCGCAAGGCCGTCCTGTACAAGAACCCGCAATGTGGCTGCTGCGAAGGCTATGCCGCCTATCTGCGCGGCAATGGCTTCGACGTCACCGTCAAGCCAACCAATGACCTTACCATGATCAGCCAAAATGCGGGCATCCCCGAGCGGCTCCAGGGCTGCCATACGATGTTCATCGACGGCTACGTCATCGACGGTCACGTCCCGGTCGACATCGTGCGTCGGCTGCTGGCGGAGCGTCCGCCGGTCAAGGGCATCACCTTGCCCGGCATGCCGGCCGGCTCGCCCGGCATGGTGGGCACCAAGACCGCCCCGTTTGTCGTCTACGCCCTGCCCAAGGGTGGCGGCGCGCCGACCGTCTACGCAAAAGAATGATCAATCGAGTACCATCGACGGAGCCACGTGCGATGTCTGAAGTGACGGCGAATATCGAGACGACACGCAATGCGGCATCGAGCGGCGTCCTCCGGCGACGACTGTTCCATGCCGGACCGGTGGCCGGATTCGTCGGCTTGTCGGCCGTGCTCGGATGGGGACTGACGCGCAACCCGCGCGAACTGCCATCGACCCTGATCAGCCGACCGGTGCCCGAATTCAACCTGCCGCCCGTGCAAGGCCGTGCGCTCGGTCTGGCCAGCGCCGATCTGCGAGGCGAAGTTTCGCTGGTCAATTTCTTCGCCTCCTGGTGCGTGGCCTGCCGCGCCGAGCATCCGCTGTTGATGGCCCTGGCGCGGTCGGGAGCGGCGACCGTTCACGGCATCAACTACAAGGATGCGCCCGCCGATGCGGCGCGCTGGCTCGACAGGCTCGGCGATCCCTACACGCGCACCGGCGCCGACCGGGACGGCCGAGTCGGCATCGAATGGGGCCTGTACGGCGTGCCCGAAACTTACGTCGTGAGCGCCGAGGGGCGCGTCATGCACAAGCATGCCGGCCCCCTCACGGAGCAGATTCGCGACACGACGATCATGCCATTGATCGAGCGTCTGCGCCGCGGTGCCGGGCGGGGATCGCCATGAGGGCGGTCCTCGCCCTGCTGCTGATGCTGGCCGCACTGCCGTCGGCCGCAGAGGAGCGAAGCTTCGTGCTCGTCGATCCGCCCAAGGCGCTGCCCGACGTCCGGTTCATGGACGGCGATGGCCGCAACCGCGCGCTCTCGGATTTCCGCGGCAAGGTCGTGCTGCTCAATGTGTGGGCGACATGGTGCGTGCCCTGCCGCAAGGAAATGCCGACCTTCGACCGGCTGCAGGGCGCGCTCGGCGGTGCGGACTTCCAGGTCATCGCCCTGTCGATCGACCGGAAGGGACTGGACGTCGTGCGCAAGTTCTACGGCGAGATCGGCATCAAGAACCTCGTCATGCACATCGACAGCAGCGGCAAGGCGGCGCGCGAACTCGGCGCCGTCGGCCTGCCGACCACGCTGCTGATCGACCGCGCGGGCCGCGAGATCGGTCGGCTCGTCGGCCCCGCCGAATGGGATACGCCGGAGATGATCGCCTTCATCCGCCGGCGCATCGACCAGAAACACGACGGACCGTAACGGACCAACGACTGGAGGAAAAATATGCCACTCAGGATCAACGACGAAGCGCCCGACTTCACGGCCGAAACGACGCACGGCCGGATCACCTTCCACGACTGGATCGGCGAGGGCTGGGCGATCCTGTTCTCGCATCCCAAGGACTTCACGCCGGTATGCACGACCGAGCTGGGCTACATGGCGGGCCTGAAGGAGGAATTCGACAAGCGCAATTGCAAGATCGTCGGACTGAGCGTCGATCCCGTTGACGACCACAGCAGATGGGCCAAGGACATCGAAGAGACCCAGGGCCACGCCGTGAACTACCCGATGATCGGCGATCCCGAACTGAAGGTCGCCAAGCTCTACGACATGCTGCCGGCCGAAGCCGGCACGACGTCGCAGGGCCGCACCCCGGCCCAGAATGCGACCGTACGGACGGTGTTCCTGGTCGGCCCCGACAAGAAGATCAGGATGTCGCTGACCTATCCGATGAGCACCGGCCGCAACTTCGACGAGGTGCTGCGGGTGCTGGACTCGGTCCAGCTGACGGCGAAGCACCAGGTGGCGACACCGGTGAACTGGAAGCCGGGCGAGGACGTGATCATCGTCCCCACGGTCTCCGATGAGGACGCAAAGAAGAAATTCCCCAGCGGCTGGAAGGCACCCAAGCCGTACCTGCGGATCGTCCCGCAGCCGCGCGCATGACGGCGGCGAACCAGGAAAGGAGTGTTGTCCATGACCGAGTCGAACCCCATCCGGAGTTCCGACACCTCATTGACCCGCGACATACTCGACATCGCGCGCCACTACCTGCGCGGCTGGCGAGGCATCACCGTCCTGGCCAGCGTCGCCATCGCCGCCGGCCTGGCCTTCAACTGGGGCTGGCTGGTGGCGGTGGGCATCGCGCCGATCTTGCTGGCCGTGCTGCCCTGCGTGGCCATGTGCGCGCTGGGCCTCTGCATGAACCGCATGGGCGGACGGTCCTGTTCGACGGACGCGTCCGCACCGACGACTGCCCGAGGCAGCGGGGTCGACGAGACGCCGACTCCGACGCGTGAAATCCCGCCCGTCACTTCGGCCGCGGCCAGCGCAAGCGATCCGCAGGCTGCTTTCATCGAGGCGGCGATGGCGAACCGGGAATCCAAACCTCAGCGTGAAAGGAGACTGACCGATGCGTAAATCAATGTTTGCCACAGGCGTGGCCGCCATCGTGGCGACCGCACTCTCCCTGCCGTCGGCGCTTCAGGCGCACGACACCGCAAGTCCGCGCGGCGAGGGTGGGTCGAAGATGGGCCCGGGCATGATGAACCAGATGGGCGGCATGATGGACCACTGCAACCAGATGATGGGGGGCAGCTCCAGCAGGCCTAACGAGCAGTGGCGTGACGGCACGCCTCCCGCGAACGGCAAGACTGGCAAGGAGCGGTGACGAGGGCACGGTCCGCCGCGCCAGGAGGTGCGGCGGACCGTGCCCCGGCATTCGGACGTGAAACCATGCGTTCAATCGTAGGCTGGCTCATTGTTCTAGCGACGTCGGCGTTTCTCGCGGGCGTCGCACGCGCTCATTCGCTCGAAGAACTTCAGGCGAAGCTTCTCCAGGACGAGAAATATTTCCAGCCCGTCGACAAGCCGGCGCCGGAGTTCACGCTGCAGGACGCGGACGGGAAGGTCTTCCGGCTCGCCGACTTCCGTGGCAAGGTCATCGTCCTGCATTTCATCTACGCGGGCTGCCCCGACGTCTGCCCGCTGCACGCCGACCGGATCGCCGAGATCCAGGCGATGGTCAACCGCACGCCGATGAAGGGCATGGTCCAGTTCATCAGCGTCTCCACCGATCCCGAGCACGACACGCCCGAAATCCTGCGTCCCTATGGTCCGGCACACGGGTTGGACGACGCCAACTGGGTGTTCCTGACGACGATGCCGGGTCAACCGCCCGATCTCACAAGGAAGCTCGTCGAGGCATATGGACACAAGTTCACGAGGGCCGAGAACGGACAGCTCACGCACGGCGTCGTCACCCACGTGACCGACAAGGAAGGGCGGTGGCGGGCGAACTTCCACGGTCTGGAGTTCGCATCCGTCAATCTGACGCTTTTGGCCAACGCCCTGACCAATGACATCGAGCGCTCGCACCATCAGGCAAGAAAAAGCCTGTGGGAAAGGCTCCGCGAATTCTTCTGATGCCGGGAGGGACGACATGAACGCAGATTTTCGCAACGTCCTTTCACAGCGACGATCGTGGCTCGTGCCGCCGTTGCTCGTGGTCGGCGCCGTCGCTGCGTGGTTCGCGTTTGATCCGGGATTCCGCGGGCTCGGCTCGAACGCGACGACCGAGATGGCGTCCGACGCATTCGGTCAGCGAGTGCGCGACTATCTGCTCGAGCATCCCGAAGTGATCATGGAAGCCGTCCAGCGCCTCGAAACGCGCCGGCGGGTTGCGGAAGACAGCGAAGCGCAGGCAGTGCTGAAGTCGCGGGCCGACGAGGTGTTTCGCGACCCGGCCAGCCCGGTCGGCGGCAATCCGGCCGGCGATGTCACGATGGTCGAGTTCTTCGACTACAACTGCCCCTATTGCCGCAAGGTTGCGAGCGCCGTGCAGGAGACGGTGGCCGGCGATACCAAACTACGCATCGTCTACAAGGAGTTCCCGATCCTCGGTCCGAATTCGGTGTTTGCCGCCAAGGCCGCGCTGGCGGCGCACCGGCAGGGCCGCTACGTCGCTTTTCACGAGGCGCTCATGCAAGCACGCGGCGCGGCCGACGAAGCGGGCGTCCTTCGCATCGCAGCCGAAGTCGGACTGGACGTGACCCGCCTCAAGGCCGACATGGCGGACGCCGAAATCCAGTCGGCGATCGACCGTAACCTGAAGCTGGCCCAGGCACTGCGCATTGCCGGCACGCCGGGCTTTGTGATCGGAGAGCACATTCTGCGCGGTGCGGCCGATGCAGCGACGTTGCGGAGCCTCGTCGACAAGGCACGCGCCGAACCGCCGCCATGATCCAGATCTCCGACATCGGGGTGCTGACCGCGTTCGCAGCGGGGGTCATCTCGTTCCTGTCGCCATGTGTCCTGCCGCTCGTTCCAGGCTACCTCTCCTACGTTGCCGGCTCGTCGGTCGACGTCTCGCCCAACGGTGTCATGGCGCGACGATGGCCGGCAGTGGGCCTGAGCATGTGCTTCGTGCTCGGCTTTTCGACCGTATTCGTCATCCTGGGCGCCAGCGCGACCGCGCTCGGCCAGCTGCTCCTTTCTTACCGGCAGGAACTCAACGTCGTCAGCGGTTCGATCGTCGTCTTTTTCGGGCTCTTCATGCTCGGCCTGGCGAACTTCCCCCAGCTGCAACGGGAGTTCCGCGTGCACCCCGCCGTTGCCGGCGGCAAACCGGCTTCCGCCTACGTGCTCGGCCTCGCCTTCGCCTTCGGATGGACACCGTGCATCGGGCCGGTATTGGGCGCCGTGCTGACGGTCAGCGCTGCATCGGCGACAGTGGCGGGCGGCGTTTCGTTGCTCGCTGTCTACTCTCTTGGCCTTGGTATGCCCTTCGTCCTGGCAGCACTGTTCACCGATGAACTGGCCGCGCGGCTCAAGGCGATCGGTCGGCTTGGGCGCGTCCTGCAAATCCTGGCAGGCGGCCTCCTCGTGCTTATGGGAATCGCGATGATCACCGGCCAGCTCACGGTCATCGCTTACTGGCTGCTCGACGCTTTTCCACCATTGGCTAACATCGGTTGACGTCTGTGCCGACATGCACGGTCAACGGAGCAATCAAGGAGCGCAAATGAACGGTTGGTAAGCAAACACAGGAGGAAATCATGCAGGATCTTGCTCTGGACTGGCGCTGGGTCGAATTTGTGGCCCTGTGTATGTCGAGTCTCGCTGTCCTGCTTCTCCTGTCGACCCTCCTGATGCGGTACAGGCGCAATCACCGCGATGGCGGAAAATGGTGAGGTTGCCGGCCCAACATCAACGGGACAGGGAGGCGGAGCATGAACACTATCGCCCACAGAAGACGCCATCGGCTTTGGATTGTGGCCCTAGCAATACTGACGCTTAGCGCCGAGGCCTCGTCGCGATCACCTGGGTCCACAACGGAGCACCGGCTCGACAGTTCGCGGACCCCAAACAAGGGCGACTATGGTCGACATATCATCAACGAGCGACCGTCGCCTTATTGGGCCATTGGAAAGCTGACGGGCCCCTTGCCTTGTACAGGAGCGATCGTCCTGCATCCCCGGATCGTGTTGACCTCATCGCACTGCGCTACCGGAAACATGAGCCCTCCGGCTCACGGGACTTTGACGTTTCAGCTAGCCAATCAAATCGCCTCGAGCTCGAGCGCCTTCAACGGCAGACTGTGGGCAATGGGCGCCATTCAGCACCGCGACTGGCAAACGGTACGTGAGGCGAGCGAAGACTGGGCCATCGTCCTGCTTGAGGGAACGCCCAGTGGGATCAGACCCCTGCGCGTTGGCAACTATTCCCTCCAGCAACTGATGTCACATCAGGGCCAGCTCCTACTGCCACGATACTCGTTCGACATCGCGAAAGCGGAGATGCTAGGTCTTGGCGCGCCGTGCTCGATTCGGGGTGCGGCTTGGAGAATTCTGTTGCATGACTGTACACCGACGGCCAGCGCCTCCGGCGCGCCCCTTCTGATGAAGGACGACGTCTGGTATGCCGTGGTCGGCGTTCACAGCGGCTCGATGTATGTTGACGATGAAGATGACCACTCATTTCGGCGACTCTCGAAGTCCGCAATCCGCGTAGACCGCTTTGCCGGCAGCCTGCGTGAGCTCCTGGGAAAGCTCGACGCCGAAGACGATACCGATTGAGTCCATTCACGCGCTTACTAGTGGAACGAATCTAACACTTGGTACCCTCTTCTGACGGCAGCGATGATCTTATGCTGGCCCCAAGGGCAGGATGCGCGACGGCCGCGTCTTGTCGCGCAGCAGGCCCTCATGGCCTTCCTGCATGAAGCGTTCCTGCCAGCGCCAGACACAGGTCTTGGACTTTGCCGTGACCTTGTCGAGAAGTGGCTGAAAGTTGCCGTCCTCGGCAAGCCGCTCCAAGGCAACATCGGCATGAGTGCCGGGCGTAAACAGAACGTTGGCGTTCGAGCACGATCAGTTGGCTATCGATTCAACGCAGAGCCTGCGCCTGCTTCAATTGAGCGACAGCCGCCGCTTGGACTACGTGCGGTGGAACGCGGGCGGCCGTCATCCGATGCTGTTCTGCTATGGCAGGCCGGGCTCGCGTTTGTACCGCCCCGCCGAGCCGACCCTGCTATCAGAGATTGACGTGGATCTGGTGACCGTCGACCGCCCGGGCTATGGGCAGTCGATGCCGCAGCCGGGCCGGACGCTCCTCGACTGGCCGCGCGATGTGGCGGCATTGGTCGACGAGCTTGGCTCGCAACGGTTTGCCGTCGCCGGCATCTCAGGCGGCGGCCCCCACGCCTTGGCCTGCGGCCGCATGATGCCCGAACGCGTCACCGCAGTCGGCGTCATTTCCGGCGTGGCGCCGTTCTGGCCGGGCGCCGTGCGGGGAATGCTGGCGACCACCCGCCAGGGCTTCTGGCTGGCGAGATGGGCGCCCTGGCTGCTGGTGCTGGTCGCGGGTCGGCTGAAATCGAACCGTGATCACTTCCTGGCGAGGCTCCGCCATGAACTGCTGGTCTGCGATCGGCAGAACGTCGATCGCGCCGATGTCCAGGCGGTCCTGGCGGACAACTATGCCGAATCGGTCGCAACCCGGGAGATGGGGCACGAGATGATCCTGCTGCACCGTGCTTGGGTTTTGACCTTTCCGAGGTGCGGGTTCGCGTCGAGCTTTGGCACGGCGAACGCGACCGCAACGTGCGGTGGCACACGCACATCGCTTGGCGTCAGCCCTGCCCGATTGCCACATAACGCTCATTCCCGGCGCTGGTCACTACTTCGTCTTAGACAAATGGCGCGCGATCCTTTCCAAGCTTGCTTCGTACGACTGAGGAACTTCGGGTCCGCAGGTGGGTTAATTCCCTGACAGATGTCGGCCATTCGGGCGATTTGCGGAGGAAACCAATGGATTGCATGAGCGGTGGAATGGGGAACGACGATCGTCGGCCTTTGGCTGCTGGTTGCTCTGCTATTCCTCTGGACGCCAAGTGCAGCCGCCATGGCGAATGACACGCTTGTCGGCTCGCTGGCGATCGTGTTCTCGGTGCTCGTGCCGATGATGCCTGGCATGAGCCATGAAAGCATGATGGATCAGAGTACGGTGCCACCCGGCTGGACCTACTCACCGTCTTCGTGGCTGCAGCGGCTGCCCATTATTGCACTCGGCTTCTTCGGCTTCCTGATCGCGCGCTATCTCGCTGCCTACCAGATGGGGCACGTGAATGCCGTGTGGGAGCCGTTCTTCTTCGGCGTCGACGGCCGGAATGGCACGGAATTCATCAGCACCTCCGACGTGTCCCGAGCCTGGCCCATTCCCGACGCTGGCCTTGGTGCAGCGGCCGATATGATCGAAGCCTTGATGGGCGCCATGGGTACTGCCAACCGCTGGCGGACCATGCCTTGGATGGTGACGTCCTTCTTTATCCTTGTCGTGCCGCTCGGTGGGGTCTCGATCTTCTTCATCATCATTCAGCCGATCGTCATCGGCACCATTGCACGCTGTGCCTGATCGCCGCTCTGGGCATGCTTGTGATGATTCCGTTTACGCTCGACGAGGTCGTGGCGATGGGGCAGTACATGCTATGGAGCGTCCGACAAGGCCGTTCCTTCTGGCGGACATCCTTCCAAGGCGGACCGGAGCCCAGCGGCGACACAGACAAGACCGATCCGGGCTTTTCAGGCTCCCTGTCAGCACAGACGTCGGCAGCCGTGCGGGGCCTGACAGTTCCATGGCGCCTCCTCGCCAGCTGCATCATCGAGGTGTGGCTGATGCATTCACGCCTGATCTTTGCCACTGAAGGCGCCATTGCCGACAGCGATCACCTGGTGGGCGCCATGGTCGTCACGGTGGCAGTCTGTGCCATGGCCGAAGTGGCGCGACCAATGAGATTCTTCAACCTGCTCTTCGGACTATGGCTCGTCGGTGCACCCTGGTTGATCGGCGGCGCAGCGACCGCTGCCACTCTGAATGATGTAGTGGCCGGACTTGCCGTGATCGGCCTCAGCCTGTCCCATGGGCGGATAAGCCGGGAGACTATGGATCATGGGGCCGCTACATTGTGTAATGTCGAGAGAATGTGGTGACACCAATTTTCTCCCCGGTCGGAACCGCGAGGAAAAGGAATGGCGCTAGCGGCATCGCAAGCTCGACCGTGCTGGTCATTCTAGCGGTCTCTGATTCGGTCAAGTAGCCTCCGTGCCGGGCGCAGGGCTGCGCCGTTCGCCTAGTCGAGCTGATTGATCGAATGGTGGCTGATCCTATGGCTCATGCAAACGTCTGTATTGAACCGAGCGCCAGTACCGTGAGTGGTTTTGGTGCTGCGCGCCTAATCATCACGTGTTGTAGCCGCAGCGGTAATTATGATTGAGGGGCGCCCATCCCTGGAACTCAGTAGCGATCGCTTCGTCAGCCAATTTGCCATCACTTTTGGGGACATTGCTTGCGCGGTTAGCTTAGTCGCGGCGACGCAAATGAGCGGCTGGCCTGCCTCAAAGTCGGGGAAAGCTAAAGGTTCGACCTAAGCCAATCCCGAGCCAAGCCCTCCGGGGAAGGTGTAGAGACTAGACGGGCAGCGCCTACGGTCGAAAGGCCATGGCGAAGGGATACTCCAGACCACGAACGCCAGCGAGGCGGCGGCGGAAAGCCGAGGTGGTACGAAAATCTGCTTCTCGAAAGGGAATGCGGGTTCGAGTCCCGCCGTCCGCACCATCTTCGGCTTCTTGCCAACCAGCTCTTTCAGACGCCACTCGGGTTCAAGACTTGAGGCGTCCAACCCGCGAATGTGCCGTCTCTTGTCTTCGTTTGCCGGCGCGAGTCTTACCGCGTCATAAATTTGAGCGCCGCATTTTGTGATCCTAGCGCGGCAGCAAGGACATCGCGGCAATCTGGCGACGAGGGCGTCGATCAATCGTCGGCGCATGGTGGTGATGGGTGGCGGTGCGCAGATCGATATGCGGTCCGTAGCCCGCATCCATCAGCACAGGTCCCCGCGGCAAGTCCGCCGCATGGGCGGCACTGATCTGATCGAGCGCGATCTCGATCTTGGTCTGAAAGCCGATCTCCTCGGGCACACCGGCCTTCTTGCGGCGAGCCTCATCCGCGGCCCAAGCCTGCGGAAGATACAGCCGATAGGCCACGGGCAGGCTGCCATCGGCGTTGACCAGCGGCAGCGACACCGCAACTTGGCAGTTGTCCTTGCTTGCCGAGTTGGCCGCAATACTGCCGCGCCACGCCCACCGAATGCTGGCACGGCTTGGGAAAGCCCATGTCGTCGATGATCCAGGCCTCGATCGGCCTGTGCCGTTCGATCGCCGGCAGAACCATCTGCCGAACCTTCGCCAGCACTCTCTCGTCCGACCACCGCCCTTCACCGACAAAATGCAACAGGGCTGATGCTGGGCCGCCGTCCGCTGCGGCGCCGCCACCGCCGCCATCGGCTCCACGCTCTTGCGCTCGCCGGGCATCCGGGGCGCTACCGGCTGATCACCCTACGCTCGAATGACCAGTTTAACACGACCATCTATGGCTATTCGGACCGCATGCGCGGCATCGACGGCACGCGCGACGTGCTGCTGATCAACCGTGACGAGATGGCGAAAGCCGGCCTCCAGGAAGGCCAGGTCGTCGGGCTCGAAAGCGACGCACAGGACGGTGTCCGCCGGGAAGTCGGCGGGCTTGTCGTCACTCCCTTCGACCTTCCGCCCGGCTGCGTCGCGGCCTACTACCCAGAGATGAATCCCCTGGTGCCGCTGTCGCACCATGATCGCCTGTCGAAGACGCCGGCATCCAAGTCCGTGCCGGTGCGCATCCGGGTTTGATGGCACCGGCCTTTCCGCGGCTGCTCAATCTGGTGCGGATCTTGCCGCTGGTGCCGGCCCGGGCCTGTGCGCTCGCAATCGTTGCGACTGCCTTCCCGGACTAAGTCACGACTTGGCGTTTCCACCGCATGTCAGTGCTGGGCCGGTCGGCGCTGCTGCGACGCCGCCGCGCGCTGGCAGCCCTTCTGCCGAGACACTGCCGGGCGAAGTGCGGCTGGGTGTCGGGCGATGAGCCGACGACAGAAGCACAGCAATGCTATTTCAGGACGCTGGGCGCAGAGCTCAAGATCGAGGCTCCGCATCCGGCCGCGCCTGCCTCGGGCGCTCATAGGGATCTGTCAACCGAAAAAAGTCAGCTCCGCGGGGGAACCGCACGGCCTGCGTATTCATTAGGCTTGCGTTCATCCGGTGCAGGAACATCCATGAGCCGAACGCTTCATCGACGTCAGATTCTTATTGGAGCGGGAGCAACCGGTGGCGGAATAGCCCTGTCGGCCTGTTGGCCGGCGTGGGCCCAGCCAGTGTCGGCGGGAGTGGCGGCTCCCCTTCCGGCATTGTCCGGCGTGGATATCGCACTCCGAATCGCTCGGCAGACAATGATGATCGACGGGCGGCCGAGCCAGGCGATCGGGATCAATGGAACAGTGCCTGCTCCGCTCATTCGATTGCGAGAGGGACAGAGGGTCCGGCTCCGGGTCGCCAATGACCTATCGGAGGACAGTTCGATCCATTGGCATGGGCTGCTGGTGCCTCCTGCAATGGACGGCGTGCCCGGGGTGTCTTTTCCCGGCATCAAGCCAAATTCAACCTACATTTATGAATTCCAGGTGAAGCAATCGGGCACCTATTGGTATCACAGCCATTCCGGCCTTCAGGAGCAGCTTGGACATTACGGTCCGATCGTGATTGATCCTGCGGGCAGAGACCCGGTTCGCTCTGATCGGGAGCATGTTGTCGTTCTGTCGGACCATAGCCCGATGTCGCCTGACGCCATCTTTCGCAAGCTCAAGCAGCAGCCGGGATATTTCAACTACCAGAAGCAGACATTAGCAGGCCTACTCTCAGGCAAGGATCAGAACCTCAAGGAGCGCGTCCGGTGGGCTGAAATGCGCATGGACCCTACGGACATCGCAGACGTGACGGGCGCGACCTATACGTACCTCGTCAACGGCCATGGCCCGCGAGACAACTGGACGGCTCTGTTCACGCCAGGTCAACGCATCCGCTTGCGCATTATCAACGCATCGGCGATGACGACCTTCAACGTCCGCATTCCAGGCCTGCCTCTGACGGTGGTGCAGGCAGATGGCCAGAACGTCCGTCCGACGTCCGTCGACGAGTTTCAGATCGGTGTCGCCGAAACGTACGACGTCATCGTCAGTCCGCGTGACAATCGCGCCTATACGCTTGTCGGCGAAAGCGTCGATCGATCCGGGATGGCTCGCGCCACGCTGGCGCCGCGTCCTGGCATGACCGCCGATGTCCCACCTCTACGGCGGCGGCCCCTGGCAACCATGACCGACATGGGAATGGATATGTCGGGAATGCAAACGATGCAAAGCATGGATCATAGCGGAATGAAACATGGCGGAATGAAGCACGCCGACATGGGCATGGACATGCGGGATCCGAAGAATGCGCCGGGTGTCGCCATGACACCCGGCGTTCAGACCATTTCGCCGAAGCCCAAGGATCGCACGGGCGAGCCCGGTCAGGGCTTGGGCAACGTCGGCCACCGCGTACTGAACTATCGCGACCTCGTCGCGCTCGATCGCAACCCAGATGTCCGGGCGCCAGCGCGGTCGATCGACATCCATCTGACCGGCAACATGGAGCGCTTCATGTGGTCGTTCGACGGAGTGAAGATGTCCGACAAGAGGCAGCCAATCCCGTTTCTGGAGGGGGAGCGAGTCCGGGTGAATCTCATCAACGACACCATGATGGGACATCCGATCCATCTGCATGGACATTTTTTCGAGCTGGTAACAGGTCATGGCGATCATGCCCCGAGGAAGCACACCGTGATCGTTCAACCCGGCGGCAAGGTGACATTCGACTTGACCGCCGATGTAATCGGCGACTGGGCCTTCCATTGCCATCTGCTCTACCACATGCATGCGGGCATGATGCGCGTGGTAAGCATCCGCGCTCCCGTGGGCACACGATGAGTCGCGGCCTAACCAGTCTCGGCGTCCTCGTGGTGGCGCTCTCAACGGGCGCCGCCTTTGCGCAACCGATGCCCACAGTGGACCACGGATCCATGCCCGGCATGGACGACAGCTCCAAGTCCGGGATGGATTATAGCCCCATGCCTGGCATGAAACACGATCCCGCGCCGGCTGCAGCGAGCGGCACGGCGCTTCCCGCCGGCTCGGCGCCGGCACCGGCACCGCCGCAGGATCATTACGCAGACAAGCAATTCGACAAGGCCGACATGGAGCGGGCGCGCGCCGCCTTCATGCGTGATCAGGGCGGCCAAGTTTCCTATTTGGTCATGCTCAATCTGGCCGAACTGCAGTTTTACCGGGGTCAAGTGGGGTACCGCTGGGACGGCGAAGCCTGGTTTGGCCGCGATATCAACCGCCTCACGATCAAGAGCGAAGGACTCGGCAGTTTCCGGGAAGGAGTCGAGGAAGCCGAGGTGCAGGCACTCTATAGTCGCGCGATCGGACCGTACTTCAACCTCCAGGCCGGTGTTCGGCAGGATCTGAGCGCGCCGTTGCATCAGACCTACGCCACCGTCGGATTCGAAGGATTGGCCCCCTACTGGTTCGAGGTCTCCGGAGCGCTGTTCCTATCGACGCGAGGCAATCTGCTCGGCCGCCTCGAAGGCTACTACGATCAGAATATCACGCAGCGCCTCATTCTCCAGCCGCGCGTCGAACTTAACTTCGCCGCCCAGAACATCCCGGAAGACGGGGTAGGTGCCGGTCTCGTGAACGCCGAATTGGGCCTGCGTCTGCGCTACGAGATCACACGTGAATTTGCTCCTTACGTCGGCATTTCCTACAATGCCAAGGTAGGGCAAACAGCCACCTATGCCTTGCAGGAAGGGCAAGCCTCGTCCGTGCTGAGCTTTGTCGCCGGTCTACGTATTTGGTTCTAGATGTTTGATCCCGGGATTTGATGGTGCACCCTTGTCGGCCGATTTGAGGGATGCGCTATGGGACAGGTTCTTCACGGCTGCGCCACAACGACAGAGGCGATCCGTCGAGCGATACAGCATAGTCAAGAGAGCCTGAGGAGCCTTTCCAAACGATACGGCATCAATCCCAAGACCGTTGCCAAGTGGAAGAAGCGCGGCTCCGTCGCTGATCTGAAGACGGGGCCGAAGGAAGCGAAGTCGACAGTGCTTTCGATCGAGGACGAGGCGATCATCGTCGCCTTCCGCAAGCACACGCTCTTGCCACTCGACGATTGCCTCTACGCCCTTCAGGCCACAATACCGCACCTGACCCGTTCGTCCTTGCACCGCTGTCTCCAGCGCCATGGCATCTCGCGGCTGCCGGACGTCGAAGACGCCACGGTCAAGAAGCGCAAGTTCAAGACCTATCCCATCGGCTACTTCCATATCGATATCACCGAAGTTCGCACCCAAGAGGGGCGGCTCTATCTCTTCGTGGCCATCGACCGGACTTCAAAGTTCGCCTTCACCGAGCTGCACGAGAAGGCAACAACGGCCGTCTCGAGAGAGTTCCTGCTGCACCTGATCGCCGCTGTCCCATACAAGATCCATACCGTGCTCACCGACAACGGTCTGCACTTCACCGATCCCCGGGGCATGAGTTGGACGGCGGCGGAGATCAAGGAGTTGATCGCACGTAAGGAGCTCTTCCGCGCTCACGCCTTCGAATATACCTGCGCCAAGGCCGACATCGACCATCGCCTTACCAAGCCCAAGCATCCCTGGACCAACGGCCAGGTCGAGCGGATGAACCGAACGATCAAGGATGCGACGGTCAAACGCTTCTATTACGAAACCCACCATCAGCTTCGAAGCCATCTCGCCGACTTCGTCGCGGCCTACAACTTCGCCAAGCGCCTCAAGACCCTCAAAGGCCTCACGCCATACGAGTACATCTGCAAACTCTGGACAAAGGAGCCTGACCGATTCGCCCTTGATCCGCTCCAGCAAATGCCGGGACTAAACATCTAGAGCGTTTCATGTTTTGACGTGAGCATATCCGGCACTTTGGATGTAGTTGCAACATTCGGTTTGCCGGATGCTCTGGAGCAGCTTGCCGACGTAGCGCGAGAGACCTTCCGGGGTGCGCTTCTGGGCGAGGCGCATCCAGTGCTTGATCTTGGAGAATGCTTTTTCGATTGGGTTGAGATCCGGTGAGTAGGGCGGCAGATACCAAAGCCTTGCGCCGACGACCTTGAGCATCGGGCACAGAGCCTTTGCTTTGTGACTGCCGAGATTGTCGAGGACGACGATGTCTCCTTGCCGCAGAGCCGGCAGGAGCAGTTGCTCGACATAGGCCCGGAAGCACTGGCCGTTGATCGGGCCGTCGAAGATGCAGGGGGCTGTGATCCCGTCCCAGCGGAGCGCGCCGAGGAAGGTCAGGGTCCGCCACTGCCCCTGACGGGCGAAGCCGCGCAGGCGCTGGCCCTTCGGGGCCCAGCCGCGCAGGGAACCATGTTTGTCTTGATCCAGGTCTCGTCGATGAAGACCAGGCGTCGCGGTTCGAGCCCGGCCTGCAGGGCCTGCCAGCGCCGTCGCCGCCGGGCCACGTCGGCCCGGGCCTGCTCAAGAGCGAACAGTGTTTTTTTTGAAGCTGAGCCTTTCGCGGCGCAGGAACGTCCACACCGTATTGTGCGAGACGACGACGCCTCGGATCGCCAGCTCGTCCCTGAGCTTGTGCAGCGTCAGATGCGGCGTCTGGTCGATCCGTTCCCGAATGAAGGTCCGATGGGCCTCCAGCACCGGTTTGCGGTGCCCGCCGACCTTGCCCGGCGTCACCGACCCCGTCGTCCGGTAGCGCTGCGACCACTTCACCACTGTGGACGTCGCCACGCCAAACCGTGCCGCAACAGACCGGCAGCTATCGCCGGCTCCTACCGCTGAAACGACACGCTCACTCAGGTCATTCGAGAGAGGGCGCATCGATGCTGGCCTCCTACCCAGCCAGCATCTCGAATCATATTCCGCCTCAATCGGGAATCCCCTTCGATTCCTTCAAGACAGGAAACGCTCTAGGCTAAACGCTAGGCGTGGAACTCATAGTGCCTGAGCCAGAGTGCTATGGCAGCAAGCTTTGCCATGGCAAACTCGGTGCAGGTGTTGAAGGTGATGGTCCGCTAACAGGCGCAGGTCGAGCGGGCCGAACTAGGCGTCGGGCTGCTCGACTACCGGCTGCGAGGCCTTGCCGAACTGGCGGCTGGCGAAGAGGACGCGGGATTTGCGCTCGTGCGTCCTGGCCGGGGGCGGCGAACACCATAGGTCGGCTTCCCAGTGTCGAAGGTACCCCGTTCGTCGACACCTGGGGGCCGCCGGTCTATGGAAACACGGCCTTTGATGAGGTCGGAGTGCCTGCGGCGGTTGGGGGCGCTTCGTCGGGAGCGGCCCTTCGGCAGGTAGTGGCGCCAAGCACCGTCGTTGGTACGGCGGACCTGGGCATAAATGAAGCGGTAGATGCTCTCGTGACTCATCGTTACGTCGGCTTTCGCTGGCGCAGCCGGCCCGCGATCTGCTCGGACGACCAACCGAGCCGCAGTTGACCAAGGACCAGCTTGCAGAGATCGGCGTCGCACTCGAGGCGCGAGCCCTTCCAGCGCCGGGCGCGGGCCTGCTCCTGGGCATAGGCCGGTCTCTAGCCGATCTGTGCGCCGCTTTTGCGCTTCAACTCGCGAGAGACTGTCGATGGCGGGCGATCCAGAGCTGCGGCGATCTGGCGGATCGATTGCCCGGTCTTGAAAAGCTGGGCAATCGTGCATCGCTCGTCAAGGCTGAGCTAACGATAATGGCTTCCCATGGCAGCACCTTAACTGATGTTGCACTCCGTTTGTGAATCCAGGGGGCTCGGTGCGGTTGACCTTGGGCTGGATGCAGGCGATCACCTCACGGATCCAGTCGGCGTGATAGGCACGATCGGGCGCAATCCAAAAGATCGTTCGCCGAGCCGAAGCCAGACGGGAACTTGGACCTCGGAGAGATCATCCGTGACTCCTCACACCAGTTGAATCGGGTAGATCCAGCCGACGAACTAGAAATTTGCCGACTGCAGGTCGTCGAAGACACCGTCGTCATACGCCGCTTAGTCGGCCGCAGTCTTGAGTTTGCTTGCGTCCAGTACACTCGTGATGTCATCACCCTCCGCCTTCAGCGGCAGTCGCCAGCCATTAACCAGCCCATAGACCGCCGGAATCACGATCAGGGTCAGCATTGTTGAGGACACCATGCCTCCGATCATCGGAACGGCGATCCGCTGCATCACCTCGGAGCCCGCCCCCGCACTCCACATGATTGGGACCAAGCCCGCCATAATGGCAATGACCGTCATCATCTTCGGCCGTACCCGATCAACGGCGCCAACCATAATCGCCCTGTAAAGGTCGTCTCTCGTGAAGGTCCGTTTTTGTCGTACTCGCTCCGCCTTCACCTCCGCCATCGCCTGCTGGAGATAAATCAGCATGACCACGCCAGTCTCAGCAGCGACGCCCGCAAGCGCAATGAAGCCGACCGCTACCGCGACAGACATATTGAAGTCGAGCCACCACATCAGCCAGATTCCGCCGACCAAGGCAAAGGGTAGCGACAGCATGACGATGAGTGTTTCGGTGAGCGTTCGGAAATTGAGATAAAGCAATAGGAAGATGATGAGCAACGTCACCGGCACGACGATCTTTAGCCGCGCTTCGGCACGCTGCAGGTACTCGAACTGACCGCTCCACGAAATGTAGGTACCCGGCGCGAGCTTCACTCCATTCGCAACAGCTCGCTGCGCATCGGCAACGTAGCCACCGAGATCGCGGCCGGCTATGTCGACAAACACATATACCGCGAGCTGACCATTCTCAGTGCGGATCGAGGTCGCGCCACGTGTGAGTTCGACCTTGGCAACCTCGCCAAGTGGCACTGCCCCCCCGCCCGGCAAGGGCACATGCACATCGCGCGCGATCGACTGCGGATCGCTTCGGAAGTCACGCGGATAGCGAATTTCGACGCCATAGCGCTCACGGCCTTCGACCGTGGTCGTCACCGTCTGTGCGCCCAGCGCGCTCGAGATAACCCTTTGAACGTCGCCAATGGTCAGGCCATAGCGGCCGAGCGCTTCCCGGTTTGGCGCGATGTCCAGATAGTAGCCCCCGATGACCCTTTCAGCGTAGGCACTTGATGTTCCGGCTACCGAGCGTAGCACCTTTTCGATCTCTCGAGCGGTTTGCTCCATTTGCACAAGATCGAGGCCGAATATCTTGACGCCGACCGGCGTTCGGATACCAGTCGCAAGCATATCGATGCGTGCACGGATGGGCATCGTCCACGCGTTTGAGACGCCGGGGAATTGCAACGCCTGGTCCATCTTGGCCTTCAAGCTATCGATCGTGACGCCCGGACGCCATTCGCTTTTGGGCTTCAGATTGATGATTGTCTCGAACATCTCGGTCGGCGCCGGATCAGTAGCAGTGAGCGCTCGGCCCGCCTTGCCGTAGACTGAGGCGACCTCTGGAAAGCTCTTTATGATGCGGTCCTGCAACTGCAGGAGTTCGGCTGCCTTGGTGACGGAGAGGCCGGGTAGCGTTGTTGGCATATACATCAGCGTCCCCTCATCGAGGCTGGGCATGAACTCGGAGCCGAGCTGCCGTGCCGGCCACACGGTGACGCCGAGTACGATGAGGGCAATGACGATGGTCAGGACCTTCGCCTTGAGAACCCCTCGTATGATCGGCCGGTAGATCCAGATCAGGAAGCGGTTGATTGGGTTTCTGTGCTCCGGAACGATGCGCCCGCGCACGAAGACGATCATCAAGGCCGGTACCAGCGTGATTGAAAGCAATGCCGCCGCCGCCATGGCGAAAGTCTTGGTAAACGCAAGCGGACCAAACATCCGTCCTTCCTGTGATTCCAACGTGAAGATGGGTAAGAAAGAGACGGTGATGATCAGCAGGCTGAAGAATAGCGCAGGCCCGACCTCGCTCGCCGCCTCGATCAGAATTTCAGCTCGTGGCTTGTTCGGCGGCGCACGCTCCAAATGCTTGTGGGCGTTCTCGATCATGACAATCGCGGCGTCGATCATGGCGCCGACAGCGATAGCGATACCACCGAGGCTCATGATATTGGACCCGAGGCCTATGATCTTCATGGCCGTGAAGGCAATCAGGATGCCAACCGGCAGCATCAAGATGGCCACTAGCGCGCTGCGCACATGTAACAAAAATACGACACAGACGACCGCAACGATGATGCTTTCCTCGATCAGTGTTGTCTTCAGCGTTTCGATCGCCCGGTCGATCAGTTCGGAGCGGTCGTAGACCGGCACGATCTCGACTCCCGTCGGTAGACTCGACCCGATTTCCACCAGTCGCGCCTTTGCGTTCTCGATCACGTTCAGAGCATTGGCACCGAAGCGCTGCAGCACGATACCGCTCGCGACCTCGCCTTCACCATTCAGTTCGGCGATGCCGCGCCGCTCGTCCGGACCGATCTCGACGCGGGCGACGTCCTTCACCCGCAACGGCACGCCCCGGTCAGTCTTCAGCACCACGTTCTCGATATCGGCAACGCCTCGAAGATAACCGCGGCCCCGTATCATGAACTCGAATTCAGAGAGCTCGACAGTGCGTCCACCGACGTCGGCATTGCTTTCCTTGACGGCCTCGCGGACCCTATCGAGCGAAATTCCCAGCCCACGCAAACGATTCGGGTCGACCACAATTGAGTATCGCTTCACAAAGCCACCAACGCTGGCAACTTCCGCCACCCCCTCTGCCTTGGATGCACCGAAGCGGATGACCCAGTCCTGCAGCGAGCGGAGCTCGGCGAGTGTCATCTCCTTTGCGACAACGGCGTACTGGTAGACCCAGCCGACGCCGGTGGCATCCGGCCCAAGCGCTGGCGTCACCCCAGCTGGAAGGCGCGGTGCCGCCGCACTTAGGAATTCAAGTACACGGCTTCTTGCCCAATAGGGATCTGTGCCATCCTGAAAAATCACATAAACGAAAGAAACTCCGAAGAAAGAGAAGCCGCGGACTACCTTTGATTTCGGTACCGTCAGCATAGAGGTCGTTAGAGGATAGGTGACCTGGTCCTCCACGACCTGCGGCGCCTGACCAGGATAGTCCGTATAGACGATCACCTGCACATCGGAGAGATCGGGAATAGCGTCGAGCGGCAGCGTCTTCACGGCATAGACGCCGGTGGCGACAGCGAAAATGGTTCCGACGAAGACGAGGACGAGATTTCTGGCGGACCATCCGATGAGCCGGGCGATCATGGCTGCACCTCCGGCGCTGTCAGGCTGCGCAGGGCCGCCTTGAGATTGCTCTCTGCGTCGATTAGGAAATTCGCGGCTACGACGACGCGGTCGCCGGCGGCGATACCCTCGCGGATCTCGGTGAAGCCTTCGCCGCGGAGGCCGACTTTGACCACGCGCGGCTCAAATCTGCCTTCCCCCCGATCGAGAATCACCACTTGTCGGGTTCCCGTGTCGATGACGGAGTCGTGGGGAACGGCGACAACAGGCGTTGCGCCACCCGTACCAATCTCCACATCGGCATACATGTTGGGAAGCAACAAGCCGCCAGGGTTTGCGATCTCGATGCGGACCCTTGTGGCCCGCGTCGCTTCCCCCACTTGCGGGTAGATCAGCGACAGCTGCCCCTCGAAACTGCGGCCAGGCAGGCTCCGCACCCGGATGGTCGCCACGGCACCAAGTCGGACGACACCGAGGTCGAACTCAGGCACATCCGCAAGCACCCAGATGGTCGAGATGTCGGCGATACGGAAAAGCACCTCCCCGGGCGCCGCCTTCATGCCGTCGACGACATTGCGCTCCAGCACGATGCCATCGCGTGGCGCGTGCCAGGTCACCGACATCGGCACCTTGCGTGTCCGCTCGATGTCGGCAATTACCCGAGATGACAGGCCAAGATTCTCGAGTCGCTGCCGGGCGCCGCCGACGGCACCATCGCGACCGCCGATACTGAGATCCGTAAGGAACTGAGCGCCTGCTGCAGCGATGTCGGGCGAATAAAGCCGGAGGAGCACCTGGCCCTTGGCAACGTGGTCGCCTGTTGTCACGTTCGCCACCTCGTTGACGAACGCCTCGCTGCGGGTGGCAACGACCGATATGCGCCGCTCATCGAGCTGCACTGTTCCCGGCACTCGCACGAGCCTGCCGACGGCGCGCCGCTCCACCACCTCCGAACGCACCCCAGTACGCTGCAACCTGCCGGGCGAGACCTTTACGACAGAACCGTCGTCATCCTCTCCTTCGTAAACAGGGATGTAATCCATCCCCATGGAATCTTTCTTCGGCGTCGGCGACGTGTCGGGCAGGCCCATCGGGTTACGGTAGTAAAGAATCCGCCGCGAGCTGCCCGGGGCTGTCGCCTCGGCCGTCACCGGTGGCGTGTCGTGGAAGCTCACGTCCTCGCTAGCGCGAACAGCGCGGAAAGCCCGGCCGCCGTCGGTCTGGCGCGGTGTCGCCGAATAGAAGGGTCTTCCGTCGGGATCCTGATAATAGATCACCGCTCCGCTGCCGGCTCGCTCAGTGACGGCGAGCGTGGGCTCGGCACCAAACAGTGAGCGTAAGTCAGGCGCGGAAAGACCCCGGACGCCGGCCAAATAACCTCCGCTGCCCGCCGCAACAACGGCGGCCAGGACGAGACCTATCGGGAAGATCCGTTTCATGGCGCAGCCCTCAGCACCAACTTGTTCTGAAGTGTGCCCGCCTCACCTTGAATCTTGGCCCCCAACGAGAGCTGCCAGCGGCCCTCCATCGTCAGGTTAGTCTTGAAACGGTAGATGCCGGGTTCGATCGAAGGCAGTGCCTCGATCGGAGCGGTCATGGTCGGCATGCCGTCAGGTGCCATGTCGATCCGCGTTGCGAATATAACCGCGTCCGGAACCGCGTTGCCTGTCCGCTTGTCGACGAGTTGAACCGAGACGATCGCACCGTCACCCTGCTTCAGGTCCGCTTGAACGAGCCAAAATTCATAGTCGGCAATGTCGGCGCGTGCCGTCGCGAGAGCCGGTACAAAGAGCGCGGTTGCGAGCGCCGCCATCGCGGCGCGCTTCATATGAAACGTCGTCATGATTTGAAATTCCCAGATTCATCAGAGCACCGCGCGAACAGCCCGGCGTCGCGTGGCCGGAGGCCACGCGCTCTCTACCGCCCGAAGCCTCGGTGGGGCGGCGCAAGCCGGCATTCAGCCGCCGGCGATGTTCTAGGTTCTAGGAGGTCGAGCGGGAGGCTCTAGCACGATGGCATCGCCGCCGATGTCGCTGCCGGGACCGATAACGCTAGCCCCCTTCCAAAACACAACAGCCGTCCCCAAAAGCAGCGGCATGGTTGAAAAGCACTTCGCCACACACGTCATGCTCAACGGGCAGGCTTTCTGGCAATCGGGCGCAGTAGGCCTCTCGGGTGGGCAGCACGGCATACTGTCCGACATGTCGGCCATTGTTGAGGCAGCCGCAATCATCGGCGCGCCCATGGCAGTGGCAACCGGGCCGACAATAAGGCCGACGATCGCAACGATCTGAAGCGCCTTTTGGAACCACAGGCCCACTTTCATAAGCTGCGCCTTACCATAGGAACAATTCTAAGGGAAGCTTGAAGCAGGAAGCTAGGCGTCCCGTGTTGGCGCACGCCCTCCTCCACACGTCAGACAAGGTCGGAAAATCTTGGGGATGTCGAGGAGAGTCGGGAAAATCCGGTGCGGGGTGAAACCTTAAGCGCACTTGGGACATTGCGGCATTGCTTCCCAATCAGCACAGGAGTTCAAAATGCGTGCTCAGCAAATGATTTCCAGCCACCCCCAAGTGCAAGGCAACATCAATGAGGCGTTGGTCCGCTGCCTTGACCAATGCAATGACTGCGCCGAGGCCTGCACGATCTGTGCGGATGCCTGCCTTGGAGAGAAGGCGGTTTCCGACCTCACCCAGTGCATCCGCCTCAATCTCGATTGTGCCGACCTCTGCCTAGCCGCCGCGAGGATTGCCTCCCGCCGAACCGGCAGCAGCGAGACCGTGATCCGCCAAACGCTTGAGGCGTGCGCCGAGGCGTGCCGGCTTTGCGGTGAAGAGTGCGACCGTCACGCCGAGAAACATAGACACTGCCGCACTTGCGCCGACATATGCAGGCGTTGCCTCCAAGCGTGCAAGGATGCAATCAGCACGCTGACTGCGCGTCATTGATCGATTAGCGAGAAGTCGGCTTCCTGATGTGGAAAGCCGACTTCGCCGACAATGGTCGCGCTACATCATCCAATCGAACTGACCGTTCATAAATAGCGAATTGCTTCCTTGGATGCCGATCTCAGGCTCACGCACCAAAGCGCCACCTTCGACCGCATTGAACATGAAGTAGTCCTTCGCCACTTCTGTCGTACTAATACCTTCAAAGAAGAGTGAACCGTCGCTCCAGCTCACGAGAACGCCCGTATGACCGTCGCAATGAGGTGACCGGGTGTCAGCCACAGTAAACTCGTTCGGAGCACGTCCGTGGAGGCAATGTGGTCGAACGCGCCAGGACCGGCATCGAACCCGCCAAGCATGACGTCCTCGCCGGTGCCGTGCGCTACAATAAACGCGTCGGCATCGTCTTCGCCATTGTAAGTATCATCGCCGGCGCCGCTTCGAGCATATCATGGCCTGCGCCGCCGCTTAGATGGTTGTTGCGGTCTTCGCCCATGAGATTGTCAGCCATCTCTCACTGCCGAAAAGCAGGTCCCCGCCGACGCCACGCGTAGATCGTCCTGACCGACCGCCCCGTCGAGAATATCATTTCCGGCGTCGCCAGCCAGATGGTCGTTCCCCGGGCCGCCTTGAAGATCGTCATCTCCACCTAGCCCCAAGTAAGCGTCATCCTTTGACGTTCCGTGTCACGACAATGCCCGCCGCCGTGATCCTATGCGACGCATAGGCAGCGGCTTGTCCGACATAAATGCCGAATTCCGTCTGCGCTACGAAATAGGCCGAAAGTTTGCGCCCTATTTCGGCGTCTCGTATGAACCGTTGCGTCAGCGCGCCTCGAAGGAGATCATGCTGCGTTATACGACCGGCGTACTCGCCGCTGAAGGCCTGACGTTCGATCTATTCAAGTACCTCTCCGACACGCGCGTACGCATCGCGGCAAATGCGGCATCACTCGAGGCGCGACGCGACTTCCTGCTCGCCGTTATCGACCTCCAGGCGGTGCTCACGATCGGCAGCGAAGCGCCGAATAGCGCCGAGCCGGCCGGACCTTCGCCGGTGATGCGATGACGGTGCATGAATAAATCGAAATCGATAAGCGCCACGCATAGCAATTATCAAGCACCAGCCGACATTAGCCACATTTCGCGCAATCGTTCGGGTTCACCGGATGCGGCAAATGACGGCAATCAGAATCGTGGAGCGTCCAATCGGCCAATGAATAACTATTCGCCGCCGCAAACACGGCTAAGTTCGGTTCGCCGGCGGATGCATATCGCCATGAGGACCAATCCTGCACTTTGACCCGGTCGTCGTCGCGTCGTCGATAATTCCGTTGCGATCCACCGTAAAGTTGATCATGCAATTCGTGGCCTTAAAGATAACCTGTGACTTCGGTCCTGTTACCGCTTGATTGGCGAACATGTACCCAATCGCCTGGCCACCGTCCGCCGTCGGGTAGTCGTGATGCGGCTTTCCCCAAGACTGAATGAGGTGAGCGGAACTGTGACCAACCCAGTCGCGGATGCTCAAATCTTTCACCGTTCCCGATGACATTGGTCCGCATGCCACCAGGGCGGTGGCGGCTAATGAAAGCGCCAAGTACGTACGAATACCCATTACCGAGTTCTCCTCTTTCAATTCATCAAGTGCGCTATCTAGATCTCATCGAAATCTCGCGAAACTCTTCACCAGCATACTCTCTAGGGAATCCGAGCTTGCTCTGGGCTGATGATCTTTTCAGTGGGGCCGCCAGACTCAGTAGACCCAGGGTAAGGGTGCCGGTTGTTAGACGACGCGCCAGCCATAGTGACTTGCGCCATCTCCCCAGCTCACTGTCACAATCAACCTCTTGTGCTGATCGGACGTTGATCCAGATCAAGGGCTTCGCAATTTAGCTATGAACCCTGCGCTGAAGAACTAGGACCGAAAGTCCGCCTAGAAGAAGCAGCCCATCGGCTCCATTTCCTGCGGCGAAGAATGCCAATCTCGTCAAGGCTGGAAGAGACCTCGAGCCCGTCTTTTTCATGATCGAGGCGCGATGGTTCTCGACGGTACGTTGGCTTATGCCGAGATCCGTAGCGATATTCTTGCTGAGACGGCCAGCCAGCCTCTGCACTCCGAGAACCGCAAAGCCACGCCCCAAACCGTTGTCCCAACTCAATTGCTGCTCGTATCGGACGCCAGCCTGGAGGTCGACGAAGGGGTAGATGAGCCGACCGTAGAGAAGCTGCAGATCCATCTCGCCAGTGCGCAGCGCGCCGTTGTAGCGACCCTCGCTCTTGACCAGACACGCTCGGTGTCGACGCCATACCAGCCTACGACGTCCCACCGCGCTGCCTCGACATTCGGGGCATGCTGGAATTCGAGCAGGTCGAACAACAGGAAGCTGTTGAACGCGCTGTCGTTGACCGGGCTGGGCCAGCCCGCGGTCGCCGCCGGATCCTGCGGGCCGACGGGGGCCACACCCCCGCCGAGCCCCGGTGTGACAACGGGCGGTGTCCCACCCGGCGGCACGGCAACGGGCGGTGTCCCCCCGAGTGGCGCGGCGACGCGCGGTGTGGCGACGCGAGGGGCGGCGACAGGCGGGGCCGACCCGGACGGGGCGGCAACGGGCGGTGTCGTGGCCCCGGGCATCACCATGCCCCCCATTCCTTGGGCCAGCGCGAGATGCGGGACGAGAGACTGCGCCAGCAGCATGCCCAGCGCGGCCGCCGCCAGTCGCAAGGCGCCGCGGTCCCTACGGAGTTTCATGCCCCTGGCTCCTCGCTCACGCCACCTCGACCACGCGAAACATCCCCATCTCCATGTGGAGCAGAAGATGGCAATGCATCGCCCAGCGTCCGGGTTCGTCGGCGGTAATGGCGACAGTCAGGCGCTCGCCGGGCTTGACCAGCACGGTGTGCAGGCGGGGCTGGTTCGGTCCGCCGCCGTTCTCGAGCTCCATCCACATGCCATGGAGATGGATTGGGTGCTCCATCATGGTGTCGTTGACGAAGACGAGGCGGAGCCGCTCGCCATAGCGGAACCGGATAGCGCCTGGAGCCTCGGAGTACTTCTTTCCGTCGAACGACCAACTGTAGCGTTCCATGTTGCCGGTCAGGTGCAGCTCGATGGCGCGTCCCGGCTCGCGCCGGTCCGCCTGCGGCGCGACGCTGCGCAAATCGGCGTAGGTCAGCACACGCCGCCCGTCGTTGCCGAGGCCATCGCCAGGTTCGTCGAGCCGGCTGCGCGACACCATCGCCACCGATGAGCTGCCGACGCCGTGGGTGTCCGGGCCGTGCGCCACCGGCGGGCTGCCAGGCAGGCCCGGCCCCGGCACTGCGCCGTCCATGCCGGGCATCGCCATGCCGGCCGTAGCGGGCATGGCCATTCTACCTTGGCCACCGGCTCCCGACGACAGCGCGCCGCCCATCGCCATCCCGGCCATCTCCATGCCCATGTCGGCCATTGTGCGTAGCGGGCGCGGGCGGCGCGACGGCACTGCGGCACTCATGCCGGGCTGCGGCGCGAGCGTACCGCGGGCGTGGCCACTGCGATCCGAGGCTTCCGCGAACACCGTGTAAGCGCGGTTTCCCGGTCGCACGATGACATCGTAGGTCTCCCCGGGGCTGATCCGGAGTTCGTCTACTTCCACAGGTTGCACGTTCTGGCCGTCGACCTGCACCACGGTCATCTTGAGGTCGGGGATGCGAACGTCGAAGATCGTCATGGCGCCGGCGTCAATAAAGCGCAACCGAACCGCCTCACCCGGTCGGAACAGCCCGGTCCAGTTGCCCGGGGGCGCCAGACCATTCATCAAAAAGGTGTAGGTGCCGCCTGTGACATCGGCGAAGTCGGTGGGGTCCATCAGCATCCGCCCCCAAGCCAGCCGCTCACCAGCGGCCGTCCCGAAGCCGTCCCGACCGGCGTCACGAAAAAACTCGCCCACCGTGCGCTTCTGGTAGTTGTAGTAGCCGGCCTGTTTCTTCAGGTTTGCGACAATCTGCTCGGGCTGCTCAAAGCTCCAGTCCGACAGCATGACAACGTGGTCGCGTTGGTAGCTAAAAGGCTCCGGCCGGATCGGGTCGATGATCAGCGGCGCATAAAGGCCAAGCAACTCCTGCCCACCGGAGTGACTATGGCACCAATAGGTGCCGCTCTGGCGCACGGGGAAGCGATAGTTGAACGTCTCGCCGGGGCGGATACCGGCAAAACTCACGCCAGGAACGCCGTCCATGCCAGGCGGGAGCAGCAGACCGTGCCAGTGGATCGAACTGATCTCTTTGAGGCGGTTGGTGACGCGCAAGACAGCGTCCTCGCCTTCGCGCAGCCTGATCAGCGGGCCCGGAACCATGCGGTTCATCGCGACGGCACTGCCCATGCGGCCATAGATCGGCAGGGCCACCTTCTCGATGACGAGGTCGATGGGACTTCCGCTGACCGAGGCCGAGCCCGGCGCCGCGCCGGCTGGCGCTTGGGCGGCGGCTGGTGCAAGTCCGGCCGCGCTCGCCAAGAGCCCCGTCGCTCCGGCGACCAGCAGAAGCTCACGCCGGGCCAACGCAGAGCGGGGGCCTCTAGCGACGGTCGGTGCCGGCGACATCAGTCACCTCATATAAGGCTCTGGAAACACGGTGCTCGAAAAACTCACGGTAATCCCACGAATGAGACTGCCGGTTCGCGAATTTCCATAGCAAATCCCTAACGATTTCCGCCAATCAAGGAGATGCCGGCCGTCGTCAGATCGGAGGGCTCGGAGGGCTACTTTTTCATCCCGTCCATCATGCCTTTGCCCTTCCCGTCCATCATGCCCTTGCCCATGCCGTCCATCGGCTTTCCATCCTGCATCATCGTGCCATCCATCGTCATCGACTGGCCTTCCTTCATGTGCCCGTCCTTCATTTTCATCGTGCCGTCCGGCATGATCGTGCAGCAGCCAGCCATGGTCATTTCTTTGTCCATCGGACCCACCGCCTTGCCGTCCTTCATCATCATCATCTTGCCATCCTTCATCATGACGCCATCCATGTCGGCGGCGACAACGCTGGAAGCAAGGAAGGACACAGACAAGAGCGCAACAGATGCGGCTGTAAAGGTATTGAACTTGGTCACAGTACACTCCTTCGCTTTTCTTTATCGAGGGTCGAATCCTCGGCTTCTCATTTAGTGCCGTGGCGCCAGCGCGAGCGGTAGCCTCGGAAACTACTCAGATCGGCGCGAGAGAATTGGTTACGACAAGGGAACAAACGCGGATGGTCCGAATAACGTCATCCGCCGGCTGCCTGCGCGGCTTGATCTAAATCAAGAAGTGCGGGAGCGGTACGTGCGAATCTGAGTAGTTTCCGAGGCTACCGCTCCCGCATGCTCGACGGTCATGATGTTCGCTAATCACCCGGGTTTGCGGTTCGGCATCAGAAAATCGAGGATTCATCACAATGAGAACTCATTATCTTTGCTGGTTGCGCGTGTTCCTGATCGCTGTCACGACGGGCAGCTGTTTCATATTCGTCAGCGCCGACAAATCGCATTCGCAAACTCCGAATTCCGCCGCGCCCGCAGTAACACACGTTGATCCTGCGCTTGCGCAGCAGCTTTCGCAGTTGCAGGCAAGAGTTGCACAACTCGAAGCCGCGCTCGCGAAGAGCATGCCTGCGATGGCGGCCCCTCCAGCGGGCTCAATACCCGCTCCCGCGATGGCGGGAATGAGCGCCGGAGCCGCGCCCCCAGGTGGGGCGAATAACATGATGGGCATGATGAACAAGATGATGGGGATGATGGACAAAATGATGCCCCCGAGTGGCGGCGCACCGATGCCCAGCGGAGGCTCGATGCCCGCCCCCGCGGCCAGCATGAACAGCATGAGCGGTAGCGCCAGCTCTCTGACGCAGTCCGCCGTACCCGGCGTCCCTGGTGCTTCGCACCTTTACCATATTGGCGTGACCGGCTTTTTCCTTGATCATCCGCAACACATCACCCTCACGATGGACCAGCAAGCCGGGTTGAACAAAGCCAAGGAACGTGCGCTGCTCGCGAAGAGCGCCGCGGATCGCGCGGTAGAGCAGGCCGAGCAGGCGCTCTGGTTGCTTACCGCCGCGGATCAGCCGGACGCCACCCAGATAGAGGCGAAGATCCGCGAGATCGAGAAGCTGCGCGGCGATGGACGCCTCGTCTTCGTTCGCGCCGTCGGCGACGCGAGCAAACTTCTCACTGAAGAGCAGCGCAAGATTCTCACCGGGTTTGCGCCGGCCGCGCCCGCGCCCACGAATTCTATGACAGCTCCTGCTGCCGGTATGCCTGGGATGAAAAAGGACATGTGAGCGAGAAGTCGCCCAAGCCGTTCTCGAAGTTGGAGACGACGAAGGTTAATCCACCACCGTTATCCATGACACTAGGCCTTGTTCTCGTGACACTCTCCTCGATGCGCCCACGCGATACGCTTCTCGCCGCGCTGATCGCGGGGCTGTTCGGCGTTTCTTTGACCGCTGCTGCCCAGACCGATCCGGTAGATCACGGGGCTCATCACCCCGGAGGCGGCGCTCCGACCGCTTCTTCTCCAGCACCGGCTCCCGCTCCGACCGATCCGCGCGGCGGCATAGGAATGAGCGGCATCATGGGCGCGCCTCCGCCACCAATGCTGCCTCCAACTGCGAGCGCCCAGTCTGGCGGCGGCTGCGGCGCAATGGGCTGCATGGGGGGTAGCGGGACAAAGCCATTCTACGCGACCTTGATGGACATGCCATCGCTCACGCCGGAGGCGCGCCGAATTATCGAGGCCGAAGCGGGCAAGCGTCTCGGGTCTGGGTCGGAAGCGATCACCACTGGCCAGACGCAGCTGCATCATGCGCTGTCGGCCAACGACCCAACCGCCATGCAGCGAGCCATATCAGGCGTGCGGCTGGGAGTCCTTCAAGCTGAAAGCGGCGCCGCCGCACTACTGGCCATCAACGAGGGTCAACCGCCGCGTCAGATCGCGCTCACTTGGTTCAAGGGGCAGATGAGCGTGCCGGCCACAGTCGGGATGTCGATGAACGAAGGCCCCTGGGGCCTGTCCTGGTATCACCTGACGACAATGGTATTCCTGGTGGCGTTCATGCTCGGGGCAATCCTGATCCACTACGCACGATTGCGCAGGATCGACGGTCTCGTTCAGCGGCTCACGCCCGGCGCGACGCCCGCACCTGCGCCTGCGGGTAACCCAGCTCCGGCTAGTGCGACGGCTCCTGGCGCGGCACCGGCTCCCACGCCTGCAGGCGTGCCAAAACCCGCACCCGCTCCGCCGGCCGCTGCGGCTGCGAGTAGTCCCAAACCCGCAACCGCTCCGCCGGCTGCCGCGGCTTCTGGCGCGGCACCCCGGCCGGTCCCTCCTTCAGCTCCTGCGATCCCAGTTGAATCCGCTCAGAAACCCGGGGTGGCCGACACCACTCCTCCCGCTAAGTTGTCAAAGCCCTGGTCGGGTGCACTGCGCGTCGCCGACATCTTCTACGAAACTCCGAACGTCAAGACGTTCCGGCTCAGAGAACTGGGGGGCGGACCCATCCCCTTCACCTTCGTGCCCGGCCAGTTCCTGACCTTCTCCGCAGAGGTCGATGGCAAGCGCATCCGGCGTTCCTATACGATCGCCTCTTCGCCAACGCAGCGCGACTACGTCGAGCTCACCGTAAAACGGGAAGATCAGGGCGCGGAATCCCGCTATCTGCATGACAACGTGGCGATCGGAGATCACCTGGAGGTGTCTGGCCCCGCCGGCGTGTTTACCTTCACCGGCACGGAAGCCGACAGTATCGTCCTGATCAGCGGTGGCGTGGGGATCACTCCCATGATGGGCATCACACGCTATCTCACCGACCGCGCCTTTCCCGGGGATATCTTCTTCCTTTACGGGGCAAGTACTCCGCAGAACGTCATCTTCCGCGAGGAGCTCGAGTACCTGCGGAAGCGGCATGCAAACCTGCATGTCGCCATAACTGTGGATCGTGCCGACGAAACCCCTTGGACAGGAGCGGTGGGGCGCATTTCTAAGGAGTTCATCGCACACACCGTGCCTGAGATCGCCCGCAGGCGGGTCCATGTCTGCGGACCTCCGGCAATGATGGAGGCCGTCAAGTCGGCGCTCGCCGATCTCGGAGTACCGAAGGCCAAGACCAAGACAGAGTCGTTCGGCGCGGCCATAGGCGCCGTGCCTGCAGCACACGCCGCAGCGGCGCCGGCACCCGCACCTTCAGCTCCGGCCGTCACGAGCGCTCCCTCCGACGCAACTCTGGCGCCTTCTCCGGATGTGGCAGCGGCGCCACCGTCAGCCCCGATAGCCCTTGCGGACGCCGCAACACCCGCCACTCCGCTTGCCGCCGCAGCCGCCGCTCCTTCTGCGCAAGCCGAGGTTCAATTCCGCAAGTCCAGCAAAACCGGGCCGCTCGCCCCGGATCAGCCCGTGCTTGAGGCCGCAGAAGCGATCGGTGTGGCAATCGACTTCTCCTGCCGGGTCGGTATCTGCGGGATTTGCGTCGTACCGTTGCTCAACGGCTCCGTGACGATGGAGGTGGAGGAAGGGCTTCGTCCCGAAGACAAGGCGCGCGGTATCATCCTGGCTTGCCAAGCGAAGTCCGCAGGCAACCTGGTCGTGGACGCCTGAGGTGAAGGAGACCGAGAAGCTCGCGGTTGGGGCACTCGTAAGCGCCCTCGTGCTCGCCGTCCCAGGATTCCTGTTCCACGTGGCGCCGCGCTTTCCCGGCAGCCTAGCCGGTAGCCTGATCGGCATCGCCGGGGCCGTGCTGCTGGTCCTTCTGCTGACCTACTCGGCGGTCAAGCGCAGCGCTTGGGTGAAGGCACGAGTGACGAAGTACGCTTCCCTGGGCGCCATCCTCTCGTTCCACGTCTATGCCGGCGTCATCGGCGCGCTGCTCGGACTCGTCCATAGCGGCCACAAATTCTACAGTCCTCTCGGGATCGGCCTCGTCTCGGCTATGCTGGTCGTAGTGTTCAGCGGCTTCGTCGGCCGCTACTACCTTGTGCAGGTAGGCACTGACCTCAGCGAGCAGCAGAGTATGCTGGCGGTGCTCCGGACACGTTATGATGCAGTCGCAGGGGCGCTCGCCGGCGCCCCTGCCCCAACCGTTTTGACGGACGCACCGCTGCCCAGCCTGCTGGACGCCATCGCGGACTTGGAATACGCGATCGGTGCGCGAAAGGTGTTGAAGCGTACCTTGTCGCGTTGGACGGTGCTGCACGTCGGCGCGGCAATCGTGATGTATACACTCCTTGCGCTGCACATCTGGAACGGCATCTACTACGGACTACGGTGGCTCGATTGAAGATCACCGCGGCAATCTACTTGACACTCGGCGTTCTCGGCCTCGCGGCCGCAGTGCTCGTGCCCGTTGTCATCTCGCGCTCCGGCACGTCAGTTCTCCCAATCTGGGTCAGCGCCACCAGTCCGGGCCCGCTGTCATCTGCGCACGCCTTCCTCGGAGTGCAATGTGAGAGCTGCCACACTCCAAACCGAGGGATCGAAGCGGGGTCCTGCATCACATGCCACGCAGCCGATGCACTCGTACTCGCCAAGCAGTCGACCGCGTTCCACGCAACGATCGGGGAATGTCAGGGTTGCCACGTCGAACACCAAGGAGCGGCGGTTAGGCCAGTCAAGATGGACCACGCGGTATTGATCGAAGCCAGCTTGACGGCGGTGCGGCCCCGCATCTCCCCCGGCTCACCAGCCGCCACCGGTATGGAAGCGCTTCGACGTTCTCTGGCAGCGGTCACCGGCCAGGGGCCGGCCAAGACAAGCGAGGTGCTCGAATGCGCGTCCTGTCACAGCTTCCGCGACAAGCACCTGACAATGTTCGGTCAGCAGTGCGCCGACTGCCACACAACCGAGACCTGGAAGATCGCGGGCTTCCTCCATCCTTCGCCAAAGTCACAGGACTGCAACCAGTGCCACCAGGCGCCGCCCAGCCACTTCATGATGCATTTTGCGATGATGGATCAAAAGATCACCGGGCAGAGCAGCGCCCGCGTCGAGCAATGCTATCTCTGTCACCAGACCGACTCCTTCAACGCCATCAAAGGAGTTGGTTGGTTCAAGATGCATTGAAAACGTCCTAGATGTTTCGTCTTGGCATGGCAGAGTGCTCGGGCTGAGACTCGACAAATAGATGATGCCTTTTTGTTGGAGGCGCAGCCATCAAGTCTTAGACTATTCTATCGTCATTAGTCCCGTTGTTTCCATGCCCTGTAGCAAAGAGAGCCATTCGCGTTAGCGATGGGAGAGACCTCGCTCCTGTTCTCTTCATGATCGAGGCGCGATGGTTTTCGACGGTTCTCTGGCTTATGCCGAGAGACGCTGCAATTCTCTTGCTGGGATGGCCGGCTACCACCATTCCCAAGATCTCGCGTTGCCTGGCAGTAAGTCCCGCAATTCGACTATCCGCTTCCAGCCGCTGAGCGACAGCCTCTCCCTTGCACGCCCTTCCCAGATGGCACGCACAAGTAAGAAGCTCGGTCTTCAAACCGTCGAAACTGACATTGCCTTCCGAGGAGCCTTTCGAAAGAGTTGACTTTATGCTGCTTGACTGACTGCCCTTACCTGAATGCTTACGCCCTGCTTCCCAAGAGCCGTTCCGACCAAAGCGAGTTGAGGACTTCATTGCGCACTCCATGGTGAAAGCATAGCGATTCCGGGAGCTCACACACAATCTGCTACAAACAAGCTCCCTTTAGCTCAGACGCG
>VFQN01000440.1_pt1 | contig 79525 bp, 135 predicted proteins | sample 3512371 | NCBI WGS metagenome assembly VFQN01 (sample SAMN10412370, study PRJNA504923) | tailings metagenome | isolation source: Replicate 2 from Balatoc abandoned mine | place: Philippines: Itogon, Benguet | collected 2017-08-28
CGCCGCCGCCTGTTCCGCTGCGGCCTGGCCGCCAGCCTGGACCACACCCTGCGCCTTGCCTTCAGCGCACAGGCAGGGGGCCACAAGGAGGTAGCCATCCATCTGGACCGGTGCATCATGTGGATGTGGGAAGCCCTCAACATGCGTGCCGTGCCCATGCTGCCGCCCACGGGGACACGTGGCAGCGCAGGGGAGGCCCAGGGCAGCAGCAGCAGCGGCGGCCACGGCGGCGGCTGCAGCGAGGAGCATCAGGCGCAGCTGGGCTTCCTGCACACGCTGGCCAAGCAGGCCGCTGTCGTAAGCCGGGCGTTAGAGGCCGCGCAGTGGGCAGCGGACGGTACGGACGCGGAGGGCGTGGCGGAGCGGCGGAAGAAGGCTGTCTACTCGGCTATGTCAGTGCTTATGGCGCTGGCCACCGCTATGGCCGGCTTGCACGAGCAGCTGGAACAGGGCGCTTGGTTGGGTCAAGGGGCAGAGGCCGAGGAGGCGCCGGGTGTAGAGCAGGCCGCCGGGGGTGCGGTGTCGGGGCAGGAGAGGCCAGGAAGGGTCGTGGAGAAGGCGTGTGACACGCTTGCGTTTGCGGCCCGAGCGGCGTGCACCCTGGGGGCGGTCCTGGCGTGGGAGCTGTCGAACGACATGGCGGCGATGGCGGCGGCGGCGGCGGAAGGAGGGGAGCAGGCAGGGCCTCGCTCGGGTCTCTCCTTTGAGACCATGGAGCAGCAGTTCTACATGGTCAAGGGAGTGGTGGATGTGCTGATGTGCGTGCTGCTGCTGCTGCGCGATCCGCCGCTGCTGTCAGCGACTCAGCTGCTAGCGTGCCAGCTGCACCGGCTGCTGGCGGCGGCGTGCGCGCTGGCGGCGGCGCTGCCGGCGGAGATGCGAGGGGGGCTGGTCGGCTGCGTGGCCGCGCTGGTGATCATGCTTGCGTCGCACGAGGCGCTGTGCGCCCAGGTCCGCAACTGGTTGGCGCCGCCGCCGGATGCCAGCTGTGGCGGCGGCGGTGGTGGCGGCAGCGGCGATGGGGACGAGGATGTAAGCGCGTGTGCGGGGTGCCTAGAGGCGCCGGTGCGGGCGCTCATGCATGACGGCATTTACATGCTACCACCGGTCGCGGTCCGAGCGGCCGTCCTGCTGCGGCTTGCAACAGGGGAGATTGCCGTTGACGCGCACCCGGAAGCGCCCGGCTGCGGCGGCGGGGACGGCGGGGTGCTGGAAGAGGAGGACCGGGCCTTTCGCAAGTGCGCCATGGATATGGCAGGCCACGCGTACCAAATCGTGCAGGCCATATGCTCGGGCACAATTGAGGGGCTGTTCACAGATGCGCCGACGGACGCAGAGACGTTGGGTCTGATGCGTTTGATGCTGGACGTGGATGGGCAGGCTCCGCCGCCTCCGCCTCCGCCGTCAGCGCCGTGGGGCGCCCTGCCGCCGCCGCTGGCGCTGCCGCCCAGCCGGGCCGGGGCGTTCCCGCGGCTGCGCGTGTGCGGCAACCCGCGGTGCGCCAGCTTTGCGTACGAGCGTGAGGGCTTCATACAGCTGAAGCAGTGCGGACGGTGCCGGACCGTGCGGTACTGCGGGGCGGACTGCCAGCGGGCGCACTGGCGGGAGGGGCACAGGGCGGAGTGCCTGGCGCTGGCGGCGGTGGAGGAGGAAAGGTGATGCTGCCCCGCTCGTTGAAGCTGTTTCAATCGAGTCTTGGCTGGAGCTTCGTTCTCGCCGGGAATGGGGGTGTGGCATTGGCGTACGAAGTTAATGCTGATGTTGTACTTGGCGAGAAGTTCTGGGCACAAGGGATTGGGTTTCCATATGTTGTTGGCTTGGTACCATGACGCATAAGGAGTCTGCCGTACCCTCACCTCCATTCCAGCACTGTGGCGAGCGCAACATTGTACTACAGCACCTGCATTGTGCACACGCACTCTTTTCTGGCCTTTTCCGTTGCATGCGAATGTCCACAGCAGGAATCGCCAGCATGTGGTTTTTGCCATGTTCAGCGTAGACTTGCTACTGATTGCACGGAAACTGGTGGTATCGTAGAAGGTATGCGAGGTCGGTGCTGCACATGAAGAGGAGATATTCGATTATTGTATGAATGTGTATTGCATGCTCGGCAAGCACGCGTGCTCGCTGTGTGGCGGGGGACAGCAGCTCGCGTCCACGCCTCAAGCATGTAGCGCACAGCAGGTCATGACTCTGGACGGTCGCGTGCGCATACACTGCCCTGGTGTGCGTGCACGTTCTTGGCCTGCTGAGGTGACTACCAGCGCTCAGCAGCCCGTACATAGCTGGCGGGGCAGGGACGGGTGTGCCATGGCGGCACGTGACGCATGAGGCGTGTGGCACGACGGGTGCGGGAACGATGGCGGTAGAGGGTGGTAGGGCCTTGGGCACAGCCCCTCACCAAGGGTGCTGACCTGCACTATTTTGCACGTGCACCACACGTTTATCTCAGTCCTTTGTGAGGTTTTAAGGCAGTCATGTAGGCACGGCGGAGCGTGTACGCCAGGGAAGAGGGTGGAGGGTCGTCCGTGGTGTGCGCCTTGGTACGGGCGGGCGTGGGAGGGGCCTTTTGCGGAGGATTGGAAGAACGCTGCGGCTGATGTTAGGCAGGAGCGAATGAAGTGTTGGGTGTTATTGTTGAGGGTGGCTTGTCGGCGGCGTGGGGGAATGCCTGAATGCCATGCCACGTGGGCTGCTGTGAGAAGCACGCGGGGGGAGCTTTGAGCGAAGGGAGTGGGGGAGGCGGGGAGGGGCTGTGGACTGACAACTACGTAGAGACTCCACACGAATGCTATGCTTGAATGCTCAGAGAGAACTGGTGCACACATGCAGTTTTGCATTGGCATTAGTGGAGCAGCAGCTGGGGTTGCATGCAGGGGGTGGATGCGTGCCCTGAAGCCAACTACAAACGGCGTCACTGCAAAGTACGTAGGTCTGTTGGCGTCTTGGGCTTTACTTGTGGAATACAGTGCAAGCATTACAGCACACCGTGCTGCAACGTGGCCCTTTTCGCGTGAAGTCCTGAGGTCGCTGAGGACCTCCCTTAACGCCATGCACACCATATGCATGACGGCAGCCAAGACAGGGATCTGAGACAGTTATATATATGGATTTACAGTTTTGGTACCCTTCCAGAGCTCAGCGCTTTCCAGCTCGGGAAACAGAGCTGGTCCCGGCAATCAAGGACACGGGGTTTCCCACCCCTCTCGCTGTACGGAAAGGAGCAACCAGCTCCGTCAAAGGACAGTTGTGTTGCATACCGTAGATGGCAGGCCTCTTTGTTCCATGTGGTATGCACCACAGTGGCGTTGTTATGCCACCATGAGCTGGTCTGTTCGAACGCCTGAGCGCTTGCAGGGGCACATGGGTGGGGTGAGCTCCCATCCTGGCTGCACGCACCAGGGAACACCTGACGCTGACCGTGCAAGGAACACAAGCACTACCGTACCTCAAGGAGAAGCCATCAGCCTCGAATCGCTTGACGACAAAGACTCCTTGCCATACTCTCGTAGTTTTAGCCAACACAAGGGTGGTTGTTGGGTGGCTATGATCCGGGCAGGGGCGGTACCGTGCTGGTCCGTGTCACGTGCCCTGGACATCGGCCCAGCCTGGCCCAGCACGCCCAGCACAGGAAGCTGTTTAGGAGGGACTGCAAGGCCTCTGACCAGCAGCAGGCTTCTTGCATTGCACAATCTCTTTTGTTCCATTGCACTCAGGCGCGGAACACAGTCCGAGTTTATGAACTCCGCGCCAAGTGACGATTTTGGCGGCAACCTTGTAAGGGTCTCGGGACGACTGCATTCTTAGATAACCTATCTTATCAACAAAATCCAATGAATTGATACTGTCCTTATGCCCTGCTGGGGTTCCCGTCGCTTCAGCGCAACACCCTAGGGTCTCGGGCGTCTCGGCTACTCACCCGCAACCCAAATCGGTTCTAGGCTCCATAGGATGGACATTGAAGTACTGGAAGAGGGGCGGGAAGGTCGCGGTGCTCACGGTGAAGAACAGGCGGACGAGTTGCCCCACGATGCCGCGCCCAACGACGCAGTGAGCGGGGCGGATGCAATGACTGGACATGGACAAGGACATGGACAACGCCATTGAAATATAAACGTACATGCACCGCCGCACCTGACTGACTGCGTTCGTGAAACGGCACCTAACCCTAGCGAGCCCTGACCTTGGCCCTGTGACCTTGGCCCTGCACGCTAGGCGGACGAAGATGACGCCGAGGACGAACAAGAAACGTACATTGGTTACAGGCAAGTCCTTCCAGCAAAAGACGAACATGCAGTGCCCCCTGGGATGTCCGTGCCCAGTGGCATACTAGTGGCAGGCGGCACGGGTACGGCAACGCCTGGGAGCACAGGGTCAGTCGTGTGCTCTCCCTCCACTGCTGCTGGCTTATTGTAGCCCAGGTCCTGTAACCTCCAGGACATGCAACAGATTCGCCCCTGCTCCTGCTGCTCCCCAGGCCCGCCAAGGTGCGCGAGGGCCGCAGCCACCCCGACCCCATTGTGGAGACCGCCTCGCTGGCGGCCGTGGTGCCCCCCGACCCCACCTACCAGCACAGCCTCAAGGTAACGGCGACAACACGTCCTGTCAACCTTGAACCCTTTCCCCTGGGCCTGCGGCTCATGGTAGTCGGCAGTCCATGACCGCTGGCACGTCCTGGTACGACCATGCACCAGTGCGAGCGCCTTTTGAGCCGTCCGCTGCGCCGTGGCGTACTAGACTCCGCACGCCCCTTCCCCTGCATGTGGCCCACAGGAGGTGGTTGACGCGGGCAAACTGAGCGCCGCCCAGCTGGAGGCGGTGCTGTACGCCTGCATGCGCTTCGGTGCACGACTGGAGGCGCCCGAGGAGGGTGGGTCAAAGACAAAGCAGCAACCACCCAGCGTGCATGGCGTCGCGGTGACAGCGATGCGCCCTTATCCACCTTGTTGCTGCCCAAGGATGCATGCGACGTAGGTTAAGGCACCGCAACATCCTTTCCACCCACATCCCTGCCCTGAATACATCCATGTCCGCTGCTGCACAGATGCCGCCGGCCCGGCGCCCGCCGCTGCAGCCCCCGCCCCCGGCCCCCGCGCTGCCCCCCGCCCCCGCCCCCGTCCCCGCCCCCGCCCGCGCGCCGGGTTCTTCCTAGGCGACGGCGCGGGCGTGGGCAAGGGCCGCGTCATTGCGGCTCTGGTGAAGGAGCTGTGGGGCCGGGCGGGCGTGCGGCGCGTGCTGTGGGTCAGCGTGTCGGGGGACCTGGCGCACGACGCGCGGCGGGACCTGGACGATATGACACTGACCCAGGAGGAGCAGCAGCAGCGCGACCCGGCGGCACCGCCGGACACGCTGGCGGGAGTGCAGCTGCATGCCGCGGTGGGTGGCGGTGGGGGGCGATTGGAAATGTAGGCATCGATGCGTGTCAGTGTCAGCGAGCAGAGCACGGGCGAGGGCATGCGCTTGTACACGCTGCCAACGGGTTCAATGGCACGGCACAGTGCCGTTGTGAGCTGTAGGCGCAGGATGTGGCGAACTGAGGAACACTTATGTGAGCGTTTCATGCAGTTACCCATCCACCGCATGGACCCGTGAGCCCGCACGAGGACGTCCTTTCAGCCTTCCCCCGGCCTCCTTCTTACCTCCCCCGTTTTACTTTATATGCCTCATCGTCGACGGCCTCGTCGATCTACAGACTTCGTCTGTCGTCCTACCGCCAAACCCCCGTTTTCCCTTGCCGCAGCTGCCCGACTCCTACACCGCCATCTCCGACCGGCTGCCCGAGGGCGTGCTGTTCCTGACCTACTCCATGCTCATCAGCAAGGGCCAGGGCATCAGGCACGGCTCGGCGGCGCTTAAGGACTGGCGCAAGGCGGGGCCGGCCCCGCAGCCCAAGGGGGCCCGGGCGCGACAGCAGCAGCAGCAAGCCGCTGCCGGTGCCGCAGCCGGCCCGATCGTGGCGGCATCGGGGGCAGCCGGCGGTGCTGCTGCAGCAGCAGGAGCAGCAGCTGCTGGCGCTGCTTCAGACGTGCTGGCCGGTGCGATTGTGCCGTACGGGGAGCCGTTTGGGGATGCAGCAGGGAGACCTGAGCAGCAGCAGCAGGGTCAGGGGCAGCAGGGGCAGGAGGAGCCCGAGCGCGACCAGGCCGCCGCTGAGCGTGAGTTCCGCCGCAACCCCATGGCGTTCTATCCCCCGGGCACACGGCTGAGGCAGCTGTTCGAGTGGCTGCGGGGGTACGGCGAGGAGGGGGAGGAGGGGGAGGAGGAGGAGGGTGCTGGTGGCGAGGGCTGCTTCATCGTGCTGGACGAGTGCCACAGGGCCAAGAACCTGCTGCTGGGAGGTAGGAGGTCGGGGGAGGGGGCGTATGATACCTGAGCAGGCCGACTCCAAGCTGTGTATCTTTCGCTATTCAATGGGCTGTACACGCCAGCGATTCCTGTAGGGCGTGGGGAGTGCGACGGAGGCCGGCTGTGTTGTATGCCAACAGCTGCAACGTCAACTGCCACAGCGGCCTCGTTGCCGCGGCGGACCGGGGAATCATAGTTCCTGAAGTCGAGGCAGTCAGGTGATTCAGCCCTTTGCGGTATACCTGCCCACTGTTGCGTTTCTTTCTTGCCCGCAGAGGGCTCCCAGACTGGCCGGGCGGTGGAGGCGCTGCAGCTGGCGCTTCCGCACGCCCGCGTGCTGTACAGCAGCGCCACAGGTGGGGTGACGAGTAACACATGCTCCCTGCCGTACACCAGTCTCTGCGTCACTCAGTTTTGTAATACCGCGTCCTTGGCGGCCGTGATCTGGCCCGGCCTCCTTGGGGCTTCAGGCTCACATGCGCTACGTTTTCCTGAGGCGTTTGTTGCTGCCCCAGGCGCCACGGAGCCCCACAACCTGGCCTACATGCTGCGGCTGGGCCACCCGGGCTTCGCAAGCATGCGGGAGCTGGCCAAGTCGCTCAGCAGGTGGGCGGCATGGATGCACACACAGTTAACACACACCTGCCTAGCAGTGGACATGCGTGGGAAACCCTCCCTCCCCCTCCCCAGCGGCCTCTCGCCTCCACGTATGCCTCCAACCACCACCCGCATTCACCGTCAAATTACCTGGAGCCAATCGCACCGGTGTGTGGAAGCGCTGAACCCCCATGCGTGGCCCGCCGTGAGAGTGTGCACGTGCCCGACTGCCCGCCCGTACCGTGCCGTACTGCCTCCCGCACTGCCCTGCGCCCATTGTCGTCTAAACGTTGTGCGATAGTGCCTACCGGTCTGCACCGCCCGCCATCTATCTGTGCACGTACCCGACTGCCCGCGACCGTGCCGTACTGCCTCCCGCCCCGCCTTACAGCGCCGGCCTGGGCGCGCTGGAGCTGTTCGCGTCTGGCATGAAGGCCATGGGGGCCTACGTCAGCAGGTCGCTGTCGTACGAGGGGGCGGAGTTCGTGGTGGAGCAGGCGGAGATAGAGCCGGAGCACAGGTGGGAGGGCGGGCGGCGGGGGAGGCGGGCGGCGGAGGCACCCGTGGGTGGGGCTTTGGTCATTGCTGCTGCGGCCCTATGTTCGGTGTTGTAGGCTTCTGTTGCTAAGGGAGGGTTGTCATGCAGGTGGGATGAAAATGGCCGAAGGGGTGTGAGTATCGCCGTGACGGGGCTGCGCGCTGCGTACTGCCGACTCAAGTTTTGCTTGGTGTGTCACCCGCTTCGTGTCACACCGCAACTCACTTCGTGCCTGGCGCGTGCCCGTACGCAGGGTGATGTACAACCGCGCCACCGAGTTCTGGCAGCTGCTGCTGAGGGTGAGTGTTTTGCTGCCTTTCTCTGTGGTGCTGGCACCATTACTGGTAGTATGAGCCACGCCACTTACTCGGGGCAATTGTGTGTGTTCGCTGCTTTGCGCTGAGCCCAAAAAACTTGCGGTTTGCAAATAGCTGTGCCCCACCCCGCTTCAGGTCACGGAGAACCTTCCCAAGTTCCCTGAAACAACGTGAGTTGAAATGCGCTGTACGCACCACCACCACCGGTCTATGGGCACGGACCCTACTGTACGTTGCTACGGTGTCACTCATGAATGGCGCCGGGATGGGAGCTTCAGCACGACTCTCTGCTAAACCGTTCCTGGGGACGACCGGACGCATCAGCGCCCTTGCCGCTTCCCCTCTCGGTCGTGACTCTGCCCCTTTTGGCAACCTCCGCGCCGCGCCGCCCTTTTTCCGTGCAGCGACGAGGGCAGGCGCAAGAACGCCATCCGCAGCGCCAACTTCTTCGCCGCGCAGCAGCGGTTCTTCCGGCTGATGCTCATGGCGTGCAAGGTGGCGCGCTGCGCGGAGCTGGCCCGGGCGGCGCTGGCGGCGGGCATGGCGGTGGTGGTGGGGCTGCAGTCCACAGGGGAAGCCAACATGGACCAGGTGAGGCAGGAGGCCGGGGGCCAGGAGGGGAAGAGGGGAAGGGGTGGGGCGGATGCTAGTCCTTTGACCTGGTCCTACTTGGTGGCTGACGGAGGCTGGTGTCTGGAGGGTGCGAGCCGGCCCGGGTCGAGTAAGCACACGTAGCAGTATGTCATGACAAACTGTCTGGCGTTGTTGTTGCACCACTGCAGGTGCGGCAGGTGGAGGGGGACGAGCTGGACGACCTCGTCTCCTCGCCGCAGGTGGGTGCATGGTCGTGGGATGGTGACTGGGGACTGGCGGTGGCCGAGGGACTGGGGACTGCAAGGTCGTGCTCAGTCTTTTGACGGCGGGCAGTGCCTGTACGCCTGGCCCGGTTGTAACGTACAGCAGGTGTCCGTCACGCAACGTGTGGGATGTGTTCGTCCTGCTGTCGTACCGAATGCAGGTCCAGATCAGCAACTTCATCGCCAAGTTCTTCCCCGAGCGCCACATCCCGTCCCAGGTCGACGAGTCGCACCTAGACCTGCTGGTGCTCAGGGTAGGTGCCGGCACGCAACACATACCGAACCGTGCATGCGGCCTTGCACGCTGCCTGTCTATCGAGGCACAGCAGGCAGAACGCTAGAACGGCGCAGGATCAAAAGGCAACGCGCCCCGCCCTTCTGCCAGTTTCCTGGGCCCTTTCCGTCTTTGAAATCTTTCTACGCTTCACACCTTCTTGGTTTTTTTTATGGCATTTTACGCTGCAGCTGAAGCAGGCCCTTGATGCGTGGCGCACGCTGCCCCGTGTGGCGGACGAGGTGGCGGCCAACCCGGGGTTCTGGGGCGCGGACAGCGGCATCAACGTGGGGGCGGGGGGATTCGGGCGCAAGCGGGGGAAGCCGGCGGCAGCTGCAACGGCCGCGGGCGGCGCAGGGGAGGACCAGCAGGAGGCGGGACGCGCAGGTGGTGCGGGTGGTGGTGGTAGTGCAGCGGGGCCACGAGAGCCGGCAGCTGCGGGTGGAGGCGCAGCGGAGGCAGCCGCCCCCAAAGCGGAGGGCCCGGCAGCGGCAGGAGTGGCACCAGGGGCAGCGGCAGGACGAGGAGCAGCAGGAGGAGGGCCTGGAGGGTTTGCAGGGCGTGGAGGAAGCGCTGCTGCTGGTGGTGGTGGTGGTTCTGCTGGAGCCAATGCTGCGGACGACAGCGATGACGACATCTTGGAGATCGTGGAGGTGCCTGCACCGGAGACGGCGGCTGGCAGGCCGGGGGCAGGGGGGCGGCAGCAAGGGCTGCACGACGGAGGCAGGGCCGCTAAGAGGAGGCGCCTGGACGTTCCTAACCTTCAGCAGCAGCAGCGGCAGCAGCCTGCCAGCTCGGACGTCATCGTGATCAGCAGTGATGACGAGGACGACGCCGGTGTGGCCTGGTGCACGGGGGGAGGGCATGCTAGGGCGGCAGCAGCAGCTGCGCGCAGCGGTGCGCCTCGTGCTGCGGGCCAGGGCCTGGCCGGCGGTGTGAAGGATGAGGGGCGGGGAGGGGCGGTGGCGCCCGCGGCGGGTGCCGGGCGCTTGTCGGCAAGCCCGAGGGATGCCCTTCACGGGCACAGAGACACGTGCCGGGCCGAGGGAGGGGTCGCCGGGGCTTGCGCGGGGAGAGACGGGGTGGTAAGCAACGGATGGGGGAAGCAGGTGGAGGAGGAGGGTGATGGGGACATCTTGGAGGCAGAGGTGATACCCCTGGAGGTGGCGTTGCAGAGGCGGCGGGAGGCGGCCATGATGCGGGGGGACATGGTGGAGCTGCTGGGAGGGGGCAGCGACGACGAGGAGGGGCAGGGCGGTGGGGAGGAGGCGGTGGAGGAGGGCCGGGGGCGGGACGCGGGCGGCCGTGGGGGCCGGAGGTATGGCGGGCTGGCAGGTCCAGGGTCGGCGGCGGAGCGGGAGGCGGCGGCTCGGCTGGTGGCGGATATGCGGCGGCAGGATTGCGAGAGGGAGGAGGAGAAGAAGAAGGAGAAGCGACGGATGGAGAGGGAGCAGCTGCAGGCACAGCTGGTGGGTTTGCGCGAGCCAAGTGGGTTAGCAGTGTGGTGCTGGTACACTACTACTTAACCGAGTGCTTTCCATACGGTAGATGGCATGTTGCGTGGAAAGGTTCCCTTTCCAAAGTGGTCAAGGTTTGAGCCCTAGTGGGCTGCGTTAATGGTGGTGTTTAGCTACCAGGCAGGCGTGCATTGGTGAGCTTCGTGCCCTTCACACTCCGTCATGCAGGCGGACAGCGTGCGCGAGCAGCAGGAGGCGGAGGAGGAGCTGCGCCTGCTTGAGCAGGAGCAGCAGCGGCAGGTGCGTACCGTGTCTTGGTGGGTGTGGCCTTCCGCGTCGTGTCTGCACGCTCGTTAACAGTAAAGGACCATGGCCGTGACACTGTACTCTCTCGGTTCATGTGTGGTCGTCGATGGCTTTTAATGTTATGTCCCTGCCCTGGAATGTGCCGCAGGACAACGGCTCCCTAACGCCCTTGGCTGGCGCTGCGCTGCCCCGTAGCGTCGTGGGTAAGCATATTTGCACCGCTGGCAGCGCCAACGGCAGTAGACAACTATGGCCTGAAGAACTTGTGTCGTGTGCTGTAGCGTGCGCTAGAATGTGTGCCACGCGCACGGCCTGCTTCTGCGCCGGACGTGGCTCGTGCTCATAAGTTTCTGCTGACTGTGCCCGTCCTGCGCTTGCGACTGCAGCGGCGGGATCCGCGTTCAAGCTGCGCAACAAGATACGGCAGGTCCGGTCGGGGGCGGAGAGCGCTGCGGCCAAGGTGACCCAGCTGCAGGAGCGGCTGCGCGTCATAGACGCGTGCCAGGGCGTAAACGGCACGCCAGCAGGCGGTCTAGGGCCCAGCGGCCGGCTAACGGGGCGAGGTGGATGGCAGGGGCCTGCAGGGGCGCGGGGGGCGGTTGGGGGCGTGCCGATAACGCCGGCGGCGGGTGTCGGGGGTGCGGGTGGGTTAGGGGATGATGAAGACGACGATGACGTGGAGCTGCTCCTGGGGGGCTCGCTGCAGCAGATCATGGCCAGCAGTAATGCCAAGGTGAAGCAGGAGAGGGAGCAGCAGCAGGCGGCGGCGGCGGCAGCAGCAAGTGGGGCGACGGGAGGGGTCGGGCAGAAGCGGCGGCGGGGGCGGCCGCGTAAGAATGCAGACCCGGGCAGTGGTGGCAGCGGTGGGGGCGGTGGTGGGGGCGCGGGGGGCAGCGGCGGCAGGGGCGGGCGGCGGTCGTACGCTGTGAGGCCGCGGCGGCTGCCGCTTGGTGTGCGTCCGGAGGCTGTGGGGGATGAGGACGAGGAGCTGCCCGACGAGGGGATGGAGGACCAGGAGCCGGACGAGGAGGGGACAGGTGGGGGCGGGCCAGGTGCCAGGAAGGTGCACGGTGTCTGGCCCAGTAGCAGCCACGTAGAAACCGCAACAAGTTTGTCAGCCATGGTGAGGCCTAACATGCACTTGATCGCAGCTGGTGCCTCGGCCGTTCGGCTATGGCTTGGGGGCAAGCGCGATGCCAGGACAATTAGAGGGCATAAGCCCGTTGGAATATCGGCCATAGCGGGGCCCTGGGAGAAGCGGCGATGCCTTTTGCGTCCCCGCACGTGTGCCGGTGTTGGACCACCTCAGCCTGAACGCTATGGCTTGCTCCTCGTCAATACGCTCTCCCTGCCCTGCTGCCGTTCCCCCAGTCCGCGTCCCGCAGCTGGTGCTGGTCCGCCGGCTGCTGCTGCAGTTCGTGGGCGAGGCGCTGGAGCTGCCCCCCACGCCGCTGGACCGCTTGGTGGAGGAGCTGGGCGGGCCGGGGCAGGTGGCGGAGATGACGGGGCGCAAGGGGCGCATGGTGTGGGACGAGGGCAAGGGCAAGGTGAGGCGAGCACCACTGCAGGCCTTGGCGTGCGCACAAGTACTGGTGACGGTGCCGTACCTTTCCGCCATGGTTAAAGCACGAAAGGCCGTCTCTGTTTATGCAATACTCATGCACATCCCCTAGTTCCCAGACTTGCATGACCTGGCATGCTGACTTTGAAATTGCTTTCTCCGCTCACTGCGCGTCCCCATCAGGTGGTGTACAACGACCGCGCGCGCGACCTGGACGAGGCCCGCCGCCGCGTCAACCTCAAGGAGCGGGCCGCCTTCATGGCGGGGGAGAAGCTGGTGGCGGTCATCAGCGACGCGGCGTCCACCGGCGTGTCGCTGCACGCAGACAAGAGGTAGGGAGTGCCAGGGAGTGGACAGAGGCTGGTTGGCAGGCCATATAGAGGCTTTGAGGAACCTGCATCTGGTGGGGAGCGGCAGTTAAAGGGCCACAAGGAGGGGTACGCGTAAAACACGAGGAGGGGCGCAAAGAGCGACGGCGTTTGGGCACGTGCGTGCAGGGCACGGGTACTGCATTCATGCTGCAGCAGGGCTGCTGCAGGTACCGGTACGCACTGGGTATGAGCCCGTGGTGGCCCTCCGTCGCCGCAGGTTCCCCAACCAGCGCCGCCGCTACCACATCACGCTGGAGCTGCCGTGGTCGGCCGACCGCGCCATCCAGCAGTTCGGCCGCAGCCACCGCTCCAACCAGGCGCGGCCGCCCGTGTACTGCCTGCTGGTGTCGCGCTGCGGGGGGGAGTACAGGTTCGCGGGCAGCGTGGCCAGGAGGCTGACGAGCCTGGGGGCGCTGCTGCAGGTGAGGGCGTGCACAGGGTGGATCGGGCATTGGGGCCTTTGGCTACACGCCGTTGCAACGGCTTGTGTGTTTTTGTCATGTTCTCCAAGTGAGGCTTCCTAACAGGTTGCAGGCCGTGAATATGCTATTGTGGCGCTGACTCGCAGCGGCAAGCTAATGTCCCCCAACCTCCGCCCAGCTGCTCCCATACCCCTCTCCATGCCTCCCCCCAGGGCGATCGCAACGCGCTGGGCGCCACCCGCGACCTCAAGTCCTTTGACGTGACGGGGAAGTACGGAGCGGTAAGGCCGTACGTCTCTTGGCTGAACACATGGAGCAGACGCCGCGCATTCCCGCCCATTGCCTTGATTACCTGCTACTACGCTTCGCCTGCTCCTTATCCTCACGTACCGGTAGCAGTGCATCCGTTTACAGCCAAAGTTACACGCTTCCTCTCATTGCCCTACCTGCTACTCAGATGGCCATCTCGAGGGTGTATCGTGAGGCGGTGGACCCCCTGCTGCCGCCCGCGCCCGGGGTGCGCACGCCGCCCCTGCCCCCGCACGTGCGCATGTGCCTGTGCACGGGCACCGCGCCGCTGGGCGGACTGGACGCGGCAGCGCAGGACGCCGCAGGTGAGGAGGAGCACCATAATTCATGTCAGCATGACAAGCACTTGAGCATGCGGGTTCCAACGTTTGTAGCACTTTCCAGTCAGCTCTGATGGTGCTGCAGCCTGTGAAGATGCACCAACAGTGGCCGGCTCTCCCCTCAAAGGCTGCTCCTACTGTGCTTTCGGCCGTGTGGCAGGCGATGCGGGTGCGGATGCGGGCCAGGAGCAGGGCGGCAGGGCCGTGAGCGCCCAGCAGCAGCGGCGGCGGGAGGCCTTCGTGGCGCACCTGTCACGCTGCCTCAAGGCGGTGGGGCTGGCCGGCAAGCTGGACAAGATAGCCAAGGGGTGAGGGCAGCTGGCCTGGGATAGGAGGGCAGGGCACGTCCGCAGGGTGGACCAGTCTGTTGGTGCAAGGACACAGCAGCAGCTCGGCAGTTCGCTGGCCTGTAAAGTGCAGACTCAGTTTCGGTACAGGGTGGCACGGATCAGGCAGCAGTATCACAGGAGTCGTAGGAACTGCGGCTCTAGGTCGCACTCTTCCCGGGCCGTGCTTGCTCCTAGTAAACGGCGCTGCATTGTCACTCCCTACTCTCTGCTCCTACACCCCGCAACATTGCAACAACCGACACCCCCGCTGGCCCCTCCGTTACCGTAGTCTTTCCTTCATTCCTTCCCAATCCAGGTCGTAATCCCACGCCCCCAATCCTTACCCCCGCGCCCTGCCCCTTTGCCCCTCCACCCCCTGCCCCGCGCCAACCCAGGCGCTCCCCCGGCTCCGGGCTGCAGCTGGTGGAGCAGTTCCTGAACCGCGTGCTGGGGCTGCCGCTGCCGGACCAGGGCCTGGTGTTCGAGTACTTCTACAGCTGCCTGGAGGCGGAGGTGGCGAGGGCCAAGGAGGACGGGACGTACGACTACGGCATCAGGGGGCTGCAGGTGGGCGGAAGTGGGCGCAGCAGGCGTGGCTGGAAGGGAGGGGAAAGGAAAGGCTGAAGATAGGCGAGGACGCCGCTAAAGGTTGCCGTTAGGCTGCATGCAGCATGGCGGGCGGCAAGGAGGGCAGAAACAGTCGGGGATGCCCAGGGCAGCTGGGATGACGCATGGTGCTCATGGACAGGAATGGACCTGACTGGCTGTCCCCTTGGTGCTAGCTAGGCTCTGTCATTGCCCCTAGCGGAAGCTGGAAAGGCGTTTGTGTGTGCCATGCCGGGCTCCTCCGCAGGGCCGTGAGAGGCGCATCAACTCCATCGCCTGCCTCTACCACGAGCCAGACACAGGTGGGCTGGTGGGGCGTTGAACACGTGTGGGCCGGTATGGAGGGCGCGAACGGGCTGTGGGCATGTAGCAGTACTCATTGGGGGTGCTTGTTGCCTGGACCACGGACCCGAAACAGGTGGGCCCGCATGAAGGCGCGTATCTAGGCTGTAGGCTGAGCATGCAGGACTTCCAGTGCGGGTGTTGGTTGCGTCTGCCGGGGCGGTACAGGCTAACCATGCATCGACGCAAATGGCTACACACCGGCACTAGCTGCAGAGGGCAAACAGGCAGTCTCTATAGTGTGCCGCCGGCAGGGTGTGCCTCTTGGCTCTTGGCTGCCGCGTGATCCATAAGCCATATATCCACGTATCTCCGCCCGCAGGCTGCCGCGCGCTGCACGTGTGCGTGCAGGTGGAGCGCGGTATCACGTGGACGGAGGCGCTGCAGCGGTACCAGGAGGAGCGGGCCAAGCACCCGCGCGACAGCCGCATCGGGTTCTACGTGCAGGACCTCAGAAGCAAGTGGGTCGCCCGGAGGGCAGCAACAGCGTGGTCCCCTCGCGTGTGGGCCGCACCCTGCGGGCCCGCCTTGCCCTACGCGGTTATGCTCACTTGCTATGTCTAACTTGGTCCTAGTCCTAACTCTTTGGCGTTTGCACGTGGGCCCTACTTCAGTTGCGGCAAAACCATTGCAAGCCTGACTGTGCGGCTGTGCGTGTCACGACTGCGCCGATGGCTTGCTGCCTGGCATCCAATCTCAGCGGGGACATATATGACTTGCAGGTTAAGACACAGCCCGCCCCGCATCGTTGCCCTGGTCCACCCTGCGCAGCCCCCGCGCCCGCGACTTCGGCGGCACGGGCCGGGCCTACGTCATGCTGGCGGTGCCGGCCGGCACGGACGTGACGGGCTCGCGGCGGCGGGTGTGGTGGTACCGCTCGCTGCGGCCCAACGGCAGCCGCGGCCGGCGCCTGGACGACGTCACGCTCACCACCACACACGAGAAGCTGGACCTGGGGGTGCGTGGCCGATGGAAAACAATGGCACCTCATGTTCCATGTCTCCATGCGAGGCCGCCTGCAGACATGCAATGAGCTTGTGGCTCAGGAGCAGCGGCTACACGTCATGCACCGGCATTGCCGCCTGTAGCATACCGACACGCAGAGGGTAGCCGGGGCCCCGCCATACCGGGATGAGTAGTGGTATAGCGGCTGTCGTTTGCCGTGTCCCAGGTCCCAGGCGAAGGCCCGTATGCGGGTGGGGCACCGGCATGCAGGCACTAATCGCTCGTACCGCAATGACCGCTGACGGCACCTGCTCACTGCCGCACCCCACCACTGGCGCCCGCTGCTCCTCCCGCTGCTGGCCCGCAGGCCGCCGAGCGGCTGTGGGGCTACTGGTACGACTACCTGAAGGACAAGTGCACCCACGGCGAACGCTGCAAGGCGTAAGTGCGGCTGATGGTGCTCTGGCCTAAGGAACCTCCTCTACGCAGCCTCTGGCGCAAGCAACCGGGTGGCGCCCTTCCCTCGCCGCCCCTTTCGTCCTTCGCCCTCGCCACCATCAAAAGTGCTACTCACATCGTGTACGACTCTCTTTATTCGTCTTTCTTGATTGGTGTGGTCGGGACCAGTAAGGATCGTGTGTCCACACCACCTGGATTGCAACACAAAATGCCAAAAAGCAACTGCCCTCGCCCACCTCGCAGGCGCCGCAGGGGCAACAGCTGCACCATGGGCCAGCGCTTCTTCACCACCCACCTGGTGACAGGTGAGCAGCAGGGGCAGCTGGGGGCGTCACAGATGAGAGCTGGCGCAGATCGCAAGGCGCTCTGACTGTACGTCGCTCGCGCTATCGTCCGGCGAGCGAAGCTCAGGCATTGTGGCGGTAGGGCTACAGTGCAGGCATGCCTCAAAGTTAAGACACGTTCTTGTCATGGAACCAAGACGAAGGACGCCACGCACGGCAGCGCTGGGCCCTGCCACACCTCCACACACACGCAACACCCCGCACAAACCATGGCGGCGTAAGCGATACTTCACAATGTACTTGTCTTTCTGCACGTGCAGGCGCCGTAATACCCATCTGGCGCGAGCTGGCGGACGTGGTGGCGGGCAGCAAGGGCCACGCGGTTGGGGGCGAGGACGAGGAGGGCGGCGGCGGTAGGGTGGCGGAGGAGGACCGGCTGGGGGAGGACGCCAGCAGCGGGGCCGAGGACGAGGACGGAGGTGGAGCGGGCGGCCGACGGAGGTGGGTTGATGTATGAATGTGCTGTATGGCGTACCACACGTGGTTTGCTGCGTCACCCCCTCGCTTTGCTGCACGGCACACCTGTTTGCGTGCTGCAATGCTGTTGGTGATGGGGTGGCGTGACCGCCGTGCGCCGTCCCTGGCTGGCTACAGGTCTGGCGGAGGCAGGGGCAGGGGCAAGGCCAAGGCCAAGGGGCGCACGCCGCGGGTGCGGTGGCCCGCGTGCGTGCGTGTGGAGGCGGAGGTGACGCCGGCCGTGGCGGCAGCGGCGGCGGTGCTGGGCGTGCAGCCGCCCCCGCAGCACCAGCAGCAGCAGCAGCAGCAGGCGGATGGGGCCCGGCCAGGGCAAGGAGGCGGTGGGGCAGCCGTGGGTACTGAGCCGGCGGCTGTTGGTCAGGCGCAGGGGGCCGGTGGGGCAGCTGCTGGTGGAGGTGGCGGCGGCGGGCTGTCGCTGCTGGGGCTGGAGCTCAAGGAGGGGCAGCTGGGTATGCTGCGGGACCTGCTGCAGGGCAGGGAGGCGCAGCGGGCGGAGGGGCCGGGGCCGGCGTGGGGCGCTGGTGGGGCGTACGGCTGAGGCGTGGTGTCGCGCGGGTGGCGAGGGTGCGCCAGCGTTGAGGGGTGTTGACTAATGCAGACAGTGACACGGTGCGCGCGTGGTGACACCGGTGCAGATGCGGTGTAGACCACCGCTTCCAAGCGCCAAGCAGGGTTGGGACTGGCATACACTATGCCATTTACGCTCGCTAATAAATACGCTCACTTACAATTACGCGCACGCGTGTGGCGTACCGGGTCCATGTCTCCGTGTTTGGGGGTTCAAGGACGTCATGCTTTAAGGGCAATGTAACCTGCTGTCACTTACGGGCAGGATGCGAGCTACGCTTGCCCGTGTCGGCGTGCATAGCTTTGCAGTGATGCAGTTCCCGCAGAGCTGTGTGGCTTTCGCCCGAACTGGGCCTGCGTCCCATCAACTCGTTGCGATGCTGCCAGCGTGCGGCATCAGTAGTAATATCCTCTGCCCTCAGCGGTCCGTGTGTAGTGAGGCAATTCGTTGCCACAGGCTGTGCGCTGCAATGTTGTGCTCATGTGCTGGTGCAGGCTGGTGGTCACCCGTTCCACGATACCGGTAGGCACACAAATGGTCCGTAGTGCCTGTCACTTGGTTACAGGAGGCACAGGGCACCAACTCGCGAGGTTGATGCAACCGCTCCGCTGTAAAAGTACCTGCCATTCCCTCCATGCCCCCTGCTTCCAAACAGCGCTCGCGCTGTCTCCACGCGCCGTCCAGCCCCGAAACCAGGTGGCCTACTGCCGCTTCTTGCTGCCCCCTGCGGCGGCCTTGCTCCCCGAGCCCCCGCTCAGCACCTTTTTCCGCTGGGCGAGCATGTAGAAGTACAGCTGGGGCAGGCCTGCAGGCACAGCAGTTGGGGGGTGCAGTAGACGTGTAGACCGTGCGAGGTACCGTATGGCAGTTGGTGACTCGGGGATGGCTAGCTTCCCACCCCCTTCCACTTCGAGCTCCTTACCACAAGGCCCCATGATCCACAGCAAGGCAGCGCACCAGCCCCCATGGCCCCCCGTCCCACCTGGACTTACAAGGACCCACACCGCAGTCCCAGCATAGGGCAGCAAACAGCAGAAAAAACTAGCCCCCTCCCCAGAAGTTCATTGCTGCACACAAGCACCAAGACGACACTCCGCCCCCGTCCTTTCAGCCCCTGCCCCCACCCGTCCAGTCCGCCCGCTCACCCGGCAGGTACGCCGCCACGATGACCAGGCACGCGAGCGAGTAGTCGAACGCGAAGTTGTAGGCGTTGGGCATGTCCACGCTCCACAGGTGGGTGCGGCGCAGCGTGGGCCACGCCAGCCACACCATGGACAGCTCGGAGGCCACCCCCAGGGGGTACAGCGGGATGAAGGTGGAGTAGCGCAGCCACAGCAGCGGGTAAGGGGGGCTGGGGAGCAGCTCCTGCGCGGTTGGTGGCGGGGAGGGGCGTGGGGCACGTGGGGGCTGAGGGTTGGATGGTAGGGCGAGGATTGGGGTGCAGCGCTGCCGTCTGTGGCCCATGGGCTGTCGCACGACACTGTGACAGCCGCGGTCAGGGTGCGCGCTCTAGCTGAGGCTGCTGGGACCTGAACAGGCTGTCCACCTCTCTGGGCCTCGGGGAACGGGCCGGAGGGCCCCTTTCCCCCAAGGGGTAACACATCCTCTGCATTTTCACCACCGCTAAAGTTCACGCCCCCAGGCTATCGGCGGCAAGCTCTGTCCTTCACTGGGACAGACCCATGTCCCCACCCGCTCCCTCGTTACCCACCCCACGCCCACCCCGCCCCACCACGCCCCAAGGCCCGCCCCGGCCCACCTTGATGGCGAAGAAGCCGTACCGCACCACCTCCGTCAGCGACCAGGCGGCCAGCAGCGTGGCCAGCGACAGCGCCAGCGGCAGCGACCCGCCCGGAGCCACGCCCGCCGCCTGCGCCACCTGGGGCGGCAGCCAGGCGGGCAGCGGCAGCGAGCCCAGGGGCACCCGCCCGCCGGTGGTCTCACGCTGCGCGGGGTGGATGATGCCCCACACCACCCACAGCCGGGAGGCCACCTGCATGCCTGAGGGTGGGCAGGGGGTGCATGTTACGGAGTCTGTCGGCTTGGGTGGGAGTTGGTGATGGGGCAGGCATGCGGTTAGGTCCTGCATTCTGTGTGTTGTGCTGAATGTGCCTATGTGTAATTTCCCTTTGCCGTCATCTTTTGCAAGGGAGTCTGCTAGTGCTGCACAAGCAGCCAACGGGTCGTAACGGATCCCGTGCCGAGCGGCCACGGGTCACCAAAAAGGTGCTGTTGCCCCACCTGTGATCATGACGGGCGATCGCACCACCCCCAGCGCGCTGTGCAGCACCTCCATCACGGCAGCAGTCTGGGCCACCTTGAGGGGCACCTCCACAACCTGGGGGCGGCAAAGGTGGCGTACGGGCGTGAACAATGTCAAAGCCTTCAACTGTATCCCCATGCACAGCGTGCCCAAAGCTTCAACACCATCGCAACCCCAACTGGGCCGACACGTGTACTGCTGCTGCGTAACGGTGGCCGCATACGCTACTGCTGCCACGCATAAGAACGTCATGCAAGGCGGTAACACCACCCACGCTGTGTCAACCATGTCTTGATGCAGTTCCCCAGTGATTATGTGGGGAAAGGCGGTTTCATGTCATGGGGCTCGTGCTGGCAACCACCCCTGTCGGTGCTGGTAGCCATCCCTGGCGGAGTCAACCTTGCAACGAAGTCCTTGGCCCTACCAACCTTCCACAGGTCCTCGGTAGAGCCCTTCTTCACCAACATGGTGTCCACCGTCAGGTACAAGCAGTAGCCCCTTGGGGGGTGTGAAAATGGTGAAAATACGACAGTGAGGGTTGTGCAGCGTGGGCGTTACCCCGCCTTCGGCGCAGCCAAGAATATCAAGGCAAGCGCCCCTTACCATCCCAGCACCAGGGCTGCATTGTATACCAGCAGGTATATGTTTGCCTGCGATGGTCCGGCAAGCGATAAGTTCCTGGCGACTGGCGCGACGTGCGCATGGGATCTCCCGCTCCTTTGATACGCGCACCATAGCTCCACCGCTAACTGGTTGTCGCTTCGAGCGTTACTATCTGGTGTGTACGCTTCACGGAACAGTATGCAAGGTGAGATCCTTGAGGTGTACAAGGTGAGCGTACAAGGTGAACGGCAACCAGGTGAAATCGTTGACGAAGGAGCCGGTGGCTTTAACAACACACTTAATGACTTGAAGAGCAATCGCAGAAGGGCAACAGGGAAGGCGACAGGCTGGTATCGGCTAAGGGCTGCCCGTGCTGTTGCCATGCTGTGCGCAATGCGGTCGGGCCGCTGTTGGGCACCAGGGACCAAGCTTGCGTGTGCTTCAGTTACAAACGGTTAACTGTGTAACGATGCACTAACCCCTGGAAGCTATGTCCGCGCTCCTCTAGTGGCAGGTGTGGCGCTCGGTGCACAGGGTAGCAGCTGAAGTTGAGAGGAGGGAGTGCAGCAACCACACGCGACCAGGGGAGGCCCCCCTGGGTCCCCAAAGCGTCTTGCTGGCCACCTACCCCATGTGCAGCTGGATCACACAAGAAGTGCTAGACTCAAATTACCATATGCCAGCTCTCATTTTCTTTGTAGATCCTTACACCATCACCTTTGGCCTTACCTTACCATGCCACCATTTCACATCCACTGCAAAGGCCACAGCTAGTTGCCGGAGAGCGGAGAACCACGGGACACGTCGAGGGGCACAGAAGCTGGTCCCGAGGATGCAACCTAGTGCTCTGTGCCGGTATGTGTCATAATACTCCAGGATTTCCTGCGCATCGCGCATTCCTTCTCATACGTACACGATTCGGGGCGGGCTCGTGAGATTCACGGCAAGGTTGACGCATCCTTGCTGTGCCCAGGACGGCATGAGAGGACGGAGAGTGTTCGGGTGGTGCTACGCTGCTGCCTACAGTGAGATTATTAATAACGCTCATCTCAAGGATAGCAACACAACTACCGGCAGGTGCCAGGCATAGCCGTAGCCCCTGCACAACAGCCGTGTACCGCCGTGAACTCAGGCCGGAGCGGGCGTGGTGCTCCACGCACCCCCCTGTGGCATGAAGCTGCCCCCGCACAGCCCTAGCTCGTCCCATGGTCCTTGCCGCGCTCGTGTGCAGGGAGCCTGCCATGGCGCCCGCCTGCTGCCCCTCGACACGGTGACCCACACCAGGCAGCAGGCCTTTAGCACTCTGCGCACGCGCCCGGCCAAGGTGCCTACAGGGCTGCATGCCGTTACGATGGACGACGGCAGTGAGTATGACTCAACAGCAACGCCCACGCCGGGCAGCAGTAGCCCGCAACTCATCTACAAGCGGGCGGTCAAGGGCGTGGAGGCCATCCGGCAGCAGCACCCGCACGAGGGCACTTCGTCACAGGGTGGCCGTGTGTTTGAGGTGCACGTGGAGGCGAGCTTCAACCTCGACGCGGTCAGGAACAACTCTCCTTACAGGTGCGTGTCATGCAGGGACACATCACGCCGCAGTTGCTTATACCTGGGCGCATCCACAGCGCTCCGTGCACGCAGGGCCGGGTTGCGAAGCTTTCGTCCCTCTGGCCACCTAGCATGCTCCTGTGTTGCCTATGCCCACCCTTCCCATGTGCGTAAGCAGCAGCACACGGAGCGCCTCCTGCGCCTGTATGTACCAATCAGGCGACCCAAGTGCACGTTTTCACCAGCTACCGTACCCCTGCCCTGTCATGCACAAACCGGCCGGCATCACACCTCCTGCCGTGTATTCCACGCCCCTCCATGCATGCAAACAGGGGCAGACGGCTTGTGCACCTCTCATGCTTACGATGCCACCCACCCCATTGTCCCCATCAAACCAGCTTGCACACCTCCCAAACTTCTGGAGTCACACTCCCTGCCCTTCTCGCCCGCGCCATCCAGCGTCTCCGTGACTCACTGACGTCTCACACGGCTCCTCCCGTTTCACGTCAATCCCCGCCATCCATGGCCACAGGGCCGAGCGCACGCCCGGCGGCTCCGACATCCGCATCTTCCACCAGGACGACCCCGCCACCACCCTGCAGCGCGCGGAGCTAAAGCTGGATGGCGGCAGGTTCCACCCCAAGTACAAGTACCAGGGCATGCAGATGGTGACGCTGGCGGGCGAGGAGCGGCCCCACAGCGGCGTCTCCTCCGCCCTGCAGTACGGCGGTGTGGCAAGCACGCCTCTGGACGCCAGGCAGCTGGACGCAGCTGTGCGTGATCCCAAGTCGCACTTCAAGCGGCTTGCCGGGAAGTCAGGGCAGTGCAGGCTGCGCGCTGTGTGTACGGCTGACGAGGGCGGTAATTAGGCCCTACGTGAGCACGTGCGGATGTAATCGTATGCGGTGCAGACATAGCGAAGCTGGAGCATGCATCTTGACATGCCCCAGGGCATCACGTTGAGATTGTTGTTGCACTTGCTGGTGCCCAGGGGAGCTTCAGTGTCATACACGTGGGTGCCCTGGCCAGGACACCTTACAAACAGGCAAGGGGGTTGACCTCCTGGCCAGGGGCTGCTCCCCTGCTCCTGGGCCAGCTGTCACACCAGACGATAACATCCAGGGGTGCTCGTGTGCACAGTATTGCGGAAAGTAAAATGCCGATACTGAATTGCACTCCGTTGAGACCTTGCACTCGTGCCGTTTACAGCAGTCAGCGTTGAAGGTTTGCACGCCCACAACGGATTGCACGCAGGCACGCCACCATACAGTGCGGTTGTCCAAACCCTGCAGAGCACGGCTGCACACGGACGTGACGCGCGGTGGTCTGCACACGAGCAAGCTGAGGGAAGCATGGAGATAGACACAATCCGGTGCCGGGGACCTGTACGCTAGCACGTGCGTGGCATTCCCGGCAACAAGCGGCATAAATGAAGCACATGCGACACCAGAGGGACCATTGAAAGGTCCTCCCTGTCCAACATAAGTGACAGTATCAATGAATAAATGACAGTAAGCTTCCGAAGCGGCGTCATGCCCATATTAAGGCTGCATGCATGTTTCAGCTTATTGGCTTATCACCGCAGCTGACACCACACACTCTATAGTAGTGCGCACGCATGGACACAATGCACAACCGCCAAGCCTTCAGGGGCACGTATCCAAGTTGACACCCACCACTAATACCCGTACCTCCTTCCACCCAACCTTACCCTTGTGCCCCAGGGGCATCCGCCCCCCCGCACCACCGCCCACCCACCTACGACCCTCCCCTGACGCACCTCCACATCCTGCGCCACGCACCTGCCCCACTGACCATCACCCACAGCCCCCATCCGCACACGGCACCCTCCTATGGCACGCCCCCTCTCCTGCAGTCTCCTCCCATGCCCTCGGTCCAGACGCCACTGGCCATTGCCCGTTCTCCCCATCCCCATCGGCACACGCCACCCTCCTACTGCATGCCTTGCTCCCCCCGTCCTCAGTCCAGCGCCAGGTCCGCCACCGCGTTGACGTAGTTGCCCACCGGTGAGGGCTGCAGCTCCGGGTCGTACACGGCGCCCGTGGGGGACCGCTGCACGCCGCGCAGCGCCCCCGGGTCCGGCCGCCCAGCCCAGTGCCCCGCCGACGGCGGCCGCAGCCGCCGGTTGGGCGCAGACTGCGGCCGGGTCCGCTGCAGGCCCTCGCCCCCACTCCCGCTCCCTCCGGCCGCCGCAGCCGCCGCCGCCGCTGCCGCAAGGCTCGCCGCCAGCCGCTGCTGCTGCCGCTGCGCCGCCAGGGTGGCGGCGGCGTCCGCCGCCGCCATGCCCGTGGAGGCGCGGCGCGCGGCGGCGCCGCCAGAGACCGACCCGCGGGTCACCGCCGCGCCGGCGGCGGCGCCCGGCACCGCCGCCGCCTGCTTAACGGCCTCCTCCTCCTCCTCCGGGCTCATTGCGTACTGGCGGGCGGTGTAGTTTAGGACGCGGTCCTGCAGCAGTGGCCGGTCGGTGGTGGTGGGGCGGCTGGTGGACAGTGTGGCCCATGGGTCTACGGGCAGGACCGCCGCGCCGCCGCTGAGACTGATGCCCGCGCTGGAGGTGCCACCGGAGGCGGACTGCCCCGGAGTCCCGGCCCAGCCGCTGGCGCTGATGCTGCAGCCGGGGCTGCCCTCGACGGCAAGGTGCTGCTGCAGCCCCGGGGGGATGACGGGGCCACCGGCAGCGGAGGTGGAGGTGGTCCATGGCGCACCGGAACAGCTGCCGAGCAGGCTGTCACGTGCGGCACCACGTGTGCGGCTGTTGGTCTTGCTGGTGGGCACCGCGGACCCGGGGCGGGCGCGGCGGGCCTCGGGGGGCACGGGCTGGTAGGTGGTGCGGTGCTGGCCGAGGGAGGTGGCGGAGAGGGACTGGGAGGTGGGGAATGCGGAGTGGGGGTGCACAGGGGGGCGTGAGAGGCGGGGCGGGATTTGGGTTGAGCTGCCCCAGGCGGTAGGACGTGAGGCTGCGCTGGCGGAGGCGGGGCGTCGGATGGGGGAGTGGCTGCGAGGGGGCGGAGCGTAGACGTTGGTTGGGGAGGCGGGGGAGACGGAGGCGGGACGCGGGGGGCTGAGGCGCGGCGCGGAGGCGGAGGAAGCGGATTGCGGGCGCACGCGAAGGAACCCCGGAGTCTGGGCAGCGCCAGGCGCGATGTGGGTCCTAGTGCTGGCGCTGCCAGCAGCAGCAGCCGCCGCTGTGGAGCCCGATGCGCTGATGCTGGTAACGGAGTGCCCTCTTGCCGGGGCCTTGCCGTGAGTGCTGGTCCGGCCCGAACCTGCACTCCCTGAGGACGCCGCGCCTGCCGCGGCAGCTGCTGCAACCCCCTGCGCCGCGGCCTCCTCCTGCGGCGACACCACCCTCACTCCCGTGCTCCTCCTTGGCTTCGCCCCCGAGTCCCCTTGGGGCCCAGGCTGATGGCCTGCGCCCACTGGTGCCGCGGCCGCGGCCGTCACGGCTGCCGCCGCTGCTGCTGCTGCTGCCACCGCCGCCCCTGCCTTGCCCTGTGCCGACATGCTGGCGCTGCGCACCACGGCGTGGATGCGGGGCGAGGAGCGGCCCGTGGGGGCGGGGTCCCCTGCATGCTGCGCGGCCGCTGCCGCCGCCGCCTCCCTCTGCGACCTGGCCCGGTACTCCGCCATCAGGTCAACCTCCTGCGGTAGCAATAAACAAACTCGTCATGACCACCGAAATTCATTCCGTAAGTGGTAACTCGCACTGCGTTCCGCTCTGAGACCGCAGCTGCTCAAGGGAATGCGTGCACCAAAGTGCACTGTTGTGTTACGCGGCTGCCCACTCACCGTGACCCGCACCATCGGCACGTCCCGCCACTTGTCCAGCCCGCTGCCGCCGCCAGCCCCCGGCGCCACCTGCTGCTGCAGGTAGCTGGCCGCCAGCGCCGCCGCCACGTCGCCCGGCGCCACGTGCTCGCCGCCGTCAGAGTCCCGGCCGCCGCCGCCACCGCCGCCGCCGCCACCGCTCACCCGGTGCTGGAAAGCCGGGCGCAGGGGCTGCGCGCTAGCGGGCCGCCGTGGCTTGACAGCCTCGTAGTCTATGCGAGCCTCCTCGATAGCCTGGCACGGAAACAGACACAGTACTTGCGTCATAAGAATATCAGTGACGCCTCAAAAGGCCAACATGCCCACAGCATGAAGCCCTGGCGAAGGTGCTGCGCTGCCGCACCGCCCATGTAAGGCACCTGGACCAGACGCCCCAGCCCCGGCCCACGCACCTGCGCCTGCGTGACGAACGCGTTCCGCAGGCCGCACGGCTGCTGCACGCGCGCCGGCACGTACGCCAGCATGCCCGTACCCAGCGCGACCTTCATGGGGTCGGGCTTGGGCTTGGGTCTGCGGTACGGCGCGCCGCCCCCGCCCCACGGCACCTTCTTCTTTGGCACGTCGGGCCGCATCCCCACGTCCGACGTACGGTAGCGGGGCAGCGGCCCGCCGCCCGGCGCATCCCCTGCCTCCGCCCCCTCCCGCTTCCGCCCAGCACCGGCGTGGTTCCCCGCAACCCCACCGGCTCCACCTCCGGACCCTGCAGCACCACCGCCTGCGGCTGCGGCGTGCTGGCCCAGCAGCCGTTGGTAGTTGCGCTTCTGTCCCTCGATGATCAGGTGGGAGCTGCCCCGCACCTCCTCACCGTGCTGCGTGACCTGTGGGGGCACCACCAGGACCTTGACCTGGTCGCGCCCGCCCAGGTGGGCAGCGGCCATCTGGGCCTTGTGATGCTCATCGTGCACGTCAGCTGCGCTGGAGGTGCTACTTGGCCCCGCCCCGTCCAGGGCGTGGGCATCGTAGGCCGCAGAAGCGCGCTCTTCTTGGATACGCATGCGCACCTTGCGCTCTAGGGCCTATGGGGGCGGTCCGGGAGGACGTGGGGGTCAAGGGGTGCGAGTTCGTAGCAGCACTACGAGTGCGAGTTGTCCCCGTCTGTCGCAGGGGTGCCTACCTCTATCTTTGCTTGTCGGAGCACGTCCGGTCGCGCGTACGAGACTATGAGCGCTTTGCCATCCCATGCCGTGTTGTTGGAGCCCTGCAACTCCATAGCTCTGGTGACCTCCCTGTCCAGGCTCATTTCCGTCAGGGCTTAGCCTAAGACCCAGCCCTAAGCCGTAGGTGCCGTTTCCTATATCATTTACATAGAAAGCGAGTAATCCATAGCCTTTACACGGCCGCGGCCCAAAAGCTGAGGTGGCCGCGGGAGACAGAATGGTGTGTGCAAGGTGACAGATGATTTTGTGCGGATAATATGTATATTGGCCTACTTCTAGCTTGCACAAGTCAGGTCCGGGGTGAGCTCAGCATCACAGCATGGTGCTCTCTGCTCTGCATGGACGACAGCATTGTTTTCCCTAACTGTCGCAGAGACGCAGTAGTGTGTCGCAAAGGCGTGCACTTTTCGCTGCACTACAAAATCAGACGCCCCGCTAGGTTAGAGCCCCTTTCACTCATGTTTGCCGGGCCGGCTGGGGCTCCCCAGCAAGAGGCACAGCTAGTGAGCAAAGCACCACGACAACAGCGGTTATCTAGATACAAAGTATGGTACCTTCAAAAGCGTCTTGCAGAAATTAGCGCACAGGTTGAAGCTTCCATCTTGGAGGTGCGCGTAATACAGTACACCACCCTTGGCCGTGCGGAGACGTGCTTCGCACCTGCACTTGGTTTCTGACATGTCAGCCCCTTGCACTGCATGCAGGCCCGGCAGCTCATTGCCTGGAAGCAGAGCAGTCAGCCGCTGACAGTGGCAGAGCTGACCGATGAGGACAAGCGCATCTTGGAGAGCAACCGCCGGGCTCGGCTGGTTGAAATAGTCCAGAAGCACTGTTCTGCTGCCCTGAAGACTATTATGCAGCACAAGGTGGGGGTTGATGGCCTCCACCGCCACAGTGGGTGTCCAGAGCAAGGGAGTTGGGGGTGGGGATGGGGTGCAGCTGCGTTGGCGTGTTGCCTCGTTGCATGGGGTGGTGCCGGAGGGCCAAGGACCCCGCAAATCCCACCCGCCTTCAACCCTTATGGAGCCTGAAATGGGCTTAGTACATGCACGCTATGTACAATCCGCACTGACACCCCGGAACGGGCGAGTGCTGGCTTGAGCGTCGCCGCCGCCGCCAACCCATGTCAGCTAGATACCATTCTGCCTCATGCTGCACTTGTCATTACTCCCTCCCCCGCAGTGGGCCTTCCCCTTCAACACCCCAGTGGACACGCAGCGCTTCCCGGACTACCCCAAGGTGGGCTGCAAGCAGGCTGCACCGGTACTGCTGTCTTGGTCCCCCAAGCACCGCGTGACACACACGTTGCCACGGACAACAACCACCGCACATTCCACCGCACAGGCCCATGTTTTCTCTCTATTTCCGCTGCACACAACCAGCCATAACTGCGGAGGAGCAACATCCTCCCCTGCGGCACTGCCTGTGCCGCGCTGTGCCTCACAACCTTCCCCTCTCCCCTTCCCCCTGTCCCCTTCCTTCCTCTCCCCTCTCCCTCCCCTCCCCGACACAGGTCATCAGCGCGCCCATGGACTTCTCCACCATCAAGCAGCGCACCGACGGCGGCTACTACCGCGACCCCAAGGACTGGTGGGCGGACGTGATGCTGGTGTTCGCCAACGCCAAGCGCTACAACCAGCCGGGCAGCGACTGCCACCTCATGGCGCAGACGCTGCAGGTGGGGGGCTGGCGGGGCCCAAGGGTGGTACCTGGTACGGCAGTTGGGGAACTACACGGGATTATGACGTACCGGTAATGTTGAACAAACACTGGCAGCACTCGTAGCATTCGTAGTCGCGGCCGTGACCCTGCTGGCATTCGTGTGGGCTCCGCAGGAGGTGAGCGAGGAGAAGTTCGACAAGGCGATCGCGCCCAAGCTGGCGGAGGAGGGCGCGGCGTCGCTGCGCGAGGAGGTGCTGCTGAAGAAGCGGCGCGCCGAGCTGCTGGCGGCGCACACCAACGAGGCCATGGAGGCGCAGTGCGGCGTGCTGTGCAGCCTCATGGCGGTGGGGCCTGGAGGGGGCGAGGGAAAGTCGGGGGGGAGCGGGGTGGGGGAGCCGCATGGATGGGCCGCGGGAGCCTTTTGGGCACTTGGGTTGTGCTGCTACGTGGTATGCATGCGGTGCCAGGGTTCCGCACGGTACTTATCGTGCGCGGTAGTTCGTGGGTTTGGCTCCGTGCAATACCTGTTCCTTGTGGCCTGGGCCCCGCTGCCGCCTTCAGGAGCTGCACGTCGCCATCCGGGAGGCCAAGTCCCTGGCGGCCTCCCTGTGCGAGCCGCTGAGCATGGAGGAGAAGCAGGCGCTGGCCGCAAGCATACAGGTGCGTGTGTTAGCGGGATGCAGTGGGCTAGGTGCGAGCGTGACGTCAAGGCCGGGCAGCAGGCGCATCCTGCGGAACAGTCATCGCCCAAGGGCTAAAAGCTCCCGCTCTTGTGCTGCCTCCCTCCCTGCCCAGGCGCTGCCCACCGCGCAGGTGGAGGCGGTGGTGGCGTTCGTGGCCGCCCGCCACCCGCCCAGCGTGGTGACCACGGAGGTGGCGGCGCCGCGGGCGGGCGCGCCCAGCCGCAAGATGCAGCTCAACCTGGGCCGCTGCGACGCGCTGGTACTGCGGCAGCTGCAGCACCTCACGGCCACGTGCACCGCCACGCACAGGGGGCAGCTTCAGGGGCAGGCGGCCCAGGCGGCGGCAGGGACACAGCAGCAGCAGCAACAACCCGAGCAGCAGGGCGCGGCTGGCGGCCAGGGTGCAGCGGCTGCGGCTGCTCCCTCGGCTCAGTCGCAGCAGGGCGCCGGGGAGGTGGCGGGCGGGGCGCCGGGCGGAGCTGCAGGGGACGCGGGGACCGCGCCGGGGGCAGCAACGCAGCCGGGGCAACAAGACGGGCCTGGGGGTGCAGCTGGGAGACAAGGGCCACAGCAGGCGACAGAGCCGCCAGGGCAGGCGGCGGGGGGGACGGAGCAGCAGGCGCCACCTTCCGCCGCTCAAGGGGAAGGGGTGCCAGCTGCAGGCCCCGGCACCGTGCCAGGGACCATCCGCATCTCGGACGTGGTCACCAACGCCTCAGCCATGGGCATCTCGCAGCGTGCGGGCGTCCGGTGGCCGGGGCTCGCAGTCGGTGCAGGTGCGTCAACGCTGGCCCCTAGCCGTGTGTCCCTTGTGCCCACTGTTGAACTACTAGTGTCATCCTTATCCACGTGCCACATGCACACCCTCTGTAGTGCCGCCGCCTGCATGGCATCGTCCAGTGTGGGACATGGCCCGTTTCCCAAGCATCTGTCATAAGACATGATCCCTTGTCCCAGCACCACGTCCCATTACGCTACGTGGCACGTGGTCACGCTGCATGGCTGTGTGGGTGCTCCGTGTGCAGGCGTGCGGCCGCGGGCACGTGCCCTGCTGTCGCTACGGCCCGAGGGCCCCTGCTCCGCCGGCGAGCTGCTGTCCGCCTGCCCCCTGCCGCAAGTGGCGCCGCGCGGCACCAAGCGCACGGCGCAGCAGCGGGACCAGGAGGCGCAACAGGTGGGCCGGCGGATGGGTGAGGGGCGAAGACAGGAGGGCCGGGGAAAGGCGTGCGGTGGTTCTGGCATATGCTGCAGGGACGTGTTAGGTAAATAGGAGGGGCCATGGGGTGCCACGGCGATCAGGGAGCCCCATGCTTCACGAGTTTCAAAAGACCGGTTCTACGGACCCGTGTCTGTGGAACAAGTGCTGCAGGCGCAAGTGGCGACAAGTCCGTTCAGCAAGCTGGTGGCCATGCTAATGCTTGCTGCCGTTTCATGCTTTCGCAGGGTCCTGAAGGTGGGGGCCAGGAGGCAGCTGCAGCCGCAGCCAGGGCCATGGAGGTGGACACCAGCCCCGGCAAGTAGGGGCCCAAGGCAGCGCCAGCAAAGTGGCATGGCTTTGACGTCGTCACACACCTGCATACTACACCGGTTTGGGCGTGTCGTGGCTGCCCAACACCGCCATGCAGTGAGAAATCTGTATGGCAACGGTATTACTGCTGTGTGTTTTCGTTATGGCTTAAGTCCCGGTGTGGAGTTTGCCGGCCGGAGGTTGGCTGGCGGCAAGTGTGCGTGTAGACGGAGGGGGCGTTGAGTTGCGGACTGGCGGTGGTCTGGTGCGCGGCCATGGAGGCCAATACAGTGTTAAGATGAATGTCTTTCGCGGAGGCCGTGCATTGCAGCTATTCGCATTGCATTAGCTGCACTATGTCTGCTGGGCCCTGGCTGTGCATCAGTAGCGTCACTCGGGCTCAGTGGCAGAGAGAACTTTTGGAGAGGTCCAAGCACCGGCCTACTTGGGCTGACCGAAGGTTTGACCTGATGGGCTAGCGCACATGGCCAGTCGACACCAGCAGCCAGGAATTTCCCACGTATTGACTGGCTGTCTTGCGGAGTGAAGTGTGCAGCTACGGCGCAGTCTACTGGCGTTTGCGCACAGTATTCTGGGTATGCAAGTCATGGATTACATATTGGGATCAATTATGCAGGCGAAGCTGAAAGCGTGCACGGGTTGCGCTCCCTGTGTCTTCTCGTGTTCGTTGTCGTCCTTCATACGTTGTGCCAGGTTATGCTATTCGCTACCAGTTACGCGAGTGCCATGACCTCCTGGGGCTTGTTACAGCAATGATTGACAAGGATGGCACTCAGCGTTTGCTGGCGTTTGTAACCTACACGTGTACAGTACCTGCCACCCCTTTAGCTGAGACAGCTATCTCATAGCCTACTGCCATACGATCACCATTGGCGCCAGAACGCTTGCGCCTTACTTGCGGAACCAAACCACACGTGGACTTCCGGAGGGGGAGGGTGCAATATGCTCACCTGTCCTGGTCTGACACTCTTGACTTACGCGGGCTATATACTCATAAGTATTATCAAAGTATGCGACTTCAAAGCGAGCGATTGGACTGTGCGCAATGTGGGTTGGACGGGTTGGCGCAGCAGTTGGAGGGTAGCAAGCGCGTAAGTGGCATGTCGATCCCCGGGAAGGTTGCATGCGCAGCGTGCGTCACTTCAGCTCAAGAGAATGATAGCCTTTACAAGCCCCAAGGAGGCTAATGGCAGTCACAGCCCATGTGAGGCCAGAGGCGTGCCGCAACTGCACTTTATTGGTTGCGCGGTTGATCACTACGCAGGTTTTGGGCGCTCTCCACAGCATGCGAGGTATATGTCGATGGATTGTAGCTGATATGAAGCGGCCGTTGCTCCATGCGCGCAAGGCGCTGTACACAGGACGACCGCACACATGGACGCTGAAAACGTACAACCTCCTTCCTCCAGTTGGAGACTAAAGCCACCGATGGCGACTCTCAGTCTACTTGGCAATTACATAGCTGCTTTTACAAATTACCTGGGGCAGACACCAGCTTTTGCCGTGTCGTCGCCCAGGGCCACAAGCCCCAGAAACGTCACCGCTCGGCTACCACGACAGCGTCATAATATCAGGAGCTTAGTGTCTCGGCCCAACACATGTCAAAGCCTCAGCTTTAGCAAGGCTGGTGTGCTGCAATATTCCTTGACTTGAGTGCGCGGTGGCTGGAGCTCTCTGGTGTCTGGAGCCAATGGCGACCAGTGGGGCATGGGGCACTTGGGGGAAAGAGGTTATGCTTCATGCCGCTATCTTGTCAACGCCTATCGCGGCAGCTGCTGGCATTCGGCTGGCCTCGCGCTTCGTGGAGTCGCAAAGGTGGGGCCGTGGCCTCTGACGGGAGGGCATCTGCTTCTTCCTTGCTGCCAGAAATTGCAGTGCCAAATGGGCTTTGAAACGTTGGTACATAGCGCTCGGTGGCTCTTTCGGTTCCCGGTCGGTTGCGCAATTGCGCTTTTGGTGGCGGGTGTCCTTAGCGGTCATTGACAAGCTTAGCATGCGGCCCTTCCAACGCAGCTTGTTCAGGTTTACAAGCTGCGAAAATGAGCCGGATCGCAGCGGGGAGCTGGACTTGCTGTCCACGTGCAGTTCGCTGGGAGACCTCCCAGCGCAAGGCTCGCCGGCGTGTGAGGCCTCAGGGGAAGAGGAGCCCGTGGAGATGCATTCTTCGCCGGTATACCTGCGTAAGGTAAGTGGAGGACGCAAGAGTTTGCTTGGAGCACTTGACGGCTAGACCTTGGCACATGTTCCGGCGACAGCTCGGCAGGCGGTCGGCTCACAGCCATGCCAAGGAGCTCAGTATTACCTACTGAAATTGCACAAACCGTAATTGCTGTTATCTGCAGACTGGAACCTCTGACGGCTCAAGCACAAGCGGCGAGGAGGAAGACGACATGCTCGATTTCTGCTTGATCACGCCGGATCAGGCTCTTGGGATACTGGTGAGTTTGCCTGGAAGCAAGCGATGCAGGCTTCTGGTCTACGCCGGTCAGTCGCTCATACATCTGCTCCATGTTTGCGGTGTTGAATATGCAGGGCGTTAACCCACAATACTCGAAGCTCTACCTCAACGGCCTCCCATTTGTGGCCGACGCCGCGGAGGGCACGGTAAGCAGTCACGCAAATTTGGCATTGCACCGCGTGCATTCCGTCCTGCATGCACACGCAGAGCAGCCCAACCAACCCGTGCCCCTGCACCCATCGCTTCTCCGGCTCCCAGTGACCAAACACACGCTCACACCCTCACCCATCCTCCGCCTCCCAGGTGCTGTCCCTGGACGAGGCCGCCAACCACCTACACCACACCTCCAGCAAGTCCCGCAACCTATTCTGCGGCCTGAGCTCCTCCTCACGCCTCACCTCCCGGCCGGGCAGCCCCCACGGCTGCTCGTCGTCGCCCCACCTGGAGCCCTCCACCACCACCACCACCGCCCTGCACACCGCCCAGCCTCTGGCCCTGGACAGCGCGCCCAGTGCTCCCTCCAGCACCTGCGGCACGTCCTTCTGCAGTACCTCTAGCGTCAGTGCCCGCAGCGACGTCAGCGCTGCCACCAGCAGCTCGGACGGCGCTGAAGGCTGGGGCGCCCAGGGCTGCGAGGAGCAGCCCAGCGCCCTCGCCAGCCTGTGCTCCAGTGGGCGCAACAGCCTGGACGTGGAGTTACCGGGCGGGGAGCAGCAACGGCAGCAGCACCGAAGGAGCACCCCCGGGACCAGTGAGCCCGAATGTGGTGTGGACTCCGCAGGTGCGGCTGCGTTGGCGTGTAGGCGGCAGTACTCGGAGCCGGCCGAAAGCGCGTCGCTGGCCCCAGCGGCGCAGCTGCAGGCCGGAGCTTATGTTAGCGGTGGGTTGGTAGAGCAGGATTTTGATGCAGACGAGGACGAGGAGGACAACGACGCGTTCCCGGTTCCCGAGCTGCTAGACGGTGGCTGCGAGCCGCTGCTTCTGAGCTGCGGCGTCACATCCGAGTCGCTGTCGTCCCTGTCCGGCGAGCACGACGCGGTCAGCTCCGCGGCCGCGGCAGCAGCTTGCGCCCCTGGCAGCCGCTGCCGGGTGCTCGCCTCCTCGTCCTCCGCCCGCTTCCCTCAGCAGGCTCGGCGTAACCAGCAGAGCCTATCCCAGCCCGTCCGCAAAAGCAGGTCGTACAACAGCAATCACCAGCAGCTGCAGCGACCCTGGGTGCCCGCTGGCGGCAGCGCCCGCAGCCAGCCGGCCTGGCGGCCCGCGTCAAGCAGCGGCTCAGCCTTTTACCCCCGCGCCAGCGTGGACAACCTGGTCCTACCCTCCACCAGTAGCTCTGCCCACATCCACGGCCGCCTCTCCCACGGCGGTTCCCTCCACCGCGCCCCCGCGACCCCCTCCACCCCCATACCCCACCGCCGGCCCCTGGCCCGCAGCCGCTCCGCCGCTACCCCGCTATCCGCTCCAGGCCCAGTGTCCACCTCCAGCTGCCACCTCACCCCCGCCCCCAGCGCGCCCCTCCCCGCCTCCTGCGCCGGCATCGGCCGCTTTTCCGTCAACGCACCGGCCACCCCTGGCGCAGCCTTGGACCACAACCTGGCCCTGCCGCGGTCCCCCACGGCCCAGGTCCGCCAGTCGGCCCCTGCTCTGCCGCTCCCCGACGGCCGCACGCCCCCGTCCTCTGTGCCCCCTGCCTTGAGGTACTACCTTGCACAGGCCCGGGCAGCGGGGGTCATCATGGACGAGTCGGACGGCGGCGGCAGTGGCAGCGGTGACGCCAGGCCGGAGTCTCCCCTGGCGCCGGAGGGGGCAAGCAGCGGTGAGTCGTTGGACAGCCCGCCGAGGGGCTACGTGCGTGCGACGGTGGAGCAGCTGCAGCGGCGGCAGAGCGTGGTGCTGTGCCACGTGACGGAGCATCCGCAGGCCAAGACCCACCGCAAGCCACGGCCGATGTCCGCGGTCGGGGCTGGGGCGTCCCGGTGAAGGTGCCGGTGCTGCTTTAAGTGTTTACATGAAGGCGCGCGCTTGGTGTTACCTTCGCATTTTTTACCGCAGCCAACCGCGAGTGTGGGACCGCGCAGACTCGGTTTGGGTGGGTGCTTCTGTGCTTATAAGCAGCGTGCTAGATTTTGGGCAGCATGCTCGTGGTGTGATTGGGATGGTGATGAGGTGGTATGCCTTGTCGGGCGCAATGCCCGGTTGTTCGTCTCCGGCATTGGAGACTTGTGCAGGCGCCCGGTATGGCTTACATAGATAGTTGATGCAGGACGATGACACGCATGGGGACTATGTTCGCACACTTTGCCCTGACCATTGACCTATATTGATAGATTATGGCAGTGATAGTCCATAACCAGGATGGCATGGAAATACATTCCACACACATAAGGGCTCGTGACGAGCATCCCAACTATCAATATATGGACACGAGGACGTTCGAGGGTTGCATGAGTGTAGCATTGACCATGTACAGCGAGAGAGTGGCTTGGGTGTTGGCTGTTGTGCGTCGCACAGGGTGCATGGACAAGAAAATTGTCTCCCTTTGCCTCCACTTGCCTAGCGTTCTCATTCAGGTGGACTGCTTGTTGTAGATGCATGTCTGACCGGTGTGCCTTTCGGATGGAAACAGTACATGGTGGTGGTTGTGACGGTGCTTGCTTTGGGCATCAGGAGGCCATAGCTTTCCATCCGACCGTTGTTTCGTGTTACTGCGTTTCCAGCAGGGCGGGTTGTGCTTCTGCGAATATGGGGTGTGGGCGTGCACTACACGTCTACAGAAATGATGAGGGCTGCGATGTCGAGCCATGCTACACATGGCGTTGCCATCTGCAACTCCTACAATGCTGCCATTTGCAACTCATGTATTGCTGCTATTTCTTATGGTGTTTGAATAGGGATCAGTCAGGGAGCACTCCGCTCAGACGGCAGGCCTCCCCGCTCCTGTGTATAACTGATGACGGTAGTTGGCAGTTAGGGCTGAGTGGGGGCCCTGCATCCGGCAAAAGGAACAGTACCGTATGTAACAGCATGCAAGTGGCCTGGTACTCCACTTACAAACTCCATAGGTGTCGTGTGGTCCACTGCAGCCGCTGCCAATCCACTCCTGACAACGTGCTGGACTACCGCAACCACACAACCCCTGGCGTCACGCTTACAAACGACCCATTGGTCAGCGACGCGGATCTTACCACTGGCATCTGTTGCGTGGGGAGTAGTAAACGACAGCCCCGCCAGCTTGGTTGACACCAATAGTTGTCTGTTCAATTTGCCGTTCATATTTCACCCGACCCCTATCGACGCCTCGTGGGCGCGCTCTCGTCCCCCAAGCCAACCTTCCACACCCGCTCGCATAACACATGCAGCCACTTGGACCGTCAATAACAGCACCGCCGAAACAAGCACATAAAATTCGGTGTCTGAAACCGTAATTCAGTTCTGAGGCTCCAGCTTTCACAACAGCCATAGCCAGTCGTTCAGTCCACTCAAGCGCCAGCCTAAACCTACTACACAGCAACGGACCCTGGGCGCCGCCCCGTGCTGATCCCAACACCCGGACCATGCACCACACACACAAGCCACCTTAACCGAGCGCCACCGCACGCAGGCAAGGCCACACCAGCACACCGCCACGTAACCTCCCAGGCTGCGTAGTCCACACACCCCAAGACGCCTTACACGGTCTCCTCGCGTTTCACGCGTACCCCGCAAAGCACATACGCGTCCATGGTGCTTTGAGTCTATGCAATTCCCACGCCCCACCACCACCTGCCCACCAAAACAATACCGTAAGCCCGCGCAGTGCGCGCAGTGCCTGCAATGCCTGCAAGGACCACTGGCCCCCGACCTCTACCACCCCAGGCATCCTGCTGTGCGAATCCTTCGCCCGCCGGCTTACTGCACGTTGCATCCCATGCACGCCGCGTCCTTCTCGAAGTGCTGGTGCTTGGGCAGGCGCGCCAGCTGCGCCTCCAGCCGCGAGATGACCTCCTCAAACGTGGGCCGCTTCTCGGCGTCCGCGGCCCAGCAGTCCTCTATCAGCTGCCGCATGGCCTGCGGGCAGTGGAGGAATGCAGTGTTAGCAACTACAAACGTAAACCTTCTAAACGCAGCGGATCGCCTAGACAGCCTTATTGCACGTACGCGCGGCCATATCCAATACATGGGTCGGAATGATGGGCCTTGGCACGTGCACAAGTCCGCCTGGCGCAAGGCCTGGAGGCCAGGGAGCGACGCTTACCACCTTCGCCCGTGTTCGCGCACCCGCCCAGCTCACTCAAAATCGCTTCCCACACGGTCATGCACCTGTCCGCCCCACCCCCGCTCTTCGCAGGCTGACTGTGCTCATTCCTGCTACCTTGCAGCGCCACGGTTACCACCCCCGCCCGGCCCCACCTGCTCTGTGTCGGTGAGCTTGCTCCGCGGCGGGAAGCCCGGCCGTGCGCCCAGCATGGCGGCGTTGCGTGCCGCCTCCACCGGGTCGTGCCCCGCGAACGGCTGCGTGGTCTCGAACAGCTGGAAGATGATCATGGCGAAGCTGCGAGGGGCAGGCGGGAGGGGACGGCGTGCAGTGGGGTTAGGGGGCCTTGGGCCGTGGTTGCGCGGGGCTGGCTCGCACAGCAGAAGATGCAGGGCTTCGGGCAGCAGGCCGCATTGGTCCTTGCAAGAGAGCGCTTGGTGTTAGCTGCAGATTAGTCGTGTCGAACATACCTGTACACGTCGACCTTGAGGTTGTAAGGCTCGTGGCGGAAGCACTCTGCGCAGATGGGCATGGGCGTCGCGTCAAGACGCGGTGGCGGGTCAGCAAAACAGCATCTAATCACCACTGAAAGCAAAATCTTAGGCGGCCAGTAAACCAAGAGCCAACGGGACCCTCTGCGCCCCCAGTCACGTGCCCCACCTGGCGCCATGTAGCGGTACGACCCCGTCTCGCCGGTCAGCTTGTACGTCACGTTGATGTCCAGCGACAGCCCGCCGTGGCGCTCCACCGGCACCAGCGACTTGGACAACCCTAGGGGGAGGGCCGCAACAGGGCAGGGGCCGGGTGTGGGTGCGGGCTCCAATGCATGCGCTGCGCTTGTGCAATGCCCCACCACCAAAGTGCTGCTCATGCAACCACGGCCTTTTTGTTGATACCAAGGTGATACTGTGCATGCCGTGATGCATGCTTCTGGACTACCGGTTACGAGCAGTTGGGCTGTCGTGGGTGGCTTCACCCGCCGCAGGGGATCCGGACAGCAAGGTTCGTCTCCCCGCTGCCTTGCTGCCTGCTCACCGAAGTCCGCCACCTTGATGATGCCGCTGTCCAGGTACAGCTGCTCCGTGTCGGCGTGCAGGTTGCCGGCGATCATGAGGTTGGCGGGCTTGAGGTCGCGGTGCACGATGGGCTGCCGCCGCGAGTGCAGGTAGGCCATGCCGCGCGCGAAGTCCAGCGCAATCTCCACCTGCATGGCAGGGCAGGGAGCGCAAGCAGATCTGTGTTACCAACCATGGAGCACTTTCCGAAAACTTCAAATCACAGATACAAACCACGGCTCAGCGACCATGCCAAGCGTGAGCGTGGCCGTCCGTTGGCACGGGTATGACGGCCCTAGACTTGGCTTGGAACCGGCTCAGCGCTGGCGGGGCCTACGCACCGACCGCGTTGGTAAGAGCCTCAGGGGTGGTGGCGCCCGCACCTGTCTCCGCACGGAGGGCGTGTAGAAGGTGCGCTGGAACGCGTCCGCGAGCGAGCAGGCCATGAGCTCCGTGATGACGATGTAGGGCTTCTGCTTGGTGCAGGCGCCCAGGAACTGCGTGCAGTTGGGGTGGTGGATCTTGCGCAGGATGGCGATCTCCGTGCGGAAGTCCCCGATGGCGATCTCGTCCGAGCGCTTGAGCAGCTTGGCCGCCACGTAGCTACCGTGCCACTTGGCCTTGTACACGTCACCGAACTCGCCGCTGCCTGCGGGGAAGGGCACCGTAGGACGCATGGGCGTGTGCTCGTCGGCAAAGCCGCTTGGACGCAAGGTCGGCCGCCCCGGCGGCGGTATGCCGACAGCCGCGCTGTCCTCAAATCAAGCCCTCCCTTGTCAGGCAACGACAAGCCGTCTTTCCTGTCCCTTGAGACCATGCTATATGCCAGGCCTGCCGGTGGGAGCCCGTCGGGCACCACGGCATCTTGCATTTATGGTGCCGTCATGTGGCGATGTGGGTTAGCGCTGGAGGCCCTGAGTTTGGCCGAGACCCATCGCCCCAGGGCACACCGCACTCCCCAAGCGTCCAGTATGCTGGGGCCCCTGCCCAGGCCGCTCTCCTCCCCAAGCCCGCCAATGGCCTCACGCCCACGGTGCCTCTTTCTCGCGCCTCCCTTCCACGCACCTATGCGCTCCACCAGCTGCAGCTCCTTGGGGTTGACCTCCCACTCCGGCTCCCAGCCCAGCTCGTTCATCATGATGCGCCGCGTGTTGACGATGCCCCGCAGCTTGGACTTGTCCAGCGCCACCAGCTGCAAGGTGAACAGCAGCAAAGGGGCGCTCATAACAATGCGTGCAGGTGTGCGGTGCGGTCTAATGCCGTTGCCTGGCTCAGTACGGCGCACATGCTTGACATGGCTTTGCGCTGAGACCAGTGCCGGGCCGCCGGACCAGCTCCTCATGGATGCCCCGGCCCGGTTTTATGTAGTCTGCGTGTGGGTTGCATTGGCAAGTGCGGTCACGTGACCTCTGAAGGCGCACCTTCCCGAGGCGATGCCGTGCAGGACGTCGTAGGCTGCAGGCTCGCCGCTGAAGCGCAGTGCGTGGCACCCCGACCCCCCCATTGCGTCCCAATCCAGGGCCCCGCAACGGCACCCGCCTTGCCACGACCTAACCTCAACCCTACAGCATTGAATTCACTTTCGCTCCGCCAGCACGAACTCCTCCCTTGATCAGTAGTGTTGCTCTATGTATGTAGTGAAAGTTGAAACGCACGGACTAAGGATGTTTTTCAATCTTGCCTCCTTGTCCCCGCGCAGCCGCGGCGCCCTCGCACCCCCGTGCCATGGCCCAAACGAGATAGCTTACGTATGCTAGTCGCGCCCCATCGTCCTGCCCGCCAGTGTTCGCTCCCCACCTTGTTCTCCTCATACACGCTGCCGCCGTGCTGTATGAGCAGCCGCACCACCTCCCCGTGGTCGTTGCGGGCCGCCTCCTCCAGCGGCGTCCGCCCGTGCCGGTCGATGGCGTTCACGTCTGCCCCCTCCATCACCAGCCACTCCACCACACTGTACGCTCCCTCAGCCGCGGACACGTGCCTGCGAATCCGTGATATGTCCCTGGCTGTCAAGTACTGCCCATAGCGCTTAGTGCAGAGTAACGTGCGGCATGGAGACAGCAACGTGTCAAGACGCAGTGCCGCATCGCACATCCATAAACAACTTGGCTTTGCAAGGAGCCTAGCGGCGGAGCGCAACCGGCTCCGGCACTAACAAGCAGAGTCGCTCGTACCGACACAGGACATGCGGCCGCAGGGTACCCACAGTGGCGTTCGCCGGTCGTAGTCCATCACGGCAGGCTCCTTGACCTGCAGGAGCCACATGGCGCCGAAGGGACGTGTCGTACTTGGGGTGTAGCACAAGATGCAGCTGTGGTCCAGCCAAGCGCGTGCAACTCCGGTGCGTACACGATGCTCTCTGGAGCCGCAGGTTGTCGGGGCAAGCCAAGCTTGCGTGCATCTTGTGCTGCGATGGCGCCACCAACGGGCACGTTGTGCTGGGCGTGACAACGGACCGGACCCCGGAAGCTCACCTTGATGTTCCATGTCAAGGCTATCTGCTTGCAACGCCGAAGGTCGTTCACTCCCGCAAAGAATATGAGCTCCGCAATCGCGCGTCGCCGAGCTGCCTGTTGTTAAGGGGTTATCATCAGTCGTTCGTGCGACTTTGCCCAAGGAGACCAACTCCCAAGTAGCCGCAAGCAAAAGTACCTGCTCTCCATGTATGGAGTACATGTCGCGTGGCCCGATGCCTCCCGCAAGCGGAGGCCCCTTAACGCGCCCTTCGCCAGCACTAGCTTTCTCGTTTCCGTTTTCCCCTAACCCGCTACTCTGTGGGAGCAGAATCTCCCTAGCCTCAGTAAGCTGTACCCCTCCAGGTGAAGCTGCAGGTGCAGCAGATTGTGTATCGCCGTTCTGCTGCATGACTGCTGAGACTGCTGAGACTGGGGCCTAAGCCCTCAAACCTAGCTCGAGCAACATACGCCGTCACGTCTTTGTGTGCTCAGGTGGAATGAGTCAAACCCAGGCACAAGAGAAGAAAGGGAAGGTGCGGCAGGCGATGTGCTGGCAGGTTTTAGCCAAAGGTGTTGCAAATGGTGTCGATGGATGGCTAACAAACGTATGTTAGAGGGTATGATGTTGTGAAACACCAGCGCTTCTCTATGTTTACGATATGGACAAAGCTGTGTGCAATCATGTGACCGGGTTACGGAGCCAAATGGAGTCACCTGCACGCTATTGCACACTATCTGTCATAGTGGTCTGTTATCAATGGTAAATAGCAGACAGAAATACGAGATATCTGGAGGTATACAATCGCGCGCTTGCCGTTGATGAGGCTTCGAGCTCCCTGCGTATTTGTCAATATTGCATATAAGCTACAAAATAACGAGGATATGAATATTACATTGCAAGGGTAGGGCCTGGGCGCTGGGGGAGCGACATGGAGACCAGCACCGGGCGGACGGGGACTCCGCCCAACGCAGCAGCGGTGGATTCGGAGAAGCTCATCAGCCTGTTCGAAGGCCCGAACTCCGCGGACTTGTATGAGCGGCATGTCGCGGCGGTGCAGAAGTTGTGTCGCACCAACCCCAACGGGTTTGCCATACGGGACCTACCAAAGGTGCAGCAGGTGCTGGAGCTGAGCCTGGCTCTCTTGAAGCGCGGACAGGACTGCTTCCTGGAGGCAGTGTGCGAGCTTGTAAGGTGAGCACCCCGGTTGTGAGGGACACCCCACCCGCATCACACTGAAACATCTAGACCGGTGGGCCAACAGGGATGCAGGGATAGCTGCAAGCGTGCGCCAGGCCGTGCCTGCAAACATTCGAGTCTACGGCAGCTTACTGTGTGGTCCAACTACCCGCCAAGGCGCCAGCCGCCTGTTAGGGGGAAGTCGTGCCAGGTTAAGCTCAAGTGTGTCCAAAACCAGTTCTCCCTGCACCCGCCCTAACATGCAACCTGAAAGCTGCCTGCTTTGCGCCCCACGTGGCACTTCTTGCCTTTCCGAACGGCTCGTTCTACACAGTGCCCTTTCCAAGCCCTTCATCCGGCGCACGGCAACAGATGAGTTCAAAATGCTCAACCACATCACCACGCTCCTGGCGGCGGTGGGGGACATCTTCCGCAGCAACGGCATACCACCGCAGCTGCAGGCCGTTGCAGCCCAGGTGCGCTAACCCACATGGCGACATGGGGGTGCCGCCAAGCTGGGCCAGAGGCACATAGGTGCAACCCTCACCAATGTGGATCCATGATGTTGGTCGTGCTCATTCCCCAGATAACGAGGAATTCATGCGGACCTCGCTCTCCCCACATCGCAGACCGTGACCGTGTTCGCCACCGCGTACGGCAACCGCCCCAACGCCCTGGACCTCCAGTCCACGCAGCATGGGGACGCGGACGGAGCGCAGCGACAGTACCACACCAACCAGAGGTGAGTGCCATCTGCCTGCACCCCCGCACTCCCACCCAGCCCGCCCCTCGGAGTAATGCCTGCCCTACACACCCGCGCCTCATCCCTGCCGACCTGTCAACCCACATGTAGCTCACCGACGACAAAACTCCTTGCACCCGTGCCCTGAAACACTTCCCTGTAACGCCCGCCTATACCCCATTTCATCCGCCGCGCTCCCATCCCCATAGCCTCATCCACAAGAGCGGAGTGGTGGCGGACGTCATTATAGCCCTGGCCCGCGCCCTGCTGGCCGGCCCGGAGGACCCCCTGGCGCCCCTACTGGTCCCCCTGCTAAATGCGCTGCTGGCCTTCTCCTACCACCCGGACAACTGCGCAGCCATGGCCGAGTCGGGCGCGCTGCAGTGCCTGCCCCCGCTGCTGGCCCGCGGGCAGCACGCGCCCACCACCCCCACCGCCGTGGAGCTGCTGTGGAACATGGTGGAGCAGGCGCCCTCCACTCGGGAGCTGCTCTCCAAGCCGCTCCCCCAGCTGCAGACCCTCGCACGCGGGCCGGGGCAAGGCCCAGACGGCGCTCTGCAGTCGTCGTCGCAGCTGGGGTACATGAACGGCGGGCGGCTGAGCCCTGACGGCGGCATGACCAGCTCGCCTTACGGCTCCAGGCCCCACACCGCGGGGAACGGGGCCGACGCGGACAGTGCAGACGCAACGCTGGACGCGGGCTCGCTCCGTGGGTCGGAGCCGGGCTACGCGGCAAGCAGGGACGGGCTCAGCTCCCGAGGCAGCGTCGCTGCGAGCTCGGGTTTAGCAGCGGGGGAGGACAGCGCGCTGGGGCTGGGGCAGGTGCCGGACGGCCTGCGCAGCCGAGGGAGCATGATTGCCGGCACGCCCAGCGGTGCGAGCGTCAGCCTGGGCCTGGACGGGCACGGGGACGGGGACGCGTTCAGCGACACGCCCGACCTGCGCATGGGCGGGGGCGGGGGATTTGGTGGTGGCGGCAGCGGCACGGGGGCGCTGGGGCCCATTGCGGAAGAGGAGCCGTCTTCGGTGTCCCTGCATGGGCTGCATGACGTGGGCTCGCCGGTGGTTCAGGCGCTGTCGGACGCGCTGACGGCGCTGCTGCGCGCGCTGCTGCTGGGCGGCTTCTCCCACGCCGACAAGGAGCTGCGCAACGACGTAATGGTGGTGCTCAACCTGCTGCTGGAGGCGCACGACTTCCGCGTGGCGGCCGCCTTCTCGGGGCTGTACGACACGCTCATCGCCGCCGCCACGTGCCCTGAGGTGGGCACGCGGGAGGAGCTGGTGGCCCCGCACGCGCTGTCCACAGACGTGTTGGACCAGGAGCTGCGGCTGTTGGTGTGGGGCGCGCTGGAGAAGGGCTGCCTGCTGCCGGAGGTGCTGGACCAGGCGGTGGCGTCGGGCTTCGTGCGGGTGCTGATGCTGTACGTGTCGCCCGGGGAGTCGCACCCGGGGGTGCGCAGGTGGAACCGGGACCAGCTGGCGGCGCTGCGCAGCGCCGCGCTGAGCAAGCTGCACACCGTGTCGCCGCTGTGCCCGGAGGAGTACGAGCGCGCGGGCGGAGCTGGCACGCTGCTGGCGTTTGTGAGCAGCTCGAACCCCGGGGCGGCGCACATGGAGGGCGCGCTAAGACACATGCACCGGCTGTTCCAGATGGTGCCTGAGACGCGCGACGCGTTCGGGGCGGCCGGGCTGATCCCGGTGCTGCTGGGCGTGGTGAACGACAGCGTGGGGAGCGGCACGGGGGGCGGCGCGCTGGGCAACACCGGCGCCGCGTCGGCGGGGCAGCCGGAGCCGGTGCGGCATTTCGCCCTGCTGTGCCTCACAGTGCTGTGCACGGTGCACGCGGAGAACCAGCGGCGGCTGCGCAAGGCGCAGGGCGTGGGGGTGCTGCTGGCGGCGCTGTCCAAGCTGCGTGGGCTGGACCCGCTGCTGCCCAGCCCCTACGCCGTGGCGGTGCTGGACTGCCTGGGCGCGGCGGTGGTGCCCGACCGCAAGAGCGCCGCGCACTTCCTGGTGGAGCGCGGCCTGGACCACCTGCTGAATCACCTGGAGGTCGGGAACAAGGCGCACAGGTGGGGGTAACCGCAGAGCGGGGGGTGGGGGAACAGGGGCTGGGGCAGGAGCGCCAGGAGGGGCTTGTGGCCGGGCGGAAGGTTGTGGATGAAGGCCGAGTGGTGGAGGGGCATTAGGGTTGGGGCATGTGTAGTGCAAAAGGCAGATTACGTGTGGTATCTGTATCTGCATCGGAGGCTGGGTGACGTCATCCTAATCGGCTCACTAATCCGCTCGCAGGCCGGTGCTGCTGCGCGTGCTGTCGGATCTGCTTGAGAACCAGCGCAGCCACCCCTTCTTCCACGACTGGCAGTCCGACACCAACAAGCAGACCGCGGCGCACCTGCTGCTGTCCATTTGGATGGTGAGGGCGGGGCGGGGGCGAGGGAGCACCGCACACGTTGCTTGTCTGTGCAATTGCGGCATGGGTGCGCTCTGGTGTCGCATCGCACGTGGTGCGTCCGGAAAACCCAGCTACTCAGGCACCATACGGTAGGCATCTCGACACGCTGGGTGGACTGAGCAGGCCCCTCCCACCCCTGTGTGCAGGAGGAGGACGCCCTGCGCGGCATGTCCGGCCCCGACGGCCTGCTGGCCAACACGGCGCGGCCGCTGGCGGGGCTGGACAAGCGCACGCGCTGGCTGCCGGCCGAGAACGTGGCGTACGGCAACATGAGCGCCGCCAAGAAGGAGACACTCACGGTGGGCACACGGCCGCACCTTGCTAACAACACCGCTCCTGCAGCAGTTTTGTACCCTTCAAAGTGGTGCAACTAGGCCTTCTGCCTCATCCTACCTTCCCACCGCCCACGAATGTCTGCTGTGTGCGTGCGGCTTGCTGCTCCTGGACGCACGTGCAGCTGATGATGGAGACCGTGAGCTCGGAGGCTGTGCTGGCGCGCATCTACGGCGTGTTCAAGCTGCTGGGCTTCGACCGCTGCGCCTACCTGGCGCCGCGCGACCAGGCAGTGCTGGCGGTGGTGGAGAAGTACGCCAAGTTCAGGCAGGGGGACACGTGGCGCACCATACAGGCGGCCTTCGACGCCAGCGGCATGCGGCCCACGGCGCCGGACAGGTGGGGACGTGGGGTACCGGTAACTGCAGAGCAGAAGGGTACCGGAACTGGGGGTATGTAGTGCCGGACAGGTTGGATGGGGATGGAAGCGGAGTTGTGTGGCGCTATGGCAGCTGTATGCGTCAACGTGGCGCTTTTTGTTATTTTGCGGTTGGGGAGTAAGCGCTCTTGATCAGCTGCAGTATGTGGGGTGGGGCGGACAAGGCCCTGCGGTGTGATGCGGCCACGCTGTGTCGTGCACGTGTAAACTGATAGTCCTGGCAGGCAACGGTGAGGCATCCTCTCTGGGGCAACGACATGCCTTTGCAGCCCGCTCGTAGTAAAGCAGCAGGTGACACGTAATACCGCGTGCATGGCGATGTGCTGTACAGGGCACGTCTGGCATCCGGCATCGAGCTGGCCGAGAGCCTGGCGCAGGCGGTGCGGGAGGCGCAGGCCCGGCTGCTGGGTCGCGCGCAGGAGGGCGCCAGGCAGCACGAGGCCAAGCTGTTTGAGGGCATGCGGCAGCAGGCCAAACTGGAGGCGGAGTACCGCACCATCGCGCTTCAGGTGGGGACGGCTGGCCAGCAGTTGACCGTACGGGTACGGTAGGAGGTGCAGGGTGGGTTATCACACCGCACCATCGCGCTGCAGGTGGGGCTGGGGCGCAAGTAGGAGGTGCAGGGTGGGTGACTAGCTGTCATGGACCACGCCACAAGGTGGAGCCAGGTGGAGCGCGTTGTAACTGGTATTGCTGGGCTCGGAGCGCTGGACATTTATGACAGAAACAGCGTGCTGACTTGCTGGGCTGTTGACGGTTTGCTGCGGTTGCCGTGCAGGAGAAGAGCCCGCTGACGCTAGCCGAGATGCGGCGCGCCAAGGAGCAGAAGGCCACCATGCTCAAGAACAGCATGCAGAGCTTCCAGTTCCAGCACGGGAACGACGACGACTGAGGGGCGTGATGGTGTACTATAGGAGGCGGGCGTTTGGGGAAGGGCTCTGCACTGGGGAGTGTTGGGTGCTGGGTGGCAGTGGGCTCTGTGCTACGAGTGCTGGGCGCTGGGTGGCAGTACGGAGTACGCTGCTTGCGTGGAAATCGCTTACTCGGTGGAGCAGTAACCTGCAGTAATGCAAAGCTGGTGGGCAGGTCAGTCATGTGATTGACCCCAAACTTGTCATAACCCGCACACGTCTGGTTCTGAGGGGTGCTGCGAAAATCGAGCACACCCCAGGCGACACGGACTCGGTGTAACAGACAGGGGAGAGTTGATGGGCCCGTGCACCGCGCTTAGATGGCCGGCCAGGAGCCAGCGAGCTGACGAAGGGGGCGCGTCCGGTCGACCATGCACCTGCCCATGCGCAACACCGCCTTAGCAATGTCGGTGCGACGGTGCCTGCCTACTGATAAAAAGCCAACAAGTACTGGTATACAGCCCACCAACTCAGCTGCCCGCAGCGTGTTCATGGGGGATACTACAAACCGCCAAGCACTCTCGTCGTGAGGCCGCAAACCAGAGCACGCCCACGACCACGGCCGTATGACAGGGGGAGGACACAGACCGGGAGACCAGGGTTCGAAGAATGACGCTGCCTACCATGTGCCCTTGCCAGCAACAAGCGAGCACGGCAACCACACCTCACTCTTACCAACCAGCGGCTCACGCAACGTGATGCTCCTGCGCAAGCAACAATGTCCCTTGTGGCTCAGCTCTACCAGTGAACTCCAACAGCGGCCAAGAAGTCCAACCTTCCATGTTACTGCCGATCATGAACGGCAGTGTGCGCCAACAACCTGCACGTGCCCAACGCTCACCGCAGCTGCCCGGCCCCTTCCCTAACGCTCAGCTGCTCACGCCCTACAGACTCTTGTCTCACCCATCGTCGACCTTGCCTTGTTCCTTGCTTTGTACATCCCTGCACCTCATCCTAATACGCCCTTCAACCCGCAACTCCCTGCAGCGGTGCTCAGCACACCCATGGCGGTTCCAGGACCAGGAAAACGCCGCACCCAGTAACTGTAACCTGGCACACGCTTCATTCCTGCTTCGCTACGCCCACAACATCACTGACCCCCAGCTGCCGCTGCTGCTGCAGCAGCCGGCTTCTTCTTCCTCTTGTGCTTCTTCTTCTTCGACTTGGTTGGAGCCGCCCCTGCCGCAGCACCCGCCGCCGGCGCCGCCCCCGCCTCCTCCCCCTCGTCTCCTTCGTCTCCCTCCTCTGCCTCCTCGCCCTCCGCACCAGGGGCCGCAGCAGCAGCGGCCGCGGTCGCGGGCGCCTTGGCTGGCGAAGCAGCAGCGGCGCCGGCGGAAGCAGCCGGCCCCGCCGCCGCCGCCTTCTGCGCCGCCGCTGAAGCAGCCTTGGCAGCCGCTGCCGGAGGCGGAGACTTTGAGACTGCTGCTGCAGCAGCAGCAGCGGATGGAGCCACTCTCTGCTGTTGTCCCTTAGCTGGTGATGGCACGAGCACGTACTTGGGCGCACCCGCAGGCGCGGCCGCGGGGGAAGGCGCTGCGGGAAGTGCAGTGACTGGTGCTGCTGCTCCGGTGTCCGTTGAGGCTACGGCCGCGGGAACCGGAGGCGGCGTGGCTACCTGCGGTTCTGTCCCGGTAGCCGTGAAGCCCACCGCCTCCGGTGATGGCACAGACGGCTTTGGCGCAGCTGCGGTCACTGACACTGCCTCTGAGGCTGCAGGCGTTGAGGCCTGTGCCTGTGCTGGGGCAGGGGCGCTGGCAGAGGTGGAGGCGGCTGCGGCAGCGAGAGCGGTTGGTGCTGCAGGAGCAGGGGCCGCGGCGGCGGAGCCAGCGGACAATGCCGCAGCCGGCAGCGTTGCCGGGGCAGGCGGGGCAGCCTCCTCACCAGATCGCTCTGTGGGTTTGGCTGGAGCCGACGGGGTAGCTGCAGCTGCAGGTGAGGGTGCGGGCGCGGCTGCGGGTGCTTTGGGTTTCACCACCAGTGCCGGGTGCTGTGGGGACTTGGCCCGCTCGGCTGGGGCGTTCCCCGCTGATGACAGGTTGGCCGGTCCCCGGGTGGGACTGCTGGTGGCGGGCTTTGGTGCGGGCGCGGGGGCGGGGGTGTCCACGGCACTTGAGGAGCTTGCAGGGGTAGAGGTGGGGGCTGGAGCGGGGGTGGTTGCGGGTGCCACTGTAGCGGCGGGGGTGGTGACAGGTGCCACTGCCGGGGCGGGGGCGATGGCGGGTGCTGCTGCTAGAGCGGGGGATGCTGGTGTGGGTGGGGTAGGCCCTGGAACGGGAGTTGCCGCTGCCGCTGTCTCTGCCTCTCGGGCGGCTGCGGGAGCGGGCTGGTCAGCAGCAGCTGCGGCTGATACAGTCGGTGGCGGGGTGCGGGGGGCTGCAGCTGGCTTGGCCGCGGACTCGGCGATGGGGGTCGGCAGGTTGGTTGCTGGGCCGGGCATCGTAATGACCACGTGTGCCTGGTTGGTTGCAGGCCGCGAGGCGTGCAGCACGTTTTGCTGCTCCTGAGCGGCTGCGATCGGGCTCGCAGCCGCCTGTTCCACTATAGTTAGTGATGCCTGTTCAGCTGTCGCTGCTCCAGTAAATCTGTCTGCCTTTTGGGGCACAGGCGCGGTGCGCGCTACCCCATCGGTACCCCGTCCTGTTAGGAGCGGTTCGCGATGGCCTTCGCTGTCTTCTTCAGCTGTTGGAGGGCAACATAGACCTGCGAAATGACGTGTGCGTAACTTCCCCATTATCCCTGGCAGGTGACCGCGGGCGGGGCAGTGCGGGACTTTGCACGCTTCCGGGAAGCCCAAATAAACAAAAGCATACTCACTAAGCACGTTGCCCATCCTTTCTGGCCGTCCGCTGCACTAGGGCAACGGCCTTGGCGCTTGGCCTGGTTGCCAGTTCTGTGACCGTGAGCCCAACAGCTTCCGGGCTAGATTATCCTTGGGCTCAAAAGCAGATGGATACCTGTAGTACTACTTGTCTGGAGTCCATTGCAAGCCGGGCTCACGGCGATGAGAACGATTCCGTAGGTGTGGCGGTTAACCGGTTGATCTGGTCCTGGCCGAGCACCCCATGCGGCAGCCCCTTTACGACCCACGCAAGCCCTGGTGGAATGTATGTAATATGACGGTCGAGGCGAAAAGATGCCAGTTATGGGCTGTGTCTAGGCAAATGCGCGCCATTAGCACGATACCTGGTACCAACAAAATCCCTGGTGCGGCACCTACGCCAACAGTGGTCACCTGGTCACGCAAGGCTACCTTCTTCGCCTCACGACATTGCGACCCTGTTTCCACCTCCAGCACTACAGTCCGGCTGACCCTACGAACCTCTCCTCCAACCGCGGCGTCCAGCCCCTCCGGCCAGTCTGCCTACCACAGCAAGACGATCACCTCACCGTCATTCACCCCACGCTTAACCCCCACCCACCACCTCTGCTCCAATCACGGCCCCCATAAACCCCACAACCCCATACCCCCCGCCCTCACGCCTGCGGCCGCGCCTTGCGCACGTACCGCGCCGCCGCCCGCACCGACAGCCCCCCGCAGCTCTTCTTTGCCCAATCCACCGCAAAGGCCACATCCTCCGGCCCAAGCCGCGCCGCGTCCTCTCCCGCCAGCTCCCGCAGCGTGGCGCCGAACGCCTCTTCGCTCAGCTCCGAGGGCGTGTTGAGCACCAGGCCGAAGCGGGACACCATCGCGTCGTACGACACCGTGGAGGAGGGGGACACGCCCATGTACTGCGGGGCAGGTGGGTTAAAGGGGGAGGTTGGGAGACAATGCGTGGAGGATTTGGGGAGTGGGAAAGGGTTGTGCATGGCGGGGGTATGAGGGAGGCCCGTGGGGCGGTGCACGGCGAGACAAGGTCTGCACGTGAGGGCCGGCGGGAGAGGCTGTGTGCCCACCAGCACAGCCCGTCTGCGGCTCGTGCATCGCGCAAGGGCAGCTCTCTAACCCCATACCTGTCAGCCCCAAGCCCCGCACCCAGGCCAACGTGTCCACACCCCTGCCCCCGCCCTCAACAGGGCCCCGCAACCAACAGCCCCCCGCAGCGCACCGTACCCACCAACAGCGTGTTCGATGGCCAGCCGCTGGGCCCCGCGCCCGCCAGCCCCGCCATGAGGTCCGCCGCCAGCGCCCCGCCGCGCCCCAGCGGCAGCTCCACGTGGTCCGCCACCAGCACGAAGCGCAGCCGCGGGTAGCGCCCGCAGCCGCGAGCCGCCTCCAGCAGCGAGGGCAGCTCCGCGCCGGACACGTCCACCAGCCGCAGCCCCTTGTCGCGGCCTGGGGAGGGGCCGATCGGGGGCGATGGAACGAAATACTGCAGACGTGAAAATGTAGTAGCCGGCGGAGAGGTGGGCCGGGTAAGGAGTGCAAGCATGTGCGGCTGCCGTGGGCTTGGGATGCGCACGGTTGGAGAGCCGAAGCCTCGGGCAGCAGGGGGGAATGACGTCTACGGTCACAGGCAACGAGCTTCAACCCGGCCGCCTGTTGCTGCTGGTATACTTGGACCGCACCCCCGTCACCCCCACCACCCCCACTAAGCCCGCCAACCCCATCAGCCTCGCGTACCAGTTTGCTGGTTGGGTTATGGGTCGGGATATTATGCAACGACGTCGACCTTCAGCTTCGCTGTCGCACTCGCGTCCTTCTTCCCTCACAAACCCCAACCTCGCCCCCACCTGCCGCCAGCGTGTAGTCCCACAGCAGCGCGCTCTTGCCGCTGCCGCTGGGCCCCACCACCAGCGCGTGCTCCGCGGGCCGCCCCGCGCAGTGGCGGGCGGTGTTGGCGTCCAGTGCCGCCCGCTGCTCCTCAAGGCAGGACAGCGGCGCCAGGGGGCCGGAGGCGGGGGCCAGCGGCGCGGCGCCGCCGGGGCCGGTTGGAGCGGCGGGGTCGGGGCCCTCTTCCAAGCCGCCCTTGGTCCACCTGCAGCGGGTTAGTGGTGCAAGGAAGGGCCCATAAGCGGTAAGGACTGCCTAGGGAGCGTTGATGCATGTTGCAGCAGTTACAGTTACAGCTTACAGTTACAGCTTACAGTTACAGGCCCAGTAGGGCGCGTCCGAAGAGCCAAGTGGGCCATAAGCACGAAACGTAGAGGATGAGGTGAGCGATTGCAGGTTCCTAGGGTTTAGGAGCACAGGCGGTGAGGCATGGGGTGGTGGGAGCTGGCAGGGTCGACGGTAGCCACCGGCCGTTGGTGCGGCCGCATGCACAGGGTTGAAGACGCAGCTGACCAGCTGGGCGCTTATACCTAAGCCCGCGCCAGACACTGTCATTCACGCCGGCACTCGAACCTAAGGCGTGAACTACCAGTCCCGTCTTCCGTGCGTTGCCCGCAGCTGCCACCCCACCTGAGCGTGGAGTTCCTGCTGGTGATGCCGAAGCCGTGCAGGTGGTAGTACTGCTGCAGCAGGGGCAGCGCCTCTGAGGGGCACGCACGCATGGGCCGTCACTCATCAGAGGGTCCGGGTGGATGGTACAGCAGCGAGCCCAGTCGCCGCAACAATCGCCTGCCTCATGCCTGGCCTACATGCTTTCGCATGTGCATTTGGGCACAAACGGTGTTGTGCACAAAGCGACTTACAGCACAAGCCGGGGTTGGAAGCTTCTTACACCCGTTGCACTGCCAGACCTCAGTGCCACACACCCGCACGGTGCCTCACCGCTCCACGCGTCCTTGCCGCTGATGGCCCGCTTCCACTCGGCCAGCTCAGCCTCGCTGGGCGGCCGCGTGACGTACTGCGAGGGGGTGTGGGGGTCGATGGCCACGGCGGAGGGCAGCGTGGCGGAGGGGCCGCCGGCGCCGCCCTTGGGCTTCTTGGCCCTGGTGGACACGGAGGAGGCTGCGGCCGTGGAAAAAAGGGGAAGGAAGGCCAAGGTCAGGGGTGGCTCTAACCAGGGGATGTCGCATGGCGCAATCCTTGCACACCAGCGACTGACAGCCTTCCAGTGCGCCACCTTAAACATGAGGCGCAAGCGACGGTGTTGGCTGCGAGCACATACCACAACTGCGAACCCAGTTGCCGTCCGGAGGGGGAATCGGTGCGACGCCCGAGTGGAGTTCTATCACGGCCGGCCCGATGCAACCTAGTCGCAGCTGTCCGGCTGGTCTTCCCCTTTCTCCTCCCCTTTGAGCGCACCTCCCTCCATCCAGTAGGGCCCGGCGGTGGGCGCCGCGTCCCCAATGTACTCCGCCAACTGGCTCATGGGCAGCGCCAACTCCTGGGGCGCAGGGAGGTGTGTGTTAGGCTTTAGCAGGGGCGGCGCAGGATGCGGGTAGGTGCAATGCACGGTGCACTGCCCGTGCTGCCCGTGTAGAGGTGGCAGTGACGCCATTGCAATGAACACGGAGAAGCCCCTGTGCCGCAGAGCAGGATCAGTGGCGTGTTTGCGGCTGTCACATTGCATACCGTCGGTCGCTGTGCACCGGCATGCTGTGAAGTTGCCTGAGAGGCATGCATGCAAGTGCAATCCCTAGTCGTAGCACCCAATCCACTTGCGCAGCTATGTGCAAATACCCTGTCCACGCTTGGTTCGACGACGCCTTTTCCTGCCACCTGCCCCCGGTGCCTTCACTCTGAACCCCCAACCAGTACGGCACCCCACATGCAGCATGTCCAGGCCGCCTGCCATAATGCCATGCCATCCTGTTGCCTTCCTTCTCAGTGGCTTCGCTGGCTAGCCCTCCGCCTGCAACACATCCAGGTCGTACGCCACCGCTTTGAGCACGGCCGTAGTGCCGTGCAGTCTTTCGGCCTCCCCTCCCCACTCTGACCCCCACCTGCAGTACGGCACCCCACCTGCAGTACGTCTAGGTCGTACGCCACCGCCTTGAGCACGGGCGCGCCCGCCTCCAGCCCGCCCTGAGCCACGGCGCGCGCGAAGGCGTTGTCCCGCCCCAGCAGGATCTGAGGCAGCCGGGCGAAACGGTTGCGCACGTACAGATGGCGATCAGTCCGCTGTGCCAGTCTACGGGTGCTGCAAGGAGATGCGGCGGCGGCGACACGACTGTGCGGCGATGTTCACAGCTCATTCAGAGCCCGGGCCATGCAGCACGCAGGGGCGCAGGGCGCGGCGGCGGCGACAGAATACACCCCGCGCAAGCTGGCCGCCGGGGTATGCTGCAGCGCTGTGCGGAGCAGCTCTGTTGTCCAGGACTGAACGTCGTGCACGGCACCTGAGCACCTTGTGCAGGCTTACCCCTCATCGCGTTTCACGCGTCGCCCCTCCCTTCCCCTCCCCGCCCCTCCCCTCCCCCTCCTCCACCTGGTCCAGCACGTAGTCCTGCCAGCTGTCGTACCCCGACGTCAGCAGCAGGCTGTAGAAGCGCGAGTAGGCGCTGAGCACCTCCTTGTTGCTGGCCTGGGGGGCGGCGGCCGTTAGGCATTCTCGACTTAGGGACGCAGTGCATCCTGCTGTGCACAGAGCATCATACCGCCCGCGCGGCAACACCGCTATGCGGCTGCGGCACGGAAGCACCCTCGGCTGTAGCGCATCTGAGCAGCCAAAATACCATACGCAGACCCAGTTTATGCATGACAACCCCAAGCTGGGTATGATGTTGGCATGCAGCGCGAACGCTGCATAGGCCCCACGCCACACACCTCCGCGCCCGTTTCTCCTTAAGCGCGGTACGGCACATCGCCCACGCCCCCAGCACACACCTGGTACTTTTGCGTGACCGTGAGCGCGTGCAGGAAGGCCTCCCCCACCGCCCCCTTCATCACGTGGCCGTACACCAGCAGGCTGCCAGCCAGCGTGCCCAGCGTGCTGATCTTGGAGCCACGCTTGGCGGGGGCTGGAATGGGAGGGTGAGGCGGTGGGCAGCAGGGTGTGATGGGGGAGCGTCAGTGCTGCAAGCGGCGCGGCATGGCCAGCAAGTGGCTTGCAGTGACGTGTCAATGATGAAGTGCTCGTTGATTACATTTGCGGGATGGTGGTGGACAAGTCGGGCAAGGCGGTGGTGCGTTTCGTGGGGCGTAGATTGCGGGTGCACGGCGGGCCACTGCACGGCACCAAGGTGCTACGGCGTGGTGTTACAGCGAGGGCGGTGGGCTAGCTTGGGGAAGGCAATGGTACCTGAAGAGCGAGTGTCGTCATCGCCAAAGTCGAAGCCAAGGGCCTGGACGCGCAGGGAGCCGCGACCGGTCGGGCGCGGCACCGGTGCGCCCCTGGCGCGCGGATGGCGGGGCAGCGCCCACACGCGGGAGGCCGTCCGGCCGGCTACGCCATTCTGGCAGCGGGTAGCTACCAAGCTATTGTTCATTATGATCTACGGGTTTTCAGCCAAGGGCTCGTCTGTTTTTGAAAGTGTCGGGTAGAGTGTCGGGTATCAGGTGGCTCAGGTGTTGCGTGGAATGCAGCAGAGCGTCTGATGGAAACGATAACAACAAGTGATAAATGATGGGCTTATACATTGCCCGCTGCGGGGCTTGGGAGTGGATCGCGTCAAGAGCTTGCATCAAGGGCAAAACAGGTGGCACCGTGCGTGACACCATGGCAGGTGGCATGGTGCGGGTCAAGGGCTAGTTATCATGGGCATTTTACAAGGCGATTGCCTGATTACCTACAGTACAGGTTATGAATCATTCCATGTCCAGCCGAGGCATAATGGCACCGTGAAGGCTTGGTAACCCTTGCTCGGGTGCCAGGCTGCCGAAGGGATACACCTGCTATGCCCAAACGGAAAGAAAACGGTTCTTAAGATTGCACTGAAGCGCATCATGAGCGATGAAGCCGGGGAAGCCGTTGGCGAGACAATTGGCCTCGCGAGTTCAGCTGCCCAGGTACCACAGCCACCAGATGCCCGAGATACCGCTAGCATCCTGCCTTTGGGCGACGAGGAAGCAGCCAAAGCCATTCGGGACTCGTTGGCGGCAGCCATCAACTCGGGGAGCAGCGATGTGCGGCAAATGCAGGTATCTGGGTCAGGCAATGCAACGTACTCTATCGGTATGACTCATAGGATTAGCTGTGGAAGCACCGGCCTTGTTGTGCTGTGAGCGCTGGGGTCTTGAGAGCACACGTGGCCGAGCCGTTGGGCCAGGCAAGGCCCGTGAGTGGCCACACGCTGCGGGCTGCCGGGGTCGTTTGCGACCGGCCCGCTGCGGTGCAGTTCAGGGTCGTGCTACAACACTTGAAGGCGCATGGGAGAAAGCACCAGCAAAGCTGTTGCTGACACCCCCAATAAGCTTCCACGCACATGCTCTGACTGTGCCCCAAGGTAGGCTGCAGATTCCATAGGTTAACCCGCAAGGCAACCACGTCCATCACAACCACCATCAAACTGAGCCCACTCACTGTATTCACTTTTGTAGCAGCGGTTCTGCAGAAGAGTCTGCTGACACCCTTGTGCGCAGGCTGAGCTGTGCGGCGATGGTGCACTGCGGGGGCTGTTCGACCTGGCAGCAGCCCGCTGCGAGGCGGCCTACGAGGCCCTGCGGCTGCTGTGCTACCGCAACCGCATCGTGGTGCAGCAGCTGGCAAACATGGGCGCCGTCGAGCTGATAGAGCAGGTGTGCGGGGGCCAGCTTTTCCGGGTCACGCCACCGTAACACTCACCCGCTGCCGCACCCTGTATTGTTGGCAGCTATTGGCCCATGTGACATACCTTAAGAAGGGCTTCGTGAACTCACCGCCCTTACCTGATCCCCTCACTTCCCCACAGGTCCTCGTCCGTGACTCCGTACCCCATCACCACAGCCCACGCCACCCGCACACCGAGCCTCACCACCAGCAACAGCACCAGCAGCTTTCGGCCTCTCCCCGCCCTCCGCGCCCCTCCCTGCAGCTCAGCCCTAGCCAGTCACCACACGCCCCCGACGGCCAGCACGCCTCCCCCCAGCACGCCTCCCGGGGGGCCCGCAGCGCGCACTCAAGCCCCACGCGCACGCGCGCCCTCAGCCCCACCTGCCCTGGCCAGCTGCAGGGCGTTGCGCCGCTGCCGGTGCAGGCCGCCGCGCTGGCCCTGCTGACCAGCCTGCTTGCCTTCAACCTGGAGATACACTCCTTGGTCATGAACACCAAGCTGGTGAAGCGCCTCGTGCAGCTGTGCAGGTGCGTGCCGAAGGGCCAAGGGGCTGTAAGGCAGCACGACGTGGCGCATGAAGGCTGGTCACCCGTAGTTTTGCGCTGAACGTAGTGTGCTATGTTAATCCTCTTATGCTGGTTGTAACCGTAGCACCTGTCCTGCTCGCTGCGGAATGGTGTGCAGGCCGGGTCGGGACCCGAAGCGGCCGCAGCAGCAAGCAGAGGCGGAGCAGGGCAGCCAGGGGGACGGCGAGCGGGCGCAGCCCCCGCCGCCACCCGCAGCAGCAGGCGACGGCGACGTGGCTTCCGCGCTGCGGGCTGCAGCAGGGCAGGGCAGCGGGACGCCAGGCCCGCCGGGGGGTCCTCCTTGCGCGCTGGCGCACCCTGACGCCCCCGCCATCCTGTCCTTGGAGCAGCAGTCCATGGCGGCGTGCGCAGCGGCGGCCCTGCGCAACCTGTGCCACCAGGTGGGCACGGTGGTAGTGGGCCTGTGGTGGGGGCAGCGTGTCTGGTGCCTACCGGTGGGACATCGTCTTGGGGTTGAGCGGCCAGGGCTTGGCCATTCGTCGGCACTTGAGGCGGCGAGGCCTCACAGGCACACTGCGTTGGCCAGGTGCCACGTGCATACAGGATCTGCTCTGTGCCGATTCACGGCGTCATTTGCTGCAGATCGCCAACCACCCTGGGCTGCTGGCGGCCGGCGCGGCGCTGGAGCTGGCGGCGGTGATGCAGAGCGAGCGCGACCCGTACCGCCGCATCAACGCCACCATGGCCGTGGCGCTGCTGGTGGGGCACGAGGAGCAGCACCCGCTGCTGCGCGTGGACGAGGCCATGGCCCGGGAGCTGCTCATGGTGCTGGCGTGCGCGAGGGCGCGGGTGCTGTGCCACGGGTACTTCTGGACGACGTGGAAGGTGGGACGCTGTACGACACACGGTGCTGCCCCTGTCCAGGCTGCAGGGCAAAGCCATCCTAGTCACCCATGTACGTGGGTTAGCGGCAGCTGGGGCGCTGGCATTGGACGTGGTCACAAAACAAGCCAACCGGCGTGGGCTGTGGGCCCATGATTCCCCGTGTGCTTTCCGCCCTGCAGCGGCTGAAGGCATTGGCATAGCTGTGGCTTTGAACCTTGGTTAACTGGTTTCCGGCCGTGTGCGTTACGTTCCTCGCAGGTGTGCCAGGCGCTGGCCCGGCTGAGCGCCAACGAGGACAACAAGCAGCTGCTGTGTCGTGAGGGCGGCGTGGACGTGCTGGCGGACGTGCTGCTGAGTCCCGAGCACATCAGGAAGGCAATCACCGTCAAGTACTGTGTGGAGGCGCTGTGGAACCTGGTGGGACGGGGCTGGCGCAGCTGGTGCTAATGGTAGTGTAGGGGCTGCAGGAAGCGAGCGCTTACGGATAGGAGCAATATGCTTAGGATGTCGAGGGGCCTGGTGGGATGTGTGAAGGCTTACGGGGCGCACGGACACACTGTGATGCGTTTTGCGCTCGAGCTGAGGCCTGCGTTGGTGTTGTGCACCGCGTAGGCCTTTTTCGAGCCGGCAAAGCACCAGATCCTGGCCAAACCAGGTAGGTACGGTTCCTCGTATGCCATGGTGCGTGCTTCTGTGTCTGTACCGCTTGGCACTGCCAAGGCAGGCTTGCGTGGACTGTCCCAAACGCCTCAGGCTCATGGAGCAACAATGCATGGCAAAGCCAGTAGAGCGAAGTTACTGCCTTTCGGCCAAAAGCGGGACTGCCCTTTCTGGACAAGCGTGTACTTGGCCTGCACCCCTCACCTTGCCCCCTGCTGTCACACCCGCCATGGTTGCCCTCAGCTCTGTTGGAGGCCATCCGTGCCGCGCAGCAGTCCAGCCTGGACCTGGTGCGGGAAGTGGCGCGCGGCTGCCTCTTCACGCTGGGCCTGGCGGCCAAACGCAGCCGCCAGACGCAGTCGGGCTCCCGCAGGCAGTCGCTGCAGCTGCCGCACCCGCACCTGCAGCTGCAGCAACAGCAGCAACAGCAGCAACAGCAGCAACAGCAGCAACAGCAGCAGTACACGTACGCAAACTCGCACAACAGCCACCACTCGCACACGAACCCGCATGCGGGGGCCCAGCCGCCCTCCCCGCAGATCAGCAGGACGGACGTGGGCCCTGGAGCCGCCGCCGGGGGCATGGAGCGCTTCCCGCTTCCGCTGACACAGCTGGGTCTGCACGTGCCGCCGGTCAGGACCCAGCCGGTCGGGGGCGTCCAGCGCGCGAGGATGTCGGAGGGCATGGCGCCGCTCGGAGAGGCCGCAAGTCGCTCTCCGCGCATCAGCGACGCCTCGACGCTCAGCGGCTGGCCCCCGGGTGTAGGTGCTGGCGGCGGAGGGGGCGCGTGGGTGGCCAGCGCGGCCCGGGCGGGCCGGGGCAAGGAGCTCGTGGAGGCTGCTGGGGACATGGACTCGGGGCATTATGACGCAGCGTCCATTATCAGCCAGCCGAGCCCTGTGGCTCGCAGCGAGAACCTGCTGCAGCAGCAGGCGCAGCCACAGCAGCAGATCAGGCGCAGCGGGTCGTTCGGCACCGCCGAGTCGCAACGCACCAGCGCAGGGGCGAAGAGGGCGGCAGCTGCGGCGGCCGCCGCCGCAGCAGCTGCCCGCAGCACCCCCGGGTCATACCAGAACGGCAGGGCCGATGCCGCCGGCTTCGGTGGGCCTGGGCCGGCGGAGGGCAGGAGCTTACAGCGCAACGCATCCATATCCGCGCACGGGCGCACCCCGACGCCGCCATCCATGCATGAGGAGGGAGGGTACGGCAGCAGCCAGAGCGGCGGGGGCTACGGCTTTAGCCACGGCGGCGGGGGCCACGGCGGCTACGCTGGCCACGGCTTCAGCCACGGCGGCGGCAGCCATGCGCATGTTGCGGTGGCGGCCGGGCCTGGCGGTGCGCCCCCATGCCACGTGATGATCAGCTACGAGTGGGGTAGCCAGCAGAAGGCGCTGGCCATTAAGGAGGCTCTTGAGGCGAGGGGCATCCAGACGTGGATGGACGTGGAGAAGATGAGCGGTAGGTCTGGAAGGCTGCGAGTAGCGGGGCTGCAGGAGCAGGGCCTTACTGAAGGACCATACTGCGACGCTGGTACATAAACTTTGCTACCGTGTCCGCCTACGCGTGGCCCCGGCCTCCCGCCTGTGGCCCCCGTCCAAGCGCAACGTGCTCACGGCCTCCCCTTACGCCCATGTCCCGCGCCCACCTTGCCCCCAGGCTCCACGCTGGAGGCCATGGCGCTGGCGGTGGAGGGCAGCGCCGCCGTGATGCTGTGTATTAGCAAGCGCTACAAGGAGAGCCAAGCCTGCCGCGCGGAGGCCGAGTACGCCTTCCAGCAGCGCAAGCGCATCATCCCGCTTATGCTGGAGCGTAACTACAGGTGCGGTCCACGAGGCCCCAACGAGGGACGGCATGCAGGCCTGACGTACACGCACATCGCCCTGCCATGTAGCACTGAGCGCGACCATGCGCTACCCAGTATTCCGTGCAGACCACTGACTATCCATCCTTGCTTCTTTTGGGACGCATGTGCGCATGTGCAGGCCCACTGGCTGGCTGGGCATCCTCATCGGCACCCGGCTGTACTTTGACTTCAGCGAGCGCCGCCTCATCGCGGAGCGCGTGGCGGCAGTGGAGCGCGAGCTGGGCCCCCTGCTGCGCCTGTGCCGCCGCCCCGGCAGCAGCGGCAGCATCGGCAGCGCGTCCGCTGCCGCCGGCGTGGTGCAGCAACAGCCGCATGCCTTGCACCACAGCGCCTCAGCCTTCGCTGTTCACACGGCGCCGCTGCGCACCCTGCCGCACTCCGCCTCCACCGCCACCGTGGCAGCCGGCCGGGCTGCACACTCCCACGCGCTCATGCACGCCCAGACGCACGGCCACGGCGCCGGACTTGCAAACGCGCCCGGGCATCCCCGCCGGCAGTCGTTCGGTTTCGGCGGTTTGACAAGCCGCACCTCCGCTCCGATCCGTGCTGGAGGCGTCAGCATGCATGGGATGTATCCCAGCACAGCGGCGGTGGGGCATGACGCCAGCCCCGAGCTCATGACCGGGCGGCCTCGCCGTCTGTCGGACACTGCGGCGGCGGTGGAGGAGGAGGAGGAGGAGGGGTCACGGCCGCTGCCGGTTGGCGGGCGAGTGAGCCTGGACGTGCTGCTGGGCCAGCCGGGTGGCATGAAGCTGCAGCAGCAGCAACAGCAGCGGCGTGCGCGGCAGGCGAGGCGGGTGGCGGCGCTGATGGCGGCGTGGCCCACGGTGGAGGGCGTGGCGCACACGGGGGAGCCTCCGCGGTCCCCTGACCCGTGGGTCGGCCACCAGCAGCAGGGCATGTCACCGATCGAGGGCTCCCCGCCATCCACGCCGCCGCGAACAACATATTCGGGCACCGACAATGCCCTATCCCCGCACAGCCGCCGCACGCCGCCGCCGTCTCCAGGGCCCTCGCCGCTGCCCCTGCCGCCCCGCTCCCCGGCGCGTTCACCCGGAGGCCAACATGGTGCCTCCGCGCCTCCCGCATCGCCGCTGCCAGCTGCCCAGGAGCCCTCCCTGGAGCGTGCCCTCGCCGCGGCCGCCCTGGGGCAACCCGCCAAACCCAAGGCGCTCGCCGCCCTGCTTGACCTACCCGTGCTGCCCTCCGCAACCGACTTGCACGACACTGGCCTGGAGCTGCCCATGCCGCCGATGCCCCTCGCACGGCTGCGCCTCACACCAGCTAGCTCCACACCTGCTGCAGTCACCAGCACACCACACGACCAGCCGCAGGCGCACAGCCCACACGCAGAACAGCGGCCTGGGCACCTAAACCACACCCAGCAGCACCACTCCGTGCACTTCCAGCTGTCGGGGGAGGCCGGGGAGTCGGGCACCCCCACCGCACGCGACCCCATGAGCCAAGCGGAACGGACCCGTGGGTCGCGCCGTATGCGCAGGTCCAGCGAGCGAGGGCGGGCGTCGGGCGAGCTGTACGGCGGCAGCCGCCTGTCAGGGGAGGTCGCCGCCCGCAGGTCCGGGGATCGAGGCGGCGCGTCGAATGAATTTGCGTTTCTGGCGGGTAGGCAGCGGGAGGATCTTGGTGTTGAGCTGTTGCGGCAGCAGCAGCTTCTAATGGAGGACATGGCGGGGCCGGCGGCGGGGGCGGGGGCGGCGGGTGGGGTGGCGGCGCAGGAGGGGCGGCGGGGCGGGGGTAGCGAGGAGGCTGACGTGGAGGTGTGCACTGACGGGCGCCTCAGCGACACGTCCTGTGAGCGCGATGGCGCTACCTCCACCCCCAATGCCACGCCGGATGGCTCACCCTTCGCGAGGGGGCCGGGAGGGCTGGTGGGCGGGTTGGCGCAGCTGGCGGTGGTCGGCGCGATGAAGCAGCAGCAGCAGGAGCGGCGGCAAAGCCAGGAGCAGGAGCAGGCTAGACGCAGCGGTGAGGGTGCACAAGGGGCTGCAGCGCCTCTTGGAACAACGGGTTCCGCTGGAGCTGTTGGTGACCAGAGCACTGCAGCCACTGAGCCCCTGCACGTGGCCTCTTCGCGGGACGCCGCCACAGCGGCCTTGTGGCAGCCGGCATCCGCCGGCCTGTGCAGCTCACCGTCAGGCGCAGAGAGCTACTCCACTGCCGCCGCCGCCATTGCCGCCTCGCAGCCACCGACGGTGGACCCCCTGCAACCGCACCCCGACCTCACAGCCTGCTCCAGCGCCCCCGCTCTGCACCTTAGCCCGCCGCCGGCCCCCTCGGGCACGTCCTTTGCGTCTGCAGCTGCCAGCCCCTGCCTACCCCACGTGCGCACCTACGCGTCCATCGCTGCCGGTAGCGAGTTCTCTGGCACCATCAATTACCACGGTGTGGGGGCGGCTGGCGCTCCCAGTGATGTGGACAGCCTGAGCATGAGCCGAGCTGCCTCGGACGCACTCAGCTGGTCCAACGTGCGGATAGGCGTGCATGGCGGAGGGCTAGGCGCGGGCACGGGTGCTTTGCACAGCAACGGGCAGCTGCCCAGTTCTCGCGGGTACGACAGCGGCATGCAGAACGGAGCACGGGACAGCGGAGTGAGCGCTGAAGAGGTGCAGGTGGAGGTGGAGGCAGCCCAGGGGGAGGGGCCGCAGGTGGGTAAGGCACGCGAGGCCTCGGCGGCGGCGGCGGGCATGACGGCGGGGGAGGCTGTGGTGATGTTGCCTGCGGCATCGGGGGCTTTAGGAAGCGCTGAGCTGACAGACAGCGGCTCCGTGGCCGGACGCCGTGGGGCGGCGGCTGTGGAGCGGACATCTGGTTACACGCACATGAACAGCGATGTGCACGGCCGCAGCAGCTATGCCGCTGCTCCCCGGGAGCATGGGGTATTGCTGAGGGAGGACAAGCTGGGGAGCGTGGCGTCGGGGCGTGGCCCCGAAGCGCACCAGATCAGTACCGACGGCAGCGAGTGCAGTGGCCTGGCGGCCGATGAGCCGAGCAGGGTGCAGGCTCGGCTGCCCCGCCGTCGCAGCCCACGGAACAGCGCGGATGCACCTGTGGGCGCGGTGGTCGGGATCGGGCTTGGAGACGGTAGTGAGGGCCGGGAGGAGCGCGGGAGCAGGGAAGAGGAGGGAGGGGGGCTGATGTGCCTCCTTCCGGGGGGTAGCAATGCCGCGGATGTGTTTGTGGCGGCGCTGACCGGAGCGGGGCACGCCCCTGGTGCGGGGCAGGAGCAAGCGCAGCAGCACGAGGAGGTGCGCGATTCCGCAGGGGACCTGGCACCCACCGGGTTGCGCCATGCAAGCGCTTTTGCGCCCGCGGCAGGCGCCACTGCTGCCGCAGCAGCAGCTGCGGCGGCCGCAGGGGCCGCCCCCACCCGCGCACGGTCCGGGCGCGGCGCGCTGCAGCTGTGGCCCAGCCTGGGCGGAGGCTCATCAGGGCAGCCGCAGGTCCGCAAGAGCAACAGCGGCAATGGTGGCGCGCTGCGGGGCTTGCTGGGGGTCCTAGGCCTCGGGTCGCTAATCCCAGCGCCCACACTGGCGCAGGGCCTGGCTCCCCAGCCGTCTCACCCGCCCGCGTCCAAGCTTGCAACCGGCGAGAGTGCGGGGCTGGCGGCGCACTTGTCCGGTGCTGGTGGCAGTTCGGGCCTGGCGGCGGTGCAAGAGGAGGCTGGAGCAAGGGAAGGGCCCGCGGCGGGGCCCAGCAGCAGCCCCACACGTGCCAATCGCGCGTCGGACACGTGGCTGCTGTACGCGCAGCAGGCGAGCATGCGCAGGGAGGCGCAGCTGGCGGCAGCTGCTGCACCGGGAGGGGAGCTGCGTCCGTCCGGCACGGGCGCACTCTCATTGGACGCTGCTACCGGGATAGCTGGCACCGGCAACGCGGTGCCCATGTCTCCGGCGGACCTGGCGCTGTCATCCGCGCTGTTCCGCCCGAGCCAGCCGCCTCCAGCGCCGCCGTCTCCGCCACCGCAGCCGCCGCCGCCGCCGCAGCCACAGCCACAGCCGCCACCCCAGGCCAGCGCCCTCCCGGTGTCTCTGCGGCTCTCGCTGCAGTTCCCCCGCCCGCCGCTGGCCGCCACCCCACACGCCAGCAGCACTGCGACAAGCCTACAGAACGGAGTAGACGGAGACGCCGACGACCTGGTGGGCGAGCGGCTTGCCATGATGCTGGCAGGCACCAAGAGCAACCCCTCGCGCATCCAGAGGGGGCTGACCTACGGGTCGGACCTCACGGACGGGACAGGGGAGGGCACCGGGACCATCAGGCAAGGCGGCGCTGCTGCATCTGCCCTGGATGACGGGGATGACGAGGAGGAGGTCGTGGGCAGGCGGGAGGCAGGGGAGGAGGAAGAGGAGGAGCACTACGGGGATGAGGACGAGGAGGAGGATGAGTCGTTCTACGACGGCGTGGAGGAAGGGGAGGGGCTGGATGAGGGCGGCATGGGCGGCGGAGGCTTGCTTGGGGACGGCGTGGCTGGGGACCTGCATGTGCACGCGCACGCACACGCGCACATGCACATGCATACGGACATGGAGATGGGTATGGATATGGGCGGCGGGGGCCCGGGTGCGCACGGCGGGCTGTCGGGAGATGGCGGCGGCGGCGGGCGGGCGAACGCTGTGGTGGCCAGCAGCACGTGTCAGCTGGTGGACCGGTGGGACACGCCGCAGGTGGGTGGACGGGCTGGGCAGCCAGGGTAGGACGGGGGTGTGTTGGGAGCGGCACGTTCATGGCTTCCCACAGGGCGACACACCTACAAGGTCGGAAGGCCAGCGGCCACCTGCTGCTCGAATACTGCTGTTCGGCCACCGGCCTGTACCCTGTACCCTGTGTTGACAGCCTGTAGCGTGTACTCACAGCTTCCGCGCGCTGATGCCACCTGCCTTGGCATGCTAGGGTTGCGTGACCGTAGACGCGTACGCATGGCACCGCACAAGCCCTGCCGACGTTTTCTCTTGCACTCCCACATGAACACGGCTTCTTCCCAGGTCCGCGACTGGCTGGACCGCATCGGGCACGGCGACCTGGCGGACAGCTGGGAGGAGGCGCGCATCACGGGGCGGGCGCTGTGCGGCCTCATGCGCCTCATGCGCGGCGGCGGCGGCGCGGGCGTGGTGCGGGAGGTGCTGCGGGAGGAGCTGGGCGTGGGGGGCCTGGCGGCGCAGCTGGAGATGATCGAGGAGCTGCACCGCCTGTTCGACTGATGAGGGCCGGGGGACAAGACAAAGTGCTGTTGGAAAGTAGTAGAAAGTAGAAAGTGGGATGCCGGCTGGGGGCCAATGCGTAAAGCGCGACGCACTGGTGTGAGGGGTCAGGCTGGTGGGGGCGCAGGAGGGGGGCGCATGCATGGGGCGGCAGCGTGTGGGGAGAGGGGGACGGAGGAGGGAGGGGGAGGGGGAGCAGGTAGAGGAAGTGGTGGCGGTGGTTGGGTTGATTATGGACGGGGATTGATGGTGGTGGGTGCGTGCGAGTGGTAGTCAAGGCAGGAGGGGTGGGGGCGCATAGAAGGAGGGGAGGAGGGTGAGCGAGCTTGCGTGCTTGGTGGGTAGCGAGGAGTGGCATGACTGAAGCCAGGGGGAAGGGCGCAGTTTACGGCGTACCTCCGTGCGAGCGTAGGTGAGGACGGCAGTATGTTGCGTGTGTCGTGGTAGTACCGGTAAGCAGGGGTGTTTCACTTTATGGTTGCCGTGCCAACCACATCTGGAGCAGAAATTGAGTAGGTCTTGTGTGAAGCAGGTGTAGCTTGCGCAGATTGGATGTAGCTGTCGTGCCGCGCTTTGCTACTGCTCAGTTCGACATGTGTGACTATGATGAAGACGCAGGATGGTGCCGTGTTGTAGGCAGGAGCGTAGCACAGGTTGAAAGCAAGCGGTAGTGTTAGCCTCGGGTAGGGGGCAAGGTACTGTGCGTGTAGCGCATGTGACGCACACAAGGTAGAGACACTTGAGCTGTGAAGCCAGGTGAAGCTAATGCCAGCATGGCATTCCGCATGTGCTGTTGTCACCTGATGCGACTGCGGCCTTACACTCTGTGATTTGTGGATTCGTGAGCTTCAAAAGGAGTGAATTCTCGATCTGCGTGCGGTGGGGCTGCTTTGCAGCAGACGGGGTAACTGAAGCAGCCCGCAAGGTGTCCAACTCGTATCTCAGGCGTTGTGTGGCAGCTGGCGGCAGCTGCCGGTAGCTTTGCCAACCCCTTTTCTGTGCCCCAGCCAGCCCTGCCTCAGCACGCAGGGAAGCGCTACACAAGGACTCGCCTCATACCGGTATTGGAGAAGGCAGTGAGGAAGTCCCTCAGCTTATTTGCTGATGGCTACAAGCTTGGCCTTAGGCACATGCAACACCAACATGGGAGGACGTGCATTGGTTTGAGCTTTTGCATGCGTTTGCGCCGTGCAACCAGGAAAGCGAGGAGCAGGGGAGGCCCGGCGGAGGCCAGGGGAGCAGGGGGGGCCCTGACAAAGGTGCTCTGACGCTGACGAGCGCGGCTTGCCGGCTTCGTATGCAGCTGGCCTCCTTTGCTGGGCACAGTTGCTCATGGCAGCAAAAGATATGCTGTTCAAATGCACTTGCGCTTGGTGACTCAGTCGAGGGCTTTCGTTCCTGTAGACATGTGACGGACTCGGCGGTACGTATACGGTAGCATGGCATGTGTCAGTCAATACATTCTGGCATATTCCCTTCCGCACTCTTCCTGTACCTTTGTGCTTACCCTGTGTTTCTCATGAGCACGCTGCCTGACGAAACGATAACATAAGGAATAGCCGCTGGGGTTTGCCACACGTGTTTACCAGCAAGGCCAGGCTCGGCGCAGGTTACGCGCGGCATTCTTAAAAGCTGCATCTCAACTTCTACCGAGTTGCGTGACGCACACTCAGTGCTGCGAGAGCGCTCTGCATTTCGGCCGGGCAAGCCGGCTCGAAGCCAACAAGGAATAAGCCCTGAGGACTGAAGGCATCAGAACTCACCTGTGCTACCTGACTATCCTACTGTAACTTTCAACCCGGTGAGTAGGCATAAGTAGGGATTGCGTAATGCCCACAGTCAGAACCCTTGGGCGCCACCCTAGTTCAGTACCACAGCAAGCAGCTAGGAAAGGCATTCACGTATTATTTATACCTTACAATTTGCAGATGGAGCCATATTGCCCCCAGCAAGCGCGTAGGACTGCAGTGTGACCGCGTGGGCGGTTGGTGACGGCCACAGCCAGCCATGTCGCCCTTCAACCCCGCTGCCGCCTCACACGCCAGCCAAGGATGGACAGATGGGCCGCATGCTACCGGCCAGACTGGCGGCTCCGCTAGCAGCAGCAGGCATCTTCGGTCTGCGCAGAGCCTTGGTGCGCTCCCCCCCACCCAGCTCGACATAGCCATGGAGGACTTCGAGGACTTGCCCGAAGACGGCCCAACAGGGGCTGCCAGCCTGGCACCCTACCCGATTGGCTCCCGGCGAGCAGTATCATTGGGCAGCATGGGCCAGAAACGGTGAGCTCCCTGCATGCGTCAAGGGGCAGCACAGCGTGCGACCTCGTCTAACTGGTGCGCTTGGATGCGAGTTTGCAGTCACACAGGCTGTGACCCACAGCACGCTGACGCGTGCTCATGCCCCTTCTCCACCCTGAGCAGGCCTGACGACCTGGAAACCACGCTGCAAGGAATATTGGATTTTGACTCACCCTTCAAGTCGCTTGGACAGCCCAAGGAGGCGGGCCCCCAAACCCTAGTGTGCAACATCACGCTGCCGCAGCAAGGACAGCAAGGACAGCAAGCCCAACAGAAAGACGCTGTACCAGACCAGGCCAAGCCCAGCCAAAATCAGACCCAAGGCCAAAGCCAAGGTCAGCAACAAGAGCCAAAGCAAGAAAGCCAGCAGGCCAGCAGTACCGTAAAGCGGGAGCAGGCTCCTTTCTCGTCTTGGCTGGCCTTCGTGTTGTGCATACCCCGGGACTCCAGCGAGGACGGATACGTCCGGCGGGGCAGGGAGCCCTCCCATGACGGCAGCGAGCACGACTTCCTGTCGGCCTACCAGCGCGCGCAGCAGGTGCCGGTGCGGGCGCCATCCATCCGGAGAAGACGTGAGTACCGTATGGGCACTGGTTTGATTCCCTGCTGGTTTCGGGGCGCGCCTACTGGGAGGCGATTGCTCACACGCGTGACCGAGACTGTGTTGCGGCCACATGCGGCGAAACCTGTCGCGCTGAATACCTGCTGCAGCGAGCGCACTCAACCTGAACAACGGCTGTAGCGCTGATTGCCTAACGCTGACAACCCTACTGTTCCTTGCCTTGCAGCCTCGAACGCCGTGTTCCCCGAGGTCCCCTGCGACGTCAGCAGGAGCGGCAACAGTCGGGTGCTCGTGCCGGGAGGCGGCTCCCCCCGTACGGCAAGGCCAAACGGCTCGGTTACGGACCTGGGTGTTATTCCGTCGCCCGCTGAGGATGGGGCCCAAGCGAGCAACCGCAGCAGGTTGTGCCGGGGAGCCAGTTACGCGGACGCTGAACGGCAGGCTTCAACGCATCCGGGCATGCGGCAGGGGAGCCCGGAGCAGGCCGGTGCATCACAACCCGACGTGCGTACGCAGCAGCAGCCGTACCAGCGGGTTTCGGGCAGCCCGGTTGCGCCGGGATCCCTTTCGTCGCAGCTGCAGGTGGCGTGGGGCGCCAGCAGTGGGAGCGGGAGGTCTGGGAGGTCTCCGCTGGCGCGGGAACGCAGCGTGCGCTTCAGCTAAGGAGGTCAGGAGGTGCAACGTGTGTTGTGTCGCATGGAAATCTCGCGCTCCAGGGTACAGGGGGTTAAGGTGTCGACTTGGTAATCAAGGAATGGAAGGTGTGCTGTGTGTTGTTGTGTGGCATGTGCATGAGTGGTCCGGTTTAGCTGAAAAGTGAGCGGTATGTTAATCTGTGCACCCGCACAGGCCACATGGCGGCAAAGCGGGTAATCAGTTGGACTGAGCGGCAGATATCGCCGATGTCAGTGGCATCCTTCCCTGGTTGGCATCACCACACGTCTACTCATGCTTCACGGGCATATGCTGCTCCTCTGCTTGTGAAGCGACTTCCAGGCCACAAGGCCTTGTGGTCCATGCAACACGGCGAGGAGGCTGCACGTTTTTGTTTCGTGGTATTTCCACCCAAAGTGAACGAGGTGGCACGTTGGTGTGCATCTAGCATCAGTGCTGCGCGGAGGAATGGCGAACAGGAACCTGTACCAGGGGAGACCCTCCCCTGACCTGTACACGGTTGCTTTCCTTTGGGTAATAAGCTGGGGAGCTGGTAATAAGGTTGTGCCCTAAAGCAGGCTGAGTAATGTGCGCGCCATGGCGCGTCTGTGTCAGTAAGAGGTCGAGAACTGCATGCGTTTATAAGGACACAGGGGTGGTCACCTAATAGACGCAGCCCATGAAGCTGCTGCTGTGATGGACCTGAAATGGGCCTGCCCCCTAGTACATAGCAGTGTGTGCATGTGGTTAATAACGCTTTTGCCTTCAGCCTCGACCTGGAGTACTGCTTGCGCGGCCATCCAGCGATGGGATGATGTTTCGTTTGGCAGAGTGGCGTCTGACCTGGTCTGACGCCTACATTGCGGGCAGCAGGTGTGTTTTGGGCACTGCCGCATGTGACCCATGGTGTGTCCTTGTAGCACACAGTGGCTGCCGCGTGCGGTCAGTACAGGACCACGAGGCCAATATGGCGCAGTGGGAAGGATGCCTGCTTGTAGCGCCTTGTCGTACGGCAGGCTATTGAGGACCAACAGCATAGAGAACACACCCGTCAGTACTGCTCTTGTCATCACCACGCACACCGTATTCAGCTGCTGCAGCTGGCGTGTTGCACATGGCGTCAGGAGCAAACGCGTGTCCGTGCCCATGCAACAACCCGATTAGCACGCAACAACGCAGGCACGTTAAAGAGTATCAGTGACAGAATTGTAAGTACAACATGCAAACCTCTGACCTTCTAGCGCCTTGTGCCTTGCCCGTCTTCCAAACAAGACGGTGTAGTAAGGACTCAGCGCCTCAAGCATAGCGACTTCCACAGCCCCAATCTACCCAGTAAGTTGCAATCCACCTTCTTCCATTACCGGCCAAGCGGCGGCCGCCCCGCGGAGCCCCTTGCCCCTCCCCGCCGGCCCCCACCGTCGCCTGCACGCCCCTGAAGCGGCGGCGCCACCCCCAGCTTGCCGGACAGCTCCACGATCACGTCCTCGTAGTGCGCCGCGCGCTTGGCCAGCTCCCCGTGCTGCTGCTTCATGTCCATGACCTCGTCCCAGAAGGCCGGGTCGAAGGCGTTGAGCTCGTTGCGCAGGTCCTCGTTCTCCGCCTCCAGGTCCGCCAGCTGCCGCCGCAGGGAGGCCAGCTCCGCCGTCAGCACGCCGCCGCCACCGCCAGCCCCATCCCCTGCATCAGACCAGTACAGCAACGACAGCGGCATCTGTTACGAACAGTGGTGCCCAGGACAGCGCCACGGGACAGTGCGCGCCAATGCACACACACTGCACCGGCATTGTATGTGCTCAGAGATGCAAGTCGGTATGTGCCAGTATGCCACGCCGGACTACGGTAACTGGTAGCGACATGCGGCCCTGCAGCTGCCCCACCTGGTCCCCGCAGCGCTTCCAGCTCCGCGTCCCGCTGCGCCAGCGCCCCACGGAGCGCCGCCACCTCCTCCTCACGCTGCCCCAGCAGCATTTCCAGGCTGCCCAGCTGCGCGCCCAGCTCCGCACCGCCCTGCCCCGCGCCGGCCGGCCCCTGCCCTTGCGCTGCTGCCGCCGCCTGCGCCTGCGCCGCACGGACCTGCCTCCTGAGCTCCGCGTTGGCGTTCTGCAGCTCCGCCACCATGCGCCCGCTGGCGTTGAGCTGCTGCCTTAGCCGCTCCAACTCCACCTTGCTGGCCTCCGCATCCCGCTGCGCCTCCTTCCGCCGCTGCACCTCCGCCATGTATTTGGTGGTGGGCGTGGTGTTAGAGTTGGCCTTCTCGAGCGCCGCCTTGAGATTGGTGATGGTGGACAGCAGCTCCGCCTCGCGTGCAGCGGTGACGGTTCCCGCCCCCGCAGCACCCCGCGGCCCAGCGCTGGTGGCCCTGCGGCCCGTGGCAGCGCCGGCGACCTCCCCTGCCTCTGCAGAGACCTCCGCCAGGCGCTCCTTGAGTCGCCGGACCTGCGCCTGCAGCTGGTCGCGCTCCAGGCGCAGCTCGAACACCTCGCTCTCGCGCTTGAGCTGCGCGCCGCCGGGGGAGGAGGGCGGCCCCGCGGCGCTGCTGCCCCCGGTGGCGGCCTGGCGCAAGCGGGCCACCTCGGCGGTGAGGGAGTCACGGGCGGCCTCGGCCGCGCTGCAGCGTTCCATGTACTCCTGGAGCTGCGTGTTGGTGGGGACGTGGGAAAGGGTGTGAGCTTAGCACGGTGTGCGCGCCAAATCCCACACGTGTGTACTAGAGGCTTTGGCCCTATGACACCTGTGGCAAGGCGACGCTGTGCACTGGGATTGCCATGCATCCTAATTGCCCCGCAAGAGGACGGAACACCACGGTATGACTGGCATTGTGTGGGGCAAGGTTGCAACCTGTTGCGCTCCGGGACATACGGTTCTGCCAGGTGCCGAGAGCATGCCTTACCTTGGCCTTGTCGGTCCGCGGGGCATCCATGGCCCGCCGCAACTTGTCAGTGAGGTCCCGGATGGCTGCCGCCTGCTTCTCCGCCTCGGACTGCACCGCAGCCGCCTGGGCCGCCTTGCGATCCAGCTCCTTCTGCAGGCTGACCACCTCCTGGCTCTTGGCTGCCACCTGCTTCCTGCAGCACCAAAAGGAAGCACGGCAACAGTACAGTTAATTGGTCCCGCGCCATCACGCCCATCCCTGACGAGCGTACAAGGCTATGCAGGCGTCAGTCCTGAAAACCGCAAGCCTGGATGGCCCCACGCACTTGAGAGCGTCGATCTTGGCGTTGAGCTTCTTGCCCTCCTCCCACTGCAGCAGCGCCCGCTCCCTCCGCTCGGCCTCCTCGGGGTCGGCCCCCTGGTCGTCGGGGACGGCGGCGTCCTGGTCGCTGTGGGCGGACGGGCGCCGCGTGGCCGCCAGGGGAGGTCCGCGTCGCCCGGTAGAGCCCCTGCGGGATCATCGGTGAGACGGTGAGCACGCAAGGCACATTCGCACGTTCTTGGTGTATGCCAACAGCGGCACGGCATGCTGCCGCACGGTGAAACCAGCGTATGAGGCTGCCTGTCTACCCCAACACTAGCAGCGACCGTGCTACACTACACACCTGGCGGGTTTGCGGCTGCTAGGCCCACCACCCGGCCCGTCTGGGTCGTCTCCGCCCCCGCCTCCACCGCCCCCGCCGTCTTGCAACCCGACCGCCTCCAAGGCCTGCGCCTTGCGCTTGAGCGCTGCGTGCTGCTTCTCCAGGACGTTGAGCTTCTTCTGCAGCTCCTCGATCTGGCGCTTGGCCTCGATGGACATGCCCGTGGTCAGGTCGACAACCTGTGCAAGAGGGAAACCAGGTACGATGTTGCTCAGCTGGGCCCTGGAACACGTGACGTAAGCACATGGAGCTGGTACTGAGGAACGACGGCCAAGCAGCGGAGCTGGCGATAACTACACAGCGTCAGAGTCAACTGCGCGGACAGGAAGCGGCCTCACCGCCTCCCTGGCGTTCTTGAACTTGGCCAGCTCATCCTTGACGGCCGCGAGGTGCCTCTCCACCTTGCTGCGCCGCTCAATTTCTTCCTGTATCCGCCTGCACAACAGGCAAAGGACCCACCCCCCGTGAACCTCTGCTTGTTGCCGTACCGTACACAGCGCTGCAAAGCGTGCCGATAGGCCAAGAAGCCCGACAGTCTAGAAGCCATTCACCACAACCGTACCTGCGGAGCGAGTCAAGCTGGTCCTGGATGGCGGCGTCCGTCCCGCCCGCCGCCGTTGCGTTGTCCTCCGCCTGCGCCAGCCGCCTGGCCATCTCGTCCCGCTCCTCCGTCAGCTTGTCCACCTGCTCCTGCAGCCGCTCCTGCAGCTGCCAGCTGGCGGCCTGCATCTTCCTGCAGGCACCACAACCCAACCGTGTGTTAGCCCTGCATGCGTCATGCTGCAGTCCAACGCACCGTAGCCCATAAACAGCAGCACCTACCAGGCATGTAGGTGCAAGAAAAGCTGGAGCACACTCACTCGTCTGCGTGCTCCTTGAGGACCTGTGCCAGCTTGGCCTCCAGCGCCTTGATGGCCGCCTTGAGCTGCCGCAGCATCTCATCCTTGCGCTTCACCTCGATGTGCAGCTTCTGCAGCTGCACCTTGAGGGGCCCGTCCTCCCGGGCGGCGGCGCGCGCGTCCGCCTCCGCCTGGATGCGCAGCATGTCTTCCTGCAGCTGCTTGATCTGAGGGACAGTATCAACAAGGAGAAGGTAGACAGGCACTCCTTATGGCCAGGACGCCGGCATACGGATGTCTTACAGTTCAGCTGCCGTACACGGCTGCGCGTGCACGGGAAGCGCAAGAGACGTCGGCCTCTAATTGCTGTGGCTTTACCTGCTGCTCATAGCTGAGCTTGAGCATGTCAATGGCCGCGTCCTTCTGCTCCAGCCTGTTCTTGAGCACCGTTATCATGTCCTGCGCGCGCTCCATCGCCTCCCGCAGCCGCATGACCTCCTCGGGCACCTGCCCCGCCTGCTTGAGCGGCAGGCGGTCGAGCACCCCCTGCACGGAGCACAACAGTAGGCATGTCCCGGAAACGCCTTCATCACCAGTCCGGGCCGCAGCCAGTACGAGCACTCAGGGTAGCATGAAGGGCCTTGGCTGGTGGGCTACGGTACCGCATGCAATTGCCAGGGCGGTGACAGGTGGCGCACCTTGAGGTCCTGGATGGTTTGGTCGTTGAGCTCGAACAGCTTTTGGTTGAGTCGCTCGATCTCCGCCCTGTCCTGGTTGTGGCGCTCCAGGGCCTTGGCCGCCTCGTCGTCCAGCTGGGCGCGCAGGGCGGCGATGGCGCGGTCACGGTCCTTGAGCCGCTGCTTGAGCTCGTTGATGGTGGCTTCGGCCACGGCCTTCATCTGCAACACCACAGCATCAGTAAATGAGTACTTAGTAGCGTAAATGTTCAGAACACATAAGCAAAGCAGAAGCATGGCACTTTCGCTGCTGCGTTGGGATGGGTTGGGCACAGGCCGCTGTGGGTCCCACGGGGCCAAGGGGCCAGCATCCCCACGCACCTGGTCGAAGACCGTCCCGTCGGCCCCCTTGGTCTTGAAGTGGTTGAGGGCGTACAGCAGCGCCTCGCTCTGCTGCGCCAGGCGGTCCAGCGCGTCCTTGTGGTGCCGCCGCACGTCCTCCAGCTCGTGCATCACGGCGTCGTAGTCGCCACGCAGCCGGGTGTTGTCGGTGCGCAGGTGCTCCGCCTCCTCGCGGGCCAGCTTCAGATTCTCGATCTGCACACAGGACACAGCAAATCGCAGCGATACGGCACGTGCCTCGGCTGTGATACATCCTCCTCCGCATGCTGCAGGCTTTTCTCTGAAGTAGTCGTTCGTGCGCCCTTGTGCTCTGCTCAGGCCACAAGGTTAGCTGCACATACGCCCCAGAGGCCAGGTCACAGCAGATGCCCGCCACCTGCAAACCCACGCTTCCCTCACCATAGCAATGAGCTGGTCCCGCTCGTCTAGCACCCTCCGCGCGTTGCCCCTGCCCCCAATGCCGCCCTCGCCCCGCTGCGTGGACGCGCGCAGCAGCCGCTGCGTCTCCGTGTCGCCCAGCTCGCGGGACGCCAGCAGCGCGTTGATGCGCTCCTGCAGCCGCACCACCTCCTCCTGCAGGCCCGCGGCCCGCGTGTCCGCCGACGAGCGGTCGGCCTCCAGGGTGCTCTGCGCGTTGAAAAACTCGCCCTCGTACTTCTCCAGCAGGTCGTGCAGCTCGGCGTTGACGCGCTCCAGGTAGTGCACCTGGGGGTGGGGTGGGGAGAGAGGCAAGTTGGGGCACAAGGGGACCGATGCTGCTACGGTATTTAGGGGAAAGCACAGCTTGAAGCCAGCAGCAACGGCAGCAAGCTGGGAAGCAAGCGCTGCTGCAATGCTGTCGTTCTACTAGGGACAAGGCCGTGGCTATCATGGCATGCTCATAAGGCTGGCTGCAAGATGCTGTACGTTTGCACGGGACTTGGTGCTGTTGAGTTGCCGCGGACGGGGGCTCACCTTCTCGCGCAGCAGCATGTCCTCCCGCTGCACCTTGCCCTTCTCCAGGCGCAGCTGCAGCAGCTGCTCGCCCAGCCAGGCGACCTGCGGTGACACACACAAAGCCCTAGCTCAACGGTTGCACAGCCAGCACCATGCTGTAACGGCATATATCCCACTCAGTCACAGGCCCACGGAGTGAACTGCCCATGAGGGGCAAGGGGGCACCGCAAGGGTACAGCGCAATGCGGCAGCACCTCGTGCGCTTACCTCTCTGGCAAGCTCGCTCGGGCCGCGCTGCCCCAGCCCGGCCAGCTCCTCCTTGAACTCCAGCTTGAGCTCCGCCTCGGCGCGGGCGTCCTCCAGCTTGAGCACGCGGCTCCTGCGGGGCCACGGAACACTTGGCCTAAGCACTTACACGCCCGCTGTGCCCCCAACAGCCTGTGCCAAAGCGAGTACGCCTCAGGACGCGTTTGAACGAGTAGCGCGCTGGCATGTGTACTCAGGGTCTTAACCTCAGGGTCTGTGCTTAGGGTCTTAACCTCTGCCTGGCGTACCTTGCCACCTCGAGCCCATCCGCGAGCTGGTCGTTCCGCAGCTTGAGCGTTTCCAGCTTGCGCGCCCACAGCCTCGCCTTCCAGGTCTCCACGCGGCCCGCCAGCGCGATCTTGAGGGACGCCTGCGCCTCCTGCCGCTGCCGCTCCGCCCACGCCGCCTGGTCCTGGTGCGCCATCACGCGGCCCGTCAGGTTGGCCAGGTCCTCCTTCTGCTTGCGCACGCTCTTCTCCAGCTCGATGCGCATCAGCTCCGAGCGGTTGAGCGCGTTGCGGGCCAGGGACTCCTTGGCCCTGTGGCACAGGCAACGACAATGGTTGTGGTTTAGCCACGATCGCATGAAATTCGGCAACTTAGGGCGCGCACGGTACCACGTGCTGGTAGCTGGGCCCGATACTCTGTCAACTAAATTTTTAGCCCCCTAGGGTACGCTTCTCGAAAGGTACTTGCCTGCTGTGGTCCAGCTCCAGGTGCAGCTTGCCCACCAGGGCCGCCTTGTCGCTCTTGCCGGACATGTCCCGCAGCGCCGCCTTGAGGTTGGTGATCTCGGCCAGGTACTGCCGCCGGTCGCGCATGGCCGCCTCTGCGCGCCGCTCAGCATCCTGAAACCATGCAGGGAGCCGTGGACAAGGCGTTGGCCGGTGCTCTACTGCCACACATGCGGGTACCCATGCGTTCCCCGTGCATCTGACCTGCGTTGTTGTTATATAGGACTACCCGTACCCGCAGATGGTTTAAGCACTGACCCCCGAGCAATAACCCACCTCAGCCCGGTACTCCAGGTCGGAGTTATTCTTGGTGACCTCTGCCGCCCCTGCTTCCGAAACGTGCAAGCGCCGCAGCAGCTCGTCGACCTCCTGCTTGGTCTTGCCGCCCTGCATGCGCTTCTCCAGCGCCGCAGCGGTCTGCCGGGCGAGCTCCAGCTCCGCTGAGCACGTGGCCAGCCGTGACTCCAGCTCCTTCCCATGCTCCTGTACACACCACCCACATCAACACATTTCAGTACCAATCATCAATGATAAACTTTCCTATGTAGCATTCACTCCAACGCTGAAGGTACAGATGGCGTTAGGGCGTCATAGTACCGAAACCGACCTGCATCTCCGCCAAGCTTCGCTGCACCCGGTCGCGCTCGCGCTCCACCAGCTCAGCCCGCCGCAGCGCTGACTCCTCCTGCACACGCGCTGCTATAAGTTCCTGGGAGAGCACGTTGTCCAGGGTGATGAGCGGCTGCGGCGGCGTGGGCTTTGGAGGTGGTGGTGGTGGCGCCTTCTGCTGCGGAGGCGGTGCGGGTGCCGCAGAGGCTCGCCCCGGCTGCAGCAGCAACAAGGAGATCTCCTGCTGGTGCTGTGCAACCGTTGGCTGCCGCGGCGCGGGGGCTGGCTTCTCGCTTGCTGGGGTGGCCGCGCCAGATGAATGGTGGGAGGCTGGAGGCTGGGCTTGCGCCACGGCGGCAGCGACCAGCTCCGCCTGGTGCAGCTTGGCTCTGTTGCAAGGGCAAGGCAGCCGTTGGGCAAGGAGAGCCGCGTACGGGTGGCCTAGGTTACAAAGGCACGTGCACAACGATACATAGGCATACGTGGTTCTCACTCCCGACGCAGTCTCGCAAACGCAATGGCGCTGCTGCAACGAGGTCTGACGCATCCTGTGTGGCATGAGCCCTGCACCATACCGGGTACCGGTACACACTCACTTGAGCTCGGCCGTCTGGTTGGCCATGGCGTCGTAGCGCACCATGAACTCGTTCAGCTCGTCCCGCAACCGGAAGATCTCCTCCTGGCCTGGCGCGCAGATGTTGTCCGCTGCCTCCTCTAGCATCTTGCGGTACTCGTGCTGCAGCCGCGTGTGCTTGCCCACAAGGGCTTGGTAGGTCTGCACGACATCAAAGGAAAACGCGGTCTAACACATGTACCAATGATCAGTACGCGCATCAAAGGCACCGTCTCATTACACGAGCCGCAATGTGTGTAACTAAAGTGTGCAGCGGCATTGCCAGCACGCTAACCCACCGTCAACGGCACTGAGGCCTCCAGCTCCCGGAACAGTTGCTCCAGGCGCCGCCGCGTCTGCTCGCCAGACTGCTCCAGCCAGCGGATGCGGCCGCGCGTGGTGCTGCTTACGTCCCGCACCTCCTCCTCCAGCTCCGTCACGCGCTCCGTCAGGGCCTTCTCGCCGGCAACGCTGGCCTGCAGCTCGCGGGCCAGCTTGGCCTGCTTGATCTGGGGGGCCGACGCAAGGCATATAATATAGTCAGGATCTGCTGCATGGTAATCGATCAAACCTAATGTTGGCATGTTGCAAGAAGCGGGAAAGGGGCATTCCACAGCGTCTTGGAGGTTGCTTACCTGCACCACCGCCATGCGCCGCACGGTGTCCAGGTACTCCTTCTCCACCTCCGTCATGTCGCGCTGCTTGCTGAGGGTGTCCAGGGCGGTCTGCAGCTCCCGCGTCGCTATCTTGTACGCGTCGGCGTCGGCCTGGTTCTTGCGCAGCTGTGAGGGCACAACATGGGAAGGCACGGGAGTAACAAGCTACCCTGGGTAAACGCGCACTATTGGTAGCAGTTGCACGCCGTCTGTTTACACAGCTTATCGTGTGGACACGCCCAGAGCCCCTTTTGCCGAGGCTCTCAGCGTTGGACCCCACACCCACCTTCTTGTCCAGCGTGTTCTTCTCCACCTTCCACGTCATAAGAGCACCCGAGTACTCCCGGTACAGCAGCTTGACCTGGTCGCTCAGGGTCTGCATCTTGGTGTGGTACCGCAGCGACGTGTCGTGCAGCTCCCCCACCTCCCGCTCACGCGCCGCCAGCTCCTCCAGCGCGCCAATCAGCTGCTCCTTCAGCCCCTGGACCTCAAGGAGCACCCCGTCGTACTCTTGCATGGTCACGTAATCTGCAAGGTTGGTCAAGGGGTCGGAATAGCAACTTAAGGAGCTTGCTGCAACTGTGCGGCCCAGCCCGACACCAACAGCCATCGTACGACACTTGCTTAGGACCAGCTTAGGAGAACCCATTTTCTCCAAACGGCGCTGCCTCGCACCTGATTTGCGGTCCCCCGTAGCCATGCCGAACTTCTTCTCCATCATCTCCTTTTGGTCCATCAGCTGCTGGATGCGCACGTCCTT
>VFQN01000441.1_pt1 | contig 79379 bp, 125 predicted proteins | sample 3512371 | NCBI WGS metagenome assembly VFQN01 (sample SAMN10412370, study PRJNA504923) | tailings metagenome | isolation source: Replicate 2 from Balatoc abandoned mine | place: Philippines: Itogon, Benguet | collected 2017-08-28
GGTGGTAAGTATTCAGTCGTTCCTTGCTTTCTGTTGCAGCCACTAACCTCGCTCTTCGCAGGCCCAATGTTTCCGTTCGTCCCGTTGCCGCTCTGCGGTTACCCCCCAAAACCCCAAAGCACCTCGTGCCGCCCCAACGACACAAAGGTCCTGGTCCTGCACGTCCCTGGGAGCAGCATAGTGCCACACGCAACGAGGAGTGGGCAAGAGCTACAGCGCCCTGCATGCATCAGCTAGACGGATGGGGACATGGTGGCTGCAGGGTTGCACAGCCACTGTGCAATACGGGCGCTGTATCCAGCGCAGCTGTAGGATCCAAGTTGACAGCACCTCGCAGGACCCAGCCCTTATCCCACAATCCCTCGTGCCGCCCCAGGGATGCCCACCAGTTTCCCGCACCCCACACCCAATTTGCCCCAGCACCAACCCCCAAGCCCCAGCCCTTTGCTCACCTGGCCTCCTCCCCTGCGTCTGCGTCTGCCGCCACCTCTACGATGCGTGATCGCATGGAGGTGACCAACAGCTCCAGCGGCGCCACGGCGTCCGCGCCGTCCTCCAGCCGCACCTCGGGGCAGGAGGCCAGCAGCCAACACTCGGAGGGCTTGGTCTCAAGCATGCGGTCCGGGGGAGCTGCGACAGGCGGGCGTTGAACAGGATATCGGGTAATGTACATGGCAAAGGACGCGCCTCCATATGTCGATTCTCTTCTTAAAGGACGGATATAAGCAAAGTATAAGGCAGGATACTGTAGCCAGTCGGTGGGTTGACAGTTTGGTATGGCTAGTTACTAAGCGCCAGCCCTGAGGTACCGCGCCCGGCATGTGCGCCGGACCAGCATACCGTACATAGCAGCTGGCCTGACGCGTAGTACGACAAGCAGGGAAAACGCCGTACACAGCGCGGCTCTGTGCACGGCACCCACCTAGGCCGGTCTCACCGCCGCCCTGTGCGTCGTCCTCCGACACCGTGCCCATGCTGAGCAGGAACTTGTCGTGGTGCGCATGGTGGTTGCTGCCGTCGGCACGGCTGGCGCCTGCGCCGCCGCCGCCGCCGCCGCCGCTGCCGCCAGCCCCCGCGTTGCCCGTGCCGCCGCCGCCGCCGCCAAAGGCACGTGCCGTCGACGAAGCAATGGCCGACAGCATGCCCTTGTTCATCAAGTTGCCGCTGGCGCTCCGGCTCGCCTTGCCGGGCCCCGCCTTGCCTATGAGCCCGGCAAGCAGAGGGGACATGGACCAGGACGGTGCCCTGCCGGAGCTGGCGCGCCGCAGCTGCTCGCTTCTGCCGGAAGCTAAGACACCACCACCCAGTGTGCCGGAGCGCCGCTGGAGGTCCGCTGCTGCTGCCTGTTGGCCCGGGGCGGTCTTGGGGGGACTGGCGGGCTGCATGGGGCACGTGCTGCTGCTGCTGTGATGGTGCTGCGGTCGGTGCATTTGGCAGGGGTCTGTGCTAGCGGCGCCTGCTGCTCCGCCGTTGGTGGTGGCTGGGTGCTGGGTGCGTCCGGTCAGCTGGCCGAGCAGCTGCCGCCACTGGCTTCCGCACGGGCTGCGGGGCGACTCCACAACGGCGCGGAAGGCGCCAAAGAGCAGCTGCGAGGCAGGCCGCAGTGGGGAAGATGGACTTTATTCCCTCAGCACTCGCAATACGTACGCTGGGATGGAAGTGTGAGCCCACACTGCATCAAAGGTTGCGCGCCCCTAGCAACCTAACGTGCAGTATTAACATCACGCATGTCCACACAACGCCAGTGTTATTGGAGCCCAAAAGCACGACGGAACGCAAGCGAGGTACCAGTCCCCCGAAGAACGCCCTGTCGCTGGCGCCCTGGAGCGCCGCCCCTGACCCCCGAGCACCACTCCTCACGCGCATCTTTCCCGGCCCCTGTCCCCTCCTCACCGGCAGGAGCGCCTGCACCTCCGCCGCCACCAGGTGCATCACGCCCACCGGCAGCGGCTCCGCGTGCAGCAGGTACAGCGCAAGGGAGGGCCCCTGGCCTGCGCAGGACGAAGCAGCTGCGCCAGCCCCCTCCTGCTGCTGGGCCGCAGACGCTCCCGGCGCCGGCTCCACCGCGTTACCCGAATCCAGAAGGCCCATGATGCGCCCCGCCCCGGCCTGGGAGCAGCTGTTGAGGATGGTGCTGGGGCAGCTGTGGATGCGGCCCGAGGGGCCGCCCTGTCCATCGCCCCCCGTGCCGCCCACCTCGGCGCACAGCAGCAGGGCGCCCGCGGGGCAGCCTGCAACGCTGCTGCACAGCAGCACGTCGCGCACCGGCTGGTGCTCCTCCAGCAGGTGGGCGGACGTGTTGGGCACGATGGTCGTGTGCAGCGCGGGCAGGGCGCGGGCGGGGGCGCCGCCGGTGGCGCTGCCGCTGCCGAGGATTGTGCTCTGGGTGCTCATTGCCGCGGCAGCCGCCTGTGTGCAAAAGGGCGGAGAGGGTACAAGACTGCCAATCAGTGCCATGCATGGTAAGTTGTGCACCGGAGGCGCATACCGATATGCTAGGGCGCCACAGGGAGTGCGGACGGGTTTCTCCGCTGGCGAGACGCGCTATCAAACAAACTGTTAGAGGCGCCAGTTCGCTTCCTTGCAGTGGGGTGGTCGCCTGCGGCACTGTAGGCTAGGCGGCCTCAGTTTACCTGCGCCTGGGGCGTTGGGGAGGCCTGTTGACGCCCATCCAGGTTCAGTGTGCCGCAGGTGCTTTGGAGGTCGGACGACACAGTGGCGGCTGCCGAGGCAGTCCTGGAGGACGCGTGGCAAGGGAGGCGCAGGGAGGCCACTCGGTCAAGACAAGCGTCCGCACGCATCGGCAAGGCAGCCCGGATAGTGAGCAGTGGACTTGCGTCCGCCGGCTGTACCTCTGCCACTGTACTCTGCTGCAAGGCAAGCCGACCGCAAAACGCCGCCTGCAACGCCCCTGAGGTGGCTACATTTTGTTTGTAACGTGTTGAGTGAGCATTCCGTAAGCTGCCTGTACAGCACACCCACCTGAGCACTTGCTGCAGCAGCGTGTGTGTAAGGGCCGTTCGCACAGCGCGCACAGACGGCTGGCCGCCGTCCGGCGTCCCCGCATCCGGCACCTCCGCGGGCACGCACAGCTGTACGCTTGTCAGAGACAGGCTGCTGCCGCGCTGCTGCTGCTGCTGCTGCTCTCCATTGTGCGCCGGCGCTCGCAACTGCTGCTGCTGCGGTGTGCCCATGAGGCCCCTAGCCTGGACCGACCCGTGCACCCCCGGCCCCGGCCCCGCGCCCACAGCCCCGCTCGATGACCACGTGCCCCCGCCACCGCCCGCCAGCATGGAGTACGACGTGCTCTTGCGCATCAGCACGTGGCCCGTGCCTGGGGAGCCCAGGGGCGGCCCTGCTGACGTGAACGGGGATGCCATGGCTAGCGGCAGCTCTGAGGTGCCGCCGTGGGTGTTGCTGCGGCCCAGGGCGCCCCCCGCTCTGGGCCTGCGCGCGAAGAGCACCGCCGGCTCATTGTGTCCGTGTGCGGCGGCCAGTACGGGGTGCAACGGGAGACCCAAGCGAGTGGTCAGGAGGTCCGCCAGTGCGTCCAGCACGCCGTAAAGCGCATCGTGTAGGTTTGCGGAGCAGGACAGGCAGTGCAGGTGGCCGGAGACCTGCATGCAGGCAGGGGGCGGGTGGGCAAGACAAGGGGCATGGAGGCCTTGCTCAGGTACCGGCTGCCGTCAGTACTCAGGTCCTTGTTGTAGCGTGCCAAAGGTAGCTCGAGGCAGGCGTGCGGTGTGGAAGGTGGGCCCGCACTGGTGGCGCATCTCGTTCACTATGCACTGCCCACCTGTGCAACGAACTCCGCCTGCTGCGGGGCGCTGAGCAGCAGCCCGTAGCACAGGAACTGCGCCAATCGCTGCAGCTCCCCCAGATCCGAGGGGCTCAGGGTCGTCCGGGCGCCGTCCGCCTCCCTCCACACCGGCACTTCCTGCTGCTGCTGCTGCTCCCGCGCATGCTGCTTATGGTCCTGCTTATCGTGCTTGTGTTGCTGCTGCTGCTGCTGCTTTGCGCCGAAGGTCAGCAGGAGGGCCCCGGCGCACTGGGAGCTGTGGTCCGCCACCGGCAGTGCCAACACGTCATGCGGCAGCAGCGTCAAGGGCTGGTGGGCCGGGTGCGTGTGCTGGACCACGTGGTCGTTGCTGCAGCTGAGGCCGCCGCTGCCGCCGCTGTGCGGCTGGCGGGTTGCAGTCAGGCCGGTGCTGGCACAGAGGGTGCTGTAGCAGTCCTTCACATCGCCGTTACGGAGCACGAGGACGCTTGCTTCCTGCGTTGTGCAGCGCCAGCGGAGCAAGCGTGTGTGGGAGGGCTGCGGGTGAAAAGGGATGACGCATTGCTGCGCGGCGGCTGGGCAGTATTTTCGTACCATCGTACGTCTGCCCGTACGTGGACCCGGTGCAGCCCATTAAAGGTGCAGTAGTCATGCCTGGCGTAGCTGTGCGCGTCTCATCACCCCATACGCACATGGGATGCGCAGTGCATAGTTTCCATATGCTCGTGCTCTTGCCTGCTGTGTGCACCTCTTGAACGACGTAAAGGTACACGACTGCCCCACGCTGTCTGGGCTAAAGGCCCAGCCGAGCGAGCCGTCCAAGCAAGGCACAAAGAGCCTGCGAAACACGTAATTGTGCACTGTGAAGGCTTTGCATTCTTAAGCCGCTTGCGTAACAGTCAGTCGTTAAGGACATGCAACGCGCACCGGGCTCTGGTGACTCCGGGAAGGATGCATCCCACTGCATCCAGAGCTGAGGATAAGCGCGAATGCCACGGCAGTGCATCTCCGCCACAGCCGATGACAGCGTTAAAAGCCCTTCTGACCGCCTGAAAAGAAGGGCGAGGAGTCAAGCACCGAGCCAAACCCCTGGTAACTGGTTGATCATGTGCCTGGGATTACCTCCTGGAGCTCGCTGTGCCCCTGCTGGGCTGTTGGAGCTGCAGGTCGACTGTCATGGACACTCTTACTCACACCCTCCCGCTCAGACTCAGAGGCGCTAGCTGCTAGCCAATGTTGGGGCCTGAAGCAGCATAACATCTGGAGTTGCGGCCAAGTGCTTCCTCCTCCCGTCCCTTCGTCGTAATGACTGCACAGCCTCTCCTCTACTTTTAGAGGTCACAAAATCGAAAAGAAGGCAATGTCGTCTCAGTGCGGTGAGGAGTACATGCGTTAGTTTTGTGACCGGTGAAACGGTGCAGCCGGTACCCATAGTACGCACCCAACCAGGGGAGCTCCCAAACCATGCCTATGGAATCCTCCCCGTCACAGCCATTATACAAGCGTGACTGATTGTATGATCTCTGCGATAGGGGCTGCCTCCGCTGTGCACCGCCGCGCCTGTCGTATTCGCCTTTTAACGGGCAGGTACTGTAGTGTCGTAATTGTCGTCTCTGCCCCTAACACCAATTGTAATCAATTCAGTGCGATGAAGTCTGTGGCATGTGTCAGCTGTCTTCTTGCTCGGTGGACATGGCAGTTTCGCGCGAAACGCAAAGCGGGTTTTGGGCGAGAAACGAAGAGGCACAAGGGGGTTTTGCTCGACCCTCAACCCCAACACATATCAAACAGTGACGGCCAGTTGAGATGGAGGTAATTGCATGGCTGTCGTTCTGCGCGCCCGGTGCGGCTTTTCAAGGAATGGGGCCGGGGCAGGAGGCCAGGACGAGGCACCATGGCAGCGGGGAAGAGGCAGGACGAGGCACAGGACCAGGTTGGGACCACGTTTGGGCGATGCCCTTACTTCCACAGAGTCCGTGAACACGCACAGCAAATGGTGACCTCGAAGTAAACTGCACGAGTTTCCTACCTGCGGGCAAGTGAGGCAAGCCTCTAAGGCAGTATTTCATCAAGGCAGGTGAGGGTCCCCTGGGTTGGACAATCTGTCCTGCAGCACTCCGAAATGGCGGGGCCAGGAGGGGACCCGCCCCACGTTTCCCACCCATCCTCTAAAGGAACCACCCTAGCAGTGTTATCTCAGCGGCAAGGCGGAGCCATCCGTGCCATCGGGCCCATCGCATGGGGACAGTTATGCTACCGGTACTCATTCGGCGCATATGACCGCCGGCCCTCTTTCCTGTCCAGTCCTGCCCACCATTGCTCCACCTCGATCCGTGCTTCGGTCCACAACACAGGCTTCTGGAGCCTGCCGGCGCAAGCTGCCCCTGTGCGCCTGCGGAACCCTCCTCATCCATGTCTTTCCTCCTGCGCCACGCCATTGCCTGCTCCCTGCGGTCCATGCGCCCAAACTGCATCGAAACGGTGCACGACTTACGGTGATCTTGCCCTGTATGCCGGTATGACACCACTATGTTGAGCCATGAATGGCCAGAACTGGCAGAGGTTGCAACAGGCCAGGGGTTCGCACCCTTACAATCGTGGCGTGCGTGGCATTAGAAAACCCAGGCCCTCAGCTCGCTCAACGCGGGATCACGTGACTGGTCCAGGCCGTTGGGGACACGGGGCGTTCCACTCCTCTCTCAGTAAATGCACGAGACTCTGACTCCACTCAATACTTGCACGGCCCAAAGATTGGGGCGCATGACTTCGTGTACCTTAGTCCGTGCAGCCGGTACCCATAGTACGCACCCATGACAGCACTATGTTGAGCCATGAATGGCCAGAACTGGCAGAGGCTGCAACAGGCCAGGGGTGTGCACCCTTACAATCGTGGCGCGGCGTTAGGAAACCCAGGCCCTCAGCTCGCTCGGTCACGTGACTGGTCCAGGCCGTTGGGGCCACGGGGTGTTCCACTCCTCTCTCCATAAATGCACGAGACTCTGACTCCACTCAATGCTTGCACGGCCCAAAGACTCGGGCGCATGACTTCGTGTACCTTAGTCCGGGCTCGCCGCACATGGCTCAATGCTAACATCTTCGTACCAGCTGTCCAGCCCGGCTGGCTTAGCACTTCTGCACTTGCCAGTCCGGAACCTAGCTACAGACCGAATGCAGGCGCTACCACGCTTCATCAACAAGCCATGTCCAAAATGCACAGCAGCAGTACGTCATGCTTGTAGTAAGCCACCCCTCGACAAGTGCACATCAGTCAGTTGTCTCCCATGTTGGTGTAATAACGTCACATACGAGCAGGGCTCAAGGGCTACCGTCTAATGTGCTAAATGTGCTGTCTGGGTCACCACATACGGTAACTTGCTTGCACCGCACGCACACTACCGTAGGGAACACAGTAACAAGTCTTGCCAGTTTCCATGCACACCTCATGGAGGAAAGACACATTACGCCTCCAATGCACGACAGTGTAATGACGACGACAGCGCACGCTCATACGTTATAACCCACCACCAATGCGTCTACGAGGTGTAGACATCGCTCGCTAGACAACGATTCATGCCTGGCTGCAGCCTCCTCTTCGTCCCAGCCAGGATCCGAAGAACCCGTATCAGTCCCCGACAACACCACCGTGCCCCTTAACACCCAAATGGCAGGACAGCCCGTACCCACGCCGCCGCTATCTGCCCCCCTCTGCGAGCTGCTCCTCCAGCACCGACAGCACGTGTGCCGTGTCCGCCACCAGCTCATCCCAGATCATCTCGCCCACCTGCCGCTGCACGGCCGCCGCCTCCGCGCTCAGGTCCGACCACACACGCTCGTCCTCCTGCGCATCCGCCGCCAGCACCTGCACACAGCACAGCGTGAGCATCGTACAACGTCAGTCCGGCACCATGTGCTACTAGCCTGCAATGCTTCCGAACACGACCGTTACTTTTTGGAGACCTACACATTTGTCCAGCAGCAAAAGTGCTACTGCGAAACAGCTGGCGCGGAAGTTCCAGTTCCCGGCTCAGGCAACCTGTGCGCTTCAGCCGGCCCGCTCACCTTGTCAATCTCGGGCGCCTCCCGCATGCGCATGGCGGCCCAGGCCCGGATCTGCGCCTGCACCTGCTCCGCCATCTCCTTGGCGTTGGGCAGCGGCTTGACCACGCGGTTCCGCCGCACGCCCAGGCCCGTGTTGCTCTGCACAAAGGAAAAGACAACACCCCATGAAACAATGGAAGTTCATGAATATTTACGGGATTTCCTGTGAACAGTATCGCCTGTGCAGCCGCCAACGGGCATGCACCAGGCCCGAGGAAGGTCTGACGCGTGTGCCGTGCATCCCCGCAGCACGTCGAGCCCATGGCGACACCACTGTTCTGACACCAGCACCATAAGCCACGACGCCGTACGCACCTGCACCCTGTTGGCCGCCTTGTAGATGGCCAGCAGCGCCTCGTTGACGGCGTCGTACAGCATCTTGTTGTGGATGTGCTGCGCCTCCGTGGCGTCCGCCAGCCGCCGCTCCTGCGCCAGGAAGCCCTCCAGGCTCAGCGGCTCGGCGCCGCCCACCAGGAACTGCGGGGGCAGCAGGCAGGCGGTAAGACACATGAAGGCATTTGCACACGTGCCCTACGAGAGTCCTCTGGATCGTCCTGACGCAACTTGTAAGGGGCCGTAAACCCAAAACCGTACGACGCACATCTTGCTGGCGAGTACATACACACAGCCGCCTGAATGCCAGCGACCAGCAATGGGGTAAAGGGAGGGGCGCTCGCACCCCGCTGCGTCACGTCGTCGTACCCATGTAGCCCGCCGCCTGGTGTGCGCTCACCTCCGGCCTGCTGTCCATGAACTGCTCCAGCACCTGCCCCACGTACTGCTGCACCGCCTCGGGGCTGGTGGACACGGCGGGGGCGTTCTCGCGCTCGATGGCGGCCTGGTCGATCTGCACGGGTTGAAGGACCGGATGCTGGTCGCTACACGGACAGAGCACTCAGGCGGGTGCAGCCAGGGCCCGATTGCGTTCCTTCCCGGCAGAGTAGGTACAAGAGCGCCCAGATTGCCAGGCTTTCGTACCTCTGGCGCGATGTAGCCAGACAGGTCGGGCTGCCAGCCGTCCTCCAGCTCCGCATCATCGTCCGTGCCGCCCCACCTGCGGCAAACCGTTCCACAACTCAATCCACAATAGTACTCAGCCAGGGCTCGCCGGCAGGGGGTATCATGCACCATCCCAAAGCCATGCCCAACCGACGTGGCTCCAGAAGCCTCCAGACCTACGCATCTCCGCCCACCCGTGGGCCGCAAGGGTGTCCAGCAACCCAGTCCCTACCCTCGTCCCGACCGTGACCTACCCTAGGTCCTCATCGCTGGTGAGGCCCATGCCCCCCGCCACGCCGCCCTCGTCGCCCTCGCTGGCCTGGCGGGCCAGGTCTCTGTCGGAGCGCTCGGGGGCCAGCGGCGGGCCGGCGGACGCCAGGGACAGCTTGGAGGCGCCCGGGGGCTCGAAGGGCAGGGGGCGCACGGGGGAGCCCAGGGAGCCGCTGTCGCTGGCCAGCGGGCTGGGCAGTTCCACCACCGGCTCTGCGGACAGGAAGAGGGTGACGAATTATCAACACCGAGGCCTGTTCAGCCTAAGGTCAAGGCCAGCATACCGCAGGAGGAGCGCCAAGTTGCGCAGGCGAATACGGTACCCAGCGGTCTTGGTGATTGGTTGAAAGTTGCTTTGACGCAGTATGCCCCGTTCCCGATTCGCCAAGCCCAGCTTACCGTCCACGTCGATGTCGGCCTCCAGCTCGATCTCGGCCTCCAGGTCGTCCGCGCTGATGCTGAGGCCACCCGAGCCGCCGCTGGTCTCGCCTGCAGGGGCTTGCTCCCCCGCCTCCTGCCTGCTGCCCGCGGCGCTGTCTGCGCCCTCCGACACAACCTGAGCACACGAGGGCCATCGGAACGGGCTGGGCATCAGCATCGATCATAAAATGTCCTGTGCGAACCCGAGTCAGTACGGCAACCCGGAGTAGTTGGCCTTGGCTCGCAATCTTACCTCCTCCTTCTCCTCCTCGACATGGAAGGAGGACTGCGCGAGGCGGTGCTTGGGGCCCTGCTGCAGCTGTACCGCGCTCAGCGAGCTGCGGGGCGAGCCGGGCTGCGGGGCGGACGCCAGCGCTGCGGCTGCGGCAGCCGCGGCGGCCACGGCGGGTGCGCCCACCGCCCGCGTGGCGGGCAGGTCATCCGTGCCCACCACGCCTACCATGGTCTCTACAGCGTCCGCGACCAGTTCCTGTGTAGAAGGGAGCCGTGCAGGAATATACGAAGCGTGATACGACATTTAAGAGGATAACTACAGGCCACGACCGGCTGCTGTGTGCGTAGAAGGGTATGAAAATGTTTGCAGCAGTGCGCCACAGCAACGCAAATGGTGCAAGGCGTGTTGTAGCTGCTAAGCATGACGAGAGCTAGGTTGCACGTGCAGCAACATCACTGCAGGATGCAGCTCCCGAACGCACCCGAGCTGTCGCCTCGGTGATCTCCTCCGCCATCTCCTCCCTGCTTGGGGCCGCCGGCTCCAGCAGCGCTGCTGTGGATGACGCCGCGCCCACCGACTCCGCGTCCGTGTCAACGGCAGCAGGCGTGTGCGTGCCGCTGCTGCCGGCCAGATCCAGGGCCGCCGCAGCGGCTGCTGTGGCCACGGCCTCCAACAGGGTGCCCGTTGGGGGCGACTGCGAAAGAGGGTGCACGCCCGCCAGGGATGCCCGCGCGGACTGGGAGTAGGGGGTGACGGTCTCGGAGCCGCCCTGCTCCGACTCGGCGCCGAAGTCGCGAGACTGGAAGGGGGACACCAGGCGCGACTTGGAGCGGGAGGCGGCGAGCATCTCCTCGATCTCCGACTCGAAGTCGCCCTGCGCGTGGGCAGGAGCGCGCACAAGCACGTGCTGAGTGTGCGGTGTGGCGTGAAACTGTCCATCCCGGATGACTGCTAAAGCCAGCTTTGGGCCTTAGCTCGGGAGTGAAGCGTGCTTGCACGTGCGCGGCAAGCAGCTGCACCTTGTACACCCCCTACCTTTGGCAGGGCAGCCTCCGGGCTCCCGGGGGCGTCCAGCAGGGCCTGCGCGCACAAGCCGCATCACCGAACAGTCAAGAAGAGTTTCCATGTGCAACCACGTGGCGCCATGCAAACGGTTTCTAGACCCAGACACGCCCGCCCGCCTCGCCGGATGCTGCTGCCCTAATGTGCGCAGGTCCCATTCTCCCGCCTGATAGCTACTCCGACCAACGCACCTGGAAGGCTGGCTTGAGCGAGCTGGCCGACAGCTTCCTGGACAAGCCCCCCACCTCGTACTCCTCCTCCTCGTCCGAGGCCGCAAACGCCCGCAGCTGGTCCAGCAGCCCGCCCGAAGCGACCCCCTCCTCCTCCTCCACCTCAGGCGCAGCCTCCGGCGAAGCCCGCACGTCCACCTCATCCTGTGTGTCCCGCTCCCCCTCCTCGCCCTCACCAGCCCCACCCGCAGCCTCTGCCCCAGCATCGGACCCCGAGGCCTGCTCGTACACCGCCTTGTACTGGAAGCCCAACCCGTCCTCGTCCTCCTCTCCCTCATCGTCCAGACCAGAGCGTGGCAATGGGCCCAGGCTGGTCTCGCCTTCCGGCCGCTGGCGGCCGCCCGCACTCGCACTCGCACCGCTACTGCTACTACTGCTGCTGCGGTGGCTGCGTGGGGAGGACACCGTCGGAGAGGACGCCTGCGGGACCGCCGGGAGTGGCCCTGTGGACGCGTCCTGCTGCGTCCCCGAGTGCTCCTCCTCTGCCCCAAGGTGCGAGGACTCAGCCCTGTCCTCTGCTTCCACCTGCGGTGGTGCCTGGGCTTGGACGCCGGCGCCGCTGCTCTCGGCTGCCTGCGGGGGCGCTGACCGGTCGGAAGGGTCGTGGGGAGCTGAGCGCGACGCGTCACGCTGGGGCGAGGCGGCTGCCGATACGCTGGCGGCGGCGGCGGCAGCAACACCAGGCCTGAGGCTGGGCATGACGTCGATGCTGGCGTCCACCGAGAAGGGGTCCTGGCTTGCCACCTCGGGCTCTTCCTCCACCACCTGCACGAGGATAGAAGCATTTCAAGGCCATTGTACGCGCACGGTTGCACTGGGAGGGCACCGCTTCCATACACTCTCCAGTTCAACTTTGCCAAAGCATAGTCGGCTACGACGGGGGAGCGCGGGTATGGTAACTTCTGGCCTGCAAACCCCTCAGAGGCACACTGACCTCCAGCTCTTCGTCCACCACCGACGACGGCTGCTCCGAGGACTGCGCTGAGGGCTCTGCCGCAGGCGCCGCAGGCGGAGCGGCGGCAGCAGCCACCTCTGCAGCAGACGGCGCAGGCGCCTCTGCCGCCTCATCATCTGACTCGGCGTGCACAGCCACCTGCAGGTACCCAGGTGCATCCGGCCGTCAGTGCACATCCTTTCAGGGATGTACGGGGACGGGGACACACTGCATGGACCACTAAGTAACGCTTGGGCAGGAAAACAAGCAAGGGCAGAGCAGGCATAGGAAGAGGCCTGGTGTTGTTGTCCGTACCTTGTAGTTGGCAAGGTCGTCGGAAAGGCCGGACGCGGAAATGCCCGAGACGTCGGCTGGCAGCGCCTCCTCATCCTCGTCGTCGTCACCGATGGCTGCAGCACAACCGGCAAACCCAACACCACGTCAGGCCAGTCAGCATCACCCTATGGGCCAAACTCCAACACCGCACTGTGGCCACCTCAGCTGCGCATTGTGGATACATATGCCATGCTGTGTTACTAATACGGCTCAACGCCTCACCCTGTGACTCGAAGGCCGCCTGCATCTGCAGCAGCTCGTCGCTGTCGTCGTCCCCGGGCAGCAGGCTCATGTCCACCTCCACCACGTCCTGGTGCGCCGAGCCCTCATCGCTGGCCGGCGCCTCCAGGCCGCCGTACGAGCCGTCCTCGCTGGCCTCGCCTGAATTTCAGACGAGGCGCAACCACGCAATTTGTTTCATCGGACGCAGTTGAAGGACACGCATGCAAGGCAGACATGGTGCAAGGTATAACACAGCGTGAGAGCCTAACACTAAACCAGCACGGGTAGGGTACCAAATGCAGGTTTGCTCACCGGCAGGGGCCTGGGTTTGGGGTGCGGAAGGCTCCGGTGGCGGCAGGGAGCGCTCCGACTTCTCAGCCTTGACCGGTGCCTCAGCAGCTTGCTCCTCAACAGCTGCCTCCCGCGCCGCCGGCCACAGCTCCTCGTCCTCCTCCTCTGCCTCTCCGCCAGCAGGCTCCGCTGCCTCCTCCTCCACCTCCTCCACGACCTCCTCCTCCGCGGGCTCGCTGCCCTCCTCGCTCTCCGCCGCCTCAGACTTCTCAATCGGTGACTGAGCCGTCTGTTCCACACCTGCCTCCTCCTCGTCTCCCTCAGCCGCTGTGGACAGACGCCGCACAGCAGCGCCAGCAGCAGACGGGGACACGACCTCGCTATCCTCGGAGACATCGCCCTCCTGGTTCTGCTCCCGCAGGGTGGCCAGGCGGTGCGACAGCGAGGAGCGGATGGCGAACGGGGAGCCGGAGGAGCCGCCGGCCGTGAGGTCGCCACCCCGAAGGCGGAAGCTGTGGCTGGGCGTGATGGCCTCAGACGCTGTGGGTTCACGCACGGGAACAGTGGTGCCAGCGACGTCAACAGGGCACGGAGGCGCCATGGCCCAAGATACCGACCAGGAAGTCTGGGCACCTGCAGCGCAGCAATGCCAGCCGACGTACCTTCGATCAAGTCGGGCCCCAGCATCTCCAGCAGGCCGCCTCCCTCGCCCGCCGTCATGCTCATGTCCACCAGGTCCAGCTTGCCTGCGGGGGCACAGCGTGCAGCGCGTGCTTATCACTACCAGTACCGGCATACTTCATGCGCAAGCAAGGCCAACTGCTGCCCCGCCCAGTCGCTGTCAGCCAGCACAGAACAGCCCCAAAGACCCGATGGAAGCCAAGCATGCCGAGAAAGGCACTGGACAGCCGCGCCTCCGCCTCAGCGCGGGTGGTGCCTCACCTTCCAGGCCGTCCTCCTCGTCATCGAACATGGCCTGCTGGTTGCGCCACACGCGAGACTCAATCTGCCGGGTCTGCCGTATCCCGCGCCCAGTTGGCACCACGATGGCGCCGCTGTCCTCGGGCTCGGGCGCCTCTCCGCCGAGCCCCTCACCCTCACCCGGCCCCTCCGCAGCCCCTTTCCCATCCGCGCCGGGCCCGTCCAGCCCCACGTCAGAGGCCTCGTCACCAACCTCCACCTCTTCCTCGACAGCCCCCTCCAGTCCTTCACTACCCTCGGGCTCCTGCTCGTCGTCCGAGGCAGCTGGCGGCGTGGCAGGCTGGCTGATGGGATGGCTCTCGAGCACTGGCTGCAGCTGCACGCCGGTCGGCACTGGCTGCTCGGCCTCCAGGGCACCGGTGGCCCCAAGGGCGTCAGCGGTGAAGTCCTGCGTGTAGTCCGCATCCTCATCTGCATCTACTGAGCCCCGCATTTGCAGCTGACCAGCCCCAGGTGATGACTCCTCGGCCTCCACGGCTGGCGCTAGCACGGTTGCGGAGGGCTCAGAGGACACCGTCCCAGATGGGGCGTCCTCCTCAACAGAAAAGACGGATCCTGACTGGGAGGCCACGGGCTCGGGAGCAGCCCCAGCGGGAACAGAAACGGCAGGGAGCACGGCGCGGGAGCCCGAGATCTCAGCGGTGGCGCCGAAGTCCATCGTGTATGGCTCCTCCGCCTGCTCGCCCTCCTCCTCGCGCTCAGCTCCTGAGGGCTGCACGCTGGGCCGCAGTGCTTCCCCGCTGTCCTGGGCAGATGCACCGCCCGAGGCCTCCTCCGCAAGCTCTGCGTCCTCCGGGAAGTCCTCGCTGTACCCGCCAGACGTCCCCGGAGAGGCGGGGCCGTAACGCTGGCCGCCATCTGCAACCCCGGCGGTGGCGGCTGCAGCGGCAGCCGCTGCCGCCGCCGGCTGCAGCACCGGCCCGGACAGCGCCCCGCTGTGTATGCCGTACGGCCCATCATCCTCCTGCTCGTCCTCGTTGCCGTACTCGATGTCAACGTCATCGGCCACGTCCTCCACCTCAGCGCTCTCCTCCTCCGGCTCCTCGGCCTCAGTGCTGCTCTTAGACGCTGCGGCAGGTGCAGCTGCTGGCGCGGCCGTGGACACAGGAAGGGTTGACGCGGTGTCGGTTGCCGCTGCGCTAGCAGCGCCCGGCACAAGGGTGCTGGCAGAGGCGAAGTCCTCCGAGTAGACCCGTGAACCTGGTGGCGAAACGGATTCCAAAATTCCTGTTTCCAGCTGCCATCACCCCAAAGGAGATCTATAATTGCAGTGCCCCACGCATGTGCAGGTAGGTAAGCAATAATCGACAAGGCTACACGCCCTATTCTACGGTCTGCAGCAAAGGTCATTACGAACATGAGTGATGGGCTCCTTGCACGTGCCACGAACCCGCTCCCAGCCACCACCCACCAGTCGCCTCCGGCACATGCTCATGGCCCTCCTCCTCGACAACGCTCAGCGCCCCGTGGTCCGCGGTCAGCATGCCTGCGAAACACCAAAAGCCACCTCAGCTCAATGCCGGCAAAGCGTGGAATAAGGCAGGCTGTCAAGGCACGGGCGCCTCTGCTGTACAAGTGTCCCAACAGGGGGAAAGGCCCACACCCGCACCTGAGGGTTGCTGAAGCTCGGAGGCCTCCCCGTCCTCAAAGTCCTCCTCGTAGGTGGCTGCCGACACGGAGGACGCCTGGTGCTGTACGGCGCCACGCGACGCCGAGGGCTCGGCGGCAGGGCCCCCGGGCCTGCTGCTGCTGCTGACGGACGCCGCAGAGGGCACCTCACGCAGGGAGGTGTAGCCGAGCAGCTCAGAGGCATCCTGTGGCACATGGTTAGTGTGGCAGTGTTTGGGATCACAATGGCAGGCAACTGGTACAGGCGCGTCGTTAAGGAGCAAAACCAAAGGAGAGTAAGAGGCTGAGACCCGATAGATCATGCCCCATACAGTGCCACGGCAATGTCCGCACCTGCACCTCCTCGCCACGGGACTCCTCTGGCAGCGCGGCGCTGGTGGACTTGATTGAGGCAGATGGCGACATGCGGGAGGCCTGGGCAGACGCAGGAGGCTGCATGCTGGACTCCTCAACGTCGATTGCGGATGGAAAGTCGTCCTCGTACTCGTCAATGTCCTGTTGGGGCAGCAGCCATGTTGCGATGCCAGGGGTAATGTTAAGGTGAAGTCCTGCCACCAGCACGGCGACCCAGATCCAGCACAGAGCTGCGTTGGGCCCTTCTATCTGGTCGTGCGCGCACAGGCGCACGGGCGCTGAGGGACCACAGCGCCAATGCTCGGTGCAGATGCAGGCTTGCGGAATTCGCCCGATGCGTGTGGCTGTGTATCCATCAGATGCAGCCGGCAAAGCTAGGGCGCTGCTGTACAACTGGTACTTTTCCAGGGACAATCCCAGTAAGCGCACCTCGGCGGAGCCCACCGGGAGGACGGAAGCAGACGGCGTAGCAGTCTCCATAACCTGGCTGTACTCGTCGGTCACAGCGCCGGTCATGCCCGTTGTCATGCCGGCAGTCTGCGGGTACAAACCGCGTGTTCAACTTTGACCACAGTGTTGGACATCGAAGCCGAGCTAGCTGGTTAGCAAGAACTTTAAGGCGCAAAGCGGCACCTGACGACGTAGGACGCCCTGACAAGCCCACGAATCCACCCTTACCAGGCCCGTGGCGTCCTGCACCAGCTCGCGGCTGCTGCCCGAGCTGCTGCGCCCCTCCTGCACCACCAGCAGCTCCGACTCCTCCGCAGCCACCTCGTCAGGCGCCTCCAAGTCGTCCTCGTACTCATCCTCCGCATTTCCAACGCTCTCGACGTCAGCCTCCTCCTTGGACTCCGGCGCCTCGTAGTCCTCCTCGTACTCGATCTCCGCCTCGGCCGTCTCGCTGCCCTCACCGCCCACCTCCACCTCCTCCACGCTGACACCCACCAAGCTGCGGGTCTGCTCCTGCCTCCCAGGCTCCTCGTCCTCCACGTCCTCCCCTGAGCTCCCAAGGCTGCGCTGCTGCACCACAAACACGTCCTCCTCCTCTTCGGGCTCTGACTGCACCTCGCCGGTGGCTGAAACCCCCGGCCCCGCCTCCCCGACCTCCAGCACGCCCTCAGCCTCAGCGCTGTACTCGTAGTCCTCCCCGTAGTCGACCTCAACATCCGCGGCCTCGTCAGTGCCCTCAACTGAGGGCACATGCTGCTGCACCTCCTCCTCGTCCGCAACGCCATCGGTGGCTGCTGATGCCCGGGACGCTGACCCGCTGGACCGGCCCTCCTGCACCACCAAGATGTCCTCCGACATGCTGGGCGCCAGCTGAGACCCAGGCGGGCTGCGGGAGGCAGCCCAGGCCTCCTGGTCCTCCTCGGCGATGGAGCCACCGTGCGCCGAGGCTGCAGGGCTCGCTGCCGCCGGGTGCATGTCCTCAGAGTACTGAACGCTGCCCTCAACGGACGCCTCGGGCTGGTCCGAGTGCTCTGCGGCAGCTGGGAGCTCTGCGCTGACGATTGAGACGGGGGCCACGGAGCCGTTGCTGTCGTGCGCGGTGGTCATGAACTCGTGGACGGAAGGCACCTGCATGAGGACACACGAAATAGGTTAATGCACGCCAGGCTGCTTTCTGAGCGCTGCAGGAAAGCACGCACGGGCAATCAACGCTTGGCCAGCCCCCCTTCGTTCGCACCTGCTCGACGCTTGCGTCATGCGACACGCTGGCGCCCTGCAGGTCGTCGTCCTCGTCCACGTGCTCACTGCCCAGCTCCTGCACCTCGATGCCAGAGCCAGATGCAGAGCCGGGAGCCAGGGCCGACTCGGCGACCGTGCCGCCCTCCTCGTCGATGGGCTCCAGGGTGGTACCGCCATGCGCCGACCCGCTGTCCGCCACCTCATCCAGGATATCGCTGGCGTCCCGGGCAGCATGTGCACCGCGCTGCGATGGGAAGACACAGTACAACAGGGCGCAATGCACGAGGCCTTGTAAACCCATCTTGTTGTTTAAGGCCCCTTGTTACAAAGCAGACAGGTGTAACAGCCATCTTGGCCAGTACCATTAGGTGCATCAAGCGCTCAGGTTATTCAATATCGGGCACACGGCCAAACGGCTTACCACGCTGTCGGACTCGAAGCTCTCGTCGTACACATCGTCTGAGACGGACGCACCGCCACGAGAGCGCTGGGCGCTGCTGCTCCTGCCGCCGCTGTGCCCCAAGCCGCTGCTGCCACCACGGGCGCTACCCTCCTCCAGGACCGAGCCGCTGCCGCTGACGCCGCCGGCCTGCTGCTGGAGGCGGCTGCGCGAGGCCCCGCCGCTGCTGCCGAGCTCCTCCATCTCCACCGAGGCAGTGCCCGACCCAGGTCGGACGGCCGCTGCCCTGCCAAAGCTGTCCATGGAGGGCGCTTCGTCGGCAATAGAGGACGAGTGGGCCGCGGCACGGCGAGGCTGGACGCCCCCGTACATGGAGCCTGAGGCCGAGGCCTCAAACTCCTCTGAGTAGGCGGTGGTATCGGCTGAGGCCACGGGCGGCTTGCGGACGCTGGCGGCGGAGGGTCCGGGAGGGGGCTTGCCGGCGGCAGCCGGCTTGGCCTTGAGGGACTTGGCCTGAGGCAGCAAGAAGGGTCATGGTGCGTAAGGGTAGCGCCGTAAGGGAAGCACAGGGCTTGACAAACCCCAGTACGGCATGCGCAGGTAGTAAGTGGGTTGTGTTGGTGCTACGCGATCCCACCTGCTCCTCCAGCTCTTGCAGCCTGCGCTGCAGAGCTTCCTCCTCCGCCTTTCGCTGCAGGCGGCGCAACTCCTTCTCCTTGGCCAGGACAGCCTGCGAATGGCTCAACACAGTCGGTGTTCCTGACAAGACATGCCAACTTGCCAATGCATGGTTCAGTCGGTGCACCCCGCCTTGTGGTACAGCCTGGACACTTGGCCCGCCCACATGACAACACACCTGCTGCAAAGCCGACAGCCGCGCGGAGGCCTTGATCTCGGACGACGTGCCGGAACGCGAGGCTGCAGGCAGGGGCCAGTAGGGGTAAAGGGTTGCCTACACACTCAGAGCCACAGCAACATCCCTCCCTGTCGCGGCCAGCCTTACAACACGAAAAGCCAATGCAGGCCATAGGCTGCAAATCTTTCACTACTTGCCGGTTTTGCCACGCCGCGAGCCTGATGCCTGGCCTGGCACGCTGCTGCTGTACGACTCGGAGCCGTCCCCATCGTCGCCGGGCTCCGTGTAGGCCACCGACTCTGTGGCCTCGCTGCCGCTGCGCCTGCCGCGCCGCTGCTGCCTGCCGTGTGCACCGCTGCGCGGGGTGGCCTCACTGCGGATGGACTCGGACGGCACGGAGCCAGAGCCACCGTGAACCTCAGGGATGGAGCGGGTCTCGGACTCCGCTTCGTCCTGGATGCTCTCGGTGGCGCCGGAACGCGGCTGGGAGTAGGCTGCAGACAACAATGAGGGGCATGGAAAATGTCTAAAGAGGGGAGGACATATGACTTCCGTAATGGTACAATACTTGGAAAGGCCCGCCCGATAAGCGCGCAATGCGGCAGAGGAAAAGGCTGGCGTGTGTGCCCAGGCAGCTCACCCTCGGAGTACTCGGACTGGACCTCGCTGCTTTCCCGTGCGGCAGCCCGTCTGGACACTGGCTGCGACGGCCTCCTGCCGCTGCCGCTGGCCGGTACGGCAGCAGCGCCGGCTTGGCGCTTCTCCAGCTCCGCAAGCTTGCGCTCCATCTCCTCCACCGCCGCCTGCTTGGCAAGCAGCTTGGCCCTGTGGGCAACGAAGGTAAGCGCATACCGTTGACGAGGTTGGAGCGCAAAAAAACCTGGGAGGCGACCGTTCGCCGGTCATTATACTGGTACCGAAAACTGCTGTCCCTGCGTACCCAGGAAAGGCCCTCACCTGCGCTCCTGCTCCCGTACTTCCCGCTCCTTTCTCCGCAAGGCGCGCTGCAGCTCGGCCTGCTTCTGCTCGAGATCGGCGGACAGCACCGACAGCTCACTGGTGATGCCGCCAGCCTCGCTGGTCTCCGCGGTGAGCAAGGTGCTGCGCTCTGCGGTACAAAGGAAAGAACGGAGGCAGCAGTTACTACGGGATTTATCTAGATGCCTTGCCACTCTGACGGCAGCTGGCAAGCACAGCGCGCATGCAAAGTAAGGGCAAGCAATAACAAAGCAACTTACTGCTTGGCGGCGGGCGGGCCCTGTCCGACTTCTTCGGCGCAGGCCTGCTATGCCCGGCAGGCTCGAAGTCCTCGCTGTACCCAGGCTCTGTGCCAGGCATAGAGCCGCTGCTGAGCTGGGGCCGCCGCCGCTGCGCCGCTGCACTGCTGGGCCGGCTGCTGGAGCGCTCCCCGCTGTGGACGTCCTCTGTGACAACGGACTGGGACCGGCCGCCGGACGTCCCAAGCCGCCGCTGCGAGAGGCTCTCCTCGATTTCGTCAATGACGCTACCTGCATGAGAGAACCCAACACCAGTTAGCACTGTCTAAATGCAGAGCCAGTCACATTGCCGATGTCATAAGCCGCAGAAGCACCGGGCGCAGTAACGAAACGTACTTTGCTGACGGCCGGGGCGCGGCGGGCGCCCTTGCAAGCCTGACGGCTGGCGCATGTCGCTGCCAGTGGCCTCGTAGTCCTCCGAGTACTCGTCTACAATGTCCGAGGCAATCGAACCCGTCGTGTGGTCCACAGCCGGGCCTGCGGACACAACGGGCAGGGAGGCGAAGGGCACAGGCATGAGGGGGGCTGCTGAAAGGGTCCGAGATACACACAGGTGCGCTACAAGAGGTTAATCCAGGTGCGCTTGTGAGGATTACGAGGTAAGAGCCGTACCTTCTGTCACCTCTTCCGCAATGCTGTCCGATCTAGAAGGTGGCCGCTGCTGCGTCGGCGGCTTAACGGGCGGAGCGGCCTTGGCCTTCGCCGTTGCTGCAGACAGGGCCTTCGCAGGCTCCTGCCTGGGCTGCTGCTTGGGACCAGCAGCAGCAGCCGTGGCGGCCTTCGCTGCTACGGCTGCAGGGCTGGTGATCTGCGCCAGGCGGTACAGGCGCTCCAGCATGAGCTGCTGCCGGGCGAAGTCGGCCTTGACGGCGCTGATGAGGCGGTGAAGCTCCGCGGCGTCAGCGTCGTGCTGGACCTGTGGACACAGCACAGCGAAATCAGCAAGTATCAAGAGCCACCTACCCGCTTATTTAAGCCCCCAAAACCACGCACGACTCATGGCAACGCGCCTAAGCCCAGTCCAGGACATCCCTTCGCCAATCGCCAAACGCGCACCTGCACCAAACGCTGCGCCCGGATGATGGCCTGCTGGCGCTGAGGCTGGGTCTCCGCCGCCAGCTGCACCTCCAGCGCCGCCATCTTGGACGCGGCGCTGGCCTCCAGCGCCTGCAGCCGGTCGGTCAGCAGGCCCAGCTCCTGCCGCATGCGGGCCTCTGCGTCCGCAGCGTACGACGCCATCATGTCGTCATCCAGCTCCAGCCCTCCTGCGAAAGAAGAAAAAAGACGGCCGGTCAGAGATGTCCTTGCACGCGCCAGGCCAGGATTCGCAGATTAGAATTGAAGGGTTCGCATGATGGAGCGAAGTGGGCATAATGGGTGGGATCCTTTCCAGGTGCGCATTATGGCACTGGGGAGGCATGTTACCCGCGTGGCCCTCTCACCGTCCATGGAGGCACGGAGTGCCAGCGGGGACGCCGTTGGGTCTCCCATAGTCGCCAACCGACCGCCTCCCGGCGCCGCGGATGAGGGGCGCTGTGCAACCGCCGCACCGCCGCCGCTGCCGCCCTTCCTGCCCACAGCCGCTACGGGCGCAGAGCCAGGCCTCTGCGGCTGCTGCTGCTGTTGGAGCGGCCGCACACTGCTGCCGCTGGTCGTCAGGCCAGCCTCATCTTCAACCTCGTAGCTGGGCTCCTCGGTAGCCACACCCGCGGACTCGGTGGATACAGTGCCTGAGCGTGTCCTACCGCCGCCCGTCACCATGCGGCTGGGCACGCGGCTGGGTGAACGCGAGGTGCCTGGGCTGGTGTAGTCCTCCTCGTACTCTTCCTCCACTTCGTCCTCGTCGAACTGCATGCTGTACCCCGGCTCGCTTGTGCCCACAGTGTCAGCAGCAGTGCTGCGCCCAGTACGGCGGCTAGCGGAGGCTGAGGGCGCCGGCCTGCTGCGCCCCGAAACGCCTGCAAGGCTCTCCTGAACAGAGCTGAGGTCACGGCTATCACCGCCGGGTGCTGACGAGTATGGCACGCTGTGGACAGTGTCCGCGATGGACACTGTGCTGACCTGCTGTGCAACGCCACGCGGCCGACGCTTGCGGGCTGCTGCATCCTCCTCGTCCTCCTCCTCGTACATGCTCTCAGGCACCGACAGGCCGCTCACCTGCAGTAATAAGTCGGCAAAGTCAATATGTTTGGTGTGTCCTTACGTACGGCAACCTTTTACAACTCCAGGGGCACTGCTTTCCGAGTTTCAGATGCAGCCCAGCTTTGTGACGGTTTGCAGAGCTCTGTGCATGAGCGCCCACCTGCCGCAGGGCCGAGCGCGACGGCGCCCTCTCCGACACGATGCTCTCGGCGATGGACATGGTGCTGGGCTGCGCCCTGGCCGTCAGCCGAGACGGCTGGTATGAGACGCTCTCTGGCACTGAGGCCGCAAGGCTCACCCTGCGGCTGCCCCGTGAGCGCTGCGAGCGTCCTACGAGCCCCTCCTCCTCCGCCACCTCCTCATCGCCGTCCTCGTACTGCTCCGCATCGTCCTCGTAGATGCTCTCAGCGACGGACATCCTGCTGGTCTGGCGGTAGGTTGCCCGCGAGGCAGGCCGGCCTGTGGAAGAACAATCAGTTGGCAACGGAGCAAGGTGGGTGACTCTCTGCCGGATGGACTGCAACACGTTGACAGCAAACCTAGCTAGCATCTTGCGGTTGCACACTACGCTGTTAGTGTACGCATGGGGCACAATGTCTCCTCCAAAATACTCACCGGTTGGCGGTAAGCTGCTGCGCACCGTCCCAGCATCGTCGTCGAAGTCCTCCGTGTACTCGGAGGCGACGCTGGTGTATTCCGACTGCTGGGCGCGCAGCCCCGTCCTGGTCATGGTCATCTGGTGGGGCCCAGGGCTTGGCCCCGGGCTGCCGCCCAGGCTCTGCGGACGACTGCTCGGCGAGGGTGACGAAGCCCGCATGGAGGTGAGGTAGGAGGAGCCCTGCTGCGGAGGCGGGCTGCTTGCGCGCAGCGTGGAGGTGGTGTGGTGCGGAGGCGAGTTGCCGGTGCGCAGGATGGACACAGGTTGCTGCGGAGGCGGGCTGCTGGAGCGCAAGATGGAAGGTGGGGCAGCGGGAGGAGGCTCGACCTGCAAAAGCAAGAGTGGACATTGCAACTTCAGCTCCGGCACATAATGTATGTCCGCCACAAGACGGCTGCGTACGTGAAGCCCTCCCCCGCACAAGCTACAGCCACGCACCTGTACGCCAATCTCCGGCTTGGGCGGCGGAGGCGGAGGCGAGTAGGTCTGCACCGTGGCGTGCGCCACCTTGTTGCGGCTTAGCTGCTGCACGAACATGGACGCCACGTCGTGCAGGTTGCCCAGGCTCTCCTTGCGAACCTCCTGCAGGTTGCGGGCGGCCTCCTCACGGACCTGGTTGCGCAGATTCTCCTCCAGCTGCCGCAGCTTGGCGTCCTGCAGCGAGGGCAACCGATTTGCGAACAGTCAGCTGTGGAACGACCCTTGTCCACAATAGGACTTACCCTCTGACAGCAGTGCAGGTGAGGCATGGACGGCGGCGCATTGCTACGAGATTCAAACCACAAAAACTGTAATGTTACCGGCAGCTTACCATCTCTGCCTGGTTCTGGGCGTACAGCTGCATGTGCGCCTCGGCCTCGGCGGTGCTGTCCAGGCGCTGCGCGATGCGGTGGGCCTCACGCTGAACAGCAGCGATGGCCCGCGCGTTCTGCAGCTGGGCCAGCTCCCGCTCCGCAGACTCCACCTCCTCGAACCTGGGATCGCAGAACGTGACAAAAAGGTACAACCGTAAGCAACGGTAACCTCGATCATTAAGAAGATGGCAGATGACGACAGTGTGCACTGCAATGCAAATCGCAGATGTCTCACAAGCCCGCGCATGCGGCTCCTTAATACCGGTTCTCACGTTTTCAAGGTATCCTGCATCTGCCGGTACAGCTCCTGCGGTGCCAGCCGCACCGGCCCCTCCAACCCCTGCGTCTCGTCTGAGAAGGTCACCGTCCGCAGGCGCGGAGGCGGGCTTGCCATCACCCCGCCAACACCGCCGGTGCTGACATGCTGGGAAGCAACCCCCACCCCTGTGCCGCCAAGACCCGCGCTTGCAGTGAGCGTGTCTGCCGCGCCCCCAGAGGAGCGCTGCTCTCCCAGGCGCTGCAGCTGCTCGGTCAAACTGGCCTGGGTTTCTGTGCCGATGGTGCCATGACTCCCCCTGAGCAGCTCCACAATGGGTCGCACCGCAGCTTGTGCCTGAGCGCCTGCGAGGACGGGCTCTTGGGCCGAGAGGGAAGGCTGCTGCTGCTGTGGCGGTACTAGGACGTACGGTGGGAGGTTGTCCAGCAGCTGTTGCGCGGACGTGAGGTTGTATGCTTGCACGTCCACACGGCCGTCGCCTGGTGTGGGGGAATGCGGGCAGGGATGTGTAGGCGTTAACGGCTGGCCATGGTCAGTTGGTGGCAACATTGGCAAAGGCTACGGCTGTGGCCTGACAGCCCCACAGAACTAATGCTGCTCACCAGTGCCTGTTTCCCGCAGGGCTTTGGGCGGCGATAGGGCCCGCTTGGGCGGGGACTGCTCCTCGTGGCGCAGGTTCACAAGCCCGCGCGAGAAGACGAGCTTTGGCCCGTCGGAGCCTGGGATGACGAGCACCTCGGCAGCGGGCGCAGGTGGAAGGGCAGAGGGGGGCGGTAGGGTCATCCCGGCCGCAACTGCCTGGTCGCTGATGGCGGCTGTAGGCACCACCAGCTCGCTGGCCGCCAGCGGCTCAGGTTGCTCGCCAGCCGCGTCGTCCGCCAGGGGCAGCGCGGCGAGCTGGATAACGGCTGGGCGGGTTGGCGGGCGGCCCTTGTGCGCTATCAAGTTGATGATGCTCATGGGATCATCTGCAGCAAGCGAAGGGCAATCAGCAGGTGTTGGTTCTTGACACCAGGGTGTGCACACTAAAAGGGGACAGGACTGCACTGGGCAAAGGCAACAGCGTTGCGAACCCCCGGCCTGAGCGCACCTGACTTGGGTATGGGCAGCGCAGCCGCGTCCTGCGCAGCCTCCTCTTCCGCAGCCGCCATGGCCTCAATGTGCCGGTCTACCGCCTGTTGCATCTGCTCTTCGGCGCGTTGGGTGGCAAGGACCTGGGGCAAGCGCAAACGCAGTCGCATGGACTTGACTGAGAGCTATCTAAGCCGCATGCAGTAGTAAAGCCGGCCTACCAAAGCAGTCAATTGTACTGCGAGTGAGGTTGCAGGAATGCCGCACCTTGAGCAGCTCCTGTTGTGCGGGGCGCATGCGGAGGGGGCTGTTGGCCTGCTCATACTCGTTCACCACCGCTTCGCAGGCGCGCGCCGGCGTCTCTGGGGCGCTGCTGAGTTCACTGCAGAGGTGCATAATGCATACACAGGTGATCCGATGTTATCGGAAATGGCAAGCGAACGCATGATCGTGCAAACACGATACCGGTAGCAGAGCAACGAGGCACGCACTTGGTGTTGACTAGGGGTGGGTTAAGGGTGCGGTACGGTCAACTTCTGGAGACACCAACCTGCTTTCATCACCCGCCGTGGGCACAACGACGGGGATTTGCACTGCCCCAGACGTCCGAAACATGGCCGCCTCTCGACTCTGGCCGCCGGTCCCACTCCCACTGCCGCTGCCGCTGCTCCGGTGCCTGTGGCCGCCCAGGTGCTCCTGCGCCTGCTCCTCCCAGCGGTCGCGCTCCCGGTCCAGGGACAGCCGCTGTGCGAGGTGTGGGTTCTCCTCAAGCACGTTGTGCAGCTCGGAGATAGTCAGCACGCGTTGGCCGTACGCGGACTCACTGCCGCTGCTGTGGCCGTCGCCATCGCTGGCACTGGACTCGCTGAATGCAGCGTTCTCATAGGGCAGCCCGGGTGAGGGCTCCACCCCTGCGGCGGCAGCCTGGGCGGTCGACGGCGGCATTGGGATCTGGATGATGGGAGCGGCGGGCACCGGCTTGGATGGCGAGGCCTGGGTGGGCAACTGCACGAGGGTGCGAGTCGCCCGCTGTATCGGCTCCTGAGGGCAAGGGGTACGGCCGTAAGGGCGGATGGTGCATGGAAAGTTGCCGTGCACGGGGCTTATGGCTTCCACAAAACCTGAGCGCATGTGGTGGCAAGTCTGTCGTAAAAGACGCTTAAAGAGCCAAGATGGCACACCTGGTCCGTTGTGTCCAGGTCCTTGGCGAGTGCAGCTGGCAGCTCGGCTGTTGCCCCGACGCTGCTGACGCTCGTCGTGAAGCTGCGGTTGGGCAGGCTGAAGGACCTTGGCACGCTGGTGGCGCGGTCGAGGATGCCCGCGGTGGTGCCGCCAAAGCTAGCGCCGCCCCCGCTGGATACGTGCCTGCTGCTGGCAACGCTGCTGGTGAGGCGCGGCTTCTTGGAAGCGGCTGGCCAGGAGTCCGTGCTGCGGAACTCGATCTCGGCCTGCGTGGTGGACAAGCGGTTTGCTTCAAGCCCATATGTAACGGAGTTTTGAACCCGATGCAAACCAGCAACAGCTACAGTACTGGTAGATTCCCTAATCGCACCTGCACAGCCTCGTCGAACTGGAGGTCGTCGGGCTTGGGCGGAGATCCCTGTGGGGAACAACCATGGGCCAAATAAGGTCCACTCTTAGACCCAAAGATTCACGACCTACATAAAGCACTGAGAGCACATCGGGTGCAACATTTTGCCACTGGGCTCGGCCCCAATAAGATCCAAGCGCACGCATGCTCTCACCATTGGGCTGAGCCCCATAGAGGCCGCGGGCAGAGCAGTGGGCACAACCGCGATCGGCTGCTGCAGCGCGCCCGGCACTGAGGAGCGCGTCGGAGACGGCGCCCTGCCCACCTGATGCGGGTCTAGCCAGGCAGGAACAGGCGGTGGGGGTTGCAGCTGCACGTGCTGCTGCTGTTGCAGCGCCCCTAGGCGCGCGCTGAGCTGCAGCGCCAGCTCCCATAGGTCCCCCACGTGCCTCTCGTTCCGGACCTGCTGCACCTCGGCCTGTGCTGCCATGGCGTAGCCAGGGAAGCCCATGGCCGCGTTTGCCAGCTGGTCTTGCATGTCGACAGACCGCTGGCGGTTTGCGGAGTTTGCCCTTGACCCGGACCGCGAGCGCCGGCGCGTCTGCTGCTTGGCACGCTTAGGTGGAGACCGCGAGCGGGAGTTGATGGAGGCGACAGTGTGCTTGCGACCGGCCTGTGGGCTGCGGTTCCGGCTGCGGGAGTTGTCGCGGCCACGAGAGGTGTCACGGCCCCGGGACGTGTCGCGCCGCTCAGCCTGCGTGCATCACAGGGAAAGCACTATGCCTAAGCCAATGGCCATGCGTTAAAGGCCACCTTGCGATCAGTTAACCCGTCTTCGCAGGCCTACAGGGCAGCCAACACCACATGGTTATGAGCCCACCAAGCTTGCCACTTACTGCCTGGGCCTCGCGCAGCTTCTGTTCGTACAGCTTGCGGGCGGCCATGCGCGCCTCAGCGTCCACGGCGCGCATGATGGTGGGCGCCGCAGGAGGCATATCAGTCTGCAGGAGTAAGTGCGCATGCGGTTGGACCTGGGTACAAAACGGCAGTAAGTCGGCATGACCCAACAGCAGAGTGGGACAGCTCTAGAACACAAAACACTGTGGGCCGTCTGCACGTACCATTGTCGAGCGGTAGGCAGGGCCGGCGGAGACAGGCCGGCCGGTAATGAGCGGGCGTGTTGGGCGGGCGCTGCCGGCGCGGTAGACACGCCCATCCTTCCACGTGTCGTCAGGGTCGTGCACCCGCACCACCTGCAGGTAGGCAGGCCGCATTCAGGTTGCTGCAAGCGCATTGCACGGACGTACTTCGTTGCCCTTCATACAGTGGCGTGCGCGAGTTTAGCGCTGTTGGGAACACGTCCCTACCTGCGGCCCTGTGTCCGGCTCGCCCTCGCCAAGAGCGAAGCCGAACTCCTCCTCCCCTGGGGCGCTGATGCCGGGCCGCTGCGCCGCTCCACGGAGGCGCTGCTCCCGCCTCCGGTTAGCCGCCTCCTGCACAACGGGGTAGCAGTCAGCATACTCTCTGCTCCACGCTGACTACTGATGCTGGCCTTTTCCAAACCCACAGTCGGCAAGGGCAGCGCAAGGTCCTTGCGAGCAGTGAACGGCCTAACCCCAAACCTACCACGCGCATGGCGTCGCTCATGTGGTGCGGCAGCGCGCGCTCGGACACCACGTCCATGTCCGGAGCCAGCTTTGGAGCCCGTCGCCCTGCGGGCGCTGGTGCTGCGCCCTCGGCTGGCACCATGTCGATCCATGCAGGCCGAGGCTTCGCGGGCGGAGGCTTCTCCTTGACAGCCTCAGCGTAGTGCTGGGCTCGCTGCGTACAGAGGTAGCAGGTCACCCGTTTCAGCGCGCAAGACTAGTTAAAAGCACTGGGTTCGTGCACCTCGCTCAGGGTGAAGTAGCTTGTGTTAGGCTGTAATAAGATCGCACACACCTCCCGAGCTTTGGTCATCTCCTCCTTGATCACCCGCAGGTGGGCTGTCCGTGCCTCCTGAGCGGCCTGCTTCTCTTGTTGTTGCCGCGCGGCCATTTCCTTGCTGCGCCGGTCCATGAACTCCTGTAGATAGCGAACAGACGCAAAAGTTGGACAACCGCTTTCCTTATGGGTTGCAGGGTTGATTGAGCAACTTCTGTACTGTGCTAGCCGCAGATGGTCAGGTGAACCGTAGTAGCCCGAAAGCGCTGCTGCCCGTACCTTCAGCTGTGCACGGGCCACCGGGTCCAAGGTGCGCATACGAGCTGCAGCTGCCCCCGGGCTGATGTTCCGCGGCGGCGGCGGGTCGGTTGCGGCGCGCGCAGCCACCTCCGGAGGAGCACCGCTGGGCGCCTCTCCCGCCAGCGGTGTTGGCTTCCGCCGCATGTTCTGGCGCCAAGGCCGCGGGTCAACCCACTTCTTTTCAGCGGGCTCCTGCTCCGCGGGCGCTGCCTGTGTAGGTGCAAGAAAGGGTGTTGGCACGAGCCTAGGTGGTACCGCTTATGGTGCACCTGCGCCGCATGTGTACTGTGCAGTGCGGACATCCGCCGTAACCCGGCTAGTGACTCCTCCCTTATTAGCGCACCTGTAGGCCTTGCAGCCCCAGTGGCGTTCCCGCTTGAGTAGCGGGCTTTCTCCGCTTGACAGGCAGCGGCTTGGGCTGAGGGACTTCCGTCACCTCTGCTGCCGCGAGCCGCTTGGCCTCCGCCTCCGCCTCCAGCTGCTCGGCCAGGGCGTCTTGCTGCGCCTGCAGAAAGACGCCGACAATGTCTAATACTCCGTCCGTCCATCAAGGCAATAGTGCATAGAAGGCTGTACGCAGTCTAAGGGCGAAACGCGCAGAGCCGTACCTTCAAGCGCCGCTCCTTCTCGCCACGGATAGCGTCCTGCTCACGTTGAAGACGATGAACAAAGGCAGACACGGCAGCTTGGCGCTGCTGTGCCTCTGTCTGCTTTTGCGCAACTGGATTGGGAAGGATCTGCACAGACATCAACCATAGGCGGTAGTAGTATCAGTGCGGTATGTGCGAAAAGGTTGGCACCAGCACACCGTGTACGTGGAGACGTAGTGCCTCGGGTTAAGAAGGGAGCGTGCATGGCATGCTACAACGGTGGAGTGCAGCTTACATTATGGTCTCGCCGCACGGCCTCGCCCTTAGCTGGTGCCGCCGGCAGGTATGACGGACGTGTTGGCGTCCTAGACCTAGACCTCCCGGCTGCTGCCTGGCCAGCGCTCGCGCCACCGGACGACGTTCGCCGGTGCAGCCCAGGCCCCTGCGGCGCCCTTCCCCGCTCCACGTGCTGCTGATGCCGCTGCTGCTGCTGATGCTGCTGCTCTTCTCGCGGTGACACCTCTCGGTGCAGGACAGTGTCCGGCCTTCCCTCTGCAGCCGCGACTGCGGCAAGGGCTGCGGCCGTTGGCAGCAAGCCACCCTCCGCGGCGCCCAGAACAATATCTGTCATGTTGGCATCAGTTGACGCCTCCGCCGCCAGGTCATCCACAGCGGGCATGTCAACAGCATTTGCTGCTGCGCGTTGCTGCCTGGCCTTCTGCTTAGCAGCCTTCAACTGGGCCAGCTCCAAGGGGGCGAAGGAGGCAACCAGCTGCACCAGCTCGGCATTTACCCGCTCGCTGCGGCGGGGTGGGGCCAGCTCAAACGAGTCCTCGCTGCTAGGAGCTGACGGGCTAGCCTGTGCTGCCGCCTGCCGCTGGGTATGCCGGGGGACCGCGCCAGCTGACATAAGACGCACAGAGCTCCCCCGCCCAGAGGTAGACTGGAGACCAGTTGGAGCTGTCTGCCGCCCCTCATCATCTGCATGCCAATACGTACTGAATTTAGGCCAACCTAAACCTTCCGTTCCTGCCATTCTGAGGTAACAGGCAACAGCCTAGGCCCAGCCCACGGAACCTGCTGCCCAGCAGCTTATGCGTACAACCACAGTCACAGCCCGCTAGTGGCATGCCTCTGACACTGCATAAGGACTCTCACCTGTACCGTGCGGCACTTTGACCAGGTGCGAGCTGGCAAGGACCCGGCCAGAGACGTGCCCTGACCTGCTCCTGGCCCCTGCGCACCGGCGGGGGAACGGCTTTTGACCTGAAGCATACGTCAAGACTGACTACTCCTTTTTTACACCATGTCAATACTGAGAGCCAATCCTACCTGTCTCCGTGGCCAGGGCCTGGAAACCAGCTTGCGTCGGCATTACTGGGGATGCTGGCTCCAACGATAGGAGCTCCTTGCAAGCCCAATACGGCTCACGGTAAAGCTATCATTCGGACTATATCCAGAGGCCAGCGTTGAGCCGGAACCGTAGTCTTTTGCGCCCGTCAAAGTGCGTCAAAACACGACCTTGGCGACTTGGAGACTGTGGCTTTCCTAAACATCACCATATTTTCATAATGTTACGCATAAGTGATTGAATGTTGTGCACAGCGTCACGTCGGTGTTGTTATGGCAGCTGTCTTGTTTGCGTGGAGTTAGGTAGCAATACCTGGCGACTGGGTACAATTCCTAATTCTATAGCTACACTAGTATACATCTCTACCTGCTGAGTAAGTCGTCATGTTGATTTTGCACATCCCGTGCACCGTGGCCCAGGTCCCCTGGTCGCATGCGGCGCTCGAGGGGCCGGGGGGCAGCACCTTGGGCAGGACCTTCAGCAGCGAGCACATCGCCGCACGGGGCTCGCTTGCAGCACGCAAGACAGCACTGGGCATCTGTACATCCCTGCACCTTTGTATTGTGTCCAGCCCTGTCCACACTTCCTGTGCTGGCTAAGCGTGTGCAGCAGGGGCGCTCCGCTGGTGTGCAGGGGAGCTCCGTCGGCGTGTGTTGGTGTCACGTCACCTGTGAAGCCAGGCTGTCCTTGACCTCTCACGAGGGATATCTCCTGGTCCAAGCTCTCATGCGCCCTCTTTAGAGGGTGCTCAACTTGTGCGGTCATCCTGTCATAATGTTGTTACCGGTAGACAGTGGAGGCTCAGGGAGGCTGTGTGTAGCAGACAGCTGTATGTGGGTGTGCTTCAGCACCAGTGGAAGGACCAGGGGCCAGGGCAGCGGCTGTTGCGGGCCCTGGAGGAGTTCGCCCGCTGGTTGCTCGCCCGCTTACGGGCAGGGCTGCACGCCGCACAACTGCCGCTCCATGGATGTGCTGACGTACGTGCAGGGGTACTGGTTACAGCAACACCGAGCCCGTCGCGGCCGGGGCCTGCCTAGCCCAAGTTCGGGTGGACACGGTAACCTCTGCGCTGTTCAAAGCATATGAGCAGCTGGGGCGCAGCGGGCCGTACCAGGAGGACACGGGCCAGCGCAACCCGTGTCACTCTGTAGGTGTCAGGGTAGGTGTGGTGGGGCGGCAACCTCTCTTGGGGCAGCTTGGGGCACCTAGGGCTCTGTGCGCAATCTTGCGGTTTGAGAGTGAGCTCATGTAAGCTGGCCGGAAGCTTAAGACCCTCTCTTCGAATTCATTATCCCTGTGCCACAGCTTTTCACGATGGTGTCCCCGCTGTGCCTACAGGCTGCCCCTGTAGCTCTGATAGCACTGTTCTCGAGGCGCAGAGGCTGTTTATGGCTTGGTCTTTAGCACTGTAAGCGCACAAGCTGCGGCAGGCCATTGACGTACGGCTGTACCTTGCTGAGAGCAGAGGACCAGAACGGTACGGAAGTCCACCTCGGGCAAGACCACAGACCCTTACAGGCATGCCTCATGTGTGCCAAAGCACGTGGCAGCACGTCGTGTCCTGGCATGACGCATGACTCATGCCACTGTAACAAGTAGAAGACACAATACATCAATACAGGATTGCCAGTGCATGCATACGCAGGCCCTTGGCACAAATAAAAACGCGGGAGGTACGAGTGCACGAGAACTAACGCCCCGCCGAAACAAAACAACAGGTCAACAGCCTCATCATCAACAGGTGCGAAGGGTGCAGTGTCCGCGCCCCAGCAAAACCTCAAAAGCTGATCAAGTCAAGGATCAACCGCCACTGCAGCCGCAACAATATGGCAAGCTGGCACACCCTTGTGTACAGGCAGGTTCGTCGTCACACATGCGTGTATGCATCCCGCGAAGTCAGCTAGCAGGTGGCAATGGCGCGCCTGACCGTCAAGGATAGTAGTATCTTCTCATACCGTGCTGCTACCCCCCGCCCCTTCTCGCCCTGGTCACCTAAGCAGACGGCTCCCGCTTGGCCTTCCAGGCGTCGAGGTTCTTCTTAGCCTCGTCCTGGTACGGCTTCTTGGCCTCGTCCGACAGCCCCCTCCACGCCTTGCCCAGCTCAACGGTCAACTCCGTCATCTTGAGCGTAGGGTTCTTCTGGCGCAGCGCAGGCCGCTCCTTGTTGGCGAACAGCATGTAGGCGGTCAGGGGCCGGGCATTCGCCTTCTTCTGAGCCTTGGCCTGCTCCTGTGGTACGCAAACAGGAAGGAGGAAGGGAGGTGCCTCGTGACGCTAGGTATGGGACAGGGAGGCCGCACTGGCACAAGAACTCGGAACATCATACATGCCTTGCCTACGTTGCGGGTTGAGCATGGACACAAGACTCGGGAGTATTCAGACCTTGTGCTGGGTCGCTTATGACTGTCAGGTTGGAGACCTTGTAGCTGCCAGCTCTAGGGAACACCACACAGAACGCCAACCAAGGGTGTTGGCCCCTGCCCGTAGACTCACGTTCGCGGCGTCCACGCTGGCCTTCAGCTTTGCTGCCTCCTTTTCGTAAGGGGAGCGGGCGTCACCGGGCAGTGCATCCCAGCGAGCCCGCAAGACCCTGGACACGTCCGGGAGGCTTATCTTGGTGGCCGGGCTTTTGGCCTTCAGCTCGGATTGGACCTGCGGGAGCGCCGGTAAGAAGGGCAGCACAAGAGCATCCAGTAAAGATATAATGCGTCGGACCTCGACCCAAGTTGCTTTCGATATAGTGTTGGCGCCATCGTTGTGTCGCTCGCGCCCTCTCGTGTCCCCCAGGTTGACTGCATTCGCACCTCGCCGAACTTTGACTTGACATAGAGGTTGTATGCAGAAGGAGCCCGCAGGGCCTTGGGCTTAGCCTCCGCCTTGGCGGCCTTGGCCGGAGCGCGCGGGGAGGAAACGGAGCGCCGCGGGGAAGACTCCGAGCGCTTGGGCTTCTCAGCTGGCTGCTGGCCAGAGACCGCCCTCACTGCGCAATAAGTACTGCGGGCCGGCCTCGAGAAGCCGTGAGCGCTCGCGCGCGAAGCAAGGATCCGCAGCATTTTCCGAGAGTTTGGTCGGAACGCTATGAACGGACGGGGTGTCTTTACAAACGTTGTTGAGTGCTCAGAAGTGTACTCCGCACTATGCACCCGGCGCTCCGCACTACTTTGAAGGACCTGGGTTTGAGCGTTTGACGTACCGCAAATGGCGAAATTGGGCCGCCCAAAAGTCCACTGTGACCGCTGTCTGCTTATGATATCTGCTTATGTAAAACATATAAACTATTAGACCTATCTTATCTATCAGGAAATGCCTGTGACAGCCCTTGACAGCAGCTGCGCGTTGCATCGGGCGGACACCTTTTCGGACTGCCGCGATGGAGCAAGGACCATTTGTAGCAACTTTTGGCCTCCTTGTGAAGCAGCTTTGCTGCCCTCTCTGGTGCGTCCAATGCGGGTGCTCCATCCAGCCGGCTGCGCGTGCTTAGGGACCGGCAGGTTCCTCGCTGCAGCGTTGTCTAGTGTGGTCGATGTGGCCAGGTTCATAGTCCACCGCATACCGAACGGCGCACCATTAGAACTCCAGCTGGAACTGGTTGCTCTCCCTCGTTGCCATTCTCCCCAACGCAGCAAGGAGCTCTTCACCAACCCCCACTCCTTCCCATGCGGGCACACCTTCTGCTAGTAAGTCTTACAGCATACGGCAGCGCCAGGAATGAACAAGGAACTACCAGATTCGACAGTATGGCTGAATTGCGATGGTGCGTTGGGTCAGACCGCAGACGCTCTTGTCGTACGCTAACACTCCGTCTTGCGGATGCCCCTTACAGTGACTGCGTGATAGCTACAATTGAAGGCCCCGGCATCAGCACATCCTTCTGCCCAACATGTCGGCAGCACTTTTGGAAGAAAGACCTGACACTCAACTGCCAGGCCGTTGGCATCGTCGAAGCGGTGCAGGGCATCTCAGCGACCCTCAAGGGTAAGCAAGGGCCCTTCCGACCACCCACGTTTGCACCCTTATCTGATGTAGCTGCTAATACTCATATTATGCCGTGTGCAGGGACTGCAGCAGGGCAGTGCGGGCAGCGCAAAAACGGCCCGCCACTCAACGTTTACGTCGCTGGAGCAGCCAACGAACCCACAGAGGCTCGCGTAGCTGTCGCGTCACCAGGGTCAGCAGCGGCGGCGGCGGCAGCAACGGGTGCAGGCGGAGCTTTCGTGCCGTCAACAACTGGCAGGCCCCTGACGCCTGCTCCTGGGCAGGTCTGCCCTGCCGCCGAACTGGGTCAGCAGGCCGCGTTGCCCGGGCAGCGGGTGGCTCTGTTAGCAGCCGCAGCGGGGGCATACGTGGCGGGCCCCAGTGGGGCCGGGCCGCATGCGGTAATGCAGTGTGAGCCCAAGGCTGAGACCAGCATCGCCAAACTTTCACCAGGGCGGCTCGCTGCTCAAGGAGACCAGCAGCACGCCGCGGCGGGTCCTTTGCCGGCCTTTTCGTTCCCGCTCTGCCGGCCGCCTTCGCTGCAACAGCACCTTCCTTCCAGTCAGCTCGCCGCAGCGACGGACAGCAGCGGCGGGCAGCCGCCCATACCTGCCACTGGCCCACATGGACTCCTACACAGCATGCGGGGGCCAACGCCAGGGCCAGGCCATCCTGCTGCAGAACCCGCAGCAGCCCCGGAGGCTAGCTTGTTACCAAGCCCCGGTAAAGCAACCCACACGAAGGACGGAGCAGGCACGGCAGGAGCCGGCGGGGCTCCTGTCCGCGCGCCGCAACCCGACCCACATCGCCACCAGCAGTCTGCTCAGGGAGCGTCCGAATCCATCGCCCTCACGCCCCACGGGTCGCTGCTGCAGCCGCCCCGCTCGCAGCTCGCCGGCTGGCCGACCGTGTCCACAAGCCAGCGGCCGCTAGGGGGTGCCAGCACAGCGCGCACGCGGCCCGGCTCCGTGGTAAGCATCCGCCACGGCACGCCCTCTGTCAACAACGCCTACCTCCGCTTCCACGGCATGCTGGAGCACGCCGTCGACGCAGTCGGCGCTGCGCTGCTGAACAACAGCAACGGGCTGGAGGCTGACGCGGACGTTGCCGCCGCCTTGGCCGCCGCCTTGGCCGTGGCAGGCGGCGGGGACGAAGGCTTTGAGGCGGCGGCATTAGGCGGGTTTGATATGGACTCGTGGCTCAAGCAGCTCCTGGAGTTGCCTGGACCCACCAGCGCAGAGTGCGAGGCGCTGGAGTGTGAGCTGGGCATCGTGGACATGTTCCTGGGGGAGGTGCGGGAGCAGCTGGAGGCAGCTGCAGCAGCGGCGGTCTATGTGGGGCCGGCTGGGGGTGCAGCTACCGTGGAGGGCAGCGCCCGGCGGGACGTCATGGTCCACGGATCTGGCGTTGCGACTGGGCCACCTAGTGAAGATGCGGCTGCCTTCGGGCACGCTGGGATCGGCGGAGGCGGTGACGCGGGGCTAGGTGAGCTGCGTTCCGAGCTGCTGGGACGGGGGCCGTCGGCGGCAGGGCTGTGCGCTATCAGTCCAGCGGTGGCTGCAGCTGCTTCGCTTGCGCATGAGCGCGGTGACCAGGAGGGGTGCCGCGGTGGCGGTGGTGCCGCGGCTGCAGCACCCAAGCGGCCACGGAGGGAGCTGAGCTCTCGCGCTGGGGCTGGGGCATCACCCTTCACGGGACACCGCAGCAGCTCGGGCGCCCTTCTCTACGAGCTAGGGCACGGCTGTGGGAATGGGGAGGGCCTGGGGCTAGGAAGCCCTCTGGGCTCTGGCGCACGGGCTGCATCTCCTCTAGGGGTGCAAGCGGCGGATGTCAGGGCAGTAGACCAGGAGCTCCCGGCCATGGGAGGCATGGCGAGCGGGGGTGGAGGGCCAGGAACTGACGGCCATGCAAAGGATGCGCCGCCTGGGCAAGCCGCGCAGCATGTAGGCAGCGATGAGGATGGTGACGTGGGGCCCCCGCCGTGCAAGCGGGCACGGGGCCGGTCGACCGCTGCTGAGTCGGGCTGCGCAGGCGGGCTTGCGGAGCCGGGCAAGGGACCAGAGGACGTGACCGGGGCACCAGGGTGTCAAGGAGTCGGGACGTCGGGTGCCAGCGACAAGGATGGGCGGAGTGCGCGTGTGGAGCATGGGCAGGTGGTCACAACAAGAGAGGCGGCTTCGTCTGCAGACGGACGCAACGACGGTAAGTACGGGGCTGGGAGCTTGCGTTGGGTATGGCGCAGGCGGACGGCGGGGCGCTTGCACGTGAAGGATGAACGGCTTCTCATTGTGTTTGGCCCCTTTATATCTCCTCCAGCAGCAAGCAGCAGCGGTGTAGCGCGTTGGGTTTAGCGCGTACAACAGCTTGCCCTCAGCCGTTACCGCGCGTACGGATGAGGTCAATGGAAGTGAACCCCGTGGTAGCCATCTCGCAACGGCTCACACCCCCAACCCTTATGACCTTGCAGGAAGCCTCGACGGGGGCCGTGGCGGTGCTGATGGGCGGCCTAAGGAGGCTGCTGTCGTGGCGATGCCGGCCTCAGCAGCGGACGCCGCGCCAGCACCCCGTAAGGAGGGCCAGGTGCCTGGCGGGGACGCGGATGCCGTCATGGCGGGCAGCTCGGACGAGGAGGAGGCGGACGAGGGCCTGGTGAGGTCGGCTCACGGATCTATCCGTGCTCGCACATAAGCTGTGACAGCGTAAGCAGCCTGCAGTCACCGCCTGGCGCAAGCATTCTGTTGCATCGATCCTTCTGGCTAGAGCCAACCGTGGGAGTGCTTACAGGCGTGCGTTTTGTGTGGGCCACTGTACGTTCAGGGTGCAAGGGAGCCGCCTGCAGGGAACAAGCCGATGCGCCGTCGTACAACGGCCGCGCCCCGGAGCCGCCGCGGGGAGCCCGGCGGCGGAGCGCAGCCAACTGGGCGCCCGGCACGGCAGGCGAGGCAGGCCACACAGCCTGCAGCGACCATTGCAGCCCCGGCCGGCAGCCCCCCGCCCCATATCGTGCAGACCGGCCTGACGGAGTGGGAGAGGAAGCAGCTGAACCAGCTGGTGCGGAAGGTGGAGGGGGCCAAGGTCCTCGACACAGTCGGACGGTGGGTGTCACCGAGGGTTCTTTGCCATTCCCCGCCTTAGCCAGCCCTGACGCCCAATATGCACTTGCAGGCGAAATGATATAGGATGACTCGGCGCAGTGCTAGCTCAGAGGAGCTGACGGCTTTGCCACCACCGTATCCCCTGCTCCTGCATATGCCCGCCCTCAGAACGGTCACGCATCTGGTGGTGGGCGTGGACGGGCACATGCGGGTCAGGGTCCGCACGCTCAAGTACCTCACGGCCGTCGTGCGGGGCTGCTGGGTGGTATCGGGGAAGTGGCTGCAGGCGTGCCTGGCAGCGGGCCGCATGGTGCCGGAGGAGCCGTACGAGGTCAAGGTGGGACCCCGGCTATGCTCACCATCGCTATTGCCGTACAGCGACTATGCCCTCTTTTGCGCTTGGAGCGTAGGTGCCAGTTCCCTGCGGTTCGTGCGCAATGCCATGGGCTCCCCAATCTGGTGGTGTATTACTGTTACTGGTATCAAACTGCTACGGTAGAGCGTCAGAACACGGTGTCTGCACACTTCCCGCCAGGGCGACGAGACGGGCGACGGCGCCCCCAAGGCGGGGAGGCTGCGGGTGCAGCGCGGCGAGGCGCCGCTGTTCCTGAACAAGCCCTTCTGCCTCAACCATTGGTCCTCAGGTGCGCACTGGCAGGTGCCTGCACACTGCACGGGGCTCAGTGAGCGTGGGCGCTGGCAAGGATGGCCTGTGTAACTTCTGTAAGGCCACGTCAGGCCGTTGCAACGTCTGGCGCCATAGTAACACCTTCACCTGGGGGTTAATGCCTCGTCAACGTTAGGGCCGCACACCAGTGCAAGGGTGCCCAGCCAGGAAAAGCATTCAGTACATTGCATTTGCATTGTGTGTTGTCTCCCTCATGCTTTGCCCGCTGTCCTGCCCCCGTCATTACCAGCACAAATGGTCCCATTTTGCCAACAGGCAAGGTCGACTCAAAGGCGGTGGAGCAGCTGCTCACGGCTGGGGGAGGCAAGATCGTCAAGCGCGCAGTGCCAACGAAGCAGAAGCAAGAGCGGCTCCTGGTGCTGCTGTCGGACAAGGACGCGGCGCGGGCGGCCACGGTGCTGGAGGAGTGCAAGGAGCTGCCGCTGACCGCGAACTGGGTTTTCGACAGCGTGAGTTTAGCGGTATGGCTGGCGAGGCCTGGCGCAGCGCCCATGAACATCGGTGCGACAATGCCGGTAATCCTGCATGGAGCAGCCAGGTGCATTTTTTAGGACGCCGGGATGTGTCTCCTTGCTAGTCGTCCTGATTCGGTGCTATGTGTGTCGTATGCCTACGCAGATCTCCCACTTCCGACTGCTGTCCGAGGATTCCTACCTGGTGCACCCCTCTTCGCAGCCCAGCGGCACGGCCTAAGGACAGCGGATGAGCAGGGGGAGCAGCAGTGCAGCTGTGGAGGGTAGAGCGATCGGCTGGCGCACTTGCAACGCAGTGCATGCGTGATAGGTGCTCCGCAGGATGGTTTTTGTCAGGCTGAACAAAGGATGTATGTACATGAAGGGAACTGGATGCGGCGTGTGCTTGGCAGTATGTATACAGGTGCACGGGCGTGCATGTGTAATGTCGTTTGCAGGTGTCTATTGACTCCTTGTGCATGTAGGTAGGTGTCCGGTGACGGTAGTGTCATCGTCTATGCAGCATAGAGCGTTGTGCTGAAACAAACAACTATAAGGCCGCGTGTGGGCTTCGAATATATGCCTCAGATGCAGTTTCCTCAATGCACGCGCGTGGGCGTGCGAAGGCTGTGGATGGCTACTTGGCTAGGGTGCTGCTCACCAGGTGACTTGGTGTTCATGGCTGGCCCCTGGCTGGTGGACTTGCTTTGTCTGGGATGGTGCTGCGGAACAGGTGTTCACAATGCAGGACACTGATACCATACTTCTTGCGACTGATGTTAGCGTCTATTTCGTGACCTACTTGTCGGCTGGGGTTGTGGACCAAGACCTGCGGTGGACACGGTTGCCCAGACGGCGGAGCCCAGACCACCAGTGCAACCACCTCGCGCAGAGCATGCGAAGCATGCGGTCGACCCTTGTGGCTTAAGCAGTGCCCTGCGTCGTAATACCTATCACTTGTGAAGAGTCACGACCTCCTTTCAATAACGCAGTCGCCTGCTGCGGGTTTGAACGAACCACTATTAGCTCGGCAGCTTGTCCTGGCTCGTGAGGCCCTTCACGTAATTATCAATACCTCTATACTATAACAAGTTTTCTACCTACGATCGCGTTGGCTGGTCTGGAACACAGCAAGCTTTTACACCTACAGTTCCGCAAAGCCCAGGCTCGGCTCCCATGACCTGCATATACTTCACATTAGGGAAAGGTTTAAAGCCCGAATGGGGTACACCCCCACCGGCTGACGAAGCCTGTGAGCTAGCTCGTCGCAGAAACGTCGGTCCATCCTCTCGTCACAGTCAGCTTACCGTGTTCCTTTGGCGTTGCAGGCAAAATCTCCATACCAGAAAACTGCACAGTGCTCGAACTGAAGCGCCGAATAGCATCGAAGGCTGGAGGCGTGCTGCTGCCGTGTATGCAGCGCCTGCGCTACTATGGCCACCCGGAGGAGTTGCAGGACTATGTAGACGAAGGGGACGCATGTGGGTCCAGCCACCGGTCGACGGAAGCAGTGCTGAATGTGGTGGACAACAACTTCCTGGAGCTCGACCTGCTGGTCGACGTAGGCACGGGGTCCAGAGTACTTGCGGGGTCACGGGGGTAGGGTTTGTTCACAGAAATTGCACGTGGAAGGTCACGGTGGTAGTTCACCGCCATGGGTGCGACCACAGCTGCTGGCACAGCCCCTGCGGTCTCCTCAGACTGGCTGCATCACATGCTGTGCTGACTGCCAGGGTAGAGGGAATGGAGGAGCACACATTAAACCTAAGTGGCGACCCAAGCATAGCCTTGCCTCTATGACCCTCCGCAGGACGACTACCTAAAGAGTATCGACCTGGACGAGGCGAAAGAAGCCTACAGGGCATGGGAGGCAGCTGCAGCTGCCGCTGACGGGGCTATGCATGATGGCGAGCTGCGCCCAGAGCACCCGGGCATGCCCCAGCAGCAGGCCCAGCAGCAGCAGCAGCAGGACGCACCAGCATCGGAGACCACCGGGGGCCAGCACTGGCAGAGAGACGGGGGCCCGCCCAATCAGAACGAGGAGCTTTCTGGCGGAACAGGCGGACTTGACCACAGCGCCCACGGGGTACCCCCGGCGGAGTATGAGGTCGCGGGGCAGGAGCAGCCGCACCCATCTGGGGGCGGTCACGGAAAGCAGCAGCGCCAGCCGGCTCAGCCGGAGCAGGGGAAGCAGGGGCGGGCACCGGCGCAGATGGGGTCGGAGCTGGTGCTTGTGCCTGCACGGCATGCGGGGCAGAAGCGGGTAGCCCAAGGGCCGGTAGGGGGCGAGCAGGGCCAGCAGCAGCAGAAGCGGCAGCAGCCAGTGCCCGAGGCGCGACCGGAAGCGCGCGTGCCACAGCCGGCACAGGCTGGCGCGCGCACCGGCAACCTGGGGGGAGCGGCGGTCCCCAGCCCGGACGCACACGGGCCCAAGATAGGGAACTCCGCTTGGCTCAAGGAGGAGGTAAGTGCCAGTTTGCCTGCAACGACTGGCCGTAGGACGTAGGCCCCACGCGCGTTCAGGAGCACAGCCTTGTGCGTACAGGTCAGGGGTTGTACCTTTCCCGCGAAGTTCCACCCCTGAAATCTTTCATGCCCCACGAACGGCGTGTTCTTCGTCTGCATTGCCGCAAGCAAAAAGGCAATTTCGTTCTTCCTCTCTTTCCTGCGTGCAGATCGAGCGTCTTGTGAACGGCATGGAAAAGTACGGCACCCACTGGGCTCAGGTTCAGCAGGTGGTGGGCACTCGCACGCAGGTGCGCACCCGTCTGCATTCTGGCACGGAATCGCTGGCTCCCCAGCTGTGTTCAGTCCGTCGCAGTCACGCACAAAGCCAAATATGCACAAAGGTTGCATATCGCAAGGTGGCGCAACTGGCTGTCGTGCGTCGGCCCCAGCCCCCTCGTGCCCTGGTGCACAGAGACTGGTGGTGAGTAAGTAGGCCTCGCAGCACGGTAGTAACTGGACACGAATGCCATCTGCTCGGGTGCTTCAGTGCCCCAGTGGGTGCAGGGTGCATCAAGGCCTGACCCTCCCATTCCTCTCATGGCCTGTAGGTGGACTGCAAGGACAAGTGGCGCGGCCTGGTGAACACGATGAACGCCAGCTGGAGGAATGCACGGGGCATTACGGCCAAGCTTCCCATGGAGCTCAAAGAGCGCCTGGAGACGCTGCTGAAGAAGCACGCGTGCTAGGTGTGTAGGGAGCCTTTCAGGAGTGTATGCCCCCTCCGTGCATGTATTGCTGAAAGGTCTACTGTCGGCAGCCCGTGTTGTCGCTGCATGTGGCGCCGTCGCATTGCTGCAGGTTCACGGCAGGGTTCGTAGCATACCGTACGGTGGTAGATGACTGGTTGTCACCTACGCGCACTAGTTGACAGGGGTTAAGCGCGTGTTGCCGTGGTTGCTGGTGGCGCATTAGTCCATGTGGCCAGAAGACCCCCATGCCAGGGGCTTCCATGTGCTTATGTACGGTACGTCGGTTTTGGCGAAGCGTGACGGGGCAGTGGGATTGAGGAGGACATGATGGTCAACAGGTGGTCTTACCGGTGCACGAACGTTCTTAGCTATGATCGTGACTTGATCTCTACCATCAACTGACGTCAATAGTTATACGTAGCTGCATGATTCGTGCAGGTAATATGGGGCCACCTCAATGTTGCCAACCTGCCAAACGTGAGAGGTGACTACCGTACTGTACCTGTGTGGGTGTGTGGTGACTACTGTATCTCCAATCACCGCGCGTGCTGTGGGGCAAGTGTCAAAGGTTGTGCCTGGATGTGCTGGCTGAGGCCCCTTGACCCAGCGAAGCCTTACCGTGGCATGTGACTTGCGTTTGGTGGCCCCTGCTTAGCCCTGGCTTAGCCCTTGACCCGTCTGAGGGATCTGATGCGACACACAGCATCGTTGGATGCCGGATTGCATGGGCCTCCTCCACAACTGTCAATTTATACCATTGGCCCATTGCACGCGACGTGATGGGGTGGCATGGGAATTGGAACGAGGGAGACGGGACTGGGGACTGCGGACTGGGGCCTGGCCAACGCTCACGCCTTTTTAACCCCCATGCGCCGACCGGAAAACGACCTTGACGCCGACGTGGGAACGGGTTCCTGACTTCTTGGCTTTATGCCATGTTCACGCTATATATAAGATCAGCTGAGCGTTAAGAAATTTTCGCTGCTGGCTCAACCTCAGCAACGCAAACCAACGTGCTGACTCCTCTGGCCCTGAGCCGCGACTCTCGGTCCTTTTTTGCCCAATCCTAGTGAAAGAAAAAGTTACAAAGCATCTGCATGAATTCGTACCTTGGCTTGGACCTCTGCAAGGAGTTGTGCGACGGGCATTGCAACGCCCTGGATTTGCATATTAGTGCAGCATAGCCCTACGAAACAGCAATCAACTTGTCCATCACAGCTCGCTTCAAGCCTAAGCGCCAGGAGCCATGGACAGCTTCACGCAGCTGTCGTCGGCCATCACAAAGCGGCTCTCGGAGCTGAAGCGCATGACGGTATTGCGAGTGGAAGGTATGGGGGGGCCTGGGCCAGAACCCAGTGGCGCCCTGCCGTGGGGTGGGCGCACACTTGCACTCGGGCAGCTAGTCTCCGCCTGCTAGCAAATGTCCTGCACTTGGGAACTCCGCGTGAGCGGTGGTGGCTGTAGTTTTGGGTTGTTAGGTTGGCCAAGACACTGCTAAACATGGAAAGGTCAGAGGAGGGAGCATGTGGTTGTAAGCTCTTCCGCCAGGAAGGGTGGTCAGGCCAGGGTCAACCTCCGCCTGTCACGGTGTTACTGACTAGCCGGCACCCTCTCCTTCCCCGCCAGAGAGCTCGAAGGACAGCTGCCAACAAGAGCTTGCAGGCCTAGACGTGAGCCCAGGGTCAGCGGTACAGTGACATAGCTGCAAGACGCTGTGCCCCATGCGGCCCAGACGAGCAGCAGCTTGCGCTGTCGAACCATGACAAGGCTTTCCCTGGGCGACGGGAACACCACCTACCTCTTCGCCATGGGGCGACGCGGTCCTAGTTCTTCCTGTTACATCCATGGGTGCCCTGGACAGCAGCCAAACTGCAGCCTGCTCTCCTACAATGCAGGCAATGGTCCGCGCGCTGGAGGGTCAAGTGTCGACTCTTAAGTCCTGCATCCAGCGGGAGCTAACTGCAATGCCCAAGGTACCGAGGCCTTGACGCTGATGGGGGCACCATGGGGTGCTTAAGCGGGAGCTGCAGCACCGCGTTCCCTTGCCACATCGCTTCGTTGCGGGAAGCAGTGTAGCCTTCTGGGGTCCCACGTGAACGCACTGGTCCCAATCACTTGCCTGCATTCAGGAGCCGCACGTATGGTAGCCTTGAACTTCCAGTTGAAGCCATGCGCCCATGCGATGTCCATTCTGAGTACCAGGGTCGGTTCCCATGCAGGTGGAGGCACTCATCGAGGCCAGCCGCCTGCAGAGCGAGCACCTCAACGCCATCTCCGCCAACCTGCCCGCCCGCCTGCCACGTGGCCCGGCATCCCTGTCCTCCTGCTCCGCGGCGCTCCAGGGCTCCAGCGTGCAGGGCGCGGTGCTGCCAGTGCGTGCCGACGTGGCAGGAGGTGGGTCCATGCGGGTGTAGGGAACATGTACAGTCGCAGGGGTGAGCGCGAGAGTCTTGGCGACCCCCGCCAATGCACGTGGCTTTGCATTTTGGCGGTAGGGGATGCAACTCACACCGTACAGGACCGTGCAGGTCTTGCAGCGTGCGGTGGGGCGGCGAACGGTGTGGACGACGGCGCTTCCAAGCGGGCGCGGGCCAGGGAGCCTCGCGAGGCGCCGCGGTGGTACGTGACGGAGAGCGAGCTGGCCGCCGTGTCCTCCTACATGAGGGGGAGGCTCACCCTGGACAAGGTACGGGCCTGCACTCCTGACCCAGAGGTTACAGTCGGCCCACGGGCACTCGCGGGGTTTTTGGCGCGGATCCCTTGCTGGGCGTCGCGGCATAGCTGGTGCGCACACGCGCCTTGGGGACTGCAAGGAGCTGAGGGGTCTGCGTGGCAGAGACGTGTGCTTTCTGCTGCAGTGACCGCGTATGGGAGCCCAGGCGCATGCTCTGACACCGCTTATGTACAGGTGAACGCGGCCTTGGATGAGGTGGCGGGGCACGCAGCGACGAACCTGCGCACCATGGCGGCTGTGCGCAACACGGCCGGCGGCGGGGGTGCGGGTGCCGCCAAGCTTGCGCCCGCGGAGCGCAAGCGCGCAACCGACCTGCTCCATGGGGTCGCGGTGAGCAGGGTGGGGGGAAAGCTTTTGTGCCGTACACGTGCTGTGCACTTGTGCCGAAACGGAAGCAGCAGGAGTACCTCGGCCCTGGTGCATGATAAGCGCAGTGCCGGCAAGCTTCAGGGTCCATTCCCCTGCGGAATGGCAGCACCGGTGTGCATATCCGCGTACCCGTAGCATTGCAGCTTAATACCAAACACTCTGGGGTTTGGAAATCATAACACAACAACTGTCTCTACTGCTGTGCCACTTTGCATTATGGTACGCTGTTGCAGAACAAGGAGGGCGTCAAGGGGCACTTCTGGTTCCTGGAGGCCGACCTGCGGGAGGGCCAGCTGGTCAAGCTGGACAAGAGCGGCAAGGCCATGCTGACGCTGCTGCGCCACCTGGGCCGCCTGCAGGAGGTGCGCCGGGGGCAAGGGAAAGCGGCAGTTGCCGTAGCAGGATGACTCCGGTGTAGCTCTGCGTGCACGGCGTGCACCGTGGCACGCGGTTGGCAAGGCAAGCAGTGCACCAGGCTTGTGCGTCCAGCATTGCAGCTCTGTGGGCGCGTGTGCCTGCATCAGCGGGCGCTGGCAGGGCTACGTCGTGCTCTGATACTGCAGTCCCCGTGCCCTACTGCCGCAGGTGCGCTGCAACCTGGACGGGGCTTCCACGCTGGTGTACGTCATGCAGGAGGACCCACGGAGATCTGTGGATCTGGGGCGTTGAGGTGTCGGCTCAGTCAAGCCAGCGTTCGCGAATGGGCTTTGCCCTGTGAGGCAGCGTCATGCACATGCATGGTTGCCGTTCAATGGTGGCCAGGTGAAGGGGCGTGGCTTTTACCGAAGGCACGGTATAATGGTGAGGACCCACGTGGTGAGGGTCCCCGACTGGCGTGTACCAAGATTGATCATGTACCCTTGAATACTTGTAAACTTCGTCTGACCCCTCTCCCCATGGCACCTCTTACTGAGATACAGAGGCAGCGACCACAGATCTGGGATTGCATGCGTGTGATTCAGAGTCGGACAGGGGTAGCCATGTGGGGTGCACAACGGAATGCCCCCTGCCAAAGGTCACGGTCCGGGTCACGGTTTTGGTTTCAGTGCTTTGGACTCACCAGAGTGTCATGTGCCCAGAACTAATACCAACTGTTTGTTTGTAGGGTAGCAAGGGCGACCAGTCCTGCACCGTTACACAGGGCAGGGGACCGGTATATGGCGGTCTACCCAGACCTGCCCAGACGGCGGCTTGTCTGGGCGTGTGGATGGTAAGGCCGGGGCGCGCGCATGCACCTCTGGCAGGCTTCGGATACCAGTTCGCTTGCAGTGCCGTGCTGATGTTCCCTGGGGATGGAATGCATCCAAGTCCGCGCACCCAGACCCAGCCTTTTCCCCGCCGAGAAATGCCAGCAAACCGGACATGCGCACCCAGACGTGCCAGCGTTCAACGCGGACGGCGTGGCACATGCGCTCCTTAGCCAGCAACAATTGGATGTGTTGTTATTGCTCACAACGTCATGCCGTGACGCTCTCTGCATGTAGTGACGCGCTCATAATAAAGTGCAGATACGATACGCTTTTGGCGATCTTCACTGATTTTTGTTGACTAACCAACAAGTGCCTTACGCGACATTTGCAATCAAAGTGCGCAACCTTGGCTATGATATAGTCTGCCACCTGCCTTTGGAATACCAAGTGTTCATAGTGTCGTATTGAGCCTGTAGTTGGTCAGCCTGGTGCAGGTCTCTAGTCATGCAAAATTTGCTTTCTCATAGGATAGCATTGGCCGAAAAGTTTGGGGGTAGGCCCAATTGGGTAGTTCCAACCTGAATTCCACCCTCAAAAGTGTTAGGGCCACCTCCCACTCCGTCCACCTCCCCCGCGTACCCTAGTATCCATGTAAGCAAGTATAAGACCTGTACCTATATTGATAGACATTCGAGTCCTTGCAGGCGTTGTAGCTGCCGCGACAAAAGGCGCCAACTGCCAAGATACGACAACGGGGCTTGCAGGCGATGCGCCCGCGCGTAGCATAGGGACTTACATGTTCTACGCCTACACACGGGAAGACATCTTCTGCACCTCAATTTCCAGGCCAGCAATCGTTTCGCTGCTAGACGTGCTTCATGCATACAACTGGCGGTCCTATAACATTCGTGTTCAATTGCGAGACATACCTTTAACGAAAGCAGCACTGTTTCGCTAAGCCTCCCCGCACTGCAGAGCTGCCGCCCATTCTGGCCTCTCGAACTGTCGTGGCAAAGCGTTTCTTGCTGCCTGAGATGAACGAAATGGATTGGAGCGGCAAGCCTAGCAAAGAAAGTAGCAAGGGGGCACAGCTGCTTCAAGGTCTCAAGCGTTTCCTGGCCCGGGGCGGGGCGCAGCGCTCGAGCGGGTCACTACGCCGGGGGTCAAGCAGCATGCTCACTTCCGACTCAGATGGCTTGTGCAAGACGGTGTCCCTTCCTCTTGACGAGGTGCAAGGCGGTCGCCACTGCGCGAGGTCTACTTCGCGACATGCCTTGTCGTCGGCAATGGACTCCGGCAACGCCTCCGACAACAACAGCTGCTCGGGCCAAGTCACATGCGACACACCAACCTCCCCCTTCCCAGTCGGTTATGCAGCTCGCCACCCTGGCCTCAGCCCCCAGTATGGCCCGACGGCCAGCTGCACATCATCACCCCACCGAGCTGCGCCGCGATTCGCCTCCGTCTCCCAGGTGCTCATGCACTCTATAAGCGATCCTCAGCATGCCGGCTTCAAGTCGAGCCTGCAGTCCACCGACTGCATGTCCTCTCCGTCGTCCTACGCAAGCAACTTTCCCTCCAAAGGGCTACCAGAGGAGCCATCGGCGCCTGCGCATATGATGTCTGCCCCTCTAAGCAACATCAGTGCTGGCAATACGTCGGCACCTGCGAGGACGGCTTCCCCGCCACCTCGTCCTCCGTACCAGGAGCGTTCGTCGCCGCCGTACCCCCCTGCCGCGCCGGCAGCTGGTGCATGTCCCGAGGCCCCTGGCAACACAACCCTTCTCACAATGTCGCCTGCGACACCCCAGGCCATGCGCCGACGCGTGTGGTCACTGGAGGACTATGATATCAGCAAGCGGGTCTACAAGGGCTCAACAAGTGCAGTGGTGGGTCCTCACGCCACCTAGCTTAGGCGCACCGGCGCAGGCATACCTGCACAATATGGTCCTTTGCTTGGAGTACTGGGAAGAACCACATCTTACGCTGAGCGCTCCTTGCTTTCGTTACATCTGCGTGTACTGCTTGCCCTACGCGTTCAAGTTGTCTGGCGCCAACCGTCACGTGTCTTAACCTTTTTTGCCTGTTGCATTTCCCACCCGTTCGCATGGAACCCGTGTCCCGTACACGCCACATCCACTTTCAGTACAAGGTATGTACATCAGCTTACGTGGTACTGAGCGCCCACCAGTCGCATCTCACCTGGAACATACTTCAGCACCGGTATGCTGACCTCGCTTGGTGCAACGCACGCCCCATTGGACGGCTACCTTGTGGCACCAAGCCCTTCCACGTTGCCAACCACTCAAACACCTTGGGCTTTCTGCCTCCAGGGCACGTGTCGCCGCTCGGGCCTGCCTGTGGCTCTCAAGGTGTATTTCCTCAGCCGCGTGCCCTCCAACGTGCTGCACATGGTGGTGCGCGAGATCAAGATCCACTCGGAGCTCACGCACAAGAACATCGTGGCCCTGTACGCCGCGTTCCAGGTATGGGTGCAGCCCACGTTTGAAGGTAGCATGGCACTGAGTGGCTCATAAAGCTGGTACTGGAAATGGATTGGCTGCTGGCTGCCTTGGTAAGCAGGCCAAGGGCTGGCCGCTAAGCTGCCAAGCCGCATGCCGTTTGCATACCTGTTGCTCGACTCATGTGGCAAGGCTGCTGCAAACTGGTTCCTGGTGCTTTCTCCGCCCCGCAGGACGACCGCCGCCTTGTGTTGGTGCAGGTGGGTGCGCGCGCATGGGCCTCACGACATCGGCTTCGGGTGCTTTGGGCCGTGTCCCTTGTGTGCCGGTGCTGGCCTCGCCTTGTGACCACGGCTATCAGGAAATGAGCCGCAGGGTTCAAGTAGGTATTTCAGCACCAGGCCTCGGCGCCTCGCTCACGCACACGTCCCCTACCCACGTCGTTTGGAACCCCAGGAGTACGCGGCACGTGGCGACCTGTACGGCATCCACCGCGCCATGTCCCGCCGCATGACGGAGCAGCAGCTCACGGAGCTGGTCCTGGCGCCCTTCCTGGTGCGTTTTACGATATCGTCTGTCGTTGTAGCCAACCGCAATTCTGCATCTCAGCTGTGCGCTGTGTAGCGCAATCCAGGTAGCCCAGTGCCCAGTGTTTGTGTGTGTGCCGTTCTGTTATTGTGCGGGCCGCAGTGTGCCCAAGTTGTGCCGTCACATCTAGGCCCCTTCAGGCGAACCCGCTTCGTGCCACCCCCTGCTGCCTAACCCCAGGACGCCCTGGCGTACCTGCACGCGCGCGGCTTCTGCCACCGCGACATCAAGGTACGCGCCATCGCGTCCACCCATGCACCCAGCTGCCCATCGCCAGGCCCCACTTACCCAACGTGCAAGGGCGTCCAACGCTGCACAGCGCAGGTCCAGGACCTTACAGCAGCACGCAGCCTGCACCCTCCGTACGGCTTCCCGCACCAACCGTTCACAGCCCGCACCACTCCATCAGACTTCTCCTGTTGCATACCTCTGGCCTTGCATGCCCCCGACCTCTCAATGCGTGGTGCCCCCGACCTCTCCCGGCCGCAGCCTGAGAACGTGCTGTTCACGGCGGACTGGCGGCTGGTGATCGCCGACTTCGGCGTGTCCATCAACCTCAACGAGGAGCGGGCCGTCACGCGCGCAGGCACCCTCGAGTACATGGTGAGCGGAGCGCTGGGCAGGGCGACCTGCTGTGCCCCCTGCCTTGGGTTGGTGGGAGCTGGGCAGGGTTGGGTGCTGTGGCCCCTCCCTTACGGCCCCTCCCTTATGCTCAGGTGCGCGCTGTAATCTCAGATAGGCTGTGCGGTCATTGCGCACCCTGCCGTGTCTGCCGCGCCCTACGCTACTGGCCGCTGGCGTCCACCTCAGTCCGTGCCGCGGGCCCCCCACTCCGCAGGCGCCCGAGGTGGAGCGCTGCCCCCTCAAGATGCTGCCCGAGGAGAACAAGGACCAGCCGGCGCTGGCGTACGGCACCGCTGTGGTAGGTGGAATGGCCCCCACTGCAGCCAGCTGGCACCCGTCCGCCGTGGTCCGCACGTGCCTTACTGCGCCCTGGCGCAATTTTGCGGACGGTACATTTAGGCACTATAGGTGCCCGCCAAAGCCGGCTGCCTGCTGGCACGTGGCACCGCAGCCGTACACGTGTCCTCCACCCTCCCGAGCACGCCCCCCACTCCCTTGCTCCAACCGCCCTGCGCAACCCAATGCCCCACCCCATCCCCGCAGGACGTGTGGGCGGTGGGCGTGCTGGCCTACGAGCTGCTGGTGGGCTTCCCGCCATTCGTGTCCGCCGACGACGCCCACGGCGCCGGCAGCGGCGGCCGCGCGTTCCTGTCGGCGCACGCTACCCGCAAGACGCTCAGCTTCCCGGCCTCAACCTCCCAAGCCGGCCGCGGCTTCATCACCGCAGCCCTGGCTGAGCGGCCCGAGGAGCGGCCCACCGCCGCCCAGCTGCTGCGCCACCCATGGCTCGTGCCGGCGGTGGCACGCATGTCGTTGGACGGGTCCTCGCCGCGCTGCGACTCGGTGAGCAGCAGCGGAGACGTTGGGGGCTCTTGGTCGCATGGCATGCCGGCATGTGGACCCATTTGGCCGTCGCAGTGTCGTGTGCGTGCGGTGCCTGCTGCGCTGTTGCGCGGGTCATGTGTCGTCATGTGGGTGGAATGAGAGCACCCGGCCAACGCATGCATTACCCCACCGCCACCTTGCACACATGCGGTACTGGTAGAATGGTGATGGTCATGTTACTTACTGGTTGTCTGGTGTTCCCCTGTGGTCGCCCTACCGCAGAGGTCGCCGGTCCCCCGCCGCAGCCCCACCTACCTCAACAACGGCGTGTCGCCCACCGCCCCCTCCCGGCTGGGACTCGGCCCGCCGGCCGCACTCGTTGCCGCCTCTGCAGCGGCAGCAGGGGCGATGGGATCGTTCCAGCCAAGGGCTTAGAACCCCAAATCGTCCTCCCGAATGATGTTTCGGGGCATGAACCATGACTGCTGGAGGTCGGCCGCCATTGGCCGATCTTGCACGGTGCGTTATGTAGTGCTGGACGAAACAGAAGCCAAGGAAGCAACAGCCCGTCGATAGCTTCGTGTACTGCCCCGCGGATGGACGTTGGATAGGGTGGAGCAGGAGCAGGGTCGCTCTCGTGTGTTTCCATGCCTCGCATGATTTGTAGACGTCACGCGCTGCAGTTGTTGTAGATATGCTGGTCCGCCGTTGCGCCATTGGCCACGGACTTGCATGCCAACTCAGTCAGCGCGCAATCATTCTCCCAATTCCTAGCTTATTTGGGCTGGGGATCTGTCATGGGTGGTGGGGAGGGTCCTGCGCGTTGTGGCCTTGGTCCTGGCATGCGCGTCACCTAGGGAGGCGCAATGCCGTCGCACGGGCTGTCATCCTATGCGCTGTGCAGTATTTGTTGCAGCGCATTGAACGCAGCTGTCCGAAGAAGCGGCTTGTGGACCGGTGCGGTTAGCTGTGGGTGTGCGACAGCCAATTCGGCCAACGCCGTGTGCCACTGCGCTCGCATCGATTTGGCTGTGGGAAACTGAGAGGAGGCTGCGCAGCTGTTCAATTTGAATCGACAGGCACAGTCTGCGGCATTTGGGGATTCTCTTTGCCGTTAGCCTGTGCATCAATTTGCTTGAGACGGTTGCTGTTTGGTGCTTAACCATGCATGCATTGTGAAGCCTAGCAACAGGTGGTTTGGTGTCGCACGTTGGTGATCAAACGTTGCATGACCCGTTGGCAGCTCGGCGCCGGATTGGTGCTGTGTGAACCAGGAGCCCGAACGGAGGGAGCGACAGGACGCTTTTGGCAGGGATTTACTTTGAATTGGTAGAGGCGCCGTTTGGAACCGTCGTGAATGGAGGACATGTAGCATTACACCGCGACGTGTGGTCGTCTGTAGGCATGTTGGGTGCACGTTTGCAACCCCACGCCAGGGGCCCTGCCTACAGCTGCTGACTTTCGGCAGTGGATAGCATGGGCCGTTGGAGTTCTGAGTTAACGCTGATGTGCGCTGATAACGCTGATCGCTTTGCATGGAGGCAGTTGTCTGTTTTCTTGAACAGGTGTGGGCTTTGCAATGCGAGTGGCAAGTGCCACGTTGCTGGGCTCTTGTGTGGGCAGAGCTGGGTGCGGCTGATGTTGGCCTGTGCATCCGGTCCTTGTTTCCATGTGCAAGGGATGAACCAAATCAGGAGGCCGCACACGTTGTGGTAGCATGCGGACGCATCGTTCCGGCGCGTGTGCAGGTTTGTGCTTTCTCCAGGGAACGGGCAAGCAGCCCTTGAGGTACGTCTGCCTTCCACGTGTACCCGCATACGCTTTATACGAAGATGCCTTGACGTGGAATTCAAAATCTTCATTTGCAATAAGGGATGCTTGTGCCTGTAGGGTGTATTTTGACATGTTTGGTAACAACTGTCGCATACGGTTATGGGGGTGGCGTTCCGTGGCCTTTTGCTGTAGCTTTCTTCGTTGGGGTTGCCAGATGTTCATGTGAGCCCCGTCCCTGGTATTGGGGTAAGGGAGCTGTCCAAGAGTGTGCAGGACGGGGACCAGCCGCTGCGCTGTGAGGAGCAGAGAGATCTTGGGTACCGAAGCGTTTTGGGGTATTATTTCAGCCGGTTGGTGTGCACATGCGCCTTGTGGCGCCGCCCCTGTGGGCAATATGCCGGTGGATCCCTTCATAAGTACTGCTTAAAAACCGGGGGCCTGCTACTGCACCTGTCGACGCGCGGCATTGGAGTAGCCGACGCCATGTCGGTCGTACGTTGTGCTGTTCGCAGTTGTGCGGAGGGCGAGGCGCCAGGGAAGTGCCGTGGGTGGTGGCAGGAGGAAGCTTGCACCGTTACTGTATAGGTGGGGGCTCAACAGCCACGTCATGTGTGACCAGGCTCGTAATGGTGTGACTCGTCATGGCGTGGCCATTGGCAGGCGACCCCGTGTGTACCATGGTGTCAAATGTGCTGTATGCGTGGGCGCCTTTGCCATTCCAGATCCCAACACCAGTACACCTTAGCTTATTCTGTGCATGTAGATTCTATCATGGTCGCCTTGCATACTCAGTTGGCTTTGCGACATCGTTCGCATCTCGTGCATTGTGACATGCGCTTTGAAGTGCGTGCGGGTGCCACGTGCCGTTGTGCCAGATACGGGCCCCTGGATTCTGGACTCGCTGGTGTCGCAACATGTCGTAACTGTGTTGCTGCTTACATACTTGCCTGGCGCATGCTGCATACTCGGCTAGAGAGTAGCTTTATAGCTCGCAGTCCGTGCATCAGGCCAGTCAGTGTTACACAGCGCGCGATCGTGTTGATTATCTGCTGCCTGGTGCACTGCTCGCGTGCACTTGATTTGGGCAGTTGCCCCTAGGTTGGTGCAAGGGGCGGTTTTGGCACGTGTCGAATGAATGGAATTTTCCTGCTGCAGCTTTTGCTGTACCATGTATACACAAGTGAGCGTCCAGGGTGGCTTTTTATGGCCCTTTACTTCAGCGCAAGTTGATATCCAGCAGGCAGTTGTGCTGTAGCATGTCTCCCGTGCGGGCTTATACGTTTTGTGGCGACAGGGATGCCCGTGCTCTGCCTGAGGTAAGCAGGAGTTGAGTGGCCTGCATTACGAGGGCCTGTAATTGTAGCTTCACGATAGTCCATAATGTTGAAGATTGGAGGTAGTGTTGGCAGGAGCGCTACTATGCGTTGCGTTCGTGTGTCCTACCAGGGGGTGTCCCCTGGTCTACGGTGCTGAGAAGCACTCGACGCGGTCGGCTGTACCAGGCTGTACTTTTGCTGAGTAATAATATCGTATTTAGTTTAGGTTGTGCCGTAAAGTAGGGCAACAATAGTGCTACTATCCTGTCCTGGCTGGTGGCAACGAACGATGGCGTGCCGTACCGGTTTTAAGCTCGAGTGCATTTGTAACAACCGTACCGGTCACAGGGGGAGAGCACTGTCCATGCGTCAAAAGGACATCCTGGTCATGCTAATGTCCGTGGCCTGGCTTCACTCTGTTTCGCTCTTGATGGTAACCGTCAGTCAGTAGTCAGTCAGTGTTACACGGCGAGGGTTATCCCCTCCGCAAGTGCAACGCCCCATGTACGAGCCGGAGGCTCAAGGGCCGACAATCTCGCTCCCAAGAATCTGACTTCGTCTCGGGCGGCGGTGGAGTGCGGGAATCCTGGTCGAGTACACCCCACATGCACCACAAGCCTCTGTTGAGCAGTGGCGTGCACTACTGTGCAACGCTGCACCCTTGAACGTCCACGCTCTTGCGGCGGCAAGCAACCGTTCTCCCCTCCCCGGCCATCAGCTGCACAGGAAGAGCAGCCGCACAGCACCAGCTCGGGCTGAACAGGAGGTGTCTTGTCGCCCAGACCTGCCCAGACTTGCGCAAAACAGGCAGCAGCGTACTGAGTCTTTACTGCGCATTGGTTGCCCTGGTCGGAGACCGGTAGCACCCTGCAGTCCGGCACTTCCCAGCATGCCATACAACGTGTGTTACCGGTACAGCCACAGCCCCCCACGTGCCACCGGACGACATCTCCAGCACCAGTGTTCATCTTCCTTTAGGCTTCAGCTTAGAATCGCATCAAGGCTGCAGTACGAACCTCTTCCTCAGCTCGCAAGTCAACACCTCCACATCCCCTGCGCCAGGTGCCCACGTCACAAGCGCGCCAACGCACTTGACAGCCGTACAACCTGCATCCCGGGGCCTTGCCTTTGCTACAGCACGCACCAAGCAATTTGATGCTGGCTGTCGTGCCAACTTCCCACAACATCAACTGCCGCAGCAGCGGCTGCACTACCGCACCGAGCGCGGCCCCGTCCACGGCGGGATCAGTCCACCAAAAGGCAGCACACCTACTCCAGCGGCATGTACGCGCCCCATGCACTGGCACAGCCGCCTCGCCCGCTGCCTAGCGAACGTAAGTACCCTGCAAACCCAACACCCTGATCGTTATACCTCCTTAACACCTACTTCCTTCACTACCACACCCTATCTCAAGCCTTCCCGCTCTTCCGCCGTCTGCACCCCACTCTTACGTCGCCCGCACATCAAAAACTCGCCTTCACCTCACTGTCAATGCTACCAGTTCCATACCACGCAGTCCCGCAGCCCAACCTCCCCCGCTACACCTAGTTGAGCTTGGTTGTGAAACCCATACACACGCTAGCACCGCGCGCACATCGGACGCTCTGCTCTACCTCAGTACCACGTTCCGCCACTGCAGTACGTATACGCACGCAACCCGCGTCCTTCCCGCTACACCTTGTTGAGCTTGGTTGCGAACCCCACGCGCACGCTCTGGTCGAATGCGACGCAGGCGAAGAGGCCCTCCTTGTCGGGGCTCCAGTCGAAGCCGCTGACGGGCTGGCTGGACACGTTCTTGTAGTTGAGCAGCTCCACGCTGCCCGCGATGCCCAGCTCGTGGCCGTCGTGGTCCTGTGGGTTAGCAGTGTGGGTCACGGCAGTGTGGGTTCGCAGCGGGAGGGGAACAGCGGGAGCGGGCGGGTGGCTGAGTGAGGGGATGGGTCACAGCACGGTGTGTGCAACGGAGGGACAGCGGGTAGGGGGCTGACCTGGCTTGGCGTAGCTCAGCTCAGGAGGATGCACAGCGCGGGAGGAGCGTGGGGCGTGAGATACCGTGGGTGCCCAGCCGCTTGGGGTAACAGTCGCAGCGGATGGGTTACAAATGGGTACACAGCGGGCGGGGCAGCTGCCGTGCGGTGAGAGGGGAACGCCGGAGAGCACTTTGAGCAGCGCTAGGGGCAGCGGGCACTGACCTTGACCTTGCGCTGGTCTGGGTAGTGGTACTTGTACAGGTACAGGGAGCCGTCGCCGGCGGCGGCCATGAACACCTCGCGGTTCTGTGGGGCAAGGGGCAGATGGGCAGAGGAACACAGTGCTTCGCATGAGGCGGGCGGGCCACACCCTCGCAACAGTGAGGGCGGAAGCGAGAAGGTACCAAGGCGGTGCTCATAAGGCCAACTCCGCACAGGCAAAAGCCCTGTCCTGACCCGGCCCTCCCCAAAGACAGCGTCTGCCACAGTAACGCCAGCCTGGGTTTTCCGTTGGCCGCGGTTCCACTTGGCGCTCATTGTGGTGCTCGGCTAGGTACCCAGGCGACCCTACCTGAGGCAAGTGGTGCACGCCCCAAACGGTGGCGCCCGCCGTGATCTTCTCCGACACGCTCGCAAAACCCTGCAGAGGATGACATGACGGTCGGTAATACTCACCACACAGTTGCTGTTCCCGCGAGCACGCACAGCGCAGCGCAGTAGAACTACAAGCCCCTCTCGCAGTATGCAATAAGACTGAGTGTAGCCAGTTGCCATCGCACGCAAGGCGCAACGCCGCGGGTCTGTAAATGTTGCACCCACGCACCACATAGCACCCTAGCACCCGCACCAGGCCACCCACCTTCTTAGGGTGCTGCGTGCGGGCGTCGAACACGTGGAACTGCGCCTCCAAGCACGTGACCGCGAACTTGTTCATGGCAATGTCCTTGCGGTCGAACTGCACCCCGCACACGCCGTTGCGCACGTTGGTCTCCCAGCGGACCTGCGGGGAAGGCAGGAGGCGGACAGGCGCGCGGAAAGGCGTCATGCGCGTTGCGCAGGCGTCTCGCTACCATGCGAACGATGTGGGTGCTGGCTCCTTGGTCAGAGCACTGGCCGGCGCGCCTGCGACCACATTGCCTTGCACCGTCGCAAGGCCATCGAGTACTGCAACCCCAGGAGAGTGATGCTGTCGACAGCTACCGTGGCAGAACCGTGCTTGTGACGGCTTGTGGGCTATGCTCCATGAGTAGCGGTCTCCTCGGAAAGACGGTGTTTCCGAGCCACAGGTAACAGCTACCCACCGACATATGCGCTCTGGCCCCTCAGGATGCACCGTGAGTGCTTGCTTCCACGGCACGGCAACGGCACTGCTGGGGCATGTGCTCGACCCAAATCATCACCTCTTGGCGTTACCCAGAGCAGCGGCATTTCACACCTGCCCTGCCCCGTCCCACCTTGTTCATCCGCAGGTCGAACATCTTGACGTCCCCGTTGTCGTACCCCGCCAGCACGCAGCGCTCCTCGTCGTTGTACGAGTTGCCGAACGCAACGCACCAGCAGTCACTGCGGGACAGGGTGGAGGACGAGGCTTACGAACAGGGAGCATTGCCGGTATGGCTGAGCGTGGGCACCGTGCGGGGGTGCCTGCAGCGCTGGATCAGCAAGCCGTGCAACGGCGGGCTCCTGCCGCTGACCTGGACGTAAACACTATGGAGCTGGTGGGCAACCGAACTGTTACCAATTCAGCGCTTGTGCACTTGCTTGGCGCTACATGCATCTCGTGCTCAGCGTGCACCTCTCCGCTCAATAACAGCTGCCCCAGCCTACCCTTGCTCCTGGGACGCCGGCTTCCCTCCGTTGCGTGCGCGTCCCTGCTGACTCACCGCACGTTGTTGGGGTCCGCGGGCTCGAAGGCAGCCACGGGCGCGTCCTGCTGCCGTACATCCCACACCCGTACACAACCGTCGCGGCCGCACGTGACCAGCTCAGGCGCGCCGTAGCCCTTTGCCTGCGCGCACGTGGAGAAGGGGCCAGGAATTTTTTTGAATGGAGGCTGGGGCGGAGCTAAGACACAGCAAGTGAGCGAACAGGAGGGTGTACAGGTGACGCAGTGAACGGCGTGCGACACGCTCCCTGCCACAGAAAGAGAACTAGGAGTTAGGTAAACATGTTTTATGTTGCCGACACGGCCTTTTGCGAGCCCGTCAGCATAAACCGCATCCCCATTCCCTAGGGGGGCCTGCACATGAGCGCGACCCAACACCCACCTGTCCGCCGCACCCATCCACCGCGTTGACGATGGATGCGTGCGCCTGGGCCGAGAAGAGGGGAGCTGCCGTTGCCTCCAAGTCCCAGATCTGAGGCGGAGGGGAGGGGAAAGCATTCCAAGGGCGGGTTAAGCGCAGAGCAGGCGCGCGGATTATTGCATCTCGCTCTTGCGGTCGCACTGCCACCGTTAAGTGACGCCAACCGGCCCGGCCGTGCATGCTCCTCTGCGCCCCTCGCCGACCCGGTACTCGTGATGCCACGGCCACATTGCTACACCGCTTGGCACGGAGCTGTGACGGGCCACGCGGTGCCATGGCAAGAAGGACACCGAGGGTGAGACGCCTACGTGAAGCCAAGCACACAGGAACCTGCGCCACCTTTCTCGCTGCTCACCTGCAACTCTCCGCCAAAGTTGCCGGTGGCTAGTCGCCTCTCCGCCAGGCTGGACGCCCCGAACGTCCCGCACTTGAAGGCGTGCTTCTTCTCCGTCTCCCGCACGGATTTGAGGTCGGGCCCATCGAGCTCGTACACCTGAGGAGTGAGGCAGTCTGTTTGGTTTACTGCGGAACGGTGGGCCTCTCCAAGCACCGTGAGATGGTAGCAGTAACGCCCTTGCTAGCAGTCATATGTTGCAGGACGCCTGCCGCTTTCATGCACTGTGCATGCAGTCACACGATGCGCCCCTGCCTGCCCTGCTGCTAGGGCTGGCGGGGCAGCATCTCCAGTGGGACCCGGCAAACAGCATCTCGGTCGCCCTTGCCACAACTACTCGCTGTGCAGCGGTCTGCACTGCTGCACCCTGACTGTCGGTATGGTCGTCCACACACACTTGGCCCCGCTGGTACCAGCGCCAAGCCCGCCATCATGCTACAGCCCGTCCAATGCCCCACAGTCGTGCTACGGCCTCTTCCCTGTCCGGCAAACCCATGCCCGACCTGCAGGCAGCCTGTGTTGCGCGCATAGGAGCCAAGTGTTACGAACTTGGCGCTCCCGGGTATCCACCTGAGTGGGACGGGAAATAGTACCGAAGGTAAGTGGTTGAGAACTCCTGGATGGCTCCATGGGCGCAGGCCCTCGCGCACTAGTGAAGCAGGTGAGAGGCCTGGCTACACAAGTGCTGAGGGGGATGCCAGGAAGTGTGGTGTCGATCCAGGACTTGTTGTGGACATGCGATGGGCGACTGCACCGTGCACTGCTGCACAGCCGACTGCAGCCACCGACTTTGGGGACGTGTGTGCTAGTCAAATGCACACCACTGTCTTGCCGTACACTCAGTTGTTGCTACCGAATTGCAGACTCCAACTTGTGCTCAGTGAGCTGACAGGGGCCACCGGCAGCGCAACCTCTTGCCACGTGCGCTGGGTCTTGCTCGACCCCTGCCAGCATATGCAAGCCCATGCCGACAGCTTCCAATACGATTACGCATCTGCTTCAGCAGGGACACTGTTGCATGTGTTCGTGCTGCATCCAGGCTCGAAGCCCAAGCTGGTGCCTCCGCAGGCCACCCTGCTTTCCCCTCACGCCACCAACATGGCTCCTGTCCCTGTGCCTTACTTGCAGTCATATAGTGTGACAGTTAAGCTCTTGTGAAGGTGTTCGAGGATCTGCGGCTTATTCTGAGCGTCCATGCCAGCGTCCCACGGTTCGGAGTGACGAGCTCTCCAAGCTCTCCCTACTGGTGGAGCCTTTAGTTTCCCAGGGCGGCCCGATACTTCAGGATCGCACCGAATGAGTGGAAGTTACTATGAGTAGTTGCGTCTAAGTCAGTTACAGCTTACAAATGCAGTTGCTGACTGGTCAATGGAAGAAACAGCGAGGACGGAATGTCGCAGAGAAGCCTCACAAACTTAGCGCTAGATTTGCGTTACTTGTATGGTTGCATTATGCATAACAACGTTAGATGTGCTTACAGTAACAGCTTTGCCGCGCAGAAGGAGACGCTTGTGTCCTGCATGGGGGGTAGTACACAGGTGCCCTTGAAGTCATGCAGCCTCGCCGACGCCTTACTTTCCAAGTCGCAAACATTTCAGCACCAGACTGTTGATAGCGGTGCCCCTGCCCGGTAGTGCTACCACTCGCTACTCTCCCTCCAACGGAATCAGCGAGCCCGTAACACAAGGTGGGTGAGCTCCGCGTGTGCTGCAGGCCAGGTCGGTCACGTTTCGCCTCATAAGGACTTGATGATCTGCCTAGCAACGGAGGGCGTGGTGCTTGAAGCGTGCAGCGGCGGCGTGATGATGGCGCTAGGCAGTTTGCGCACTAAGCAGGGACTAGCGGCCCTTTATTGGGGCAATCAGCTGATCACTTGCTGGGCTCCAGTTCCTTAGTTGTCAAAAGCTGGGAGTATGAGGAATGTGTTAGGCGTGACCTGACAACCATGGCATTCGTGTGAAGCTTTTCGTGAGCACTGCTTCACGTGAACAAGAAGCAGTACTTCCGCACTACTACGTGGCGGTGTCAATATTGCTCATATCCTACTTGTGATCATCGGCAAACCTTACTACCCTCTCCTTGCCCCTGATGACGATGCAACTGTATTTCACCTCGTCCCTTGCATGTTGCGCAGATGTCGGGTCAGAGCCAGCCCCAGCCCCCTGCTGCTTGGAGGGCGGCCAAGCCGTTCGTGAACGGTGGCCTGTCGGGCATGTTGGCTACTTGCATCATCCAGCCCATCGACATGGTCAAGGTCCGCATCCAGCTGGGTGCTAAGGGCAGCCCGGTAAGTCCCTACATGCACACATTGCTTAGCTGTGGTTGTTCCTTGGCCAAGGCAGGTGCAGCAACAGCCCTTGACAACGGCAGTGGCACCACCTGTTAGCAGCTGCAGTTACTGCCCCGCCAAACCGTGCACCCGGCCGCCCTTGTGCGGCAACTTGGCATGATACGTAAATAATTGTCTGCTCCCGTTTCATGCTGCAGCTGGCGGTCGGTGCTGACATTGTGCGCAAGGATGGTGTGGGCGCCCTGTACAAGGGCCTGAGCGCTGGCCTGCTGCGCCAGGCGACCTACACCACCACCCGCCTGGGTGTGTTCAACATCATTTCGGAGGACCTGAAGGCCCGCAACCAGGGCAAGGTGGGCTTGTCATCGGCTCAGCGCTACTGTCCTATGCCTCGGCGCGTGCTCATGCACCCGCACACCGCTGGACCTACCCTTGGCTAAGGCATACTTGGCCCCCGCGGACCTCCCTCATGTGCGCAGAACCTGCCCCTGTGGCAGAAGGCCGTTGCTGGCCTGTCGGCTGGCGGCATCGGTGCCCTGGTCGGCTCGCCCGCCGATCTGACCCTGATTCGCATGCAGGTGGGGTTGTTTACAGTTCCAGGGTTGATTCCAAATGCGCATGTTGACCGGAGCTACACAGCAGCTTGTGATGTGTGTACCTGTACACGTGGCCATCGTTTATCGTCCCGCCCATGGCACCATGTACCGCTGTGTTGACGTTTGCTGTCTTGGGTCGCAGGCCGACTCCACGCTGCCCGTGGAGCAGCGCCGCAACTACAAGGGCGTCGGCGACGCCTTCGTCCGGTAGGTACTGCACTGCCCCAGCCCATTGCCAACATCGCAAGAAGCGCTATACGTGTCGAATGGACAGCCGCCAAGCCCGTGTCCTGATCTGGGTCATAGCTTTACCCGCCGTGCCGCTCCCCTGTGACGTGCAGCATCGTGCGCGAGGACGGTGTGGGCGGCCTGTTCCGCGGCGCTGGCCCCACCGTGGTGCGCGCCATGTCCCTGAACATGGGCATGCTGGCGTCCAACGACCAGGTGGGGCTTATGCTACGGGAGGCAGATGGTGTCACCTGGGTCACAGGTGGTCACCTGGTTAGAGCTAAACGGGGGGGGGGGGCGTAGTGTTACCTGGCCGGTACCAGAATTCGTACCTGAGTCCATCGTCCATACCATACCATAGTCCTTACCATGTACTGTCTTCCTATGTGGAGAGATGTCTGAGGCTAATGCCGACACAGTGCGTACTACTGCACATTCTTTCGTGCTAGGTGGTAACACGTTGTTTGGAATGGTCTGTGTCTCCTGCAGGCCCGCGAGATGATCGAGGCCGCTGGCTTCGAGAAGGGCGGCTCCGTGGCCGTGCTGGGCTCGGCCACCATTGCCGGCTTCATTGCCTCCGCCTTCAGGTGTGCACCTGGATGCAAAATTGCATACATACGGGGTCACTTGCCTGTGAAGTTCTGCGGCCAGAACAGAATAGCTTTCCGGTTGTACCACCATCCTATTTGGTGCTCCTGCTCGATTACAGAGTTAGGTCCTTTCGTCACGTAGTGACCGACCTGACGAACTGTGACGATGTCGCCCAACCTCGTCCTACACCCCCCGCAGCCTGCCGTTCGACTTCATCAAGACCCGCATGCAGAAGATGACCCCCAACCCCGACGGCACCATGCCGTACAAGGGCCCCATCGACTGCGCCATGAAGACGCTGTCCCAGGAGGGCCCCCTCAAGTTCTACACCGGTGAGCATCAACAGAGCACACGTAGTACAGCCAGTACCGTTGGCACTGTGACACTGACGGGGGCAGGGGTGGTTCACCCTCCAATCGGGAACAGAAACGTCTTCATGGCTTTGCGAGGCGGAAGAACGCCTGGTTTGCGGTTCATGATTGCTGCCCATCCATACCCCAGCAGCTTACAGCGCGTTGACGCCCTGGTCGTCCGGCCCTTCGCCTCGCGCCGCAGGCTTCCCCACCTACTGCATCCGCATTGCCCCGCACGTGGTGTTCACGCTCGTGTTCATGGACGCGCTGCCCAAGTTCCAGAAGCAGTTCGGCCTGTAAGCGGCTGCTGGCTGCGACAACACCGCGCGCCACGGCCAGGCCGTGGAGCACGAGGCGCGGCAGGACGCTGCTGCTCGCAGCCGTACTGCTACACAGCGGCGTCTATGCGCCTTTTTCAGGGGCTTACAGCTCCATAGCACGAGTGGAGGAGTCACCACGTGTGAGGGAGGAGGGTAGGGGGGACGGAGCGATCTGCGGGCAGAGTGACTGGAGCTAGGCCCTTAAGAGCGTGAGCGGCTGTAGAACTGACGGAGGCTCGGGAGCCGTTCCGTGGCTTGAACCAATGACTGCAAATAACCGTGAAACAAGAGCTTCTTTGCCAGCTGCTGATTGGAAACCTGTGTGGCTCTACGGCCTCAGGGACTGGCAGTATGGCGCTCGTTTTGACAAACCGTTTTGGTAGAACCCTGACCTGACTCGGCGTCGTAAATGGAAAGGACTGCTGGCATGAGTGTGCGGATCACAAGCATGTGCTTTCGAGCATTCAGGGCTGTGAAGCTGCGTAATTTGGCTAGCCCGTGGTGCCCTGGTGACGTGCGCATTGCACGCGTTCATTGGTTTGGGTTTCGATATCGGCGCAGGAGTTCATTTGTGTGCCGTGCACACGTGGTCGTGGGAGGTCCTGTAAGCGCTGTTCCCGGCCTACTGCGGCCCCAGGGATCTGTTGCCAACGCCCATGAAGGATCAGCACGTACACCATTGAAGCGCAGCGGCTCCCTCACCATTGCGTACAGGTGCGAAATGTGGGCCTAAAGCCAAGGTACGGGTCCCATGCAGCGCACGTCGCACGATCGCGCATCGCCTGGTCCTGCGCCAAAGGAGCAAAGCGATTGGGGAGCTGCGGAGATCCCTGGCCACGTTCTCACCTGCTGCCCGCTTTTTTACGCCCGTTGGTGCGCCCCATGCCGCCTATGTTTTTCCCTGCTAATCGGCTCCCCTTTGCTCCTCAAGACGGTACTGGACGGCAGCAGGCCAGCAGCTACACTCGCAACCTCGCCTCTGGGCGGGTGGGGGCAGCAGGTAGTGTAGGTACCGCGCATATTCCTGTTGTTGGCGAACAATGCATAGCTACTGCTGTCTACGAGCAAACTTCCAACTTGTTGATAGCCAACGTTTTCAAGGTGGCACTTCCGTTTAACGCTTTGTGATCGCGTAACGAACTGCTCGTGCGGTCACGCTGCTGTCAACCGCTAGCTAAGACCATGCCTGCGCTGACTACAACAGTCAGTCTCCGGGTTTACACAAGCGGGCTACTTCTGTATGTACAGCCTCCCACACCACATACGAGCTTTATGGAGGCGGAGTCCCATGACAAGGGATCGCCGACGTTATGACATTAAGACACATGAAGGCTTACGTGGATTCTATCCAGGACCCTCACAGTGGACACACGACAGCCGTTACTCGCATGTACTTGCACACCGATATCAGCCCGTACCACCAGCACCGAGACCCATGTGCAGCACACCGCAGACAATCAGCAGGCCTTCACTTACGCAGCGAAGGGAAGCCAGGTATCCAACCTCATAAAACAGCGGTTGTCCTCCCAATTACAAGCCTCCAAATGCTCGCCGAGACGCCCACGGGGTACGGACGTACGGCACGAGGTCGAGACCCCTGCGCCTGTTACTGGGCACCAGGGTCTCCCCGGCTGGACATGGCCAACGGTATATATAGCTCCCGGCCCTTCGCAGCTGCCGGACGACATGAATGGCACAAACCTTACCAATGAATTGCTACCCCGCGAGGAAGGCCTTTGTAGCACAACCACTCTTGCCTGTTAGGCACCACGCTCAGAATAGAACTGGGCGACACATGCATCTGCATCCTGTGGGATGCCTAGGACGAAATGTAATTTGCCTATAGTGCTGGGCCATAGCAAGGCAGGGAGGCACACCGTGCGTCGTTGGAATCGGGGAGCACAATTGCCTCTGCGGGATCGCGGCCCTCCGTTGCCACCTTCCACTCAGGAGGACGCGGGCCGTATGTCCCTTGCGCAGGACGTGCTCGTGCAGCAAGCGCCCACAACTCGTACACAATGCGCTACGCACGTGCTGAAAACAAGGCGCATCCCTGCCTCCAAACACCATGAAAACAACTAGATTACCACATCTCTCATCTGCATCAGCGCAAAGGCGCCCATAAGCGTACAGCCCACAGTACCTACATCACCACTGATACTCAATGTTTCAGTACCTAGCAATGGCTTGTCAGACCTACAAGAACCCCCTTCCAGCCTACATAACAAGCTCTATCGAGACCACTCGGTCACTCCTCCGTAATCACCCGGCCCCAGCACTCTCGCACGCCGCACGCTACCGCCTGCGGGCAGCCGGCGCCGTGTGCGGTCTCCGCACGGTGGCGGCTGCCGGGTCCACGTGCGCCCCGTAGCTGCTGCTGTTGCTGCTGTCCGCGATGCTGGCAGGCGAGCAGCTCCACACCCGCACGTCGTCGTCCCGCCCCGCCGTGGCCAGCATTCGGCTGTCCTTGCTGAACGCCACGCACGACACCTGCAGGGGGCAGTGTTGCAGGGGCGCATGGTGCTGGTGTTGGTGCTGGTGTTGATCTAGACACCGGCGGATGTGGGCAGGGACGATGACAAGCAGCATCTCGGTGCTACTCGAGCCTTCAAGAGAGGACAGGCAACAGGTCGGAAAGCCATGGTCGCTTGAGCAGTTCTTGGTTGTGCAATGGGAACTGGTGGCGGCAAGGCTGCAAGCGCCGCGTGCGTCAGGCACCAAGAGATTGTCCTCTGCACCCCGGTGGCGTAGAGCGCCCCGGGGCGTCGGAAAGATAACGCAGATTTGTGCTTGTACGCATCACACGCAGCGGGGCGCAGGCACATGCAGTGCCACCATGGACTCTTCGGGGCGGGATGCGTGCACGTGCGAGTGGTGCCCAAGGCCATTGCGCAGGCAAGGTCAAGACACCGATGCCGACAGATGCCAGTTCAGTTAAGCGGTGCGTCAGGCACAAATATGTGTCCTCAGCACTCCCCGACGCCGAAGCATCAAGGAAGCTGCTCGGTAAGATAACGCAGAATTGTAATTGCATCATCCGCACCATGTCCGCAAGTGCTAACTACACCACGCGAGCTCTGTAGGCGTGCTAGTATCTGGGGCTGCCGTGGCAGCTGCTGACCGCTTTTGGAATCAGTCCTGCCAATCATGCCTCCCGCATGCAACCCCCCGCCAAGCCGCGGAACACACCCTGTGGGCCTCTCACTGTTCACCCCCTCACAAAGCCCTCCTCCAGCCCGCGGCCCACCACCGTCACACCACCACGGCCCACGCCACCCACCATGTGCCGGTGCGCGTCCAGCGTGGCCAGCGGCAGGCCGCTGTTGGCGTCCCACACCTTGACCAGCCGGTCGTACCCCCCGCTGGCAATGGTGCAGCCGTCGGGCGAGATGGCGCAGCTGAGCACACCGAAGGCGCCCCCGTGCGCGGGCAGCACCGCCAGCTCGCTGCCGTTGCCCAGGTCCCACACCCGCAGCGCCCTGTCGAAGCCGGCCGACACCATCCACTGGCCGTCGGGGGCAACCGAGATGCACGACACCGCGCCCTTGTGGCCCTATGCGAGGCCAGGAGAGTACGTCGGGGGTCAGGCGGGATGGTGGGGTGGTAGCGCAGGTAGGCACGCTGGGCACAGCGGTGTAGGCTATTGACTGTTGCGGCAAATCGCCAACTGGCTTTAAACCAACGGGTAGTCGGGCTCAGACTGCATAAGGAAACTGTGCAAACGGCCCACCTTGAGTGTGCGCGTGCACTCCCCGGTGGCGAAGTCCCAGCAGAGGATGAGGCGGTCCGTGCCCCCAGACAGGATGGTCCTGCCGTTGGGCGTCACGGCCACGCTGCACACGTCCCCGAAGTGCCCGCGCAGCGTTGCCATGCAGTAGCCGCTGCCCACGTCCCAAACACGGACCGTCTTGTCCGCGGAGCCCGAGACGAGGTATTTCGAGTCCGGGGTGGTGGCCATCGACAGCACTGGCTTGTGATGGCGCTTCAGCACTTTCTGGACCACCCGGAAAGAGGATGCGTTCCCTGAGTGGGACGTGTGCATGTGCGCCGTGGCTGAGCTGCAGGCTACCGATCGCGGGGTGTTGGTCGCGCTCGCGCTCGCGGCGCCGCCGATTGATCCCGCCAACCCGGTCGAGCCTGGACCTTGCGCCGAACCGGGATTGAACTGCGTCCCGATTGGATTTGTTGAGCTGGGAAAGCCCGGCGGTGTGAGGGTCACTACGTGCCCTGGCTGGAGGTGGGACCCAACCACCTCAATTGACCACACCAAAATGGCGCAGTCATCGCTTCCCGAGCAGAGTATCCTGCTGTCCGGCGTGAAGGTCACGCAGCGCACGAGGCCCGCGTGGCCATCGAGAGCGGCACGAAGTTTGCCGCTCTGCTGGTCATACAGCCTGACATCCCTGCAGCACACAGAGTGGAGGCCTGTTGGTTATGACCCTGGTAACGTGACGCGCCACAGGTGATGCTCCCTTCCCCACTACTCCCTTACTTGCTCGCGGTGGCTATGAACTGTCCGTCCTGGCTGAAGCAGACAGCGCTGACACTGTAGTTGTTGCCGTGCAGCAGGTGCTTCGGGGTCACCTGGAAGGACAGAGAGTGTGCGGAAGACACAGCAGCAAGCCTGTATGACTCTTGCTGAACACAATGCTGTGCCGTAAGCAGAACCATGTGCATGATGTCTTGATGTGAGAGCAGCACGCCCAATGCAGGCCCGTCCGGCAGATGCGTGCCGCAGCACGCAGCACGCGGGTCATCTCGTGGCCTTGCGTTATTTGGGCACGTGAATCGAGTAACCCATACTATCCTACCATGCTGTTGCGCCGTGCCTGCCCCGGGCGTCGCGAGCACGGGGCGCCCATTTCGCTTCGAGGCGCCCGGCTCGCCAGCCAACGCTGCGTGCAGCAATGTGAATTTGATCAATATCACTGGCTTTGGTAACGGCAGAAGCCTGACATGCTTTCCTGGGCCACCGAAATACCGCGCGCAAGCCATAGAAAGCCCTGAGCACGAGCCCTGAGAACCTTATCGTGTCGTTACTCAACTACTTGCGACACAAGCAGGAGGGACTTCAGCTCACCGCTGTGGAGTTCTCGCGCGTGTTTCTAGTGGATTTCTTGGGCACATACTTGCTAGCATAGTCACGTGTAGAAGCAACCGAATGGCTGGAGGAGCGCTCACAGGTTATCGGTGCTTCATTAACGACGTCTGCTGGCTCATGCTGGGCTTCTGCGACCAGGGCAACTGCTTGCTGCTCCTCTGCCTCCACATCTGGGATAGAGCCTTCAACATAGTGGTCCTCCATAGTTAGAAATGTCAGTTGTGCTACATCAAGACAAGACCTGCTTGGAGGAAAGGTGAGCGATGGCCGACAGAACATTGAGGCCGTGCATCAGTAACGGTATGCCCGGCGCCAACAGCCCGTCATGACAGATTGGTTGAAAGCTACTATGTTTCTCTCTTATCTGTACGAAGTGTGGACTCTGATGGCACTTTTGCGCTGTGCACAGGAGTACGAGACTCACGCCGCTCACCGTGCTCGAGTTATCCAGGCAGTAGACTACTTTTCAACACCAACGTCATCATGACCGGACGGGGTGCAGTAAGAAGCTGCTGGTGTGTATAGTATTGGGCCTTGTCGGTCCACACGGTGTGCGGCGGGCCGCCCCATGGGTCATGACGACACCTCCGGCCATCGCGTCCAACGCCCCAAGACCCCTCAAGCATAAAGCCATCGCACTGCCCTGGTATGCCAACCCAACGGCACGCGGCCTCTGTGCTTCCTCAACCTTGTTGCTACAGTCTCAAGGACCCCACAGCATACTGTCGGCAAATAGGTCGTATCCCCAACCCTTAAACCACACCTACCGCGCATCCCCTTGCCCTTGGCCAAGTCAAAATGGCCAAGCCTGCGACCATGAGCACCCACACGGTGCTCTTGTGCCTTTTCGTGGTAATGGGTAAGCTGGGAGCGCATATATCTGGAGAGTTCGCTCTTGCCACTGCAGCTACCTGCCGCAAGCCGTCCGTATCAGCTCTCGCTGCGACGCACATGCCAACAGCTTCCCAAGCCGTCGGGCATACCCAGCGACAACGCAACAGCGCTCTTTTTGCTGGAAACTAACACTCGTGGGTCGGCCCACCTGATTGCCACGACTTGCAGGTTCGCAGCTGCTGGGCGCGACCGCGTCGCGCCGAGCGCTGCAGCAAGTGCCTCCTCCTCCTCCCCTGCCCGCGGCCGCGGCCGCCAACCCCAACGGGGTGAGCGGCGTAGACGGTGCTGCTTTGCGGCGTAACTTGTTTAGGATAGAGCTGGAGGCAGTGGTGCCAGGCGCAGGTGCACAACGCAGGCGCATTCCGCAACCGCTGGGAATGGTCTAGCCTCACCTGGAACCACGCGTGCTATGCTCCCTGTCCTCCATGCCTACCAGCCCTGGTTACACGTCAACCTGCCGTGCTTCCTTGGCGCTTCCTAGCTACTCGTGTTATGTAAGGCTGCCATGCATGTGGCCTTGTTAGCATCGGTGCACCGCATGTGTCAGGGCTTGTCGAGTACCTGTTGCCCCCTGCTGTTGTTGCTAAAGCAGACCGTGTTGGCCGTTGACGCGTTCAACGCCACGGGTGCCTCCACCGCCCTGACCAACGAGACGAGGGCAACCATCTTCGCGCCCACAGACGCGTGAGTGAGCTATTAAAGCTGCTAGTCGTCGCAAGTGTGCCATGGTCATGGTGCAGCTGAGACGTTGGGTGCCGCAGGGGTGATCAGCTAGACCGTGCAGTGCAAGGTACATACGCCAGCCAGCTGCCTCTACCAGATCGTGCAGTGCAAGCTACGCTCGCACGCACTGTAGTTTTAGTTGGCTGCCTCTCCTGTCCAAGCAACCGAAAGTTTGCTGCCGCACGTCGTGCGAGCCCCTCACCGGCTGCCGCCAACCCTCTGTGTATTACCCCACCCTCCCCTCAGCGCGTTTGAGGCCCTGGCAGCGCAGCTCGGCCTGGCGTCCCCCTTGGACCTGTTTAACGCCACCTACAACGCCACCGCCGCCAACATCACCGCGCTGCACGTCATCCCGGGTAGGCACAGCACAGCACAGCGCAGCAGGAGGTACGCCGTCGGCCCCCTTGGTACCGACTTGGCACTCCATCTGCAGCCATGGTGCTTCCCAGTGCGGGCACGTGCGCAACCAAGCCGTGTCACCCAGCGCAAACCAACCGCCTTCACCGCTTGTCGTACAACAACATGCAGGTAGCACACCCACGCTTCCTTCGCCGTGTCGCCGTGCGCATGGCTTCACTTGCCATCGAGTGCCTTGCTCCGTGCACCACCGTCCCAAACGCCTTTTTTAAAGCTCGCCCCTATTGCGGATCCCGTGCACGTGCACAGGCGTGGTCATCACCACGGCCAACCTGACCGCCGGGGTCAACGTCACCGAGCCCTCCCTGCTGGGCCCCGTCCTGGTCATTTCGCCCCTTGCGTGAGTCTGGACCGAGTCTGCACGACATTGTGTAGGGTATAGAGGAACGAACAGCCAGCTGCAGCGGAGGTACCAGTGCAATCAGCTGTACTCTTTGGCTCGAGCGCTCTTACCTTGCTTGTGCCTTGAGCGCATGCATCGCACTCAATGGCTGGGTTGGAGTTGCTGGCACATGCCTGCCGCAAGAGAGCACGTAAGCATCGGCTTTTTAGAGGTTGCTCCACCTTGGCAGCTGTGCACGAAGCATCTCCAAGAACGTTTTCAGTCCACCTACCTTCTGCCCTCTCAGCAACGGCTGAGTAAGGCGGCGGTTACCACGCACCCGCTCAACCACCTGCCACACGCCCACCCATGCATGCACCACGTGATCCTACACCACACCTACGTGCCCACATGCCTGCCCACACAGTAACGGCACTGTGACGGTCAACGTGCTGGGCAGCGACGTGGTCGCCACCGTGGTCACCCCCAACGTGCCCTTCAACGGGGTGAGTGGGTCCTGGGTACCGTGGCGAGGGTGTGGGCTTGCCAACAACGCCGTATGTGGCTGCCAGAATGGGAACAGCGCTTTTGTCGGTGAGTATATTGCCATGCTGTACACGAGTCTGGGCTTGCGTAGCCGGCATTGCCTGGCTTGGGGCCGGAAGTAGCAGGTACCCTTCGACTCATGTCCAGGGTCGGTTCCTCTCGTAACGTGTTGCACGTGCTGCAGCCTGGAGCACAGACAGCACATCTAGGTGGTGGGGGGGGGCCTACTTGACTGCTTGCACTCTGCCTCCCAAACTTGCTTCCTTGATAGCGCATCACCACATACCCGCGTGCCGCCCGGCTGCATGCCAAACGCTCAGCCACAGGGACCACACCTTGCCATGCGCCACGTGGCGATTCCCTTCCTTGCCCCTCCCCCTGCTCCCTGCCCGGACAGTCCGTCGTGCACGTGATCAACAAGGTGCTGCTGCCGCCCGCCAACGAGACGGCCACGTGGGGCATACCCCTGTCAGGGTAGGAGCAGCCGCCGCCTGAAGCCTGCTGTACCGCGCCTGGTAGAAGGTGGCCCGGCAACTCCACACGCCCGCCTGTGCGTACGCAAGGCGTGCGAGGGCGGCGTATGTGACTTGCTGCGGACCGGTGGTGTTGGGGTGCAAGCTTACCCATGGTCACCCTGACGTGCTCATCCTTCTTACAGTTGCTCGCATGCAGTTGTTGTGTATGCTGATCACATGTACCTTGCGATGTTGCGTACGACGCAGCACGGCATGCCCTTGGGGTGTGCGCTGTGCGTGTGTTTTGGGGTTAGGCAGGCCAGCGTGCCGCCCATGGCTGGCGGTGAGGCAAGGAGGGGTGCATAGGACTGAAATAGGGTGCTCGTGAAGTTGCAGAACTTGTTGGTTGGTTGCGCGCATGTGCGGTAGCTGTGCAGCTGAAAGGGCTGCCGGAAAGCCGTTGCGGCAAGCTGTGGCAGGCTGTGGTGAGCCCAGGAGGTTCGTGCGGCAGTACCGTACCGGCATGCGCGCGCTGCTGCATGCATGCCTACTGGCGGTATGAGTAGACGTGCTGTAATGGAACAGTTGCCGCTCTGGCTCTCCGCAGCTTGCTTGCTTGCGTGGAGGAGCGCCCGGATTCGGGTCACCAGGCGTGCTGCGTTCGTTGACGCAGGAAGCAGCACCTCTGGCATGCTTACCACTACCCAGCAGCTGGTCCGGCCACATGCTGCAACACTATACACGCGGACACCGAGGACAGCACGCATGCAACAACCTTGCCTGTGGTCTGCAATACTAAGCTTAATACCAGCGCAAAGAAAGTACAGTACCGGTAGCAGCAGGGAGCAGAAGCTTGGCCCTCCATGAATGGGCCCAGGGTCGACGGTAGGCATCCAGATGGGAACATGTCAGAGCGGGGTGTCATGCCGTAGTAATGCGGTGTGCCCTACCTTCCGCCTACAGCAGCAGTCGAATGGCTGAGGTAGGCCTTGATGGTAGAGCAGTGCCAGGGGGGCCAGTAAGGACCGTGTGGCCACACCACCTGTAGCCTGCACATACTACCACGTGTGGCCTCATGAGCGTCGGGTGGCTTCGCTAGCGCGATGCCATTGCGCGTCGAAGGGCTGTGCGCAGTGCTTTAACGCACGCAGTTGCCGGTGCAGGCAGCGCAACAAGTAAGGAACTTGCGGTAACGCCCGCTGGCATCAGCACAAGACTGGAGGCCATGCCACCGTCGGCCTCCGGCCACACAAATCGGCCTCAAGGTCCAACAACCCTGCAACAACCCTTGGATCATTACGTCCTGTCTGTCACAGCAACACCGCAGGGCCTTGTCCGATATGGACTCGCGTACCTTGCGACAGACCCACGGGCGGATCCGCAGCTGATGCGAGACGTGGCCCGTTCCCGTGGCTTGTGGCTGGGCCGATGGGTTACTAACCGTTGTAGGTTGCGGCCCAGCCATAAAGGGGCAGCGGGGGCCACCACCACACCATCAATCCCGCAATTTCAAAAACTTTCTACAGCCCTGTTGCCTATTTTCAGCAGTGCGATGGCCTCTCGCGTGCTCATCGTGGCGCTGGCGCTCGTCCTGGCAGGTGCGCGCTGAAGCAGCTCAAACAAGCGACCCATGGGTCGTCTGGCCGCACCAATGTCGCAAACTCTCAGTTGGATTTAAGTCCTTAGCGAGCATACCGCAGGGCCTACAGATTAGTACTGGTATTCAGTCGCTCACTGCCATGCATACCATTCGCGGCTCGGTCTCTTGCCCCCATCGCCTCTCAACGCCCATGCATCCCTCGTCTGCTCCTCACCCTCGTCTGCTCCCTCCGTACCCCTCGGCACAGGCGTCGCCACGGCCCGCCCCACCCTGCACAGCCGCAGCCTGCTGCAGAAAGAGCCACAGGTCAGTCTTCCAGTGCATTGGCGCATCCTGCTTCCTCCAAGCCAAGCTCCGCCTTGTCGAGTACGCCTTAGGCTCCGGCCCGTTGCCTATCTGGTCGATCCCTGCGTGCAACTTATGCCGCGGGAGGCTCATCTGTTCCCCAGTCGTAACTTTAGCACTCGGCCGCTAATTTTAAAACAGCGTATCTGCTTGCCTTTAAAGCCGCTTACCAAGTGTTACCTAGGTCAGCTCATTGTCAAGCAGTCTTGAATGACCGTGGACGCGCCCCCTGCCGTACAGATCAGCGTCGCCGTCGCAGCCTTCAACGTCACAGGCGCGGGTGCCCTGCTGAAGAACGACACGGTGGCGACCATCTTCGCCCCCGACGACGCGTGAGTTGCCTTAGGGTCGTGGCAGGTCCTGGCCCGGGTGGACGGTACACTGGGCAGCTGGCAGGGATGAGTCAGCAGGGGTGCTGCATGTAAGGGCAGCCACACAGCCAAGACACACAGGGGTGCTGACCTTTTGCATGCCCACCATGGCCTCTACCGCCATGACGCTTCTCCTTATAACGTTCTTTTGCGCCTGACTCCTCGAGGATCTAGGATTCTCACGCCGCGCATACCTTGCATCGGACTGTGCCCCGCCGGGATCCCCGCCCGCCGCAGCACATGTACACCTTGCAGCACCCCCAGCTGCCCCTGTGACCTGCCAACCCTCCCCCCTTGTGTGCCCCTTCCCGCTCCACCATTTGCAGTGCCTTCCAGTCTTTGGCCTCCAGCCTGGGGGTCAACGTGACTGACCTGCTCAACGCCACCTACCTCAACACCTCGACCGACGTCCTCAAGCTGCATGTGGTGCCGGGTAGGCTGTAGCACCCAGTATAGTGGTCAGGCTAGATAGTGTAAGTATTTTGTACATTTTTGAACTACTTCCGCGGCTGTCGTGTCAAGGTGCACGTGGTGCACGGGTGAGATCGGAGCTGGTCGGAGCACGTAGGCCGGGGTGGAGGAGGCAGCGCACGCCTTGCCGGCCATGTACTGTGCGTGGGAACACCCTCGCACAAGGTGGGCCCCCCGAGCTGCATGCCCATTGGTGTCAGGCGGGGAAGGAGGGTCAGTGTGCTAGGAAAAGGGGGAAGGTTCGGGGTCTACAAGTCCAGATTGCGGGGCCTGGGAGCCGGGTGGACCGGGCACAGCTGCGTACGGTGCACCCACGTACCTACCGCTCCTCCCCTGGTCCCAACCCTACCCCACACCTGCCCTATGTAGGTGGTAGGTGTGTGCCTGACATACCGGTACACTACATCGGCCAAATACTTTCCGTTTGCTCCTGCTCCCCATCCTGGGGGATGCGCACCTCCGGAGCATGCAGTACGGGCCCAATAGCCGCCAAAACCATGCCACGCGCTCCCCACCAACCCAACACCAGGTGTTGCGCTCAAGAGCACGGACCTGCCAGTTAACCAGCCAGCCAACGCCACAACGCTGCTGGGCCCTGTGCTCATCGTCACCCGCTCCGAGTGAGTTCTTGACCTTGGTCTTGGCGTAATCAAATCTCCTTTTAGTACAGGGCCGTGGCTGGCTGGGGACCTGGGGTTACCCCGAGCCAGGCAGGTGTACGGAAAGCCATGTGTCGTTTACCAAGCAACTACCGGTATGGGCTGCCTGAGGCTGTCCCGTGTGCTTGCCTGCAGCGGCGGCGTCACCGTGGCTGTCAACGGCTCGAAGGAAGGGCCGGCGAACGTGACCTTTGCGGACATCCCCTTCAACTCGGTGAGTGCTGCGCTGCTGTCATGAGCGAGTGCTCAGAGAGCACTGGTGCCGTGGAGACAGAACTGCGGTGGCAAGGACTTGGCTGGACACGCCTCCCGGGTGTCAGGCCCATGCTTATCACCAAGCCAGGTTGTGCATACGGTAACCAACTTGTATGCGATGCACGCCGCCTTACACGTGTAACACGCCCTCGGTGATTGTGCGCTCCACCCCGCATGCCCCTGCCCCTGTGCGTGCAGGCAATCGTCCACGTCATCAACAAGGTCCTCCTTCCGGCAGCCTAGAAATGTGCGCGGCAGCTGAACACTGTTGGATACGCAGAGGGTAGTTGTGTCCGCCAGGGTTGCAAACATGGACGAAACGTTAGGATTCAATGAGTCCAGTGGTATTGTGTCGGCTGGAACGAGGGTTGCGGCCGAGTACCACCACATCATGCAAGCGGCTCCAGTGTTGCACTTATTTTTAAAGTGTCTCGTTAGGGTGTTGCATTCAGCCCCGAGCACGAAAAATGTGCACAGAGCTCTGTGCCGCATGCGCCGCGGTGTTGCGTAGGCATGCAGCCCAAAGGACCCGATGTAACAGTCTTGCTTCCCTTCTACTTCGCCCTCGCTACAACGGCATGGCGACCACAACCAGGCTCCCGTATACCGGCAGCAGCGAATATACCCCGGACAGTTGTACGGCGCGGCAGATCACAGCTACTGGTACGTTGCCTGCAAGCCAACACACCCCGAACAATGCTGTTTATGTGCGCCCACTTTCAGCAGATCATACCCAAAGCAAGTTGACAGCAGAGCGATGTAAGGCAGCAATTCAAATGGTCATGGGGCTCATGGCCATGACATTTTAGAGTGTGTGCACTCAGCACGTACATGAGCGAGCATGGAGGCAATAGCCCAACAGTGCATGCATCGCAGTACCGTACCCTTGCCCAGGGCGTTGTGTAATGAATAATACCTGCTCGTCACAGCACGACAACTTGCAGCGCACGACATTCTGGGGCTCTGCTCCGCAATGCGTGTGTTCCGTTTCGTCAAGATACATCCCAATGCACACAAACGGCCCAGCTTGCGCAGCAGTGTAGTACTTCACAACTTCATCAGGCCAACGCCTGCCTCTGTCCTTGACGTTACACCATTAGTATTCTTTCTTGGGTAGCCCCCGCCATCTCCTCCAGCCGCGCGCACGCCTCTTCAAAGCTGGGCCGCGCCCCTGGGTCCGCCTGCAGGCACTGCTCAGCCAGCGCCACGTAGGCAGCCGGCAGGCACGCATCCTCCGCAGCCCCCTCCGGCCCCCGCCCCCCGCTGCCCAGCTGGCCGGCCCCGGGCCACGCCAGCAGCTCCGCCGGCAGCGCCGCCGCCTCCTCCGGCGGCACGAAGGCCTGCTGCGCCAGCCAGCTGCGCACGGCGCCGCCCTCCGGCTGCGACAGCAGCTCCGGCAGCGGCACGCCCGCCGCCACCTCCCACAGCAGCACGCCGTACGCGTACACGTCAGACGCGGGGGTGCACCTGCCGTACCGTACGACCTCGGGGGCGATGTACAGGCCGCTGCGCCTGCAGGATTGTTGTGCGTGGTATGGGTTCAGCAATGGAACAAGTACGCGCAGACTTGAAGCAGGTAGCAGCACAACATGACCCGCGTCGTTATACACACATACGCAGCTGATCAAGGCAACTTGCGTGCCACATGCAGAGAGAGACACGCCGACGCGAACAGCTGCTGGCAAAACTCACCCTGCGGGTCCACTGGCGTGCGTGGCGTCCTCCGGCAGCCTCCGAGACAGCCCGAAGTCCGCAACTTTGGCCACAAAATCAAGAGACGCCGCGTCCGTGCCGCACATGCCGGGCGCACCACCGTTCGGCCCTGAAGCCGGTGCCCGCTCCTGGCCCCGTTGGCGCTCCTGCGGCTGCTCCTCCTGCTCCTGGTGCCACTGCTGCGCTGCGCTCCCGAAGTGCAGCAGCACGTTTGCCGCCGCCAGGTCGTTCCACAGCACGCCGTGGCGGTGCAGGTGCGCCGACCCACGGGCCACGTGCAGCGCCAGCCGCAGGGCCACGCCAGGACGCAGCGCGCGGGGCCAGGGCCCGCAGCCCCTGCGCGCCAGGCGGCCCGCCAGCAGGCTGTCGCGCAGGCTGCCGCCGTTGCACAGCTCCTGGACCAGCGTGAGCTTCCACACCTGCACCTGAGCCTGCGCCTGCCCTGGCCCGGCTGGCTGACTGCAGGCGGCATTCGAGGGCTGAGAGCACCCAATAACATTTGGCGGCTGTGGCGGCAAGGTGGCTGCTTGCCGCAGCTGGCCTACCGCCCGAGGGGTCCCGCTGGAGCTGTGCTGTCTGCCCCTGCCCTCCCTGCCGACTTCCTCCTCACCATCTACCTCAGCCTCAACTAGCTCCTCCTCCGCCCTCTCCTCGACCACCTGTCCCACGCTCAGTTGCACAATCGGGCTATGGCGAGCTACCCCTGCCCCTGCCCCATGAGGGGCAGCCCCGCCTTCAGCGCTGCCGGTGTCGTACATGCCCAACACCACCGAGCTAGTGGAAAGGCGGCCCTGCATGGGACCCAAGCGGCTGGCCCTAGTGCTCCCCCTGCGAGGGAGCGGTGTGGAGGCCCCTGCCACCGCCGTTGCTGCCGCCCTAGCAGGCTGGTGTTGCCCCTGCTGCCGCTCCTCCTCCGGCCCGTGCACGTACGTTGCGTAGGTGGCGACCACGTGGGGGTGCGACATGGCGCTGGCGATGGAGCCCTCGGAAAGCGCGGTAGACAGCGAGGGGCTGTGCCACGTGCCGATGTGGCCAGCGGGCTGTGGGTGGGGCGGGTGGGACAAAGGGTCACCACGTCGAGGTGGTGAGCCTGGTTAGGTGCTACAAGCGCACGGCAAACAAAATGTAGGTACCTATCACCTCATGGCCAATAAGGCTTGCCAGGCGTACTGCTGTGCGGTCAGAGTACCAGCGAGAATCCGAAGCTGCTAAACGCCGCACTCACCTGCTGTTCCTGCTGCTGCTCCGCCCCGGGTCCCACCAGCCTCTGCATGAGCACGCTCTTGACCGCCACGTCCAGCCCGCGCCACCGCCCCGCGAACACCACGCCCTGCGCGCCGCGGCCCAGCTCGCGCAGCAGGACCAGTGCACCGCCGCACGAGCCGCCGCCGCCGCCATCACCCCCGCTGTCATGCGGCAGGCTCTTGCCGAGGCTGCTGAAGGCGGTGCCCCGCATGCTGCTACCAGCAACGCTGGTGGTTGGCAGGGACGCCAGGAAGCTGGTGCCAGCATCGCTAGCACACACCTTGCCCGGAGTGAATTGCGCCTCCACTGCAGGAGGAGCAGCTCCCGCAGGGGTCGCCAACCCCTGCGACTGGGGCGCGAGGGGCTGTTGCTGCTGCTGCTGCTGCATCCCGTGTCGCTGCTGCTCCAGGTGCAGACGCATGCCCACTGTGGCTTGTTGCACCACAGCGCGGACCTCGGGCGGCAGCGAGGGCTTGGGCTGCCCGCGGCCAGGGCGGGGTGAACTCGAGGCACCTGGGTTCTCCGTGCCGCTGCTGTTGCCCTGCGACACATCTGGGCTCACGCCGCACGTGTGGCTTAGCAGTGCTGGCACGTCTGCACTTGTGTCCGTCTCCGCCAGCGTTGCTTCCGCCGAACCCGCAGCAGCAGCAGCAGGAGAGCTCTGGCCCCCAATTTGGCTTGCACTTCCGCTCCCGCTGGCGCTGCCACTTTCAGGCACCGATGTCGACACCTGCAGTCCGGGCCCGCCCTTTTCCAGCATCGCACCCCGGCTTCGCTTCTTGCGCAGCAGCACCAGGACCGCCATCCCTGCTGCAACTGCCGCGGTTACACCCAACCCAGCCACCAGTCCTGCAACCAAGCCCACAGGCGCAGACGCACCCTGTTGGCCGCTGCCGGCACCATACACCGGATCCTCAGCCCCGCCTGCCCCGCTGGCAACCGGCTTGCTGGTCGTGTGTTGGCCCTCCGGTGGGCCGTGTACGGCATTACCTTGCGGGATGTGCGCTGGGCCCGCAAGGGCCGGAGGGCTCCGGCTAGGCACCTCTGCCGCACCTCCTCCTTCAGTAGGAGACCCCTGCGGCCCACCAGCCCCCTGCGGCCCCGCCGGATCCGGGCCGGTGCTGTCGTACGCCACGGGCAGGTCCAGGTCCAGCGGTTGGTACGACA